>Ga0335082_10003614_pt1 | contig 16834 bp, 14 predicted proteins | sample Lox_Sample_41_FD_206718 | JGI IMG/M metagenome (GOLD analysis project Ga0335082, IMG submission 206718) | Soil microbial communities from Loxahatchee National Wildlife Refuge, Florida, United States - Lox_Sample_4.1 | ecosystem: Environmental > Terrestrial > Soil > Wetlands | place: USA... | reverse complement strand
GCCCTCCTGTTCGGCACGCAGTCGGCGATCAACGTCGCGGTCAATCTGCATCTGATCCCGGCCAAGGGCATGACGCTGCCGTTCATCTCCTACGGCGGTTCGTCGATGCTGTCGCTTGCCTATGCGATGGGGATGCTGCTGGCGCTGACCCGCGAGCAGCCGCGCGCGGCCATGCTGACGGCGCCTGAGCTTGCGACGGGAAGCGTATAATCTTTCGTCATGCCCGGCCTTGTGCCGGGCATCCACGCCTTGCTTAGCTAGAGAAAGGCGTGGATGGCCTGGACATAAGGGCGTTTTACGCCCGTCTTCGATGGGCTATGCCCGGCCATGACGGCGGACAGCCAATGAACGAATCCAATAATCTCATCCTCCTCGCCGCCGGCGGCACCGGCGGCCATCTGTTTCCGGCGCAGGCGCTGGCCGATGCGCTGATCAAGCGCAGCGCGACGATCGATCTTGCGACCGACGTGCGCACCGTGCATTTCCAGTTTCCCGCCCGCAACGTCCATCTCATCCCCAGCGCGACCGTGCGCGGCCGCAATCCGATATCGCTCGCCCGCACGGCCACGCTGCTCGCGCTCGGCACCGCCAAGGCCTGGTCGATGCTCGGGCGCCTGCGGCCCGCTGCGGTGGTCGGCTTCGGCGGCTATCCGACGGTGCCGCCGCTTCTTGCCGCGACGCTACGCGGCATCCCGACCGTGCTGCATGAGCAGAACGGCGTCATGGGCCGCGCCAACCGCCTGCTGGCATCGCGCGTCACGGCGATCGCCACCGGGTTTCCCACGCTGGCCAAGCTCGACCCGCGCCTGCAAGGCAAGACCACCTTCACCGGCAACCCGGTGCGGCGCGAGGTGATCGCCGCTGCGGCAACGCCCTATGCGCCGCCGCAGCCTGGCGGAAAATTGGATCTGCTGGTGTTCGGCGGCAGCCAGGGCGCCCGCGTCATGGCCGAAATCGTGCCGCCGGCCATCGAGCGGCTGCCCGCCGATCTGCGCGCGCGCCTGAACGTCGTGCAGCAAGCCCGCGCCGAGGACCTCGACGCGGCGCGCGGCATCTACGCGCGACTCGGCGTTATCGCCGATTGCGCCCCGTTCTTCGGCGATCTGCCGGCGCGGATGGCGGCGGCGCATCTGGTCATTTCGCGCTCCGGCGCCTCGACCGTCGCCGAACTGTCCGCGATCGGCCGGCCAGCGATCCTGGTGCCGCTGCCGCATTCGCTCGACCAGGATCAGTTCGTCAATGCCGGCGTGCTGGCGGAGGCGGGCGCTGCGCTGCGCATCGAGCAGCGCGATTTTACGCCGGAACGGCTGGCGGCGGAGATCGCAGGCTTGGCCGCCGATCCGGCGCGCCTTGGCCGCATGGCGCAGGCGGCCAAATCCGCCGGCACGAGCGACGCCGCCGGGCGGCTGGCGGATCTCGTTCTCGAGGTGGCAAAAAAATGAGGACGGACGTGTGGGCGTCCGTCCCCAAGTTTTCGACAATCGCCGACGTCATCACCGGCGGTTGCCGTCACGGTAAGACTTGCAACACCGCTCCTGCATTCACCAAAGCCGGCGTCAGCAGATCGCGCGTCAGGTACAGCGCGGTCACGACGAGCCCCAGCAGGCTGAACAGAACGACCGCCTCGAGCGACGAATCGCGAGCCACGCGAACTTTTTGCCAATCGCGATAGGCGGCGCGCCAGACCAGGTCGAGCATCGGTCCCTCCCAGTGCTTCATCGTCTTGCTGCCTCGCATCGCCGCGGCTACGCGTCCTGCGCCATGGCGCGTTGCCGCATCGGCTTGAGCACGAGTAAGGCCATGACGGCGGCGATGATGTTGAGCAGAGCGGCGACGTAGAACACCGCGTGCCAGCTGCCGGTGGCGGCGGTCAGCACGCTCGACAGCGGCACCAGGAGCGACGCGGTGCCCTTGGCGGTGTAGAGCATGCCGTAATTGGTGGTCGCGAACTTGCGGCCGAAGATGTCGGTGCAGGTCGCCGGGAACAGCGAGTAGATCTCGCCCCAGGCGAAGAACACCAGGCCCGAGAGGACCACGAACATCACCGGATTCCCGGCGAACATCAGCAGCGCGTAGATGCCGACGCCCTCGACGAAGAAGGCGATGAACATCGTATTCTCGCGGCCGATCTGATCGGACACCCAGCCGAAGAACGGCCGGCACACGCCGTTGAGCACCCGGTCGATGGTGAGCGCGAAGGTCAGCGCCGGCAGCGTCAGGCCGAGGATCGACACCGGGACTCCGGCGATCTTGTAGTCGTTGGCGATCGGCGCAAGCTGCGCGATCGCCATCAGGCCGCCGGCCCCGACCATCACGAACATCACGTACATCACCCAGAACACCGGCTGGCGGATCGCCTCGGCCGGTCCGTGATCGCGCCGCGTCTGTTGCACGGTGGGGCTCGCCGGAGGCGGCACTTCGCCGGCCTGCGGCGCTTTGAGCAGCAGCGCGACAATCACGACGATGAGGCCTTGGCCGATGCCGAACCAGAAAAAGGCAGCCTGATAGCCGCTCGAATGGATCATGTTGGCGATCGGGACAACGGTCAGCGCCGAGCCAGCGCCGAATCCCGCGGCCGTCAAGCCGGCGGCGAGCCCGCGCCGATCGGGAAACCATTTCAGCGCGTTGCCGACCGAGGCGCCGTAGATGACGCCGGCGCCGATGCCGCCGATCGCCGCGCCGACATAGAGCAGGACGAGCGAGTCCGCCATCGAATTGATGACCCAGGCGATCGCGACCAGCACGCCGCTGCCGCAGACCATCAACTTGGGACCGAACTTGTCGATCAGGTATCCTTCGAAAGGCACCAGCCAGGTTTCGGTGAGAACGAAGATGGTGAAGGCGACTTGGATCGCCGCGCGGCCCCAGTGATATTTCTGGTCGATCGGGTTGACGAACAGCGTCCACCCGTACTGCAGGTTGGCGATCATCACCATGCAGATGATGCCGAAAACAAGTTGCCCCCAGCGCGTCGCTTCGGATGCGCGTGCGGTCGTGCTTGATTGAGCGGCGGTTGCTAAAGTCATGAATCACTCCCCATGTTTCTACGCTCTTGATTTTTTGCGCTGTTGCGGGCGTAGCATTCGTATAATGAGGTGCGGGTAGGGCACGGCAACTCGGGGCCACAGCCCAGGGCAAATGCACTGGATAGAAACAACTAGGTGAAAACACCCAGTTGGAATCGAGGCGGATCGGCAAACGGAAAGATAGCGACCGTCGATGAACGCACGCGCCGATGCATCCAGCCCGATCGTCTACCCGCTCGTTTCGGCGTTACCGTTCGGCGTGATCGGCGCGGTCTATCTGGCGGGTTACCTGTTGCTCGATTGGGTCAGCTTCATCGAGCCCTATGCGCATTTCGGCATCACACCTTGGAATCCCGGCACTGGATTGAGTTTCGTTCTGGTGCTGTTGTTCGGCAGACGGATGATTCCATTTCTATTCGTCGCCCCATTCCTCTCCGACCTGATCCAGATCCAGCCGCCGCTGCCCTTGGCCATTGTCTTCCTGTCTTCGCTGCTGATCGGCGGCGGCTATGCAGCGGCCTTGATCGTCTTGTCATCGCCGGGGCTGCGGTTCGACCCGAAGCTGTCGACGATGCGCGATCTGGTGCTGCTGGCGCTGGTGGCCGCGGTCAGCGCGGCATCCGTGGCGGCGAGTTACGTGGCTGAAATGACCGCGGCCGGTTACTTGCCGGTGAAGGAGTTTGCCGCAGCTTCGCTTCGTTACTGGGTCGGCGACATGATCGGCATCATGGTCGTCGCGCCGTTCGGGCTCGTCGTTTTGACGCGCCGGCGGACGCTGCGCATGTCGGTGGAGACGGTGCTCCAGTTCGCCGCCATCGTTGCCGCTTTGGGTCTTGTGTTCGGCTATGCCCGGGAGCAGCAGTTTCAATTATTCTACGTCTTGTTTCTGCCGATCATTTGGATGGCGGTGCGTACCGGCTCGGAAGGCGTTACCATCGGCATCGTCGTCACGCAGCTTGGGCTGATCTTGGGCGTCATCGCTTTTCCAGGCAAAGGTCACGACGTGACCGCTTATCAGGCGCTCATGCTTGTGCTCGCCACCACCGGTCTGGTCGCCGGCGTATTGGTCACCGAACACCGCCGTACGGTGACACAGCTGCGCCAGCACCAAGATTCGCTTTCGCACCTGGCGCGGCTCGGCAGCATGGGCGAACTTGCCGCCGCCGTTGCGCACGAACTGAATCAGCCGTTGATGGCCGCCGGGACTTATACGCGGCTGGTCAACGATGCCATCGCTTCGCCCGACGCCGACGCCGCTTCGGTTGCCGAGACGGCGAAAAAAGCAGTGTTGCAAGTCGAGCGTGCCGCGGAAGTCGTGCGGCGACTGCGCGCGCTGGTCCGTCTCGACCGCAGCAGCCGGGCTCCGTACGGTCTCGAGCAGATCGTCAAGGAGACCATCGCCCTGTGCCAGCCCGATCTCGACCGCATCGACGCCGACGTCCGTATCGCCTTGCCCGACAATCTTCCGCCGGTGATGGTGGACATCCTGCAGATAGAGCAGGCGTTGCTGAATCTCGTGCGCAACTCAATCCAGGCGATCTACGAGACGAAAAATTCGCACGGCACGATCACGATAGAAGCCTCGGCCGCCAATGCCGAGTTTGTCGAGGTCACGGTGCGCGACAGCGGGCCTGGATTTCCGCCCAGCCTGCTCGACAACCCCTTCCTGCCGTTCTCGACGACAAAGCCGGAAGGACTCGGATTCGGATTGCCGTTGTGCAAGTCGATCGTCGAAGCGCACGGCGGGGAACTATGGCTCGACGGCAGCTCGCCGGGCGCCTGCGTTCATCTCACGCTGCCCGCGGCAAAGGCGTCCGACCATGCCTGACCCGATCCGCATCGCTCTGATCGACGACGACCCCGCGGTACTCGACTCGCTGCGGCTCTATTTCGCACGGCAGCAGGTCGAGACGTCGTGCTTCCACACCGCCGAAGATTTTCTGGCTGCGGTCGGCCGCGCCGAGCCCTTCGATTGCATCGTGTCGGACGTGCGTATGCCGGGTGTGTCCGGGCTGGATCTCGTCCGCCAACTCAACTCACGTGGCTTTGTGCGGCCGATCGTCCTGATCACCGGCCACGGTGACATCGACATGGCGGTGGCGGCGATCAAGGCGGGGGCGTTCGATTTCATCGAGAAGCCATTCGACGAGAACCGCCTGCTCGCCAGCATCCGTGACGCGGTGGCGCGCGGGCGCCGGCAGACCAGCGACGCCGCCGAACTGGAAAAGCTTCGGGCGCGGTTCGAACAGCTGTCGCGGCGCCAGCGCCAGGTTATGGAATTGGCCGCCACAGGTCTATCGAGCAAGGAGATCGGCGCCCAGCTCAAGATCAGCGCCAAGACCGTCGAGAACCATCGCGCCTGGGTCATGGAGCGGATCGGCGCGCGCAATCTGGCCGAACTGGTAAGGATGGCCATGCGGTTGCAGCAAAAGCCGTGAACTGCCAGCGGAGTTAGCCTCAAAAATCGAAAGAAATGAGCCGCTTCGCCGTGGGGCTTGTCACCGCAAGTCGGGTTTACCCGACTTGCGGCATTTACTAAGTGTCGCAACTCGGGCAGGCCCGAGTTGCGTGTGCGACCCGCGTCTTGCATTAGACACAAAGGGCATGGATGCCCGGCGCATGGGCGTCAAAAGCGCGCCGTCCTTTCGGACGGTTTTGGCCGGGTCTGGCGGCCTGAGAGGTTAAGGGGCGTACCGCATGAAACTGCCGCGCGACATCGGGCCGGTGCATTTCGTCGGCATCGGCGGCATCGGCATGAGCGGCATCGCCGAGGTGCTGGCCAATCTCGGTTACACCGTGACCGGCTCCGACGTCGCCGATTCAGCCAACGTCAAGCGGTTGCGCGACAAGGGCATCAAGGTCGCCATCGGCCACAACGCCGGCAATATCGACGGCGCCGACGTCGTTGTCGTGTCCTCCGCCATCAAGCCGGACAATCCCGAGCTGGTCGCCGCGCGCGCCAAACGCCTGCCGGTGGTTCGGCGCGCCGAGATGCTGGCCGAGCTGATGCGGCTGAAAAGCTGCGTCGCCATTGCCGGCACGCACGGCAAGACCACGACCACCTCACTGGTTGCGGCCTTGGTCGATGCCGCCGGTTTCGACCCGACGGTGATCAACGGCGGCATCATCAACGCCTACGGCACCAATGCCCGGCTTGGCGCCGGCGACTGGATGGTGGTCGAAGCCGACGAGAGCGACGGCACCTTCCTCAAGCTGCCGGCCGACATCGCCATCGTCACCAATGTCGACGCCGAGCATCTCGATCACTTCAAGACCTTTCAGAACGTGCAGGACGCCTTCGTCGCCTTCATCGAGAATGTGCCGTTCTACGGGTTCGCGGTGATGTGCACCGACCACCCGATCGTGCAGCGGCTGGTCGGCCGCGTCATCGACCGCCGCATTATCACCTACGGCGAAAACCCGCAGGCCGACGTGCGCCTGGTCGATCTCGATCACGCCAACGGGTCTTCGCGCTTTTCGGTTCTGTTCCGCGACCGCGACGGCAAAGAAGTGCACGCCATCCGGGGTTTGACGCTGCCGATGCCGGGCCGCCACAACGCGCTCAATGCCACCTCTGCGGTCGCCGTCGCGCATGAGCTCGGCATTGCCGATGATGTCATCCGCACGGCGCTGGGAAAATTCGGCGGCGTCAAGCGGCGCTTCACCAAAGTCGGCGAGTGGAACGGCGCAACCATTATCGATGACTACGCCCACCATCCCGTCGAGATCGCCGCTGTGCTCAAGGCCGCGCGCGAAGTGACCAAGGGGCAGGTGATCGCCGTGGTGCAGCCGCACCGCTATACGCGGCTGAAATCTTTGTTCGAGCCGTTTTCCACCTGCTTCAACGACGCCGACGCGGTGATCGTCGCCAATGTCTACCCGGCCGGCGAGGCGCCGATCGAAGGCGCCGACCGCGACGGCCTGGTGACGGCGATCCGCGCGCGCGGCCATCGCCAAGTGATCGCGCTCGAGGGACCGGAGAAACTCGCCGGGCTGATCAAAGGCATGGCCAAGCGGGGCGATTACGTCGTTTGCCTCGGCGCCGGCTCGATCACGCAATGGGCCTACGCGCTGCCCGGTGAACTGAAGGCGCTATGAGCTTTCCCGACATCGTCCCGGACCTGAAGGCGCGCTTGCCCGAGTTGCGCGGGCGGCTGCTCGCCAACCAGCCGCTCGGCGAGTTCACCTGGTTTCGCGTCGGTGGGCCGGCGCAGGCGTTCTTCATGCCGGAGGACGAGAACGATCTCGCCTACGCGCTGCGCAACCTGCCTCCAGGCATCCCGGTGACGGTGATCGGCGCCGGCTCCAATCTGATCGTGCGCGACGGCGGCGTGGAAGGCGTGGTGATCCGGCTCGGCCGCGGCTTCAATGCGGTCACCGTCGACGGCGACCGCGTCACCGCCGGCAGCGCCATGCTCGACGCCATGGTGGCGCGCGAGGCGCAGAAGGCCGGCCTCGCCGGCCTCGCGTTCCTTTCGGGCATTCCCGGCACCATCGGCGGCGCGCTGCGCATGAACGGCGGCGCCTATGGCGGCGAGACCAAGGACATTTTGATCGAGGCGCGCGGCGTCGACCGCGCCGGCAACATCCGCACATTCAGCAATGCCGAGATGGGCTTTTCCTACCGGCATTGCAGCGTGCCAGACGACGTCATCTTTACCGCCGCGACGTTCCAGGGCCGCGCCGGCAATGCGGAAGAGATCGCCGCCGCCATGGCCGAGATCAAGCGCAAGCGCGAGGAGACGCAACCGCGCAATCGTACCGGCGGCTCAACCTTCAAGAACCCGCCCGGAAAGAGTGCCTGGAAGCTGGTCGACGAAGCCGGCTGCCGCGGCCTGCGCGCCGGCCGGGCGCAGGTCTCCGAGTTGCACAGCAATTTCCTCATCAGCCTCGATGGCTGCACGGCCGGCGATATCGAGACTCTGGGTGAAACCGTACGCGCGCGGGTCAAGGCGCAGTCCGGCGTCGACCTGGAATGGGAAATTAAGAGGATTGGGGTTAGTGATTAGCGCATGAGCAAGCACGTCGCCGTTCTGATGGGAGGCTGGTCGGCCGAGCGCGAGATCAGCCTGCGCTCCGGCAAGGCCTGTGCCGACGCCGCCGAGCGCGCCGGCTACCGCGTCAGCCGGCTCGACGTGACCCGCGACGTCGCGGCGGCCTTGCGCGACCTCAAGCCCGACGCGGCGCTCAACCTGCTGCACGGCCGGCCCGGCGAGGACGGCACGCTGCAGGGCCTCTTGGAAATCCTCGGCATCCCTTATTCGCACTCGGGCGTGCTCGCTTCCGCGCTCGCCATGCAGAAGGACATCGCCAAGACCGTGCTCAAGGCCGCCGGCGTGCCGGTTCCCGGCGGCATGGTGGCGACGCGGCGCGAGGCCGCCGCGCGCCATCTGCTGCCGCGGCCTTACGTCATCAAGCCGGTCGCCGAAGGCTCCAGCGTCGGCGTCTTCATCGTGCGCGAGGATCACAAGCATCCGCCGCAGGAACTGACGCGGGTCGACTGGAGCTTCGGCGAGTGCGTTCTGGTCGAGCCTTACATCCCGGGCAAGGAATTGACCTGCGCGGTGATGGGCGACAAGGCGCTGGGCGTCATCGAGATCGTCGCCGCGACGAAATTCTACGACTACGAAGCGAAATACGCCCCCGGCGGTTCCAAACATCTGTTGCCGGCGCCGATTCCACCCGATGTCTACGAGGAGGTGCGGCGCCTGTCGCTCGCTGCGCATCGCGCCCTCGGCTGCCGCGGCATCAGCCGCGCCGACTTCCGCTACGACGACAGCGCCAAGGCAGCCGCTGGCCTTTCCTGTCTCGAGGTCAACACCCAGCCGGGGATGACCGAAGTCTCGCTGGTGCCGGAGCTTGCCGCGCACGCCGGCATCGGTTTTGATGAGTTGGTCCGGTGGATGATCGAGGATGCCTCACTTGACCGATGATAAAGTTGTAAGATTGCACGCCGGTCAGACCGGGAACCCGCCTCAGCACGGCGAGTTGCCCGGTGTCGCAGGCCCGGCGACATCGCAACAACCGGACTCGGCCGCCATGAGAACACATTTCGGAGTTCCCCGCCGGGCTTCGAACGCGCGCTCCGACGAGCCGATCAATTGGCGGCGCGGATCGTTCCGCGTGTGGGTCCTGTTGTCCGCCGCCTGGCTGATGGGCTGGGCCATCTATCTGACCATGTACGGCCTGCGCGGCGGCTTCAAAACCACCGCCGACTGGGTGGTGGTGCCGATCCTGCTGTTCGGTCCGCCGCTCGCCTTGCTGCTGTTCGGCCTGGCCACGCGTTGGGCGTTCAGCGGCTTCAAGATGGAAAAAACCCCGGCGGACGAGTGAAGCTCGCCGCCCGGGAGCGTCCCGCGGCATGGCCGGCCGGTCGGGGTATCGGTTTACGGCGCAGGGCCGGAAAACCGGTCGGAGGCTCGCCGCGGCTGCCGCGACCAGACGCACGCGGCTGCCGCCGCTTCGGCCGTTAATCGTCGATAGACCACTTTGTGCTACGTATTTTCCCGCAGTCCGGGGTTAAGCCGCGCTTAACTTCGAAATTCTAACGATTCACTGATCTCCAACGGACGTGGCCGCGCATTCGAGGTTTTGGCTGGAGGCATGTCGTGCCGAAGTTTCAAGTCGCTCACATCAACGAGCAAGGACATGACATGATCATTTTTCCGCTGACGCCGGAATTCGGCAATTTGTCCGGAGCGGATCAGGATCGGGAATTGGCGTTTCTGGGCTCGCGCGCGAACAGCGCGGGACTTCGCGGCGTTGCGGTCGCGGTTTGGGATCTCGGGATGGGGCGGGTGGCCTTTCGCGGCCCGGTCAGCTGCTACCCCTTCCTCAGCGGCATCAACATGCGATTTGTGATGGCGAACGTGAATCGCGAGATTTCCTGGTAGCGTGCGGGGAAATCCGAAGTTTTGCTCCCCACAGTCGACCCGGTAGCGGACAATCGTACCGCAATCGAACCGGTTTTGTGCTTTCTGCGGCTCTCGGCGCACGTTAAGACGTGGTTCCCCACTGTATCCGCGCGGGACAGCGGCGAAATTACAACGCGCGCCCTTTAGTAGTCGCCCGGCGCTCACAATCCGTAAACCTTTACTAATCGTTTACCAAACAGCCCCAAGACTAGGGTTTGGCGGCGTTTCGCGCGCCTCGCCTGATCTTGCGCGCGCGAACTTGTCGGTACGCAGCCGGGACCACATCGGGGCATGACGGAATTCTCGCTCGTGCCTGAGCTTGCAGCCCTTCATGGGCCAACGTTGAAGAGCCGGTCGCGATGGATGTTCGGGGACGCCTCGCTCAATCGCTGAAGCTGCTGACCGTGAAACGACGCGCCAAGGCCGCCCGACGCCAGCGCGCGCACATGTCGTTTGTCTCCGACCGGGCGCTGCCGCGCGCTCTGCGCCGATGGATCGGCGTCCTCGTCGCGCTCGACATTCCGCGCGGCGCCGGCGCCAGCGCCGCAGCGCTCTTGCTGCTCGCCTCGACCGGCTACGGCGTGGTCAAAGGCGGCCATTGGCCGGCCGTCGCCGACGAAATCCAGGACATCTGCGATACCGCCGCCAATGGCGTCGGCTTCCACATTTCCGAAATCGCGCTCGCCGGTGAGCACGAGGTCAGCCGCGAGGATATCCTCGCGCTGGCCGGCGTCACCGGCCGCTCTTCGCTGCTGTTTCTCGACCCCACGCAGGCGCGCAGCCGGCTCCTGACCAATCCCTGGATCGCGCAGGCCGCGGTGCTCAAGCTCTATCCGGGCCGCCTGCGCATCGAGATCAAGGAGCGCAAGGCCTATGCGCTCTGGCAGAAGGATGGCCGCGTCGACGTGATCGCCGCCGACGGCACCGTGCTCGAAACCTTCGTGCCGGCGCGCTTCTCGACGCTGCCGCTGGTGGTCGGCGACGGCGCCGGACACGAAGCGCACGACATTCTCGATCTGCTGCAGCGCTACCCGGCGATCGCCAAATGGGTCGACGCCTCGGTGCTGGTCGCGGAGCGGCGCTGGAACCTGCACCTGAAGAACGGCATCGATGTTCTGTTGCCGGAGAACAATCCGGCGCAGGCCTTCGCGCGCCTGGTTGAACTCGACCGCGACAAGAAATTGCTGTCGCGCGACATCGTCAAGGTCGATCTGCGGCTCGCCGACCGCGTCACCGTGCAGCAATCGGATGCCGCCGCGGCCGCGCGCGACGAAGCGCTGAAAGCGGCCGAGAAGACGAAAAAGAAGGGCAAAGGTAACGAGGCATGACGAGGGTCACGCACGCAGCGTGCTCCCTCCCCCGCATGCGGGGGAGGGTTGGGGAGGGGGCCGACACCCCCGCCTGCGCTCGCCGCGTTCCCCCGCCCTGTGCCTCCCCCGTAAACGGGGGAGGGAACGCGAGTCTCCGGCGTCCCGGAATGACGGTCGATGTTAGAGGCGACGGATGAGCAACGTGGTCCGCTTCGGCCTCACGCCCAAGATGAAACCGGTGTCGCCGCGCCGCGCCGCGGTAGTTGCCGGCCTCGACATCGGCACCAGCAAGATCGCCTGCCTGATCGCGCGGCTCGAGCCGCAGGCGCCGCAGGACGTGTTGCGGCGGCGCAGCCACGGCATTGAAGTGCTCGGCTTCGCCCACACCGCGGCGAGCGGCATGAAGGCCGGCGCCGTGGTCGATCTGATCTCCGTCGAGGAGATGGTGCGCCAGGCGATCGATATCGCCGAGAGCAAGGCCAGGCTGCAGCTCGAATCCGTCGTCGTGTCGCTGTCCGGCGGACGGCTCGGCAGCGAGCGCTTCGTCGCCGATGTCGAGCTTGCCGGCGGCGCGGTGACCGACAACGACATCGGCCGGGTGCTGACGGCGGCCAGCCGCCACTCGGTGCGTGGCGGGCGCGCGGTGCTGCATTCGCTGCCGACCGGCTATAGGCTGGATGCGGTTAGCGGCATCCGCGAGCCGCGCGGCATGCTCGGCAGCCGCTTCGGCGTCGATATGCACATGGTGACCGCCGATGCCGCCGCCGTGCGTAACCTCATGCTGGTGGTCGAGCGCAGCCATCTCGAGATCGAAGCGATGGTCGCTGCGCCCTACGTGGCGGGCCTCGCCTGCCTGGCCGATGACGAAGCGGACTTGGGGGCCGCAACCATCGATCTCGGCGCCGGAACCACCACGCTTGCGGTGTTTTCCGGTGGAAAATTCGTGCACGCTGACGGTTTTGCGCTCGGCGGGCAGCACGTGACCATGGATCTGGCCCGCGGTCTGAACACCCGGATTGCCGACGCTGAGCGAATCAAGGCGATTTATGGCAGTGTTTTGTCGGGTGGGTCGGACGAACGCGACATGATCACGGTGCCGCCGGTCGGAGACGATGAGCGCGAGCCGCCGCAATTTATCGCGCGTGCGGCCATCGTGCGCATCATCAAGCCGCGGGTCGAGGAAATTCTGGAAATGGTGCGGGATCGGCTGAAGGACTCGCCGTTTGCGTCCGAGCCGCGCGCGCGCGTCGTGCTGACCGGCGGGGCGAGCCAGCTCGCCGGCATCGCCGATCTCGCCTCACGCATTCTGCGGCGGCCGGTGCGAATCGGCCGTCCGCTCGGTCTCGCCGGTCTTCCGGACGCGGCCAAGAATCCGGCATTCGCCGTCGCGGGTGGCCTGCTGGTCTATCCGCAGTCGGCGCATCTCGAACACTTCGAACCGCGGAAAACGCGGCAATTGATGACAGGTACGGGCGGTTACATGGCACGGGTCGGACGATGGCTGCGCGAAAGCTTCTGACCCACAACAAGGAAACCACGAGGGGACCAGCGGCGACCCGGTCCCCATCGACGGCGTGCGGGCTTTGCCTGCTGCCCGTGCACACATGAGGCAAACATGACGATCAATCTGACCATTCCCGACATTCGCGAGATGAAGCCGCGGATCACCGTGTTCGGCGTCGGCGGCGCCGGCGGCAACGCCGTCAACAACATGATCACCGCCGGCCTCCAGGGCGTCGACTTCGTCGTCGCCAATACGGATGCGCAGGCGCTCACGATGTCGAAGGCCGAGCGCATCATCCAGATGGGCGCGCAGGTGACCGAGGGTCTCGGCGCCGGTTCGCAGCCCGAAGTCGGCCGCGCCGCTGCGGAAGAGGTAATCGACGAGATCCGCGATCATCTGGCCGGCGTGCATATGGTGTTCGTCACCGCCGGCATGGGTGGCGGCACCGGCACTGGCGCGGCGCCCGTCATCGCCAAGGTCGCGCGCGAGCTGGGCATTCTCACGGTCGGCGTGGTGACCAAGCCGTTCCAATTCGAGGGCCAGCGCCGCATGCGCTTTGCCGAGGTCGGCATCGTCGAATTGCAGAAGGTCGTCGATACCCTTTTGATCATTCCGAACCAGAACCTGTTCCGCGTCGCCAACGAAAAGACGACCTTCGCCGACGCCTTCGCCATGGCCGACCAGGTGCTCTATTCGGGCGTCGCCTGCATCACCGACCTGATGGTGAAGGAAGGCCTGATCAATCTGGACTTTGCCGACGTCCGCGCAGTGATGAAGGAGATGGGCAAGGCGATGATGGGCACCGGCGAAGCTTCCGGCGAAAAGCGCGCGCTGACCTCCGCCGAGGCCGCAATCGCCAATCCGCTGATCGACGATGCCTCGATGAAGGGCGCCAAGGGTCTGCTGATCTCGATCACCGGCGGCAAGGATCTCACGCTTTACGAAGTCGACGAGGCCGCCACCCGCATCCGCGAAGAAGTCGATCAGGATGCCAACATCATCGTCGGCGCGACTTTCGATGAAAGCCTGGAAGGCATCATCCGCGTGTCGGTGGTGGCGACCGGCATCGATCATGCCCACGTCCAGCGCCAGCCGGCTCCGCAGATCCAGCAGTCGATCCAGACGGCCCAGCCGGAATCAGCACTGAGGGAGCTTGCCAGCAAGATGCGCGCCGACAGCCGCCGCATTGCCGACCGGATCGAACGCGCTGCACCGGCGGCCGCACCGGCCTCGGCCGTTGCCCCGCCTGCGCCTGCCGCCAGCGCGGCGGTCGAATCCGCTGCGCACGCTGCGGTCGCCGCCGCGCTCATGACGCCGACCGCCATGGAAGACGTTTCGATCCGGCCGCTGCCGGTCAAGCCATCGCTGTTTGAGCCGGCGCCGCGTGAGCCGGTGCAGGCCGAACTGCCGACGCCGAAGGCCTTCATCCCGCCGCCGGCCGAGCGGACGCTGGCGCGCACACCGCGCATGCCGCGCATCGACGAACTGCCCTTGCCGGCGCAGAACGAACTTAAGGCGCAGCGCGGCGAGCTTGAGGAGTCTCACCCCGAGAAGCAGCGTATGTCGCTGATGCAGCGCCTGGCCTCGGTCGGCCTCGGCCGCCGCAATGAGCAGGCGGAGGCGCCGCTTGCCCCGCGCACGGTGCAGGCCATGCCGCAATTCGAACGGCCGATTCGGCCGTCACCGCGTCAGCCGGAAGGCCGCCCGGACGATCCGGTCTCGGAATATGCCCGGCGGCAGGCGCCGCAGGGGCTCGACCCGCACGGGCGGACCCAGCCTGTGCATAATTCGGCCGATGAGGATCAATTGGACATTCCGGCCTTCCTGCGCCGCCAAGCCAACTGATCGCCCCGCCGAGGGACCCCCGATGGCCTCGCTCCTCGCCAGGAGCGGGGCCTTTTGTCGTTGGTCGTTCGATCACATCAATTTTAACATATTGAAGTTAAATAAGAATTTTAGTTGCCCTGGGTTCGCTTCCGACGTTTGCGGTCACTAAGCGGAGGGCAATGCCGCTCGCGGCCGGCAAAAATAGGCGCCCAATGGCCGGTAGCTCGGTAAATTGCGGCAAAATAGAGTAACAGTCGGTAAGAAGACGTGAGTTGGAGGGCCCCCGGCCTATGCCCTAAGTTTCAGGCGCGAAAGGGACTTTCGGGTCCTTGGGGGATGTATTCTGGTAAGCGGGCAGGCGCTGTCTTAAAGCCCGAAATGTGGCTCTGGCAGATGCCTGGGATGGGACGTGCGGCTTGCTCGCAGGCCGGCGTAAACGGGTACGATGAAGGGTGCTAAACAGACAACGCTGCGCGAACAGGTTGCCGTTTCCGGCATCGGCGTGCATTCGGGCAGCCCGGTCACCCTGACCCTCAATCCCGCCGACGACGACACCGGCATTCTCTTCCAGCGGGTCAACGGTAACGGCACCATCGAGCGCGAAATCCGCGCCGACGTCCGCGCGGTCACCGCCACCGAATTTGCCACCGTCCTCGGCGATGCTTTCGGCCCGCTCTGCTCGACGGCGGAACATCTGCTCGCCGCGTTGCGTGGCCTCGGCGTCGACAACGTCGTGGTCGAAATCGACGGCCCGGAAGTGCCGATCATGGACGGCAGCGCCATGCCGTTCGTCGATGCCATCGATCAGGCCGGCCTCACCGCGCGGGCGCTGCCGCGCCGTTACATCGAAGTGATCAAGCCGGTGCGCGTGGCCAAAGGCGAAGCCTTCGGCGAACTGCGGCCCTACAGCCACGGGTTCCGGGTCGAGGCTGAAATCGAATTCGATCACCCGCTGATCCGCCGCCAAGCCTTGGCGCTCGATATCGAAGCCGAGACGTTCCGCCGCGAGATCGCCGGCGCGCGTACCTTCGGTTTCATGAAGGACGTCGCCAAATTGTGGAGCGCCGGCTACGCGCTCGGCGCTTCGTTCGAGAACACGCTGGTGGTGAGCGAAGACCGCGTGCTCAATCCGGAAGGCTTGCGCCATCCCGACGAGTTCGTGCGCCACAAGATTCTCGACGCCATCGGCGACCTGGCGCTCGCCGGGCAGCCGTTGATCGGCGCCTATCGCACCGTCCGCGGCGGCCACAAGCTCAACCACGCCGTCCTGTCGGCATTGATGGCCGACCGCAGCGCTTGGCGCGTGGTCGAGGCGGCCGAGCCGGCGCGTCGTGCGCGTGGCTATGCGGCCGTAGGCGCCGGCCGTCTGGCCGTGGCCTATGGGCCGGAAAAGTCCTGAAAAGTCTCAGATTTTATCCTTAACCTTCCGCCTTAATCCCGGCTGATTGTCGGCTTAATCGCTTGGCGGAGCCGCGTTTTTTCGTCTAAACCAACGCAGGTAAGGGCGGGGGCGGCGCTGCGTGCCGGCCGTCGGGGGAACTGGACACAACTGCGTGGGATGAGTTTGTGCCCAACGATTCAGTGATCGAACAATCAACAGCGGTTGTCACGGCGGGCGCCGGCCGGCGCCGCGTCGCGCGTGCGCTGGCCTTGGTCCTGCTTGCGGCAAATCTCGGCGCCTGCAGCAGCGGCCTGAATTTCTTCGCCAAGGAAGAAGTCGTCCCCGACGAGGCCGCCGACCGCCTCTATAACGAAGGCCTCTATCTGCTCAATGTTCGCAAAGACCCGAAAGAGGCGGCAAAGAAATTCGAAGAGGTCGACCGCCAGCATCCTTATTCGGAATGGGCGCGCAAAGCGCTGATCATGACGTCGTATGCCTATTATTCGGCCAGCGACTACGACGACTGCGTCACCGCAGCCCAGCGCTACATCACCCTGCACCCGGGCAGCCCGGACGCCGCCTACGCGCAGTTTTTGATCGGCTCGTCGAATTTCGAGGAAATCCCCGACATCACCCGCGACCAGTCGCGCACCGAGAAGGCGTTGGCCGCGCTGCAGGAAGTGATCCGCAAATATCCGACCAGCGAATACGCCGTCAGCGCCAAGCAGAAGATTCAAGTCGCCCTAGACCAGCTGGCCGGCAAGGAGATGGCGACCGGCCGCTATTACCTGGAAAAGAAGGACTACACCGGCGCCATCAACCGCTTCAAAGTCGTCGTCACCAAGTACCAGACGACGCGCGAGGTCGAAGAG
>Ga0335082_10003612_pt1 | contig 16835 bp, 13 predicted proteins | sample Lox_Sample_41_FD_206718 | JGI IMG/M metagenome (GOLD analysis project Ga0335082, IMG submission 206718) | Soil microbial communities from Loxahatchee National Wildlife Refuge, Florida, United States - Lox_Sample_4.1 | ecosystem: Environmental > Terrestrial > Soil > Wetlands | place: USA... | reverse complement strand
CTCCCCTCTGTGTCCTCTGTGGTGAGAATCCCTCCTTCCCCTCGGCTTGAAGCGCCTTTGGTAATGGGCGAGAAGGGTGGGACCCCCGATGGCCGAGCTGGCGAAGACGTACGACCCCACCGCCACCGAGCAGCGCTGGTACGACGCCTGGCTCGCCGGCGGATATTTTCACGCCGACGAGCACGACCCGCGGCCGCGCTTCTCGATCGTCATCCCCCCGCCCAACGTCACCGGCATCCTGCACATGGGGCACATCCTCAACAACACGCTGCAGGACATCCTGGTGCGCTTCCACCGCATGGACGGGAGGAACACCCTGTGGATGCCGGGGACCGACCACGCCGGTATCGGCACCCAGAACGTGCTCGAGAAGCAGCTCGCCAAGGAGGGCAAGACGCGGCACGACCTCGGGCGCGAGAAGTTCGTCGAGCGCGTCTGGGAGTGGAAGGCGCAGTACGGCGGCACCATCCTGCGCCAGCTCAAGCGCCTCGGCGCGTCGTGCGACTGGGCGCGCGAGCGCTTCACCATGGACGACGGCCTCTCGCAGGCGGTGCGCGAGGTGTTCGTTCGCCTCTACGAGAAGGGCCTGATCTACCGCGGCCAGCGCATCATCCACTGGTGCGTGCGCTGCCAGACCGCGCTCGCCGACGAGGAGGCCGTCACCACCGACGGCGGCGAGCCGGGCAGCCTCTGGCACATCCGTTATCCCGGCGAGCACGGCGGCCCGGGCTTGGTGGTCGCGACGACGCGGCCGGAGACGATGCTCGGCGACACCGGTGTGGCGGTGAACCCGGACGACGAGCGCTACCGCGACCTGATCGGGAAGCGCGTGATCCTGCCGCTCATGCAGCGGCCGATCCCGGTGGTCGCGGATCCGATGGTCGACAAGGGCTTCGGCACCGGCGCGGTGAAGGTCACGCCGGCGCACGACGCCAACGACTTCGATCTCGGCCAGCGCCACAACCTGCCGCCGCTCAGCATCATGACCGTCGACGGGACGATCGCCCAGGCGGGCGGCGTCTACGCCGGCCACGACCGCTTCGACGCGCGCCAGCGCATCGTCGCCGACCTCGAGGCCGAGGGCCTGCTCGAGAAGACCGAGCCGTACCGCGTGCCCATCCGCCGCTGCTACCGCTGCGACACGATCGTCGAGCCGTACCTCTCGCTGCAGTGGTTCGTGAAGATGCAGCCGCTCGCGGTGCCGGCGATCGCCGCCGTCCACAGCGGGCGCCTGCGCCTGATCCCCGATCGGTGGACCGGCGTCTACCTCCACTGGCTGGAGAACATCCGCGACTGGTGCATCAGCCGCCAGCTCTGGTGGGGCCACCGCATCCCGGTCTGGTACTGCGACGACTGCGGGCACGAGCTCGCCGCGCGCACCGACCCCGACTTCTGCCCCACGTGCAACTCGGCCCGTCTGACCCAGGATCCCGACGTCCTCGACACCTGGTTCAGCTCCTGGCTGTGGCCATTCTCCACCATGGGCTGGCCGGAGGACACGCCGACGCTGCGCCGTTTCTATCCGACCGACGCGCTGGTCACCGCCGCCGATATCATCTTCTTCTGGGTCGCGCGCATGGTGATGGCGGGCTACGAGTTCATGGGCGAGTGTCCGTTCCAGGACGTCTACCTGAACAGCATCGTGCGCGACGGGCAGGGGCGGAAGATGTCGAAGTCGCTCGGCAACTCGCCCGATCCGCTCGACATCATCGACCGCTACGGCGCCGATGCCATGCGCTTCACCATCGTGTCGATCGCGCCGGTCGGCCAGGACGTCCGCTACGATCCCGACAAAACCGAGTTCGGCCGCAACTTCGCCAACAAAATCTGGAACGCCGCCCGCTTCGCCCTCATGCACCTCGGCGACCAGATCGACCCCTGGGCCGCACCCAGTGAGCAGACCCCAACCCCCGACCCCCGACCCCCGTCGTCGTTGTTGCCTGACCGCTGGATCCTGTCCCGCCTGCAAGCGACCATCGCCGACACGCGCGCCGCGCTCGGCGCCTATCGCTTCAACGACGCTGCCTCGCTGCTCTACCGGTTCATCTGGGGCGAGCTCTGCGACTGGTACCTGGAGCTGATCAAACCGACGCTGTACGGCGCCGACGAGACTGCCAAGCAGGCAACGCGGCGCACGCTGGCGACGGTGCTCGATCAGACCATGCGCCTGCTGCATCCGTTCATGCCGTTCCTCAGCGAGGAGATCTGGCAGGCGCTGCCGATGGCGCGGCCGACGGCGTCGATCGTGATCGCGCCGTACCCGCAGGCCGCCGGGGGCTGGCGCGACGGCGCGGCCGAGACCCGGATCGGTCAGCTCATCGAGGCGGTCACCGCCATCCGCAACATCCGCGCCGAGCTCGGCATCCCGCCGGGCACCGTGCTCAACGTGCGCGTCGCCGCCAACGGCAACGGCGAGTCGGTGCGCGCCGTCGAGGATTTCATCAAGGTGCTCGCCAAGGTCAGCAGCGTGGAGCTGGTCGGCGACGGCGCGCGCCCGCACGGCGAGCCGTCGGCGGTCGTCGCCGGCCTCGGCGAGCTGTTCGTCCCGCTGCGCGGCGTCGTCGATCCCGCCGCCGTGCGCGAGCGCCTCGAGCGCGACCTCGGCAAGGTCGACAAGGAGCTCTCCGGCGTCACCGCCAAGCTCGCCCGTCCCGACTTCGTCGAGAAAGCCCCCGGCGAGGTGGTGGAGAAGGAGCGCCAGCGCGCGGCGACGTTGCAGGAGCGGCGGTCGGTGCTGGAGAAGCACCTCGCGACGCTCCGCGAAGGGTAGATTGACGTTGTCCGTTTTCCGTTGTTCGTTTTCCGTTCGGAGCTGGAAATCCGTGCGCCCCGGGCGTCTATTGATAACGGACAGCGGACAACGGACAACGCACAACGTTCCCCAACCGTCATGACCGTCTTCGACCTGCCCGCCGTCGCCGCGCTCGTGCAGGCGGCGCTCGCCGAGGACGTCGGGCGCGGCGATCTGACCACGCGGCTCACCGTGCCGGCGGGGCTGAGCGCGACGGCGGCGATCGTCGCCAAGCAGGCCGGCGTGCTCGCCGGCGCCCCGCTGGTCGACCGCGTCTTCGCCGCGCTCGGCGCGGCGGCGGTGCGCATCGAGCATCACGTCGCCGACGGTGCGGCGTTCGCCGCCGGCACCAAACTGGTGTCGCTGGCCGGCCCGGCGGCGGATCTGCTCGCCGGCGAGCGCGTGGCGCTGAACTTCGTGCAGCAGCTCTCCGGCGTCGCCACGCTGACCCGGCGCTACGTCGACGCCGTGCAGGGCACCAAGGCGCGGGTCGTCGACACGCGCAAGACCACGCCCGGGCTGCGCGTGCTGGAGAAGTACGCCGTGCGTATGGGCGGCGGGCGCAACCACCGCCTCGGGCTCGACGACGGCATCCTGATCAAGGACAACCACCTCACCGCCGCCGGCGGCGTCGGCGCCGCGCTCGCCGCCGCGCGCCGCGACGCCCCGCACACCGCGACCATCCAGGTCGAGTGCGCCACACCCGCCCAGGTCGACGAAGCGCTCGTCGCCGGCGCCGACGCCATCCTCCTCGACAACATGTCGGTCGACCAGATCGCCGCCGCCGTGCGCCAGATCGCTGGCCGCGCCGTCGTCGAAGCCTCGGGCGGCGTCACCCTCGACACCATCCGCGCCATCGCCGCCACCGGCGTCGACCTGATCTCCGTCGGCGCGCTGACCCACTCCGCGCCGGCGGTCGATATGAGTATGAAGATAAGGGGGTAGGGGGTTAGGGTTCTAAGGTTCTAGGGTTTCTAAGAACCCTAACCGCGTAACCCCGTAACCCCCCTCTTCCCGATGCTGACCGCCGACACCATCGCGCCGCACCTCGACACGCGCTGGCTCGGGCGCGCGCTGCAGGGGTTCGCCGAGCTCGACTCGACGAATACGACGGCGCGCGAGATGGCGGAGGCGGGGGCGGGGCACGGGACGGTGGTGATCGCCGACGCGCAGCGGCAGGGGCGCGGGCGGCTGGGACGGTCGTGGGCGTCGCCGGCGGGGAAGAACCTCTATCTCTCGGCGGTGCTGCGCTGCGAGCTGCCGGTGGAGCGCCTCACACAGGTCAGCTTGCTCGCCGGGGTCGCGGTCTGCGAGACCGTGCGCGAGTGGTGTGCGGCGGAGATCAAGTGGCCGAACGACGTGCTGAGCGGCGGCCGCAAGGTAGCGGGCATCCTGGTCGAGATGGACGGGACGGGCCCGCAGCGCGTGCTGATCGTCGGGATCGGGGTGAACCTCAACACGGCGCTCGACGACTTTCCGGAGGAGCTGCGCGACAAGGCTGGCTCGCTCAGCCTGGTCAGCGGCGCGCCGGTCGACCGTGCCCGCTTCGCCGGCCGCCTGCTGGGTCACCTCGAGCTCCGCTTCGAGCAGTGTCTGCGCGACGGGTTTGCCCCAATCGCCGCCGCGTGGCGCGAGCTCACCCCGCTGATCGGCCGCCACATCCGCGTCCAGGAGCCCGGCGCGACGGTCGAGGGAACGGTCCTCGGCCTCGCCGACGACGGCGCGCTGCGCCTGCGCCTGCCCGACGGCCGCGAACACCGCGTCGTCGCCGGCGACGTCACCGTCGTTGGCGGCTACGGATAAACCCTACTTTTTACAATGGAGAAGACAGAGACACCTGCCGTAATGGTCATCCTGCCAGGAGCCAATTAGGGTTCTCCCTAATCCGATTTTTAGCCAATCCGGGTATTTGAGTCTGAAGGCGCCGGCGAGCGGGGCAAGGGGGGAAGGGAGGCAGGGAAGAGACGGCGTGCCCAGCAACACACGCCGCGCTCGGTTCACCGCGTTGCTTTGTGTGCAAAGCCGAGGCCTCCGCTACGGGTGGGGTTTGCGAGCTCACCAGGCTAGGGTGCTAGACCCAATTCCCCATCGGGGTTGACGCCCCCAGCGACCATCGACTAGCGACCAGCGACCAGCAGCAACCAGCGGCCCCATGCCCCTCCTCACCATCGACGTCGGCAACACCAACACCGTGCTCGGCATCTTCGCCGACGGCCGGCTCACCCGGCACTGGCGGGTCGAGACCGATGCGGCGCGGACGGTGGACGAGCACGCGGTGCTGGTGCGCGGCCTGCTCGGGCCGGAGGCGGCGGCGTCGCTCGACGGGGCGGCGATGTCGTGCGTCGTGCCGGCGCTCGCGGCGACCTTCCGCGCCCTCTGCACGCAGCACTTCGGCGTCGACCTGCTGGTGGTCGAGCCGGGCGTGCGGACCGGCATGCCGATCCTCTACGAGACGCCGCACACGCTCGGCAGCGACCGCCTGGTCAACGCCGTCGCCGCCTACGAGCGCCGGCCGGGGGCGACGATCGTGGTCGATTTCGGCACCGCGACCAAGATCGAGTACGTCACGCCGGCGGGCGAGTACGCCGGCGGCGTCATCTGCCCCGGCGTGCGCATCGCCAGCCAGGCGCTGTTCGCCGGTGCCGCGCGGCTCTCCGAGGTCGAGCTGCAGCGCCCGCCACACGTGGTGGGCCGCACCACCGCGCACGCGATCCAATCGGGGCTGCTGTTCGGGCACGTGGCGACGGTCGACGGGCTGGTGCGGCGCATCCAGCGCGAGAACGGGGTCGACGCGCACGTCATCGCGACCGGCGGCCTGTCGAGCCTCTTCGCCGGCGAGTCGGAGACCATCCGCGAGGTCGACGAGTTCCTGACCCTGGACGGGCTGCGGGTGATCCACGCACGCAACCCGCGGCCGGCGGAACCGGCGGCGCCGCCGCGAACGCGGGCGCGAGGGCGGCGGGGGACGACATGAGCAAGCTGCTGGTGATCGACGTCGGCAACACCCACACCGTGCTCGGCGTGTACGAGGGCAGCACGCTGCTGCAGCACTGGCGCATCCAGACCGAGGAAGGCCGCACCGAGGACGAGTACGGCGTGCTGGTGCGCGGCCTGTTGAGCGGGCCGGAGTCGGCCGACCTCGGCGGCGCCGCGATCGCCTGCGTGGTGCCGGTGATGAACACGACCATCACCACCCTGTGCCGCAAGCACCTCGGCCTCGAGCCGCTGGTCGTCGGCCCGGGCATCCGCACGGCCATGCCGATCCTGTACGACAAGCCGCAGGACGTCGGCGCCGACCGCATCGTCAACGCCATCGCCGCGTTCGAGCGCACCAAGGACACCACCATCGTGGTCGACTTCGGCACGCCGACGGTGCTCGACTACATCTCGCGGCGCGGCGAGTATCTGGGCGGCGTCATCGCGCCCGGGCTCGGCATCTCCAGCCAGGCGCTGTTCGCGCGCGCCGCCAAGCTCTACGAGGTCGAGCTGGTGGCGCCGAAGACGGTGGTGGGCCGCAACACCGTTCACGCCATGCAGTCCGGCGTCGTCCTCGGCCACGTCGCGTTGGTCGACGGCCTGGTCGAGCGCATCCAGCGCGAGAACAAGGTCAAGGCCCGGGTTATCGCCACCGGCGGCTGGGCCCCGCTGGTCGCCGCCGAATCGACCACCATCCAGGAGGTCGACGAGTTCTTGACCCTGGACGGCCTGCGCATCATTTACGAGAGGAACCAGGAGGGAGGAGGTTAGGGGTTACGGTGCTGAAGGGATTAGGGGCGCGAACCCTAACCCCCTCAGCACCTAACCCCTAACCCCTTTTCGACGCGGAGGGACGGATGCCAATTGAGGTAAGCCAAGTACGCAACATCGGCATCATCGGCCAGGGCGGCGGCGGGAAGACGTCGCTCGGCGACGCGATCCTGTTCGTCGGCGGGGCGACGACCCGGCGCGGCAGCGTCGACGACGGCTCGTCCGCCTTCGACTTCGAGCCCGAGGAGGTCCGCCGCAAGCTCAGCCTCGGCACCGGTTTCCACCACACCGCGTGGAAGAAGCACCAGATCACGCTGGTCGACGCGCCGGGCTACATCAACTTCCTGACCGACGGCTTGAACAGCATGCGCGCCTGCACGACGGCGGTGTTCGTGCTCGAGCCGTCGGTGGGCGCGGCCAAGGTCGAGGCCGAGCGCCTGTGGAGCCGCGCCGAGCAGCTGGCGCTGCCGTGCGTCGGCTTCGTCACCAAGATGGACCGCGAGAACGCCGACTTCGAGGCGGCGCTCAAGGACGTCAGCGACGTCCTGCGCGGCAAGCCGGTGCCGGTGCAGTTGCCGATCGGCAGCGCCGAGAGCTTCCGCGGCGTGATCGACCTGATCGGCATGCGGGCGCTGATCGGCCAGCCGGACGGCTCGATGAAGGAGGAGGCGATCCCCGCCGACCTGAACGACGCCGCCAAGGCGGCGCGCGAGCGCCTGATGGAGGCGGCGGCGGAGACCGACGACGCGCTGGTCGAGCAGTACCTCGAGAGCGGCGAGCTCACCGCCGAGCAGCTCGCCCAGGCGCTGCGCACCGCGGTGCGCGAGTGCCGCTTCGTCCCGATCTTCTGCGGCTCGGCGACCAAGATCATCGGCATCCCGCCGCTGCTCGATTTCCTCGTCGACTTCACCCCGTCGCCGGCCGAGCGCCCCGCCGCGGTGGGCGAGGATGTGAAGACGGGCGAGCCGGCCGAGCGCCCGCCCAGCCCGTCCGCGCCGTTCTCGGCGATCGTCTTCAAGACCGTCGTCGATCCGTTCTCCGGCAAGCTCTCCGTCTTCCAGGTGGTGAGCGGCGAGCTGCACGGCGACTCCGCCGTGCTCAACGTCAACAAGGACTCGAAGGAGCGCATCGGGCACCTGCTGCGCATCGAGGGCAAGAAGCAGGCGCAGGTGGAGAAGCTCACCACCGGCGAGATCGGCGCGGTGGCGAAGCTGAAGGACACCGAGGCGGGCGACACGCTCACCGACGAGAAGGCGCCGATCAAGTATCCCGGCCTGGTGCCGTTCTCGGCGGCGATCTCGTTCGCGATCGAGCCGAAGGCGAAGGGCGATGAGGAGAAGGTCATCCAGGCGCTGCACAAGCTCGCCGAGGAGGACCAGACGCTGAAGCTGGAGCGCGATCCGCAGACCAAGGAGATCATCCTGTCGGGGGTCGGCCAGCTCCACATCGAGGTGACGGTCGAGAAGCTGAAGCGCAAGTTCGGGGTCGACGTCGAGCTCAAGGCGCCGAAGGTCCCCTACAAGGAGACGATCAAGGGCTCCGCCAAGGCGCAGGGCCGCCTGAAGAAGCAGACCGGCGGCCGCGGCCAGTTCGGCGATACCTATTTGGAGGTGTCGCCGCTGCCGCGCGGCAGCGGCTTCGAGTTCGTCGACAACATCGTCGGCGGCGTCATCCCGCGCCAGTTCATCCCCGCGGTGGAGAAGGGCATCCGCGAGGCCCTGCCGGAAGGCTTCCTGGCCGGCTACGAGATCGTGGACGTGCGCGTGCGCCTGTACGACGGCTCGCACCACAGCGTCGACTCGTCGGAAATGGCCTTCAAGATCGCCGCCTCGATCGGCTTCAAGACGGCGCTCTCCAACGCCAAGCCGATCCTGCTCGAGCCGATCATGGCGCTCGAGATCGCGGTGCCGGACGAGAGCATGGGCGACGTGATCGGCGACCTGAACAGCCGCCGCGGCAAGGTGCTCGGCGTCGATCCGAAGGTCGGCTCACAGGTCATCCGCGCCCTGGTGCCGATGGCCGAGGTGCTGCGCTACTCGCCCGATCTGCGCTCGATGACCAGCGGCCGCGGCGCCTTCACGATGGAGTTCGACCATTACGAAGAACTACCCGCGCATTTGGCGGAAAAAGTGATAAAAGAGGCCGAGGAGCGCAAGGCCGCGCAGCAGCATTGATGGACGACGAGGAGACTCTCACCGCGCTCGTCGAGGAGATCCAACAGGGCCGCGACACGATCGTGGTCCCGGAGGAGCTGGTCCAGGAGCGGCCGCCGGAACAGCAAGTCGCAAAGAACTTGCAAGCTCGCATCCAGGCGATGCCCGTGGGCGAGCGCCTGAAGCTGGCGATGCGCGGCAACCGCGACGCCCGCACGCTGCTGCTGCGCGACTCCAACCGCATGGTGCAGCGCTTCGTGCTCGCCAACCCGCGCATCAGCGACGACGAGATCATCGGCCTGGCCAAGAACCGCAACATCGACCGCGAGCTGCTCGACGGCATCTGCCGCCACAAGGGGTGGATCAGCAACTACCAGGTGCGTTTGGCGCTGGCGACCAACCCGAAGACGCCGCTCGCCACCGCCGTGCGCTTCGTGCCCACCCTGCTGCCGCGCGACCTGCGCGCGCTGGCGAAGAGCAAGAACGTCCCCGCCGCGATCTGCGGCATGGCGAAGCGGCTGGTCATCGACCGCGGGGGGTGAGGGAGGTTGTCCGTTATCCGTTGGGCGTTGGCCGTTGGGAGGGGCTCGACAACGGGCGACGGACAACGGTAAACGGACAGCGGGCAACGGGGGCCACGGGGATGACCTGCGCCATCGCGGCGGATACCAAGCTGGAGACGCCGGAGGGGCCGCTGACGGTGAAGACTGTCGGCGCGTCGCCGACCGCGGTGATGACGCCGATCGAGGCGGGCCAGGTGCGCTTCGCGATGACGTCCGACGTGCGCAAGGCGGCGGAGGCCCAGCCGGTGCTGCGCATCGCGCTCGCCAACGGCCGCGCGCTGCGCGTCGGGCCGGGGCAGGTGCTGTTCGGGCCCGGTTGGCAGGAGGTGCGCGCCGACGCGCTGCGCGCCGGCGACGAGCTGCTCAACGTCTTCACCTTCCCGGCCGGCTACGAGTACCGCACCGACGACGGCCAGACCCGCGTCTCCAACGGCACCGTCGCCGTCGCCTCGGTCGAGCTCGCCGGCGGCGCCGACGTCTACAGCCTGCGCGTCGCCCGCACCGGCCGTTTCGTCTTCAGCTCCGGCGTCGTCGGCAAGGCCGCGGCGGATTAGGGGTTTAGGGGTTAGGGTTCGTAGGGGGTTAGGGAAGAGAGAAGGTCACCCTAACCCCTTACGAACCCTAACCTCTTAGCCCCCTAACCCCTTGTTCACTGCGGCGCCGGCGTCGGCGTGCGCGACGGCTCGGCGCCGATGCGCAGGACCTCGACGGTGGCGGCGACGCGGCGGGCGCGGAAGTCGATCTTGGCGTCGCTGATCTGCACGCGGTCGCCGGCTTGCAGGTCGGTGAGGTCGGGGCTGGCGAGCACGGCGATCGGGTCGCCCTGATCGACGGCGCCGTCGTTGGCGCCGTCGGCGAGGAAGACGAGGGTCAGCGAGGGCGCCGGCGGAACCCCGAACTCGAACGCGCCGTCGGACGCCAGGGTCCCGACCGACGCCGGCTCGTGGGTGGACGGATCGTCGTTCGGCGCCAGATCGGTGTAGGCGAAGACCAGGATCGACCCGCGGGTGCCGCGATCGGCGACGCGCCCGGTCACATCGACCCCGGCCAGATTGCCGGCGAAGCCGGACTCCGCCGTCCGTGCCCCGCCGCCGCCGCAGCCTGCGGCCAGCGCCAGGAGCGCGATTCCGGCGATGAGGGAGAGCTTCGTCACATTCATAACGGTAGCGGCCGCATACGTCTCGTTCAACTGTCAAACCCGAGCGCGCTGAGGACTGCGCAGGTGGCGCGCGAACAAGTGGACCCCCGCATCCAATTGCGCTAGACGGTGGCGGTGCGTCTCATATTCACGACGCGCGTTCTCGGAGCGGTCGCCCGGTCGGGCGGATCGCCTTCCAGGCAGAGAGGGGCAGCGCATGGGCAACACAGCACAGGGTCCGGCCGGGCAGCCCATCCGCATGGCGGGTGGGAAGCTGCAAGTGCCCGATACTCCGATCATTCCCTTCATCGAGGGCGACGGGACCGGGCCCGATATCTGGCGCGCGTCGCAGCGGGTGTTCGACGCGGCGGTGGCCAAGGCATCCGGCGGCAAGCGCCGCATCGTTTGGAAGGAAGTGCTGGCCGGCGAGAAGGCGTTCAACACGTTGCAGAACTGGCTGCCGGACGAGACGGTCGAGGCGTTCAAGACCTACCTGGTCGGCATCAAGGGCCCCCTCACCACCCCGGTGGGCGGCGGCATCCGCTCGCTCAACGTCGCGCTGCGCCAGCTCCTCGACCTCTACGTGTGCCTGCGCCCGGTGCGCTACTTCACCGGCGTGCCGAGCCCGGTGCGCCGCCCCGAGCAGGTCGACGTGGTGATCTTCCGCGAGAACACCGAGGACATCTACGCCGGCATCGAGTGGCCGGCCGAGAGCGCCGAGGCAAAGCAGATCATCGCCTTCCTCGAGAACGAGATGAAGGTGAAGAAGATCCGCTTCCCCGCCACCAGCGGCATCGGCATCAAGCCGGTGTCGCGCGAGGGCACGGAGCGCCTGGTGCGCGCGGCGATCGAGTACGCGCTGCGCCAGCGGCGGCGCAGCGTGACGCTGGTCCACAAGGGCAACATCATGAAATTCACCGAGGGGGCCTTCCGCGATTGGGGCTACGCGCTGGCGACGCGCGACTTCCGCGACCAGGTGGTCACCGAGCGCGAGAGCTGGATCCTCGGCAACGCCGAGGACACGCCCGGCATCTCGGTCGAGGACAACGCCCGCGCCGTCGATCCGGGCTACGAGCTGATGACCCCGGCCCAGCAGGGCACTGTGCGCAAGGAGGTCGAGGCGGCGCTGGCGCTGGCGCCGACGCACGGCAAGGGCGCGTGGAAGAAGAAGCTGCTGGTGCGCGACGCCATCGCCGACATCACCCTGCAGCAGGTGCTGACCCGGCCGCGCGAGTTCGACGTCGTGGCGACGATGAACCTGAACGGCGACTATCTCTCCGACGCGCTGGCCGCGCAGGTCGGTGGCATCGGCATCGCCCCGGGCGGCAACATCAACTACCAGAGCGGCCACGCCATCTTCGAAGCCACCCACGGCACCGCCCCGAAGTACGCCAACCTCGACAAGGTCAACCCGGGCTCGGTGATCCTGTCCGGCGAGATGATGTTCCGCTTCCTCGGCTGGGACGCCGTCGCCGACCTCATCGTCAAAGGCATGGACGGCGCCATCGGCGCCAAGACGGTGACCTACGACTTCCACCGTCTCATGGAGGGCGCGAAGCTGGTGAAATGCTCGGAGTTCGCCGAGGCGGTGGTCAGTCATATGTGAGGGAGGGTGTGCGCGTGCGCGCGTGTGCGCGTCAGCGCAGGCCGCTTGCACCCTGACGCGCACACCCGATCACGTGCCCACGCGCAACCCCGTTCCCGCGCATACTCGCACACCCAGACAGGCGCCCACGCGAAAACTCGAACACCCTCCTCGTCCACTCGCCGATGAAGATCGCCGTCTGCATCAAACAAGTTCCGGTCGTTTCCGCGTTGCAATTCGACGCCGAGACGAAGACGCTGAAGCGCGAAGGAGTGCGCACGGAGGTGAGTGCATTCGACGTTCGCGCGGTGCTGAAGGCGATCGAGCTGCGCGACGGGCAGGGCGGCGAGGTGGTCGCGCTGACCATGGGACCGCCGCAGGCGCGCGACGCGCTGGCGGAGTGCCTGGCGCTCGGCGCCGACCGCGCCGTCCACCTTTGCGACCGGGTCTTCGCCGGCGCCGACACCCTGGCGACGGCCCAGGCGCTGGCCGCGGCGCTGCGCGGACAGGGCTTCGACCTGATCCTCTGCGGCCGCAACAGCGTCGACGCCGAGACCGGCCAGGTGGGCCCCGAGCTGGCCGAGCTGCTCGACCTGCCGCAGGTGACCGGCGCCCGCACCCTGGACGTCGACCTCGGCGCCCGCACGCTGCGCGCCGAGCGCGAGACCGACGAGGGGGTCGACACCGTCACGGCGCCCTTGCCCGCCGTGGTCACGGCGGCGGAGGACATCGCCGCCGAGCGCTTCACCACCAAGGCCGAGCGCGAGACCGCCAAGGCCAAGCCGATCGCGACGCTGACCGCCGCCGACCTCGACGGCGACGCGGGCCGATTCGGCGCCGCCGGCTCGCCGACCTGGGTGCTCGGACTCGAGTCGGTCGAGGAGCACCGCAAGCGCGAGATCATCGAGGCGGCGACGCCGGCGGCCGCAGCCCAGGCGCTGGTCGATCGCCTGCTCGCGCACGGCTTGTTCGGCGACTGGACGACCGAGCGCCACGCGGCGCCTCCGGCGCGGACGCAGCCGGTGACGCGGCGCGACGGCGGGCGCGACGTGCTGGTCGTCGCCGAGCTGGCCGGCGAGGCGCTGCGGCCGGTGACGCTCGAGCTGCTGGCGAAGGCGACCGCGCTCGCCGCGGTTCTGGGCGGCTCGGTGTCGGTCCTCGCCGCCGGCGCGGCGGCGCCGCGCCACGCCGCCACGCTGACCGCGCACGGCGCGCGGCGCGTCCTGCTCGCCGCGGACGACGGCTTCACCGCCGGCGTCGAGTCGTTCGCCGCGCTGCTCTGCTCGGTCATCGCCGCCGACCGTCCGGGGCTCGTTATCCTCCCGTCCACCGTCTTCGGCCGCGACGTCGCCCCGCGCGTCGCCGCGCGCCTCGGCATCGGCCTCACCGGCGAGTGCATCGACCTGACCGTCGACGTCGAGGGGCGCGTGCTGCAGCACAAGCCGGCCTTCGGCGGCAGCGTCGTCGCGCTGATCGCGTCGCGCACCCAGCCCGAGATGGCGACGGTGCGGCCCGGCATGCTCGCCGCCGGCACGCCGCGTGGGTCGGACGGCGCCGAGGTGGTGCGGCTCTCGGCGGCGGCCGCGGCCGACCGCGTCCGCGTCACCGCCCGGCGCGCCGATGCCGCCGCGGCGGCGGAGCTCGACGCAGCGGCCGTCGTGGTCGGGTTCGGCAAGGGCGTCGGCGGGCCGGAGAACATTCCGGTGGTGCAGGCGCTCGCCGACGTCCTCGGCGGCGCGCTCTGCACGACGCGCGACGTCACCGACGCCGGCTGGCTGCCGAAGCAGTATCAGGTCGGCATGACCGGCCGCGCCATCGCGCCGCAGCTCTACGTCGCGGTCGGCGTGCGCGGCGCCTTCGAGCACAGCGTCGGCGTGCGCCGCGCCGGCGTGATCGCGGCCATCAACAGCAGCCCCAAGGCGCCGATCTTCAAGAGCGCCGATTACGGGATCGTCGGCGACTACGCGGTGCTGGTGCCGCTCCTGACCGAGCGGCTGCGCGCCGCCAAGGCGGCGCAGGGCGCATGAGCGGCGAGCCATGAGCGGTTCGGGACCGGTCGCCTTCCTCTTTCCTGCGTTCCCGAACCTCCATCAGACATTCGTGCTGTGGGAGGTCCTGGCGCTGCGCCGCCGCGGCATCGAGATCGCGCTCTACTCCATCAAGCGCCCGATCACGCGTACGCAGCAGCCCGAGGGCGCGGCGCTGCAGCGCGAGGTGACCTATCTGCCGTCGACCTTCGCGCCGGCGGTGCTGTTCGCCAACCTGTCGATGCTGGCGCGCGCGCCCGGGCGCTACCTCGGCGCCTGCGCCGGCGTCGTGCGCGGCTGGTGGCGGGACCGTGCGGCGGGGCGCGAGTGGCGGCGCACGCGCGCCAGCGCCGCGGCGCCCGACCGCGAGCTCACCCCGCTCGAGTACCTGCGCGGCCGCTTCAACCGCAGCCCGCTGCTCTACCTGCTCAAGTCGCTCTGGCTGATCCCCGGCGCGGTGTGGCTGGGGCGCGACCTGCAGGCGCGCGGCATCCGCCGCCTGCACGCCCACTGGGCGAGCTACTCCGCGACCATGGCGCTGGTCGTGCACTGGCTGTTCGACATCCCGTTCAGCTTCAGCGCCCACGCCTACGATATCTACCTCGTGCCGCGGCTGCTCGGCGTCAAAGTGCGCGAGGCCGAGTTCGCCGTCACCTGCGCGCGCGTCAACGCCGACTTCCTGCGCGCGATGGGCGGCGCGGCGGCCGCCGACCGCGTGGTGGTGAACTACCACGGCGTCAGCCTCGACCGCTTCCGGCCGGCGCCGGCGCGCCCGCGCAACGGCCCGCCGTGCATCGTCACCTGTGGACGCCTGGAACCCTACAAGGGGCATCACGTCCTGCTGCGCGCGGTGGCGGCGCTCAATCGGCCGGCGCGCTGCGTGGTGGTGGGCGAGGGTCCGCAGCGCCCGCGCCTCGAGCAGCTGGCGCGCGAGCTCGGCATCGCCGACCGGGTCGAGTTCACCGGCCCGCTGCCACAGGCCCGGCTCGCCGAGCTCTACGCGCAGGCCGACCTCTTCGTCCTCGCCAGCGTCATCCTCGAGCGCTCCGGCAAGCGCGACGTCATCCCCAACGTGCTGGGCGAGGCGATGGCGATGCAGATCCCGGTGGTCGCCACGGCGATCTCCGGGATCGGCGAGCTGATCACCGACCGGGTGAGCGGCCGGCTGGTGCCGCCGAACGATCCGCGCACCCTGGCGGCGGTCATCGACGAGCTGCTCGCCGACGAGGCGCAGCGGCGCCGGCTGGTGCGGGCGGCGTTCGACACCGTGCGCACGGTCTTCGACCGCGAGGTCAACGTCGAGGCGCTGGCCGCGCTCTTCCGCGGCACCGCGTCCGCCGCGGCCGCGCGCACCGCCGAGCGGGGGCGGTCATGAAGGGCGCCAAGGCGGTCAAGGACACGTTCGGGATCTTCGGCACCCGGATGATCTTCTCCGGCATGGGGATCGTCAGCGGGGTGATCCTGGCGCGCTGGCTCGGCCCCTACGACCGCGGCATCCTCGCCCTCGTCCTGCTCATCCCCTCGACCGTGGTGACGCTGGTCAAGCTCGGCGTCTCGCAGGCGACCGTCTATTACATCAACCGCAAGGAGGCGTCGGTCGATCAGGTCGCCTCCAACTCGCTCGTCCTCGCCATCGCCCTCGGCGCGCTCTCCTCCGCCATCGTCTGGGCGCTGCGCGGCAACCTGCTCAGCTCGGTGCTGAAGGACGTGCCCACCTGGGCGCTCGCCTTTGGCCTGGCGCGCGTGCCGCTGCTGCTGCTCGACAACTACCTGTACAGCGTCCTGCAGGCGACCGGCCAGTTCGGCATCTACAACACGCGCCTCCTGCTCAGCGAGGCGCTGCGCCTGGTGCTGGTCGGCGTCTTCGTCATGTACATGAACCTCGGCCTGCCGGCGGCCGTGGTGACCTACACGCTGATCGGCGTCATCAACATGGGCTGGCTCATGTACACGATGAGCAGCACGGTGCATTTCTCCAGCAGCTTCGACCGCACGCTGCTCCACAACATGCTGGCGTTCGGCGTGCGCTCGTACGTGCAGGTGGTCGTCGCCCACCTCCTGCTGCGCATCGACGTGTACATGGTGCAGTCGATGCTCGGCCCGGTGCAGACCGCCTTCTACGCGCTGGCGCTGCACTTCACCGAGACCATCCTCGAGGTCCCGCAGGCGATCGGCCTGGTGCTCTACCCGCGCCTCGCCTCGCTCGGCGAGGACGAGATCCACCGGCTCACCGCCCAGACCTGCCGGCGCACGCTGATGGTCACCGCGCCGGCGGCGCTGGCGCTCGGGATCGTCGGTCCGTGGATGGTGACGCTGTGGTACGGCCAGGCCTTCGCCCCGGCCGGCGCCCCGCTGCCGTGGGCCGCGGTGGGCGTGGCCGCGATGGCCATCTTCGTCATCATCACGCGCGACTTCACCGCCCGCTCGAAGCAGCGCGTCAACACCGCCTCCGGCGTGCTCGCCGTCATCGCCAACGTCGCGATGAACATCTACCTGATCCCGCACTACGGCATCGTCGGCGCGTCGTTCGCCACCGCCGTCGCCTACAGCGGTGCCTGCGTCATCCTCATCATCTTCTTCTGCGCCGAATCCGGCCTGTCCTGGACCAGCGTCCTCATCCCCCGCCGCGACGACGTGCGCTACTTCGCCGACATCTTCCAGCGCGGCCTCGTCAGCGCCCGCGCCCGCTTCGCCTAGCCACCGTGGCGGCAGGCAGCCGTGCCTGCCAGGCGTGCTTCGCGCCGTGCGCCCTTCGACAAGCTCAGGGCGAGCGGCGCACCGCCGGAACCGTTCGCCCTGAGCTGGGCGACGGGCCCCCCAACATGCGGACG
>Ga0335082_10003611_pt1 | contig 16842 bp, 12 predicted proteins | sample Lox_Sample_41_FD_206718 | JGI IMG/M metagenome (GOLD analysis project Ga0335082, IMG submission 206718) | Soil microbial communities from Loxahatchee National Wildlife Refuge, Florida, United States - Lox_Sample_4.1 | ecosystem: Environmental > Terrestrial > Soil > Wetlands | place: USA... | reverse complement strand
CGTCGAGTGAAGTGAAGGTGCTGCTCTCGGGCACTGGCGGCGACGAGGTGTTCGGCGGCTATCGTCGCTATCGACTGGGCAGCCTGCTGCGCCGCATCGCCTGGCTGCCGCGCTCGCTGGCCGCGTCGGCCGCCGGGCTGCTCGAGAATCGCGATCAACACCGGCGTACCGAATCCGCCCAGCGGCTGGTCTGGTTGCGGAAGCTGCTCGAAGCGCGCACGCGACCCGACTTCTTCGCCGGCTATCTCACGATGTTCGAGCAGGCGAGGCCGTCGCGCATGCGCGAAGGACTGGCTTCGAGCTGGCGCGATCGCGCGCGGCCCGAGCTTGCCGCCGCTCGCATCCATCCGTTGCTGCTCGAAGAACTGGGCGCCGAGCCCGCCGGTGGCGAGGCGACCGCGTTCAGCACCGACTTCCTGTTCTATCTGCCCGACGATCTGTTGCTGAAGGAGGATCGCTGCTGCATGGGCGCATCGGTCGAAGGCCGCGTCCCCTATCTCGACCCTTCGCTGGTGCGCTTCGCGGCCACCCTCACCGGCGAGCTGCGTCGCGGTCCCGAGGGCAGCAAGCGGTTGCTGCGCCGGATCGGGCGCGAACTGCTGCCCGCGGAGATCGCCGCGCGCCCCAAACACGGCTTCACGGTTCCGGTGGAGGACTGGCTGCGCGGCCCGCTCGACCCGCTGATCGGCGACCTGGCCGCCTCGCCGGGCAGCGGCGTATTCGACCGCGCGGTGTTGCGCCGCTGGCATGCCGAGCACCGCGCCGGGCGCGACCGTTCGGGAGCGCTGTGGCTCGCCTTGATGTTCGAGCTGTGGTGGCGCGAAGTGGGGAGTGGCGCGGGTGCCGTGGCACCGGTCGGTGCCGGGCGGTGACGCTGGTGAGCGGTCCGATTCGAGTGCTCCACGTCATCACGCGCATGAACGTGGCCGGCGCGCAGGAGAACACCATGCTGTCGTGCGCGCTGATGGATCGCTCGCGCTTCGCGAGCACCCTGCTCACCGGCCCCGAGACCGGCGGGCAGGGCAGCCTGCTCGACGAATGCCGGGCGCGCGGCGTGGCGCTCGCGATCGAGCCCGACCTGGTGCGCGCGCCGCACCCGCTCCGCGACGGCCGCGCGATCGGCAAGCTCCAACGCGTCATGCGCGAAGGCCGATTCGACGTGGTGCACACCCACACCTCCAAGGCCGGCATCCTCGGCCGCTGGGCAGCGCGGCGCGCACGGGTGCCGGTGATCATCCATACCGCGCACGGCTGGGCGTTCACGCGGCGCGACGCCCCGATCGTGCGCGAATTCTGGGTGGCGCTCGAAAGGCGCTTCGCGCGCGACTGCGATGCGATCGTCGTGGTGGGCCGCGAAGATCAGGAGCTGGCTCTGAGCCTCGGTGTCGGCCGGCCCGATCAGTACCGGCTGATTCGCTCGGGAGTGGAACTGGAAGCCTATCGGGATCCCGCCCTCGCCCGGGGCGCGGCTCGAGAAAGCCTCGGCCTGGCGTCCACTTCGTTCGTGGTCGGCTCGGTCGGGCGGCTCACACGCCAGAAGGCGCCGCTCGACCTGCTCGCCGCGTTCGTCGAGCTGCACCGGGAGGTTCCAACCGCCGAGCTGGTGCTGGTGGGCGAGGGGCCATTGCGCGGCGAAGTGGAGCAGGCGATCGCGCACGCGAACCTCCAGTCCCGCGTTCACCTACTCGGGCTCCGGCGCGACATCGCCGCGATCCTGCGCGCGTGCGACGTGTTCGCGCTGGCCTCGCACTGGGAGGGACTGCCGCGCGTCGTGCCGCAGGCGATGGCCGCCGGACTGGCGGTGGTGGCAACGCGCACCGGCGGCATCGACGATGCCGTGCGCGATGGCGAGACCGGCTGGCTGGTGTCGCCGGGCGATACGCGCGCGCTGACGGCGCGGCTGCTCGAGCTGGCGCGCTGGCCCGAGAAGCGACGCGCGATGGGCGCGTGCGCGAGCGAGCGCGTCGAGGAGTTCTCCGCGCGCCGCATGGTGGATGAGCTCGCCGCGCTCTATACCGAGATCGTCGCGCGCAAAGGTCGCGCGGGCGAGCGGCAGCCCGTCCGATGACCGCGCCGATGCGCGTCGCTCACGTGGTCGGGACCGCAGGCTCGACCGGCGTCGAATCGCATCTGCTGGCGTTGTTGCCGTCGTTCGATCCCGCCGAGGTCGCCGTCACCCTGTTCGTGCCCGGCCCGGGATTGCTGGTGGATCGCCTTCGCGAGCGCGGCGTAGCCGTCGAATTCGGTGCGCCGACGCGGAAGCTCGCGCTGTTCGAAGCCAATCGTCTCGCCGGTCGCTGGCGCGGCGCCTTCGACCTCGTCCACTCGCACGGGCCGCGCGTCTCGTTCTGGTCGGCTTACGCAGCGCGGCGCGCGCGTGTCCACGCGTTCGTGATCACGCAGCACGAGAACCGGCGGCAATCGCTGCCGCCCGGTTGGAAGCGCACGCTGTGGCTGGCGCTCGAGGAGCGTGCCCTGCGGAGCGCGGACGCGATCCTGCCGGTTTCCGAATTCATCGCGGGCGAGCTTCGGCGCGTACCCGGCCTTGCCGAAAAGATCCGCGTGGTTCATGGCACGGCGCCGATGTTGCTCGACGCCAGGCTGCCGCGCGCGCGGGCCCGAGCGACGCCGGGCGAACCGCTTCGACTGGTCACTGTCGGCCGGTTCAGCTTCGAGAAGGGTTACGACCGCCTGTTCGAGAGCCTCGCGCTGCTCGCCCGGCGGGGCGTGGACCTTCGGCTCGACGTGATCGGACACGGCGACCTCGGCGACAGCTTGCGCCGCCTCGCGCGCGAGCGCGGGCTCGAGTCGAGGGTCCAGTGGAGTGAAGGCAGCGCGTCGCTGCCGGCGACGCTGGCGGGTGCTCATCTCTACGTGACCGGCACGCGCAACGAAGGATTGAGCGTCGCGGGGCTCGAAGCCATGGCGGTCGGGCTCCCGATCGTGAGCCCGGACGTCGGCGGCCAGGGGGAATTGATCGACGACGGTGTCACCGGAGTGCTGGTGTCCGCGCACCCGGAATCGGAGGTGCCGCGCCGCCTGGCCGACGCCATCGAGAGGCTGGCCAATGACCCGGTCCTCGCGGCGCGGATGGGCGAGAGGGCCGCACGCCGCGCGCGCGAGGAGTTCGCGCCCGCCCGCATGGCGCGCGAGGTGACTGCGTGCTATCGGGCGCTGCTGGCCCGGCCGGCTCATTGACCCGGGCAGGTCGAATCCGTACTTTGCCAGCCGCTTCACTCCCGCTCGGAATGGAGGCTCTGGGATGCGCCGAGTTCTCGTCACCGGTGTGACCGGCTTCGCCGGCAGTCATCTCGTGGACTACATGCTCACGCGATCCGACTGCCAGATTTTCGGCATCCAGCGCTGGAGGAGCCGCACCGAGAACATCGAGCACTTCGCCGACCAGATCACGTTGCTCGAGTGCGACCTGCGCGACGCCACCTCCACCTACGACACCGTGGCGAGGGTCCGCCCCGACTGGATCTTCCACCTCGCCGCCCAATCGTTCGTGCCGACCTCGTGGATCGCGCCCACCGAGTCGCTCACCACCAACGTGCTCGCCCAGGTCAATCTCTTCGAAGCGGTGCGGCGATTGTCCCTCAAGTGCCGGATCCAGCTGGCGTGCTCGAGCGAAGAGTACGGCATGGTCTATCCCAACGAGGTTCCGATCAAGGAGACCAACCCGCTCCGCCCGCTCTCCCCCTACGCGGTGAGCAAGGTCGCGCAGGACATGCTCGGCTACCAGTACTGGATGTCGTGGAAGGTGGACAGCGTGCGCACGCGGGGCTTCAACCACGAGGGACCGCGGCGAGGGCCGGTGTTCGTGGCATCCGACTTCGCCAAGCAGATCGCCGACATCGAGCGCGGACGCCGCGCGCCGCAGTTGAGCGTCGGCAATCTCGAGTCGATCCGCGACTTCACCGACGTGCGCGACATGGTCAAGGCTTACTGGCTGGCGCTCGAGAAGTGCGAGCCGGGCGAGGTCTACAACATCTGCACCGGCAAGGGCTGGAGGATCCGCGAGGTGCTCGACCTGCTGCTCGGGATGACCGGGACCCGCATCGAGGTGAAGCAGGATCCCGCACGCCTTCGCCCCAGCGACGTACCGGTGCTGATCGGCGACAACTCGAAATTCGTGGCCGCCACCGGCTGGCAGCCCACGATTCCGTTCGAGCAGACGCTTCGCGACATGCTCGAATACTGGCGCGGCCGCTAGGCTCGTTTGGAAACGCCGCACGAGCGCGTTGGAGGTGCCGGTGAGCCGGTGGCAATGAGCGACGACGAGGCCGGGTGCGCGTCCTGATCACCGGAGTCTCGGGGTTCGTCGGCGGGTATCTCGCGCGCAGGCTCGCCGAAGGCGGGCACGAACTCCTCGGACTTGGCGTGCAGCCTGCGCCCGCCGAGCTTCCACTCGCGACCTATCGGCTCGCCGATCTCACTCGTCTCGAACAGGTCGAGCCGGCGCTCGGCGAACTGGCGCCGGCCGCGATCGTCAATCTGGCCGGCCAGGCCAGCGCCGCCAGGTCGTTCGAGGATCCGAGCGAGACCTTCCGCGTCAACACCACCGGCGCGCTGGTGCTGCTCGAGGCGGTGCGTCGCGCCGCTCCGCGCGCGCGCGTGCTGCAGGTCGGCAGCGGCGAATCCTACGGGCCGCAGCCGCCCGGCACTCGCGTCGCGGAGAGCGCGCCGTTCCGCCCGGTGAGTCCCTACGCGCTCTCCAAGGCCGCTGCCGACACCGCCTGCGCCGCCTACGCGGAAGCCAACGATCTCGACCTGGTGCGCACGCGCTCGTTCGCGCACACCGGTCCCGGACAGGACTCCCGCTTCGTGCTGCCCAGCTTCGCGCGGCAGATCGCGCGGCTCGAGCGTGGCGCGGGGGAAGCGGTGCTGCGCGTGGGCAATCTCGAGGTGACTCGCGACCTGAGCGACGTTCGTGACGTGGTCGCGGCCTACGTCGCACTCCTCGAGCGCGGCGTGCGCGGGGCCGCTTACAACGTGTGTCGCGGGGAGGGCGTCCGGCTCGCCGACGTCGCCGCGCGACTCACCTCGCTGGCGCGAGTCGCGGTGCGCATCGAGGTGGATCCGGCGCGCGTTCGACCGGTGGATGTCCCGTATCTGGTCGGCGATCCGACCGCGATCGCGCGCGTCACCGGCTGGCGCGCGGCCATCCCGATCGAGCAGACGCTGCGCGACACCCTCGAGGAATGGCGCAGGCGAGAGGCCTCGAGCCCGCCGGAGGCAGCGGGTTAGCGAAGTCGCATTTTTCGCAAATTTTCTCTCGCCCGGGGCGGGGGTCTCGCCTAGACTGCCGCCTCCCCTCGAATCGCGGCCCTTGCACGACATCTCGCACTCGACTCCGTGGGCAGGTTGAACATCCCGAATCCGCGAATCGCACCTCTGGTCGTCACTCTCGCGCTGCTCGGCGCGAGCAAGGACGCGCACGCCGCGCAGGCCGCAGCCCCCGACACCGCGTGGACCGGGCACGGGCTCCAGGTGTGCAGCGCCCCGAATGCCCAGGGCGCGCCGGCGATGGCGTCGGATGGATCGGGCGGATTCTTCGTTGCGTGGGAAGACGCGCGCTCCAATCCCGACACCACCGATCTCTACGTCCAGCACCTGCTCGGAGACGGAACGATCGCGCCCGGCTGGCCCTACGGCGGCGAGCCGCTGTGCACGGCGATCGGCAATCAGAACAATCCGCAGCTTTGCCCGGACGGCCTGGGGGGAGTGTTCGCGGTCTGGGAGGACTCGCGAGGCGCCGCTCAACCCCGGCTCTACGCGCAGCACGTGAGCGGCGCGGGGCCGATGGCGAGCGGCTGGCCGGCCGATGGCCTCCCGGTCTGCACCTCGGCCGCGCTGCAGCGTGCACCGCAGCTCGTCTCCGACGGCTCGGGCGGCGTAATCGTGGCGTGGGAGGACTATCGGCTGTCCGAGCCGCGCGTGTTTCTCGAGCGGCTCACGGCGAGTGGAGGGTTCGGGCCCGGATGGGACAGCGCCGGGATCGCCGCCGCCAAGGTGCCCGGCGGTCAGGTCGAGCCGGTGGCCGCGACCGACGGCGCGGGCGGCGTGATCGTGGCATGGAGCGACGGCCGCGGCGGGATCACGACCTCGGCCGACATCTACGCGCAGCATCTGCTCGCGAATGGCATGGTCGCGGCCGGCTGGCCGACGGAAGGCGAACCGGTCTGCGGCGCGCCCGGCGCGCAGGAACTGCCCAGCATCGCCGGCGACGGCGGGGGCGGCGCCTACGTCTCGTGGATGGACGCGCGCAGCGGGCTGTCCAACATCTATGCCCAGCATCTCACCACCCTCGGCACAGCATCGAGCGGCTGGACCACGGACGGCGTGGCGGTGTGCCGAGCGTTTCCGGCCGAATACAACCCGGTGATCACCGGCGACGGCGCGGGCGGCGCGCTGATCGCGTGGACCGACACGCGTTCGATCAACGGGAGCGGCGATGTGTACGCGCAGCGCCTGGACTCGGCCGGCATCGCCAGCTGGAGCGCGGACGGCGTGCCGTTGTGCACCGCGCTCAAGGATCAGCTGTTTCCCTCGATCGTCTCGGACGGGGCGGGCGGCGCGTTCGTGGCCTGGCAGGATGGTCGCTACGGTTCCCAGACCCGGCCGTTCGTGCAGCGCGTGACGGCGAGCGGCGCCATCGCCGGCGGCTGGCCGGTGGATGGCCGCGCCTGCGCCGACACCAACGTGGTGTTCGGCGCGCCCGTGATGTTGAGCGACGGGGCGGGCGGCGTGTTCCTGACCTGGAGCGGGCTCGATCTGTCGGGCATACCCGGTCCGCCCGATCTCTACGCGGCGCGGATGCGGGGCGACGCGCTGGTGCCGGCGCTCGCGTCGCTGGTCTCGGCCGAGGCCGGCGCGGATCGCGTGCGCGTGAGCTGGCTGCTCGCGCGCGGCGGTTCGTCGGCGACCGTCGAGCGCAGCGTGGATCGCGCCTCGTGGCGGGCGCTGGCGACTCTGATCGCCGATGGCTCGGGGCTGCTGCGATTCGAAGACCGCGAGGTGACGCCCGGCGCGACCTACGGCTATCGGCTGAGCCTCGCCGAGGGCACCGCGGGGGAGACCTGGATCACGATGCCGCGACGGTCGCTCGCCATCTCCGGCGTCACTCCCAGTCCGGCGATCGGTCGCGCCGAGATCGCGCTGTCGCTCGCCGAAGCACGCCCCGCTCGCCTCGAGCTGTTCGACCTCGCGGGCCGGCGCCGCTGGGAGCGGGCGATCGACGGGGCTTTGCTCGCGCCGCGGCTGGCGCTCGAGACATCGTCCTTCGAGCCGGGCGTGTACCTGCTGCGGCTGACGCAGGGCGAGAAGGCGGTGAACGCGCGGCTGGTGGTGGCTCGCTAGGGCCGGCCGCGCGGCGCGGCCCGGGCCCGGGTGCGGCCTACTCGAAGCTGAACGCGACCGCGTCCGCGGGATCGAAGTCGTGCGTCGCCCACTCGATCGCCGCCGAATCCTCGAGCGCCGAATACGAGTGGGCGCAACGCGGCGAGACCCGTACCTGATCGCCTGCCACCAGCACCAGCTCCAGACGCGCGCCGGTGTCGAGATCGGCGTAGCGCGCGCGCAACCGGCCACGCACCACCGTGAGCACCTCGGTCTTCACGTGATGGTAGTGATTGCCGCGAGCCGCCGGCACGCCGCCGCGGAATTCCAGGTGCGCCACGAACCGCGCCGTCTCGGCGTTCGCCACCTGGATGAAATCGCCGGCCGGCATTTCGATCACGCCACCGTCCAGCACCGGGTGGTCGAGCGGCACCCGAAAGCGCGGCAGATGACGCAGGGTCAGCTTGGGAAATTCGCTCATGCGGGGCGCGGGCCGGCGCCGGGTCAGCCGTTCAGCGGCTCCCAGATCTCGGACAGCACGGTGTCCCACGGAAACTTGAACTCGTCCTTCACGTCGTAGACGTGCGACTGGAAGTTGACCACCAGCACTTCGGGAGCGGTGAGCGCCTTCCAGCCGTGCAGGATCATGGGCGGAATCTTGATGAGCCGCGGCTTGAGGCTGCCCAGGAACAGGGTGTTGACGTGGCGAAACGTCGGCGAGCTCTCGCGCACGTCAACCAGCGACACCTGCAGCTTGCCGCGCGTCACCGTGAACTGATCGGTGTGCACCTGGTGCAGGTGCCAGCACTTGACCACGCCGGCGTCGGTCGCGCTCTGGTAGGCGTGCTCGGGGCGCACCAGGCCCTGCGCCATCCACGGCGCGCTCCACAACTCGGTGACCTCGCCGCGACCGTCGAGATTCACGACCAGGTCGCGCACCATCACGCCGTCGATGGTGGCCCTGCCCGGCGGCTGGATCGCGAACTTCAGACCCTTGAGCCAGCTGGCGCTGACTTCGGTGGCATTCATGTGCGGTACCGGCTCCTCCAGGTTTGACCGGCCACCGCTCGAACCCCTAACCTGCCGGGCCGACTGCGCCCCGCAGGTCCATGGCAGCCGCGGCCGCGCGCCCCGCGCGACGAATCGGGCCGCGACAATAGCGAAAGGAACTCCGCTTGTTCAACATCACCGTGGTGGGCACCGGCTACGTGGGTCTGGTGACCGGTGCCTGTCTGGCGGATTTTGGCCATGGCGTCACGTGCGTGGACTCCGACGGCGGCAAGATCGAGCGGCTGAAAGCGGGACAGCTCCCGTTCTTCGAGCCCGGTCTGCCCGAGATGGTGTCGAGAAACATCGGCGAAGGCCGCCTGCGATTCTCGGGCGATCTCAAGTCCACACTGAAGGGCAGTCGCGTCGTGTTCATCACCGTCGGCACTCCGCCGCGCGCCGACGGCAGCGCCGACACCAGCGCCATCTACGCGGTGGCCAAGACCGTCGCCCAGAACCTCGATGACTACACGCTGGTGGTGCAGAAGAGCACGGCGCCGGTCGGCACCGCGCGCGATCTCCATGGCTGGATGCGCAGGTGGGCCAAGCGCGGCGCCGAATTCGACGTCGCCTCCAATCCCGAATTCCTGCGCGAGGGTTCGGCGATCGAGACCTTCATGCGTCCCGATCGGGTCGTGATCGGCGCCGAGTCCAGGCGCGCCGAGGAGATCCTGCGGAAGATCCACGACCCGCTGTTCCTGATCGAGACGCCGATGGTGGTCACCGGGCTCGAGACCGCCGAGCTGATCAAGTACGCCGCCAACTGCTTCCTGGCCACCAAGATTTCGTTCATCAACGAGATGGCCAACCTGTGCGAAGCGCTGGGCGCCGACGTGCAGATGGTGGCGAAGGGCATCGGCATGGACCGCCGCATCGGCCCGAAATTCCTGCACGCCGGACCCGGTTACGGCGGCTCGTGCTTCCCCAAGGATACCCACGCGTTGTCGGCGTTCGCGCGCGAGAACGGGGTGCGCTCGGGGATCGTCGACGCGGTGATCGAAGCCAACCGGCACCAGATGCGGTTGATGGTCGAGAAGATCTGCGCGGCGATCGGCTCGCCCCGCGGCAAGACCGTGGCCGTGCTGGGGCTCTCGTTCAAGCCCAACACCGACGACCTGCGTGAGGCGCCTGCGCTCACGATCATTGCGGGCTTGAAGAAGCGCGGCGTCCACGTGCGCGCGTTCGATCCGGTTGCGGCCGACAAGGCGGTCGGACTGCCGGCGCTGCGCGATGTCGACATGTGCGATGACGCGTACTCCTGCGCGGAGGGCGCGCATGCGCTGGCCGTGGTCACCGAATGGAATGAATTCCGCGGCCTCGATCTGTCGCGACTCAAGCGGCTGATGAAGCGGCCCGTGCTCTGCGATCTTCGCAACATCTACGAGCCGGGCGAGGTCGAAGCGATGGGCTGGACCCACGTGGGCGTGGGGCGCGGAAGGCCGGAGCGGGTCGCGCGTCGCGCGCGTCGCGCCGCCTCGAGCGCGGCCGCCCGCCAGACCCGCCCTGGGCGGGTGCCCCCGCGCCGCAAGGCCGGTTGAGCATGCCCGCCTCGCTCGACGGCGCGCGGTTGCTGGTCACGGGCGGCGCCGGGTTCATCGGCTCCAATTTCGTGCACTACGTGCTCGAGCGCCATCCGCGCGCGCGTCTCGTGGTGCTGGACGCGCTCACCTACGCCGGGCGCCGTGAGAATCTCGATGGCCTGCCCGCATCGCAACTTCGATTCGTCCACGGCGACATTCGCGATCCCGCATCAGTGGCGGATGCCATGAAGGACTGCGAGTACGTGATCAACTTCGCCGCCGAATCGCACGTCGATCGCTCGATCGAGCGGCCGGGCGAATTCATCCAGACCGACGTCTACGGCGTGTTCGTACTGGCCGAAGAGGCGCGCCGCGCCGGCGTCCGGCGGTTCATCCAGGTCTCGACCGACGAGGTGTACGGCGAGGTGATGGAGGGGGCGGCGTCCGAGAGCTGGCCGTTGCAGCCACGCAGTCCGTACGCCGCAAGCAAGGCCGGTGGCGATCGGCTCGCCTACGCGTACCACGCCACCTACGGGCTGCCGGTGGTGGTGACGCGCTGTTCCAACAACTACGGCCCGCGCCAGTATCCCGAGAAGCTGGTGCCGCTGTTCGTGACCAACGCGCTCGAGGATCGGCCGCTGCCGGTCTACGGCACCGGACTCAATCGCCGCGACTGGCTGCACGTGGACGACCACTGCGCGGCGCTCGTGACCCTGCTGCTCCACGAAGGGGTCGAAGGCGAGACCTTCAACATCGGGGGCGGAGAAGAGCTGGACGTGCTGAGCATCACCGGCACCCTGCTCGAGCTGCTCGGCAAGCCGAAGTCTCTCATCCGCCACGTCGAGGATCGGCCCGGGCACGATCGCCGCTACGCGCTCGATTGCTCTAAGCTCGCCCGCCTCACCGGCTGGAAGCCCCGCATCGCCTTCGCCGACGGCATCCGGCAGACGGTGGAGTGGTATCGCGACCACGAATCGTGGTGGCGTCCGATCAAGGCCGGCGAATTCCGCGAGTACTACGAGCGCATGTACGGCCAGCGCCGGGTGCTGAAGGAGGTGCGCTCGTGAGGGTTCGCCCGCCTCGCCCTGCGGGTGCGTTCGCGTTCTCGCTCGCACTGCTGCTCTCGGCGCTGGCGGGTGCTGCGAATGCCGCGGGCACAATGCCCGCCCTTCCCGGAGGCATGGATCCCAATGAGCTTCCCGCCGGGACCGCCAATCCGCTCGAAGAGCTGCAGAAGCCCGAATCGAAGCCCATTGCCGAGATCTCGAGCCCGGTGGATGCCGCCACCTATATCGTGGGTCCGGGCGACGTGATGGAAGTGCACGTCGAGGGCGCGCTGTCGCAGACCCTGACGATGGTGGTCGGCCCCGAGGGCACGGTGTTCATGCGCGGCTACGGCACCGTCAGGGTGGGTGGCCTGACGCTCGAGAAGGCGCGTGACGCGATTCGCCAGCAGATCGGCGGTGGCTCGCGGCGCGAACTGCAGCTCGACATCCAGCTGACGCGCGTTCGCATGCTGCGGGTCTATCCCACCGGCATGGTCACCAGCGCCGCGCCGGTCGAGCTGCCCGCCACCGCGCGGATCAGCGATGCGCTCGAAGCCAACCGGTTGATCGCGGTGAACGGTTCGCATCGCAATGTGCGCGTTCAGCATCGCGACGGCACCGTCGAGACCGCGGACCTGGGGCGCTTCGTTCGAATCGGCGACTCCTCGCTTAATCCGCTGGTGCGCGACGACGACGTGCTGCAGGTCGGTACCGAACGCGCATTCGTCGAAGTCACCGGCGCAGTGGCCCGGCCGGCGCGGATCGAGATGGGCCCGGCCGACAGCCTGCGCACGCTGCTCGCGCTCGGAGGCGGCGCACTGGATTCGGCACGGCCCGACAGCGCGATGTTCGTGCGCTGGACTTCGCCGACGACGCGTGAGTCGTCGTGGGTCAGCCTGGACGCCATCGCCAGCGGCGCCGTCAATCCGCCGTTGCGCGACGGCGACGCGTTGTTCGTCTATTTCCTGCCCGAATATCACCGGCTCGAGGTGGCCACCATCCTCGGCGAGGTCAAGGTCCCTGGCGTCTATCCGTTGCATCCCGGGGTGACGCGGCTCAGCGACCTCATCCGGCTCGCCGGCGGCTTCGGCGACCGCGCGGACCAGCGCTCGCTGCACGTCTTTCGCGCGCGCCCCGGATCGGTTCGACCCGACACGCGACCCGATCCCGAATTCGAGCGCCTGGCCACCATGGCCCGCAGCCAGATGACGAACTCGGAATACGACGCTCTGCGCACCCAGCTTTCGCTGCTGCGCGAGGACTACCGCGTCGACTGGACCACGGTGCAGAAGAATCCCGAGAACGACATCCTCCTGCTTCGCGACGATCTGGTGCGCGTGGATCCGCTCAATCTCTCGGTGCGCGTCGACGGCCAGGTGCGCCAGCCCGGCCTGGTGCAATACCGGCCGGGACAGCCGATCTACAAGTACATCGACAACGCCGGTGGGTTCACGGATCGCGCCAGCAGCGGCAAGATCCTGGTCACGCGGACGGTGAACGGACAGACCATTCACGTCACCCAGGTGAACGACATCAATCCAGGCGACATGATCTACGTCCCCGAACGCTCCGACCGCACGATCTGGGACCAACTCGCCGTGCTGATCGCGGTTGGCGCCCAGGTCGCGACCATCGTCATCGCCGTCAGACACTACTAATGCTGTCTCGCCACTCCCAGCTGTTCGTCACCGCGCTCTTCCTGCTCGACGGGGTGCTGATCGCGGCGGCGTGGCTGGCCTCGTACTGGCTGCGGTTCGTGGCCCTAGGCATCCCGGCGCCGCTCGGCGTGCCGCCGCTCTCGCTCTACCTGTGGTTTGGCGCGGTGATGGTGCCGCTCGCGCTGCTGGTGCTGCGCTCGCTGCGCATCTACCGCTCGTCGCGCACTGCGCGCCTCGGCGAGGAGCTGTTCGCGCTGCTGAAGGGCACGATCGCGGTGGTGGCGATGGCGGGCCTCGCCTCGTTCTTCACCCACGGCGAGCTGTCGCGCGGGCTGGTGGCGATCTTCGGCGTGTTGATGGCGCTGCTGCTGCTGAGCAGTCGCGTGGTGATTCGCATCATCCTGCGCGCGATGCGGCGCGCCGGGCGCAACCTGCGCCACGTGCTGATCGTCGGCACCGGCGAGCCGGCGCAGGCGTTCGCGCGAAAAGTGCTCGGCCACCCCGACTACGGTCTGGCGGTGGCCGGTCTGGTGGCGCCGCAGCCACCGGGCGCGGGGGCGTTGCTGATGGGCCTGCCGGTGGTCGGCTCGATCGGCGAACTGCGCTCGCTGGTCGAGACGCGCGGCATCGATCTCGTCTACCTGGCGCTGGCGCGATCGGAGTGGCGCGAGGAAGAGGCGGCGCTCGACCAGCTCAGCGATTCCACCGCCGCGGTGCGGTTGGTGCCGGATCTCGCGCGAGCGTTCACGCTCAACGCGGCGGTCGAGGACTTCGACGGCATGCCGGTGGTGCGGGTGACCGAAACGCCCGATCAGGGCTGGAACGGCGTCCTGAAGCGCGGGTTCGACATCGTCTGCTCGGCGCTCGGACTGGTGCTCCTGTCGCCGCTGATGCTGGCGGTGGCGATCTGGGTGAAGCTCGACTCGCCGGGGCCGGTGTTCTACGGGCAGGAACGCGTCGGCTTCAACGGCCGGCGCTTCCGCATGTGGAAGTTCCGCACCATGCGAATGGACGCCGAATCCTCGGGGCCGGGCTGGACGCGGCCCGGTGATCCGCGCCGCACCGGCGCGGGGGAAACTCTGCGGAAGCTCTCGTTCGACGAGCTGCCGCAGCTCTGGAACGTACTAATCGGGGAGATGAGCCTGGTCGGTCCCCGTCCCGAGCGCCCGATGTACGTGGAGCAGTTCCGTACCGCGATTCCGCGCTACATGCTGCGCCATCACGTCAAGGCCGGCATCACCGGCTGGGCGCAGGTGAACGGCCTGCGCGGCGACACGCCGCTCGACCAGCGGATCGAATACGATCTCTATTACATCCGCCACTGGTCGCTGGGCTTCGACGTGGCGATTCTGCTGCGCACGCTTGGGCGCGTGTTCCGCGACGCCAGCGCGCACTGAGCGCCGGCTTCGTGATACGCTTTCAGAGCCGTCTCGACCCCCGGCGGCGCTTCTCCGACCCGCGAACGGAACTCGACACCGCCCCATGATCCGGCATCCCGCAGGGTGGATCCTGCTCCTGGCCCTGCTTCCCGCCGCGGCCGCCGCGCAATCTCGTCCCAACATCGGCCCCGCGCTCGATCGCGTGATCCGTGCGACGCCCGACGCCGTCCTTCCGGTCTGGGTCTATTTCACCGATCGCGGCGGCGATGAGCGCGACCCGCTGGCGTTCGCGCACGCACGCGCCGCGCTGACACCGCGCTCGCTCGACCGGCGCCGTCGCCGCGGTCTGGTGACCGACGTGCTGACCTCGGATCTGCCGGTTCACGGCGCCTACGTCCGCGCGCTCATTCAGCGCGGCGCGAAGCTGCGTGGCACCAGCCGCTGGCTCAACGCCGCCAGCGTCGAGGTGCCGGCGCGGCTCGCGCTCGAGATCTCGACCTGGCCGTTCGTCGCCTGCGTGGAGAAGGTGCCGGTCGGGTATCCGCCGGCGCCGATTCTCGAACCGACGCCGCAGCCGTGGTTGGCGCCGCCGTCGAGCGAGATTTCGCCGTCGAGCGCACATCCGGCGTCCGTGCAGCTGTCGCCGGGCGACACCGCGTTCTATGGCCCGTGCTTCAAGCAGCTCTCGATGATGCAGGTGCCGCAGCTCCACGCTCTCGGACTCTCGGGCGCGGGCGTGCTCGTGTGCATGCTCGATTCGGGATTTCGCACCACCCATCAGGCGTACGCCAGCCTCCATGTCCTGGTGACCCACGACTTCGTGGACGGCGATTCGATCGTGGACGACCAGGCCGGGCAGGACGAGCCGGGCGCCAACGTCCATGGGACGGCCACGCTCGGCTGCGTGGGCGGAAATCTCCCGGGTGTCTATGTGGGTGGCGCGTTCGGCGCCAGCTTCGTGCTGGCCAAGACCGAGCGCATCTCGACCGAGACGCCCTCCGAGATGGACTACTGGCAATTCGGGGCGGAGTGGGCCGACAGCCTGGGCGCCGACGTGATTTCCTCGAGTCTCGGCTACAACCAGTTCGACTCGCCGTATCCGTCGTACACCTACGCCGACATGAACGGGCGCACCACCGTGGTGACGCTGGCGGCGGTCGAAGCCACGCGGCGCGGAATCACGGTGGTGAACGCCGCGGGGAACGAGGGGGCGAACTCCTGGTTCTACATCATCGCGCCGGGTGACGCCGATTCGATCGTCACCTCGGGCGCGGTGGATTCGTTCAACGTGGTCGCGAATTTCTCGTCGCGTGGACCCACGTCCGACGGGCGCACCAAGCCCGACGTCACCGCGCTGGGAGTCTCGGACTACCTGATCTCGACCAGCTCGAGCTCCTCGTACTGGCACGCCAGCGGCACTTCGTTCTCGACGCCGCTGACGGCGGGACTGGTGGCGCTGCTGCTCGAGTCTCATCCGACCTGGACGCCGGTCAACGTGCGTGACGCGCTGCGCGCCACCGCGCTCAATCACTCGAGTCCCGACAACACCATCGGCTGGGGCCTGGTTCAGGGGCTCGCCGCCAACGCCTGGTCGCCACCGGCCGCGGTCGGGCCGCCCCCGGCACGCGTGAGCGGCCTCAACCTCAGCGTCGGGCCGAATCCGTTGCGCTTTGGGGCGTCCGGGCGGATCCGTTTTTCGGCGCCAGCCGGCGACAGGATTTCGCTCGACCTCTTGGACCTCGCGGGGCGCGCGCGTTCGCGGCTCTATTCCGGTCCGGCCTCGGGCGAGCAGAGCGTCGAGTGGCGCGGCGAAGATGGCGACGGGGTGAAGCTGCCTGCCGGCATCTACTGGCTGCGGCTTGCGAGCGACGGCGGAGGAGAGCGGCGCGTCACCTCGGCGCGCGTGGTCGTGTTGCCGTAGCGCGCCGGTTGGCGCGTGAAACGCGATTGGCGTGCGCGCACGGCCCGGGATTTCCCCGAGATGTTCGAAGCCGTCGCGGATGGCCGGCTCCACCTGACCGGCCGCCGAGATCGCGCCCGAATTGCCGGTGGCCCATCGTCAACATGCTCTAGAGCATGTTGAGAAATCGACAGTCGCCGCGGCTGGGCGCCGTCTTCATGAAGGGCAGGCGACAAGCGGCAACCCGGTCGCGCGCCGCCAGCGGCTAGCAGCCGCCCATGTCGAGAGCCGCCCGGTGCGGGGCCGGCAGGCCTAGCGCTTCGCCGCCCCTGCCACGATCCTCGCCGCTCGTCGCTGACCCTGCGCGAGCGAACCGAGCAGCACGAACGGCACGATCGGCACCACCGGCAGGCGGCGAAGATCGAAGCTCCACTTCGCCCAGACCACGAGCAGCCCGGTCGCGGTCGCGAGGACGCCCGCGATCGTCACCGCCGGCCGGTGAGACGCCATGCCGACGACCGTCAACCCGAGCCCCGCCACGTACAGCGCGCAGGCGCGCACGAACGGGCGGCGAATCCGCAGCGGGCCGAGATGCATCACTTCGATGCGCTCTCGAAACAGCCGCGGGTGCCGGCGCTCGAGCAACGGGTCCATCACATATCGGCGCGCCCAGCGAAGCGGGTCCATGAAACGCGTGTGCTCGTCGGGATGAAGCACGATCACGGTCTTGTCGCGCGCCACGCGCGCGCCCGATTCTTCAAGCGCGAAGCCGAAGTCCGAGTCTTCGCGAAAGTAGATGCCCCCGTGCGCTTCGAAGAAGCACTCGCCATAGCCGCCGGCCCGCGCGAACGCCGCGCGCTTCACGAACAGGTTCGTCGGGAGATACAGGGGGTCGCTCGTCGGCCGGCGCCGCACCGGGCGATGACCGGGCTTCTCGGTCCAGCCGTCGAG
>Ga0335082_10003610_pt1 | contig 16844 bp, 16 predicted proteins | sample Lox_Sample_41_FD_206718 | JGI IMG/M metagenome (GOLD analysis project Ga0335082, IMG submission 206718) | Soil microbial communities from Loxahatchee National Wildlife Refuge, Florida, United States - Lox_Sample_4.1 | ecosystem: Environmental > Terrestrial > Soil > Wetlands | place: USA... | reverse complement strand
TCGCGGCGAAGCTCGATGGGAGCCAACATCGACAGCGGGAACGGCATGGCGTCGGTGACCTTCGTGACGACGACGGTGCGAAGTGGCGTCGACGAGCGGACGGCCGCCACCTTCGGGTACAGCGAGTCGAGCACCACGCAGACCTTGGCGCCGCAGTCGGCGAGCTGGTGCTCCATCTCGCGCTCGGTGTAGAGCGGGTTGGTGCCGACGAAGACGACTCCGATGCGCGCGGCGGCGTAGGCGGCCACCACGTACTGCGGGCAGTTCGGGAGGACCAGCGCGACCCGGTCGCCCTTAGTCAGGCCGAGCGACGTGAGAACCCCTGCGAACTGATCGACCTGGCGCACGAGCTCGGCGTACGACAGACGCTTGCCGAAGAACGCCGTGGCGGGAGCGCTCGGGTACGCGCCGGCCGACCGCTGGAGCACCTGGTACAGCGAGAGCTCTGGATACGGCTCGAGCGTCGGCGGCACGCCGTCCGGGTAGTTGGCGAGCCAGGGGCGGTCGCCGGTTGGCGCGGTCTGGCCGGGGTCGCGTTCCACGGGACCATTATCCGCGCGAGCGAAGGACGCCGCGAGCGCGGCGGGTGTCAGGCGACCTTGAACGTCTTGACTATCTGATCGCACCCGGCGTCGATCTCGGCCGGATCGGTCGTCGCGCGCTGACAGCTCACCTCGAAGACCGCGTACCCTTCGTATCCGAAGTAGAAGCGCCCCTGCATGGTCACCCCACCCGGGCCCTGCCACGACGCGCGCGCGGCGAAGGCGGGCATCTCCCCCAGCGCGGCGGCCTTCACGGGAGACGTAACCGTCCCGTGCTCCGCCTGCGCGAACGCGGCGATCTCCTGACTCACGACTCCCATCAGCGCGGAGCTGGTTGCGTCGGAGATCGGCGTCTGGAGGCGGAACGCCTGGACGACCACCCGGTCGGACCCCGCTCCCGATCCGATCACGATGCGCCGCATCGGCCCCAGCTCTCCAACGGGGACCGGCGCGCCCGTCAGCGTTCGCCAACCCGCCGGGTAGCGGAACGTCACGCCACTCCCGGTGAAGGCGCCGTTCTTCGCCACCCCCAACGGAGGAATCACCGGGCCCGACGGCGGCGGCGCAACCTTCCCGACACGAACCGCCCCCGTCGCGACGGCGACACCGAGTCCGAGCAAGAGCGCGAACCCAACGAGGAGAAGTCGAACCCCGGGCGTGCGTCCCATCAGGACGACTCCCGGCTCACGTGGAACGTTCGGAGGATCTGACTGCACCCTTTGTCGATGCCGGCGCGGCCGGCGGCTGTGCTCTGGCAGTTCACGAAGTACTCGGTGCTCCCCCGATAGCCGACGAACAGACGCACCCGCTGGACGGCTCCGCCCGGCAGACGCAGCGAGACCGTCGCCAGGAAAGCGGGGAGATTGCCGAGGCGGCCGTCCGACAACGGGGCGACTACAGAGCCGCCTCCGTTGCGCGTGAATTCGTCGACGAGTTGGCCGACGCCCACCCGGAACTCGGAGACGTTGGCGTCCGTGACGGGCTGAGGAAGGGCATACGTGTCGACGATCACCGCATCGACGAACTGGTCCTTCGTCGTCGGGGCGAAGACCATCTGCGACTGGCCGGACCCGTGACGCTCCGAGAACTGGACACCCGAGACCGCATGCCAGTGGGCGGGATAGCGGAACGTGATGCCGCTCCCCTCGAATCGCCCACCCGACGCCTGCCCGAGCGAGTGCGGCACGGCGGGCTCGGACGGCGCGCTCGAGCCGGTCGTGAAGAACGTGATGTGTCCGGTGACGATCCCACCGGCGATCAGCCCCGCGATCGCGAGCGCCACGAACAGGAGCTTCGTGCCGACGCCCCTTCGCCCGGACGTTCCGGACGGGGTGAACGAGCCCGTGCCGGCGGTGTCCCACGGAGACTCCTGGACGGGAGAGCCCGCCGCGACGAACGATCCCGCGCGCACCTGCGAGGGCGCCGGCGGGACCGGGGCTGGAGGAGGCACGGACGACACGGGCGAGGGCACCGGCGCCGGCGTAGGAGCGGGCGGAAAGAAGTCTGGGCTGGGGGCGGGATCACTCATGTCGGGGACGTGCGTCGGCCGGCTCTAGGGGGGAGATCGTCCCGGTTCTGGGGGCCCTTGAGCGGGAATGGTCCGGCTCGAGGCCCTCGGAGTTGGCGGTACGGCCCGGCGCCCCCTAGCCTCGACCGGCCATGAGCGAGTTCGCCGATGCGCTCCGTCAGATGGCCGCGGCCGCACTGCCCCCCGTCGAGGGCGAGATCGCTCTCGCCGGCGTGCGCGAGCCGGTCGAGATCGTTCGCGACACCTGGGGCGTGCCGCACGTTCGTGCCGCCAGCCGGGAGGACCTCTTCTTCGCCCAGGGGTTCGTCCAGGCCTCGGAGCGGCTGTTCCAGATGGACCTGGCCTACCGGCTCGCCACCGGCCGGCTGTCCGAGGCGCTCGGCGAGGTTGCCCTACCCATGGACCGCTTCGTTCGCGCTGCGGGGTGGAACCGCGCCGGCCGCCGCATCGCCGAGGCCGGGGACGAGCTGTCGCGCGAGATCCTGACGTCGTTCCTCTCCGGGTGCCGGGCCTGGCTCGACACCATGTCCTCACCGCCGGTGGAGTACGCGGTCCTCGGCGGCCTGCAGCCGTGGCTTCCCGCGCCCGACGAACACGAGGTGGTGGCCGCCGCCTCGGTCTTCATGGCGTGGACGCTTTCCGGCAACTGGGACGTCGAGCTGCTGCGCACCGAGATCGCGGAGAAGCTCGGCTGGGACGCCGTGCTCGATCTGTTCCCCGATCTGCCGACGGAAGCCGGCCCGGTGATGGCCGGCACGCGCGGCGGCCCGGACCGCGAGGCGGCGTTTGAGCTGCTGCGCCGGGCGCCCTCGTTCCCGAAGGGGCAGGGTTCGAATAACTGGGTGGTCGACGGCTCGCGCAGCGTTACGGGCAAGCCATTGCTGGCCAACGACCCTCACCTGCTCGCGCAACTGCCGTCGATCTGGATCGAGATGCATCTGACCGCGCCCGGCGTCGACGTCGCCGGTGTCGCGCTGCCGTTCGCGCCCGGCGTGACGATCGGGCACAATGAGCGGATCGCGTGGGGATTCACCAACGTCGGCGGCGACACGCAGGACCTGTACCTCGAACGCCTGAACGCGGAGGGGACGGCCGCGCTGCACGAGGGCACGTGGGAACCGCTCGCGACGCACCGCGAGGAGATCGGCGTCCGCGGGCGCGACGAGCCCGACGTCCTGGAGGCCCGCGAGACGCGACACGGCCCGATCCTCGAGTCGTACCTGCTGGGAACGACCGACGCGTTCGTTGCGCCGGGCGGGATCGGCGAAACGTACGCGCTGCGGTTCGTCGGGCTCGAGCACACGATCCAGCCGTCGACGACGTGGCGGCTGAACACGGCCGGCTCGTGGGACGAGTTTCGCGAGGCGCTCCGAGAGTGGCACTGTCCGGGGCAGAACGTCGTGTACGCCGACGTGGACGGCCACATCGGGTATCAGTGCACCGGCCTGCACCCGATCCGTCGGGCGGGCGACGGGACGATCCCCGTGCCGGGCTGGACTGCCGAGCACGAGTGGGACGGCTGGGTGCCCTTCGACGAACTGCCACACGCGTTCGACCCGGCGGACGGCTTCTTGGCGACCGCCAACAACAAGCCGCACGACGACTCGTATCCGTGGCTGCTCGGTCGCGACTTCCTGCCGGCGTATCGAGCGCGCCGAATCGCCGAGCGCATCGCCGAGCGTCCCATGCACGACGCGGCGAGCTTCGCCTCGATCCAGATGGACACGGTGTCGCTCCCGGCGCGCGAGCTCCTGCCGTTGCTGCTGGAGCTCCGGCCGGACGGCAAGCGCCAGCGCGGGGCCCTCGAGCTCCTGGCGGCATGGGACGGCGACCTGCGAGCCGACTCGGCGGCCGCGGCCCTGTATCAAGTGTGGAACGTCAAGATCGCCGAGGCGATTCTGCTCCCGCGCATCGGCGAGGACCTGTACCGGCACTACCACTCGCTGCGGCAGTGGACGAACGCTTTCCAGTTCCAGGCGCTGCCGAACATGCTGCGAATGCCGACCGCGCGGTGGTTCGGCGAGAACGGGACCGAGGCGCGCGACCGAATTCTTCGCGTCACGCTCGACGTGGCGCTGGACGAGCTGACGGCCGCGTTCGGGCACGACGTCGCCGACTGGCGGTGGGGCGACCTGCACAGGGTCACCTTCGCCGGCGTGCTCGCCAGGATTCCCGAGCTCGGCGAGCTGTTCACCGGCGGCGCGGCGCCAATGGGCGGCGACGAGCAGACTGTCCTGCAGGGCATGTACGCGCCGGGCGAAGGCTACGGCGCCGCCGTGATCCCCTCATGGCGAATGATCGCCGACCCCTCGGACTGGGACCGCTCGCTCGGCACGCACACGCTCGGGCAGTCGGGGCACCCCGCGAGCCCCCACTTCAACGACCTGTTCACGACGTGGATCGCCGGCGAGCACCACCCGATGCCGTTCTCGAGCGCGGCCGTGGACGACGCCGCCGAGTCGCGAATGCGGCTCGTGCACCGCTGATAGCATTCCCCTGCCATGCCCAAGTCCAAGTCCAAGCGGCGCCGCTACCAGCCGCCGCCCAAGAAGAAGCACAGGCCCAGCCCGGTCTGGTTCGGCGCGCTGATCCTCGTCTGCTTCGGTCTGGGCGTTGCCATGATCGTCCTCAACTACCTCAACCTGATCCCGTTCTGGCACGGCGGCACGTCGAGCGCGTTCCTGTTCGGCGGCCTGGGCCTGATCGCCGTGGGATTCATCCTCGCCACGCAGTGGCACTGAAGGATGTCGTCATCGACCGCTGACGGCACCGTGCGGCACGGCAAGGTCTTCCTTCACTGGATGCTCGCCGAGCGCCACGGCATCACGGTTCCCGCGTGGAACGGCTCTTGGGAACGGGAACCCGACGGGCCGCCCGAGATGCTCGAGGAGTCGCCGGTCTTCGTCTCCCTCGCCGAGGCGCTCGCGTGGTCCGGAGCGCACGCACGCCGCACCTTCATCCATCTCGACGACTCGGGCACCGTCTGGCACGCGGGCGACGCTCTCGACGGTGACGACGATTCGATGATCGCGGGCACGATCGCCCTTCGGCCGCCGACGAACTAGGTGGCCCCGGGCGCCGCCCCGGGAGTTGCGCGGGGGCGACGCACCACGGTCATCGGCTCGCCGCAGTGACGGGGAATCTGGATCTCGCCGATCCGCGTCACCTGGTACTCCGTCCCGCACTCGGCGCAGACGAAGTACACATCCAGGCCCGCGACGTCCTCGACGTCGATGTGCTCGACGGGCCTCGTTCCCGACACGCTGCGCAGGAACGAGAGGCCGAACCCCAGGATGACCAGGAACATCACGACGGCCACCAGCCACATCGCCCAGGTCGCCAGCGCGATCACGCCGTTCAGCCTACGAGACGCAAACGGTCCCGGGGTTGCGGGAGCCCCGAACCCTCGATCGGGAGCCCCTCCTACCCCAGCCGCTCGATGATCGTGGCGTTCGCCATGCCGCCGCCCTCGCACATGGTCTGCAGGCCGTAGCGGCCGCCGCGGCGTTCCAGCTCGTGCAGCATCGTCGTCATGAGCTTGGCGCCGGTCGCGCCGAGTGGGTGGCCCACCGCGATCGCGCCGCCGTTCGGGTTGACGTGCTCCTCGAACCACTCGTCGTCGATCCCGAGCTCTCGCCGCCACGCGAGCACGACGGACGCGAACGCCTCGTTGATCTCCACAACGTCGACGTCCGCCAGCCCGAGGCCGGCGCGCTCGAGGACGCGGCGCGTCGCGGGGATCGGCGCCGTCAGCATCATGATCGGCGAGTCGCCCACGAGGGCGAACGACACGATGCGGGCCCGGACGTCCAGACCCAGCTGCTCGGCGAGGCGCCGCTCGGCGATCAGGATGCCGGCGGCGCCGTCGGAGATCTGCGAGGAGTTGCCGGCAGTCACCGTCCAGTGGAGCCGGCCCGGGAACATCTCCTCCCACACGGGCGCCTCGAACGCGGGTTTCAGCTCGCGCATCTTCTCGCGATCGGGGTCCATGCGGATGCCCTCGTCGACGTCGAGCAGGCGTCCCTCGCCCTCGAGGGTCACCTTCATGGGCACGATTTCACGGCGGAACCGTCCCTCGCGCGTCGCAGCCGCAGCACGCGCGTGCGAGCGGAAGCCGAAGTCGTCGGAATTCTCGCGGGAGATGCCCCACTGCGTCGCGATCAGGTCGGCCGAGATGCCCTGCGGAACGAGCTTGCCCTCGTAGCGCGCGACGAGCGCCTCGCCCCAGGGCATCTGTCCCGCCATCGAGGATCCCATGGGGACGCGGGTCATGCTCTCGACGCCGGAGGCGACCACCAGGTCGTACGCGCCGGCGATCACTCCCTGCGCCGCGAAGTGCACGGCCTGCTGAGAAGAGCCGCACTGCCGGTCGATGGTGGTTCCGGGGACCTCCTCCGGGAATCCGGCCGCGAGCCAGGCGTTGCGCCCGATGTTGATGGACTGCTCCCCCACCTGGCTGACGCAACCCGTGATGTGGTCCTCGATCCGAGCGGGGTCGACGCCCGTTCGCTCGACCAGCTCGCGAAGGATAGTCGCCAGCAGGTCCACGGGATGGATGCCCGACAGCCCGCCGCCGCGCCGTCCGATCGGGCTACGGACGGCTCCGACGACGACGGCTTCCCGTTCGCCGGTCACGGCCGCCGTGGTGCGCCGGAGGTCACTGCTTCGGACGGGTCAGCACTCCGGCGACCACGATGAGCGTCAGCACGAGCGGAATGCCGAGCGTGATGAGAAGGATCTCCGGGCTGGAATCGATCAGCGCGATCACCGGCCCAGAATACCGCTCGGGCAGCGCCTGTGGACGACCCGCGTCGGCAGTAGCGGTGTCGGCCGTGGCGAGTTGGGAGAGATTCCTTTTCGCCTACGCCGTTCGATGGATGACGATCGCCGGCGTCTCATTCGCCTCCGGGGGGCACAGGAGCCTCTCGCCACATCGGTGACCTCGGTGGATCGAAGAAGCACGGCTCGTCCTTGCCCTCGAGCGCCGCGAATGCGATCCGTGTCCAGTCGCCACCGCGCCGCAGCGGTTCGGGCAGCGCGTCGCGCGAGAACCACCCGACGTCCAAGGTCTCAAGGGGGTGACCGCGAAGCTCGCCGCCGACCATGCGGCAGTGGAACAGCAGGCTGTAGAAGGAGAGCGACGAGAACCCGAGGCGCAATGCGTCGAAGACGGCGATCAGCCGGAGGGGCTCAACGTCGATCCCCGTTTCCTCCATCGCCTCCTTGACCGCGACCTCCGACGCGGAATAGCCCACGTCGGCCCATCCGACCGGGTAGAACCACTCCCCGGTGTCCGAGCGGCGGCCGAGCAGGATCTCGCCACGGTCGTTCCCGACCGCCGCCCCGACCGCAACCTTGGGCGTGACGTATCCGCGAACGCCCTCGCCGACGTCGCCGGCCCATTCGTGGAAGAGCGCTTCCGCCTCGGCCTCGTCGACGGACGCCGCGCGAATGTCGGCGGCCACGCGCAGGACCTCCTCGAAACGCTCCCGCTCGTACAGGTTGTCCGTGAACGCCAGGCCGGTCCTCGCGATACCGGCGAGCGACTCGGCCCAGCGGAGCATCTCCGGTGGCGTTGGCGGACGGGGCGGCGTGGCTACTCCTCCTGCGCGGTCAGGGTCGGGGCCGGCGTCTGCTCGGGCGTGGACCTCTGGCCTCGAGCATCCCACGTCCGCAGGCCGCGCACTCCGGCTCGCGGCCGGCCGCCGAGGCGGGTGATCACGAGCCCGGCGATCACCAGGACCGCGCCGACGACCTGCTCGGGACCCACGTGCTCGTTCAGGAACAGCACGGCCATCAGCCCGCCGAGCACGGGAACGAGAAAGGCGTACGCGACGGTGTGCGCGATGCCGCGCCGCCGGATCGCCCAGTTCCACAGCGCGTACGCCAGGTACACAGGACCGATCGCCGAGTACAGGAGGATCAGCCACGACTCACCGCTCACGGCGCTCCAGTCCTGTTGAACCATGGCCGGCAGCGACACGAGCACCGTGAGCGTTCCACCGATCGCGAGGCCATATGCCATCACCTGGCGGCCGGAGAGCCGGTCGTCGCCGATCCCCTGGTTGATGACGCCGTACGCGCCGAACGCCGCCGCGGCGCCCAGCGAGAGCAGATCGCCGACGCGTGCCGCGCCGAGGGCGTTCCACCCGCCGAGGAACGCAACGACGCCGGCGAACCCGACCACGAGACCGGCGATCGCGGCCCGGCTCGGCCGCTCGCGGCCGATCACCCACGAGAAGAGCACCGAGAACATCGGGTGGGTCGAGACGAGGATGGCACTCGCGACCGCGGACGTGCGGTTCAGTCCGAGTACGAAGCCCATCTGGTAGAGGAAGTAGCCGGCCAGCCCGGAGGCTGCCAGGATGGGGAGATCCGTGCGGCGGGGCAGCCGCCTCGGTCCGGCCACGGCGAGGACGGCGACCGAGAGCCCCACCATGATCGCGAAGCGGACGCCCGTGAAAGCCACCGGGTCGATGTCGCGCCACGCGATCTTGAAGATCGCGAACACAGACGCCCACATGAGCACGACGGCGAGCAGGGCGCCGTCGACGGCCAGCGAGTCGATCGGGCTCCGTCGCCGCGCCTGTGAGTCCACGCCGCCTACCCTAGCGGCGGCCGCGCGAACGAACGGGCGTGCGTTCCGCATGGACTGCTAGCCTGCAAGTCGCATCGGGGGGAGCCGTGATAGGCGCACTCGCGACCGATCTCTACGAGCTCAACATGGCGGCCAGCTACCTGCGCCGCGGCATGACCCGGGTCGCCACGTTCAGCCTCTTCGTTCGCCGCCTTCCCCCGACGCGCGGGTTCCTCGTCGCGGCGGGCCTGGAGCCGGCCCTCGGATTCCTGGAGTCGTTTCGGTTCGAACCCGGCGAGCTCGAGTATCTCCGCGACGAGCTCGCGTTCTCCGACGCGGACGTCGAGGCGCTCGGCGACCTGCGGTTCACGGGCGACGTGTGGGCTGTTCCGGAGGGACGTGTCGTGTACGCGGGCGAGCCGCTGCTGGAGGTCACGGCTCCGCTCCCAGAGGGGCAGCTGGTCGAGACGCTGCTGCTCAACCAGCTCACGTTCCACACGTCGGTCGCGTCGAAAGCCGCCCGGTGCGTGCTGGCGGCGGCCGGGCGCGACGTCGTCGACTTCTCGTTCCGCCGGACGCAGGGAACCGACGCGGCCGACGCCGTCGCCCGAGACTCGGCCATCGCCGGGTTCACGGCCACGAGCAACGTCGCGGCGGCGCGCAGGCACGGCCTGCGTGCCGCCGGCACGATGGCACACTCCTACATCGAGGCGTTCCCGAGCGAGGCCGACGCCTTCCGCGCGTTCGCCGCCGACTTCCCCCACCGCACCACCTTTCTGGTCGACACGTACGACACGCCGGGCGGCGTTCGCACGGCGATCGACGTCATCCAAGAGCTCGAACTGGAGCCTCCACTCGGCATCCGGCTCGACAGCGGCGACCTGCTCGCGCTCTCTTCGCAGGCGCGGGAAATGCTCGACGAGGCAGGCCTGCAGCACGTGCGCATCTTCGTGAGCGGCGGTCTCGACGACCTCGACATCGACGACCTGGTGCGTGCCGGCGCACCGATCGACGCCTTCGGCGTGGGCACCCGGATGGGCGTGTCCGCCGACGCGCCATACCTCGACACGGCGTACAAGCTGGCCGAGTACGACGGCCGCCCCGTCATGAAGCTGTCGCCCGACAAGATCTCGGTGCCGGGTGCGAAGCAGGTGTACCGCACCGGTGGCGGCGACGTCGTGACCATTCGCGACGAACCGCCGCCCGACGGTGGCGAGCGGCTGCTGGTGAAGGTGATGAAGGACGGGAAGCGCACGTTGCCCGGCCCCACGCCGGGCGAGGCCGTCGTCGCCGCCCGGCGCCGGCTCGAGGCAGACCTCGCGAGCGTCCCGGAGTCCGCGCGAGACCTGCGAAGGCCGCAGGCACCGGCGCCGCGGATGTCGCCTCGCCTCGAGGCGCTCGCCGCGGAGGCGCGCACGGCCGTTCTCTCGGGAGACCGTTCGGAGCCGTAGGGCCCGCGAACGCCGCAGCTCAGGCGACTGCCGGCTCGCGGTCGGGAACCAAGCCCACGGCCTCGAGGATGATGCCCTCGCGAAGGCCCCACTCGCTGATCGTGAACCCGGGCGCGCGGAGCATGGCGACGAGCGAGGACAGGACGACGGCGCCGGCGGCGATGACGCCGGCGCGGCGCGCGACCATCCCCGGCAGCTCGAGCTTTTCGTGCACCGATGCCGCCGTGAGCAGGTCGCGGAGCGACCAGAGCGACTCCCCCGTCAGGACCATCCCGGCCACCGAGCGCTTCTTCGGAGCGAGCAGCCGGGCGAGCGCCTTAGCCGTCCCACCCGCGACGGCGACATGGTCGATAACGCCGTGATCCGCGACCACCGGCCGCAGCTGGTTGCGAACGTACATTGAGAGGCGATCGGCCTCGGCCGACGTCATCGGATCGCTCCGGGCGAACTTCCCCGTGAGCCGCGCCGAGCCGAGCGGCAGGGACCACGTCCGTTCCAGGGACTCGCCGCGGCCGGCCGCGAGCTCCAGGCTCCCGCCGCCGAGGTCGACCCCGAGGAGCGAGTCGCCGTTCAGGCGCAGGTGCGCGCGCATAGCCGCGTACGTGAGAGCCGCCTCCTCGTCGCCCGTCAGGAAGCGGACAGGCTCGCCGAGCGCCTTGCCGAGACGCTTGGCCATATCGTCTCGGTTCGCAGCGTCGCGGAGCGCGCTCGTGGCGACGACGATCAGGTGGTCGACTTCCCGGCGCCGCGCCACGCGCTGCAACCGGCGCACAGCGTCGACGGCTTCCGCGGATTCCTTCTCGGGAACCCGCCCCTCACGTCCGACCACAAGGCCGAGAAAGAGGTCCTCGCGTTTGCGAACGAGGTGGCGAATGTGGCCCGATGGCTCGGCCTCGGCCACGTCGAGCCGAAACGAGCTGCTTCCAAGGTCCATGACCCCGACCCGCATGCTTCCGTCAACGCTACCTGGTGGCACCCCACCCTCCGTGAGGCGGAGGTGAACAATCGGAGAACAACCCGACGGGGCGCGCATATCGGGCGCGAATGCGGCGGCAGGGATCGGATGGTCATCCCTCTCCAGGCGGCGGCACGTAGCGGCCGCGGACGATTCGCCCGTCCTCGACGTCGAGGCGCCACGTGCTTCCCTTTCGCGCGACGACCCCCGGGTCGAGCGGGACACCCGCCGCTTCGAGCGCGCCGAGGAGCCCCAGGATGACATCGCCGTGCGAGGAAAGCGCCACTCCGCCAGTGCCGGCCGCCCGGGCGAGGCGCTCGACGTGCGCGATGCCGCTGCCCTCCGCCAGGAGCGCGTCCTCCTCGACCGTGAGACCGAGGGCGCCGGCGAGCGGCTCGACGGTTTGGACGCACCGAACGAACGGGCTCGACACGATCCGCACGATCGGCTCGTCACGGAGCGCGCGGGCGATCGATCGGGACTGTCGCCGGCCCTTGCCGGAGAGTGGTCGCTGCTCGTCGGAACCCTGCCATACAGAACGACGGCCGGCGCGGGCGTGGCGAATCAGGTATGCCGCTGCACCCACTCCTCCAATCCCTTCTCCATGATCGCCGCGTCGCGACCAAACGTCAGCAGATCCGCCGCGGCAGACGGGGGAAGCCACCGCGTCTCGTCGACCTCGTCGCCCGACGAGAACACGCCGTCGAGCGGCTCCATCAACCAGTAGTCGACCACCTTGGACCTTCCCTGCTGATCGACGTACCCCAGCCGGCCGAGCGACTCGATCGGCTTGCAGCGCAGCCCCGTCTCTTCCTCGACCTCACGCAGCGCGCCGTCGAGCGGCTCCTCACCCTCAAGGAGCTTCCCCTTCGGCAGGGTCCAGTCGTCGTACTTCGGGCGGTGCACGATCGCGACGCGCCCCTCGGCGTCCACGACGACGCCACCCGCCGCGCGAACGGCCGGCTCGCTCTCGCAGCCGCCCTCCGTCACAGGTCGGCCTGCTTCAATCGATGTTCCAGTGCGTCCCACGCGTCCCGCCACTGCGAGCGCGCCTGTCTGGCCGCGGCTCGCTCGGCGCGCATGAGGCGGCCGAGCACCGCTGCCTCGGCCTCGTCGGCCTTCGGGGTCCGCGACTGGAGCCACTGCCCCGCGACCACGGCGTCCTGATGTTCGCCCAGGACGTCCTGCAGCCCCGCCGCCGCGACCGCGATCGCCGACGCGCGCTTGCCGATGCCGGGAGCGATCGCCTCGGCCGCATACCGAACCCGCTTGGCCCGGATGCGGATGTCGTGCAGCTCGGGGTCGCTCGGGCGAGCGGGGAGCCGGCCGATCGACCGGCGCAGCTTGTGGACGGGATCCTCGAGGAACACGAGCGCTGCCGATACCCGCCGCGAGCTCCGCGCGGGGTCGAACCTCGGCGTGCGCGAGGCTTTCAACAAGCTCTCCACCAGCCGCGTGTAACGTTCGTCGGTCATGGAGGCGATCAGGTTTCGCCTGGCGCGGCGGCGGCGGGCGTCGAGCGCCCGAAGGACGCGATCGGCGCCCTCACGGCTCGACTCCGGGATCGCGGCCACCCGACCCTGGATCCGCCGACGCAGGACGTCGGTGTCCCGGAGCTCGCCGATGAGTCCGCCGAGCCACTTGAGCTCGCCCAGTAGATCGGCCGCCCACACTGGGTCGACCAGCTCGTGGAACGTCCGGAGATCCGAACGGAGTCGGCGCGTCGCCACTCGAGCCTGATGCACCGCCTCGTCGTCCCCACCCGCCCGCACCAGCGGATCGTTTTGCAGCAGCCGGAGCGTCGACCCGGCGATCACCGACAAGGCGAGATCGCCGAGGGACCTCGCGTGCTCCGGCTGGGGAAGCACGATGTCGGCGTTCGGCCGCGCCCGCGCTCCGAGCGCGCGCAGGTACTTGGGAGTGGGATCGGGTTTTCCCGCACCCGCCTTCTTCATCCCCTTACGGACGCGCTTGGCGACGGACTCCGGAACGTCCTCGCCGAGCTCGAACTCGGCCTCGTGAAACCGGACGCCGCCGCGTCCGCGAACCGAGACGTCGTCGACCGTGGCGACCCCGAGCACGTGCCCACCACCATCCTCCAGACGGTACGGGGAACGCACCGTCTGCAGCGTCACCGCCGGGCGGACGACCGATCCGCGCAGGTAGGCCGCGACGATCGCGAGCGCCGCGACCGGAACCTCGGACGTGTCGCGGAACTCCAGCTCGGGACGCTCGAGCAACCCCCCGTCCGCCGTCGGCACGAGCTTCAGCGTCCATCCCTCGCCGCTGCGATGCCGCAGGCTGCACCCCCAGCCGGCGAGCCGCAGGTCGCTCGTGTCGACGTAGATCGTGTCGTAACGCAGCGGCTCTTCCTGGACGAGGCGAAGATCCTCTCCGAGGTCGACGTCGGTCCACGCGAAGTCCTCGGGGACGATGAACTTCAGCTCGCGCTCACGCATGTGGCGCGGACGTCGCCGCGTGCGGGGCCTGGGAGCCGGCGGCCCGCGCCAGGGCGAGCTCCTCCAGCCGGATGTGCGCCTCGATCCCCCGCACCGTCGGCACCTTTGTCCACTCGCCGGCGGGACCGAGCTCCCAAGCAAGCACGTCGTCGCTCAGTTCGACGTCGAGGATCTCCTGTACGCGAGCCCGCAGTTCGGGTTCGAGCACGGGCGTCACCGCCTCCACCCGGTTGTCCAGGTTCCGCGGCATCAGGTCGGCCGACCCCATGTAGTACTCGGGGTCCTCGTCGTCGGCGCCGAACCGGAAGATGCGCGAGTGCTCCAGGAACCTGCCGACCAGCGAGCGCACCGAGATCCGGTCGGACAGCCCTTCGACCCCCGGCTTGAGGCAGCAGATGCCGCGCACGATCAGGTCGATGTCCGCGCCCGCCTGCGAAGCGGCGTACAGGGCGCGGATCATCTCCACGTCCACCAGGCTGTTCATCTTGAGGACGATGCGTCCGGACGGACGCGCCTGGGCGCGGATCATCTCCAGAAGCCTCCGGCGAAGCGTCAACGGCGCGACGAGCAGCTTGCGGTAGTGCACCTGGCGGCTGTAGCCGGTCAGGAAGTTGAACAGGTCGGTGGCGTCGATGCCCAGGTCGGGATCGGCCGTCAGCAGCCCGACGTCCTCGTAGATGGTGGCGGTGGCGGGGTTGTAGTTCCCGGTGCCGATGTGCACGTAGCGTCGTATCCCATCGCCCTCCCTTCGGACGACGAGCGTGACCTTGGAGTGAGTCTTGAGCCCGACCAGGCCGTACACCACGTGAACCCCCGCTTCTTCGAGGACTCGCGCCCAGTTGATGTTGGCCTCCTCGTCGAACCGCGCTTTGAGCTCGACGAGCGCGGCGACCTGCTTGCCCGCGTTCGCCGCGCGGATCAGCGATCGAACGATCGGACTCTCGCGGCCCGACGTGCGGTACAGCGTCTGCTTGATGGCGAGGACGTCCGGGTCGCGGGCGGCACGCTCGACGAACGCGGCGACCGACGTGAGGAACGAGTCGTAGGGGTGATGGACGAGGAGATCGCCGGCGCGAAGTTCGGCGAAGAGGTCGCGCGGGCTTCCGTCGACCGGGGCGAGCCGGGGCTGGGTGGCGGGATTCCACACCGGCTCCTTGAGGTCGGGCCGGTCGATGTCGTACAGCTGCCACAGCCCTTCCAGCCCGAGCTGCCGGCGGACCTCGTAGACGTCGTTGGGTTGCAGCCCGAGCTCGCGCATCAACAACGACAGCGACCGCTCGCCGATGGCCTGGTCGACCTCGAGGCGCACCACCATGGGTGAGAGGCGCCGCTGCCGCAAGTTCTCCTCGACGGCGACAAGTAGGTCGCCGGCCTCGTCCTCCTCCAGCTCGAGGTCGGCGTTCCTGGTGATGCGGAACGCGTGCGTGGAGACGATCTCCATTCCCGGGAACAGCTCCTCGAGGTGCGCGGCGATGACCTGCTCGAGCGGGACGAAAGCGAGCCGCTCCTCGAGCCGGAGGTACCTCGGCAGGATCGCCGGGACCTTCAGCCGCGCGAACCGCGTCTGACGCGTCGTGGGATCGCGAACGACGACGGCCAGGTTCAACGAGAGGTTCGAGATGTAGGGGAAGGGGTGGGCCGTGTCCACCGACAGCGGCGTGAGCACCGGGAATACGTCGCGCGCGAACACCTCGCTGAGACGCTCCCGGTCGGGCGCCGACAGCTCGTCCCACGACAGGATCAGGATCCCTTCGCGCCTCAGGTGCGGGAGCAGGTCGTGCACGAACACGTGGGTCAGGCGCTCGTCGAGCGCGTGGACGCTCCCACGGATGCGTTCGATCTGCTCGCCGGGAGTGAGGCCGTCGGGCGACTGCACATGCACGCCCGAGACGAGCTGTTCCTTCAGGCCGGCTACGCGGACCTGGAAGAACTCGTCCAGGTTGTTGTCGAAGATCGCCAGGAACTTCAGGCGCTCGAGCAGCGGGATGCCTTGGTTCTCGGCGAGCGCCAGCACGCGTCCGTTGAAATCGAGCCACGACAGCTCGCGGTTGAAGTAGGTGGGCGCGGGGGCGACCTGCACGGCCGCGACCTGCCCGGCCGAGACCTGCGCGTCGGCACCCACCCCGTCGGGTTCCTCCGGGTCGGTCGACGAAACGAGATCTGGGCTGGTGCTCGACATGTGCCTTTGGGTTATCGACTCACCACGTCGGGGCCTGACGACGTGCTGACCGGAGCTTCATCGTACCGCGCTCGGCGCATCCCAGCGCCGCAGGCCCGGGGCTGTCAGCCCCCGGGTGCGTCGAGGAAACGGTAGCCGAGCCCGCGTACGGTCACGAGGTGGCGCGGCTGGTGCGGATCGTCCTCGAGCTTCTGCCGAAGCCGCTTCACGTGGACGTCGAGGGTCTTGGTGTCGCCGAAGTAGTTGGGGCCCCACACTTCCGTGATCAGGAACTCCCGCGTGAGCAGCCGGCCGCGCCGCTCGAGGAACACTTCGAGCAGCTCGAACTCCTTGGGGGTGAGCTTGACGGACTCTCCGCGGACCCGCGTCTCATGCCGGGCCAGGTCGAGCTCGACGGGCCCGCCCCGCAGGACTTCGATGGGCGTGGCGTCGCCTGCCATGCCCGCGCGGCGAAGCTGGGCACGAGCGCGCGACACCAGCTCGCGCATCGAGAACGGCTTGGTGACGTAGTCGTCGGCGCCGAGCTCGAGGCCTGCAACCTTGTCCGCCTCGCCGTCCTTCGCGGTGACGATGACGATGGGGACCGTGGACTCCTGCCGTATGATGCGGCACACGTCGAGCCCCGACAGTCTCGGCAGCATGAGGTCGAGCAGCACGAGCGAGGGCACGCCTTCGCGGAATCGCGCGACGGCGGCCTCGCCGTCATGGGCAACGACGACCCGAAACCCCTCGCGTTCGAGCGAATACTGAATGCTTTCGGCGAGCGCCGGCTCGTCCTCGACGACGAGGACGGAGGGAACCGGGTCAGGTTGCGTCGTGGGAAGCGTCTGTGAACTCACGGAACTCTCCCGTCAGCAGGAAGCCGACCTGCTCGCCGATGTCGACGGCGTTGTCGCCCACGCGCTCGAGCGCGCGCGCCACCACGTTCATCCGGATGCCCCATTCGAGCAGGCGCTCGTCGTTCGCCAGCTTGACCACCTCGGTGTACATCCCTCGATTCAGCTGATCCACGGGATCGTCCATGGCTGGGAGCTTCAGGCAGAGCTCGAGGTCGCGGCGCTCGAACGCCTCGATCGACGTGTGCAGCATCCTGCAGACGACGTCGCCCATCTCGGTGAGGTGGGAGAGGATGACCGGGCTCGCCGGAAGGTCG
>Ga0335082_10003609_pt1 | contig 16844 bp, 14 predicted proteins | sample Lox_Sample_41_FD_206718 | JGI IMG/M metagenome (GOLD analysis project Ga0335082, IMG submission 206718) | Soil microbial communities from Loxahatchee National Wildlife Refuge, Florida, United States - Lox_Sample_4.1 | ecosystem: Environmental > Terrestrial > Soil > Wetlands | place: USA... | reverse complement strand
TGCTCGCCGTAGCGCAAAACGGTGACCGCGGTGGTGACCGGGATGACGCCCACGGGCAGCAGCTGGTGCCCGACCAAGGCGTTCAGTAGCGTCGATTTCCCGCGCTTGAATTGTCCAACGCAGGCGACATAGAAGCGACCCTCGGCGAGGCGCTCTGTCAGGGCCGCAGCGTCGGCCGCAATTGCCGGTTCGTCGGCCGCCAACGCCAGCTGGGCAAGATGCAGAAGCGGGTCCACGGTATCACGCAGTGGACGAGTAGCCGTCATCCGACGACGAGCCCCGAACACGGCGGGCGATTCTCGGCGCCTGCGGGCAAGCGGCGGCGATCCCACTCGCTGCGGCCGTAGTGGCTGCTTCGACATGCATCGCCCGCCAAGAACGAAAACGCCTCATACCCTCTCCAGGTAGAGGCGCTGTTCTTGTACCCCTACCCGCGTTGTCTTCGAGCAGGAGTCATTGATCTGCGTGCGTTCGCAGCGACACGCAGATGGTTAAGGGCGAACCCCACCGCCACGATGCGCGAACGCTAGTCGACGGCTGCAGGGCTGTCAACCGCTCTGCGCCTCGCTGGCGGGTGGCTACAACGCCAGCGTCAGATGCGATGGCAAACTGTCGAGCAGGACGCTGTCCGACGTGGCGAGGCGCCATCCTCGGTGCACGGCATGTGCGGCGATGAGACGGTCGAAGGGGTCGCGAGTCCAGGTGAGCTCCAGCGCATGGCGAATCACAGAGGCCAGTGGCGGATCGTCAACGATCCAGCGCGGATCGTCCGCGACGACGTCGGCTGGCCGATCGGTCGTGAACACGCCCCGCCCGACCTCTTGCAGAAATTCCAGCTCCAGCAGCGCCACCGGCGTGAACCGTAGCTTGCCGCGGTGCGCGGCAAGGGGATGAGCGCGGCGGTGACGGGCCAGTAGAAACAGGACGGCGCTGGTGTCGAGTAGGATCATCGGGCCCGCTTCACGGGTCGCGCAATCCGCAGGCGCAGCCCCTTGCCCGGCGCGGTCCATTCCCAGGTCCAGCCCGACTCGAGCAGCTGCGGATCGGTGACCTGGAAGAAGGCCTTGGCGCGTGCGCGTGAGCGAGTGGGCCGATCAGCGACGATGCGGAACCGCCGGCCGCGGCGAGCGACCAGCACCGGCTCTCCTCGCTCGGCACGATCAAGAGCGCCAGCCAAGTGCTCTCGGAGCTCGGATACCGTGTACTGTTTCATGGGTGTACAGATGTACAAGAGTGGTGACGCGGAGGCAAACCAGGGCAGGGGTTACGGTTGCATGTGGCGGAGCCGACAGCGCCTCACGACCGCTCGATGTGCAGGCGCAGCGAGACCACCGACACCGGACCGCGGTCGCGGTTGTAGCCGGGATGGTCGATGAGTTGGTAGTCGAGCGACAAGCCGACGAGGTCGAAGGGCTGCAACGTGTAGTAGGTTTCGAGGATGCGCTCCGACCCGTAGTGCAGACGCCCGTCGCCGAGGATGAACCCCAAGCCGCCGGCGGCCAGGTAATCGCTGTGCGGTGTGGAGAGGTCATTCTGCACGAGGGCGAGCGCCACATGATCCGGTGGCCGCCACCACCAGGCGCCGGAGAGTTGGCCGCCGATGGTCGCCGTGCGGTCGGCTTCGGTGTACGCGAAGGTTTCCGTCGCCCCGTCGTTCCAGCCCCAGCGCGCGAAGACGCCGGTGGCCCCGTCGTCGGCGAGCGGCTGCTCGAGGCTGAGCCCGAATCCATACTTGGCGGCGCCGGTGCGCTCGGTGGCGCGGATGTTCGGCGCGGTGTGCATCTGGCGCCCCAACTCCAGAGCATCACGGTAGTCGCCCATGTGCGCGAGGTTTCGGTAGCCGAGCAAGCGGGCGACCAGCGGATCATGCTCGCCGCCGAGCAGATGGGGATGCACTTCGACCTCCGCCTGGTCGCCGCGGTTGTCGATGAGATCATTCGACAGGTTCGGCCCGTTGGGAATCTTCGGCATCTGGAACGCGCCCAGCCGCACCGCCCAGTCGGGATGGATCCACTCGACCGCAATGCCGTGTGTATAGCCGCGGGTGTCGGCGGCATAGTCGTAGGCTGCGCTGTTGATGAGCGCCCAGTTCATGAACTGCACCCGCGTGCTGTTGGCGTAGCCGTTGAGATCGAAGATGTCTGCCGTGCTCAGCTTCCCGGCGGTGATCACCAGACGATGCAACGGGCGCTCGCCGGCCATGCGGTTCTGCGCGCGCTCGACGTGTTCATGCCCCTCGCCGGTGGCGATCGTCCAACGCACGAAGTAGCGCGCCAGGTACGGATCGCTGCCGATGTCGGGATTGCGGATGACGTCGCCGTTGGTGAATCCTGCCAGCCCGAGAGTGTCACTGAGCGCGCCGCCGCGCGCCATCTCGGGGTTGATGTAACACTCGATCGACGGCAGCAGTCGGATGCCGGCGTACAACGTGTACGTATGCGAGACTTCATTCGCTTGCTCGGAACGCAAGCTGTTCGGTCCGGCGTACGGGCTGTGGAACTTGAAGAGCTGCTGCGAGATCACCGTGATCTGCCCGCCCCAGTACAGGCGATCGGCCAATTGCTCCGTGAAGGAGCGCGATGTGGTGTCATTGTTGTCGGGCGCTGCCTGAGCGTCGGCGGCGGCGCACCACAACGCTGCAAGAACCAGCGTGCGAGCCAGCAGTCGCGTCGAATCCGTGTGCGCACGCGTCGCCATGGGTGCCGTGAACCCGGGCTGATCGAAGCGGTCTCTCGCAATCCCTGACGACGGTGACTCAGTTGCCGATCGCGAACAAGGTCGCGTTGTTTATGGCGTACACCGTACCGTCCGGGCCGATCAACGTCGGGGTGTAGGCTTCGCCGCGGCCCGAGGTGAGCACGAGCGATTCCGAGAGCGCGCCGGTGGTCATGTCCCAACGGTACAACACACCGTCCTCGTTGTTGGCGAGGATCGACTTGGTCGACGGGTCGACGGCCGCGGTGTTGATGCACCACTCGCGCACCGCGTTCGGGAAGGTCGGACGGAACTCCGCGTCGGGCGTCGGTCCGGCGATGGTCAGCACCTCGCGCATCACGGTGGCGCCGCTGATCGGGTCGATCATCTGATCGTTGGGGTCGAGTACGGCGATGCGATTCACGCCGTCGCCGCCGATGCCGGCGTAGTTGTTGTACTTGGTCATCAGCAGGTAGCTCGAGCTACCCGCGTACGGGGGCACCATCGACGCCGGCACGATCGATGCGGTGTCGTCCCAACCAAATGCTCCCGGCGCACCCTTCGGCTGCAGCGCGGCGTCGAAGTGCAACAGCCAGCCGCGGCCGTGGTTGGCGCCGAATGACGACTCGAGGACGCCGAAGTAGACGTCACCGTCCGGGCCGACGGTCGGCGACGCGGTGCCGTCGTCGTGCACGTCGGCGTCATCGCCGCTGACCGGGTCTTTCAAGCGCACCGCGTGCAGCGTTGCCAGCGTATGGCTGTCGAGCGCCAGCAGGTAACCGGCCGCGTCGCCGAGACCGGTGCCGTCGCTGACGGCGACGTAGAGGGTGTTGCCATCGAGGCTGAGCGCCGGAGCGCAGTTGTGCGCGACCTTGGTGATGGCTGGATCGGCGGCGGCCGTGGCCGCAGTCACCCAGATGGCGCTGCCGTCGGCGGCGACGCGGGCGATGCCGCTCTGCAGGTTGAGCGGCGTCGGGCCGGTGACCTGGAAGCCGAAGAAGATGTTGCCGCCGGCGTCCGAGGTCAGTGGTGTGTTGATGAAGACGTTGTCCGTGTAGGCGCGCCGATGCCGCCGGTACTCGTTGGTGCCGTAGAAGGCGATTGGTCGCCGGGCGACGCCGCCGCGGCGGTCGACACGGCGACGAGGGTAGATGGTCCCGCCGCCGTTCGGGATCCAGAGCACGCCCGCTGGTGTCAACGTCGGCGCGAAGCTGGGCGTCCAGTCGTGCGGCGGCAGGACGTACGTCGACCGCTGTCGCCACAACCGGTGGCCATCGCTGCCGCGGCGGCCTTCGACGCGGAACTCGCCGTCCGGGCGGACTTTGATCGGGATGACGACGGTGTTGGCTTGGGTGATGAGCGGCGAGCCGTAGTGAATGAGTAGCTCGGTGCCGTCGTACTGCGGTTGCAGATCGACGGAGGTTTGCCAGCGAATGCGCTGCAGAGACTGGCTGGCCACCGTGCTTTGGGCGGTGTGCTGCGCGTCGCCGGCGTACCCGCCCCAGAATGCCGGGCTGGTTTGTGCGCCAGACCGCGCGGCCATGGCCAGCAAGAGCGACGCGCCCGCGCACCGCACTCCCCACTCAGCGAGTCTTCCGGTCATTCGTGTGCAGTCTGTATCACACGAGGTCCCCCTTGCACACGAGGGACTCCTCGGCGACAATCGACAGTCCCGCACGCCAAAGGGGATCGTCACCCAGTCGCTCCGGGGTGCCGCGCCGCACCGCGACCGGCGAGGTAGCCGGTGGCCCAGGCCCACTGGAAGTTGAACCCGCCGATGCGGCCGTCGCAATCGAGCAGCTCACCGGCGAGGAACACGCCGGGAGTCCGGCGCGACTGCATGGTGCGGTAGTCGATCTCGTTCAGCGGCACCCCACCGGCCGTCACCTCGGCGTAGTCCCAACCGCGAACCCCGACCACGGGTAGCACGAACGCTGTGAGCGCGTGGGCGAGCTGGCGGCGCTGCGGCCGCGACAGCCGCGCGAACGGCAGCCCCGGATCCACGCCGGCGGCACGTGCGAGTGCTGCCGCCACGCGCTCGGGCAGGTCGTGTGCCAGCAAGCGCCCGACACTGAGTCGCGGCCGCGTCGCCGCGGTCTCGATCAGATGACGTTCGACCGCCTCGAAGCTGCGTCCGGGCAGGAAGCTGCAGCGCATCTCGACCGTGGCGCCGGTGGCGTGGGCGATGACCCAGTGGCGGCTGGCGTCCATGACCACCGGACCGCTGATCCCGAAGTGCGTCCACAGGAGGTTGCCGGCGCGTTGATCGATGCGCTTGCCGTTGGCGAAGATGGAAAGCTCCACCGGCTGCGAGACGCCGGACAACTCGCGGTGGAAGCCGTTGGCCAACATCAGCGGTACCAGCGCGGGGTAGGTTTCGGTAACGGTGTGTCCGAGCCGGCGCACGATATCCCAACCGCTGCCGTCGCTTCCCGTTCGCGGCAACGAGCGCCCGCCGGTGGCCAGGATGACCTGTCCGGCGCGCAGCGCGCCGAGCGTGTGCCGCACGATGAAGCTGCGGTCGGGTTGGGGCGTGACATCGGCGACACGCTGCGCGCTGCGCACGTCGACGTGCAGCGCCGCCGCGCGGTGCACCAGCGCATCGAGGACGGTGCGGGCACGGTCGGAGACCGGGAACAGCTTGCCGCCGGCCTCCGGCTTGAGCGCCACACCGAGACCGGCGAACCAGCGCACGGTGGCGTGCGTATCGAACGCCGCCAGAATGTTGCGGACGACGGGCCGCGCGCCGTTGAAGTCCTCCGGTCGGACCTCGGTGTTGGTCACATTGCAGCGTCCGCCGCCGGAGATGAGAATCTTGGCGCCGAGGCGCGCGGCGCCTTCGAGCAGCACGAGTCGTGTCGACGCGGCCGCGGTCTCGGCGGCGAAGATGGCGGCCGCCAGCCCGGCGGCGCCGGCCCCGACGATGGCGATGTCACAGCGCTCCGACACGCTCCGAGCTTCACACAGACGGCCGGCAATCGAAAGCCGCGCCGGTGCGGATGCGACGCCCGACCATGCCTTACATTCGCGGCGCACCTTCGCTATGCATGAGGCGCCCGGGTCCGGGCAGGAGGGATCACAGTGATGAAGGCCAGCGAATGCGTGTTGTATAGCGGCGGGCTCCGCGGCGCGGAGGCCGCCTTTGGCGCGGCGGCGGAGCGGGCCGGCGTCGAAGAGGTGAACTTCACCTTCGACGGGCACCAGATCGAGCGTACCCGCGGCGTGCGCACGTTGAGCCACGCCGAGCTGAAGCAAGGCGACGTGAGCCTGGCGTACGTCTCAAAGCTGATGCATCGCCACTACCCGGAAACCGACTACATCAAACAGGTGCTGCAGACCATCTGGCATCAGGTCAACAACGCGCAGGAGATCTACGTCGTCGGCAAGATCCTCGACGACGGCACGGTCATGGGCGGCACCGGCTGGGGCGCCGAGTTCGCCAAGCTGTGCAACAAGCCGCTGTGCGTCTTCGATCAGGAACGCAACGCGTGGTTTCGCTGGACCGGCTCGGCCTGGGAGAGCCACGCACCGGCGATCACCCATCCGCATTTCGCCGGCACCGGCACCCGCTTTCTGCGCGACAACGGTCAAGCGGCCATCGACCAGCTGTTCGCGCGTTCGTTCTCTCGCTGAGCGCGCCGCGCCGGTGCCCTCAGCGAAACCGGCAGGACGTCGGCCAGCTCAACCGCCACATCATGCCGCGAACCTCGAAGCTCCCGGCCGCAACATCGGAACACTGCCGTGTGGGCAGGTCGCCGAGGACTCCCGCCTCGATTGATACCGACACATCGGCGGGCCGCACCAACGCGTCATCGAAGTCCCAGCCGAAGTACGAACACGCGTAGACGCCGGTAGGCTTGCGCCCGATGACGGGCAGCGCGAACAGGGCTTGCAGCGCCCTGAAATTCGGTAACGCGCAGCCACGGCCGGCGGACCATGGTCCCGCGGCGTCGACGGCGGCGTGCAGCAGCAGCCGGTCATCCTCGGTGGTGACGACGTAGAGGGGACCCTGCCAGCGCAGGCGCGCCATCTCCTTCGAGAACCCGTAGTGAAGGTTGCCGTTCCAGGTCGCAATGGTGTAGCTCGAGTACATCCGTACCATGTAGGTCTGGAGCAGGGTTCCGTCCCTGTGCTTCACGAACGGGATACAAATGCCGAGCTCCTGATAGTTGACGCCCAGCGAGTATGTGAAACCGCCGAACATCATCGCGCCGTGCGTCTGGTCACCGAAGACGAAGACCACGGGGTGGACGTCGGGCGTCGCAGCGCTGTTGGCGCCCAGCTCCAGCTCGGGCGGCAGCAGGCTGGCGGCTTCGCGACGCGGCCAGTTTGACACGGCGATGCAGCCGTTGAAGCTGGCCTGACTCACAAAGGAGTTGCTCAGCTCGCTGCGCGCTACGAACGAGCCTGGAAAGACGCTGTCGTCCAAGAACGTATCCATGAGAATGCGACGCATGGTAGCATACTGCCGCGTGCGGCACGCGAGGTGACCTTTCATGTTTGATCCGCTGATGATCTACGGCGCCACCGGCTACACCGGTCGGCTCATCGCCGCCGAGGCGAAGGCCTTGGGGCTGCGGCCCGTGCTCGGCGGGCGCAACGAGTCGAAGCTGGCGGCGTTGGCGCGGCAGCTGGGGTTGACGTACCGGGTCGCGCCGCTGGCGGATACCGCGAGGCTGGACAAAGCCCTGCACGGCATCCGCGTCGTCCTGCATGCCGCCGGCCCGTTCTCCGAGACCGCCCAACCGATGGTCGCTGCGTGTCTGCGCAACGGCGCGCACTATCTCGACATCACCGGAGAAGTGCTGGTGATCGAAGCGCTGGCGCGGTGTGACGCCGAGGCGCGACGTCGGCGGATCATGATCATGCCCGGGGTGGGCTTCGACGTCGTTCCCTCCGACTGCTTGGCGGCCTATGTCGCCGCCCGCTTGCCGGCGGCGGAACGACTGGTGTTGGGCTTGCGGGGGCTGCAGTTCGTGACCCGCGCCTCGACGAAGACGTTGGTGGAGCACGCCGCCATCGGGGTCAACACGCGTCGTGACGGCGTCATCACACCGATGGTGCCCGGCGCGCTGCAGCGCAGCTTCGACTATGGCGAGGGAGCCCGACTCAGCTTCGCAGTGAGCTGGGGCGACGTGGCGTCGGCCTACTACACCACCGGCATCCCGAACATCGAGGTGTACTTCGCGAGCACGCCCTCGCTGCAAGCCATGCTGATGGCGACCCGCTACCTCGGCCGCATCCTCGGAAGCGCACCGTGGCAAGCGTGGTTCAAGGCACAGGCCGACCTGCTGCCCGAAGGCCCGAGCGCGGCGGAGCGGGCCGGGGCGCAAATCGTTATCGTGGCCGAGGCGGCGGACGCCAACGGGCGGCGGGCGAGCGCCCGGCTGGTGACGCCGGAAGCCTATGCCTGCACCGGCGTCATGGGAGCGGCCATTGCCCGCCGCGCGCTCAACGGTGATCTGGAGGTCGGCTTCCAAACGCCCGGCCGTGTCTACGGACCCGATTTCGTCCTGTCGTTTTCGGGTGTGCGCCGAGAAGACCTCGACTGACCGGTGCCGCGACAAACTACCACATCACAACTGTTTCCTTGCTCCCTCTATTCTGATAGGTGGCGCCGACGAGTGTAGCAGGGGCAAGATGGAGGAGCGTTTTCCCGGCGAGATCGATCCTTCTCCACGGGCTCACGCATCCGCTGATCCCGAGCGCCGCCCGGTCCGGGTAGCGATCATCGGCGGCGGTTGCGCGTCGGTTGCCACCGCGTTCGAGCTGACCCGCCCCGAGCTTCACGGACGCTACGACGTCACGGTGTATCAAGTCGGCTGGCGGCTGGGGGGCAAGGGTGCGTCGGGCCGCGGCCCGGCCGCCCGCATCGAGGAGCACGGCCTGCATCTGTGGATGGGGTTCTATGAGAATGCCTTCCGCCTGATGCGCGAGTGTTACGCCGAGTTACGACGCGACGCCAAGAAGTGTCCGCTGGCCGACTGGCGCGATGCCTTCACCCCGATTCCGCAAGTGGGCGTCGCGGACCGCATGGCGGATGGACGCTGGATTGCGTGGACCGGGGTCTTCCCCCCGACGGAAGGCCTTCCCGGAGATCCGTTGCCGGACAGGCAGCGCTGGAGCGTCGCCGATTACATGATGCGTACGGTGACCCTGCTGCGCACCCTGTTCGAGACTATTCAAGGGCAGAGCAGCGCGGTCCAGCCGGCAACCCCGCCGGGCGCCGCACCCACGGGCAACCGTGACGGGGGCTCGTCCAGCCTCGTGCTCGACGCCATCTCGCGGCTGTTGCGCTACGGCGAGCTTGCCACCCTGGCCGGCTTGATCGAGGGGGCGCGCCTGCTCGAAATGCTCGTCGGCTCGGTGTCGTCATACGAGCAGAACGTCGTGCTCCGCTTCCTCGACGCGCTGGCGACCAACGCGCGCGCGGTGCTCGAAGGCCGTCTCGAGGGCGACCCGGGGCTGCGTCGCGTCTGGCAGGTGATGGATCTCACCTTCGCGACGCTGCGCGGCGAGCTCCGCTTCGGTATCATGGCCGACCCCCGCGGGTTTGACGCGCTCGACGACTATGACTGTCGGGAGTGGCTGCTGCTGAACGGCGCGTCCGAGCGCTCGGTCAACTCCGGCTTCATGCGGGGTCTGTACGACTTGGGCTTTTCCTACGAGGACGGCGACGTCGCCCGCCCGCGCATCGCGGCCGGGCAAGCGTTGCGCAGCATGGTGCGGTCCTTCTTTACGTACCGCGGCGCCTTCTTCTGGCGGATGCATGCCGGAATGGGCGACGTGGTGTTTGCTCCGTTCTACGAAGCGTTGCGCAACCGCGGGGTGCGCTTCGAGTTCTTCCATCGTCTCGAGAACGTCAAGTTGGTCGATCGTGCCCATCTCAAGGAGGGAGAGTCTCCCTTCGTCGAAGCGCTGGAGTTCGACGTACAGGCAGACATCCAGGGAGGCGGAGAGTACCAGCCGCTGGTGGACGTCGACGGCCTTCCGTGCTGGCCATCGCAACCCGACTACGGACAGCTGGTCGACGGCGACCGGCTGCGGCGGGAGGCGTGGGAGTTCGAGTCGTTCTGGGACCGCCGCAAGGTGCGCAGCAAGACCCTGCGGGTCATCGACGACTTCGACTTCGTCGTGCTCGCGGTCGGAGTCGGGGCGATCCCGCATGTGTGCCGAGAGATCGTGGCGCGCGACCCGCGCTGGCGCGCCATGGTGGATCACGTGAAGACCGTCGCCACCCAGGCATTCCAGGTCTGGCTGAGCGCGGATATGCGCGAGCTCGGCTGGGAGCGCCCGCCCACGACGCTCTCCGGCTTCGTCGAGCCGTTCGATACGTGGGCCGACATGCAGCACCTGCTGCCGCGCGAGCGCTGGTCACGACCGCCGCGCGCCCTCGCCTACTTTTGCAGCGTGCTGCCCGACGCGGAGGGGTGGGCCGACCGTTCCCAACGCGGCTATCCCGCGGCGCAACGCGAGCGTGTCCGGCACGACGCGATCCGCTTCCTCGATCGCGACATCGTCCAGCTGTGGCCGAACGCGCTGCGCGCGCCCGGTGAATTCCGTTGGGACCTGCTGGTCGATCCATACGCGCCGGACGGCGTCGACCGGACGACGCAGGGGGCCGCGCGCTTTGCGTCCCAGTACTGGACGGCCAACGTCAACCCATCGGACCGCTACGCGCTGTCGTTGCCGGGCAGCAGCGCGTACCGCATTTCCCCGCTGGATCGAACCTATGACAATCTCACGATCGCGGGCGATTGGACCGCCTGCGGCTTCAACGCCGGGTGCGTCGAGGCGGCAGTGATGTCCGGCCGACTCGCGGCGCATGCGCTGGCCCAATCGCCGCCGCTCGAACAGATCGTTGGGTTCGATCATCCTTGAAAGGATTGTGTATGAGCAGCAAGGAACGTGTGAAGAGGCCAAAGCTCGAGCGGACGGATCCGATCCGGGTCTGGTCGACCCTGTTCGGCATCCCGCCGTCTGACGGGCGGACGGCAGGCGTCAAGCCGGGCGCCGCGGGGCGCGCCGACGGGAGTGCCTCGCTCCAGGACGTCATGTCGCGCTCGGTGGAGCTTGGGTATCGCGTCGTCGACGAGTACATCCGCCAGGGGCAGCAGGCGGCGCAACGGATCAGCGAGCGCTCATACGGGCCGGAGGTGATGACCAACGACATGCAGCAATTCTCCGTGCGCATGGCGCAGCACGCCTCCGATCTCGTCGGCATCTGGTTCGAGATGGTGCAGCTGGCGGCCGGCAGCGCGTTTCGCCCACCCAGCGGGTTTGCCGACGGGATATGGCCGAGCCCGGCGGCAGCGTCGCCGACCCGGGCGCGCCCGTCCGCCGCGCCCGAGGGTGCCGATCACACGTCGGTGAAGATCGCCGTCGCCTCCGTCCGGCCCACCGAAGTGTCGCTCGATCTGCGGCCGCATGCTGCCGAGCGACCGCTGGTGGTCCATGCGTTGCGGGCGGTCGATCCGGACAAGCCACGCTTGAGCGAGGTGAGTTTCGACGGCGGTTCGGCGGCGGCGCCCGCGACGCTCCGGATCAGTGTGCCCGCCGACCACCCGCCGGGCATTTACAACGGCCTGATCATCGACCCGGAGAGCAGCCGGCCGGTGGGGAGCGTGAGTGTGCGGATCCTGGCGGAGTGAGGTCCGAAGGGCGGTGCGATGACCACCGACGCCGAGCTCGTCCCATCGATGCTCAAGGAGTACGGCGACATCACGCGCGTCGCGCTCTGTGAGTACTTGCAGCCGCGCGAGCCGCGCCGCCACCTCTACAATCTGGTCGCCGACTACCCGCGACGCGGCGGCCGCATGCTGCGTCCCAGCCTTTGCATCGCTTCTGCCTGCGCCTTCGGCGCTGCGCGTCAGGACGCGGTGCGCTCGGCGGTGGCCCTCGAGCTCCTGCACAACGCCTTTCTGGTGCACGACGACGTCGAAGACGAGAGCGACGAACGGCGCGGCCAACCGACACTGCACGCCCTGCACGGCGTGCCCGTCGCGATCAACGTCGGCGATGCGCTGACCCTCGTGGGCCTGCGCGCTCTGATCGACAACCGCAAGACGCTCGGCGCGCAGCTGGCCATGCAGGTCATGGAGGAAGCGGAACGCATGGCGCGCGAGACCGTCGAGGGACAAGCCATCGAGCTCGGCTGGCGGCGGGACAATGCGACCCACCTGTCGGACGCCGACTACCTCGACATGGTCCTCAAGAAGACGTGCTGGTACACGACCATCTATCCCAGTCGGGTCGGCGCGCTCATCGGCACGCGCAGCAACCGCGACCTCGATCGCTTTCTTCGTTTCGGATTCTTCCTGGGCGCGGCGTTTCAAATCGAGGACGACCTGCTCAACCTCGAGGGCGACGCGCGGCAGTACGGCAAGGAGCTCGGCGGCGACATCTGGGAAGGCAAGCGCACGCTGATGCTGATCCACCTGCTGCGTGCGGCCAGCGAGGACGAGCGCGCCCGCTTGGCGACCTTTCTCGCGCAGCCGCGCCGCGCGCGGCCGCTCGCCGAGGTGCAGTGGGTGCGGGACCAGATGGATGGCTACGGGAGCGTGGAGCACGCCCGGCAGGTCGCACACGCGCTGGCCGGCGCGGCGCTGCACGAGTACGAATACCTGTACGCCGGGTTGCGCGACTCACGCGACAAACGCTTCATTGAGGCGCTGGTGCGGTGGGTGCTCGAGCGAACCTGAAAGGGGGCAGTCGAATGGGATCGGACAGACGTGCCGGAACCGCGACCGGGCGAAAGCCGAGGGCCGCAACCCAGCGCAAAGCGGCTAGCCCGGCAGCGCCCGATGTACATGTCCTGGTGTGGAGGAGCTACTTGCCGCCGGAGGAGCCGACGACGCGCTCGAAGCTGGGCACCGGGGTAGCGGAGATGCTCGAGAAGCAGCGGGCCCAGATTCCGAAACCCCTGTTGGGCATCGCGGTGTGGAACCAGGTACCGCACTATGACGGCAATGCCGGGGCAGCGCCGGCGGCGTTGTGCGACCTTCTGCGCGACGTTCTCGACTTGAGCCTCGACGACGCGTTGCGCATCTACACCGATCGGAACGCCGCCCCCGTCGTCTTTCCCCCGTATCCCGACCAGGTCATCATCGATGCGCAATACGAATCGCACGGATCAGCGACCGAGTGCGAGGCCACGGTGCAAATCTGCGTGCCCGCCGAGCTCGATGACGTGAAGCGTCTGACCATGCATCCGCCACCCTGGCCGTGTCAGCCGGCCCGCGACTTCTTTTGGTCGCGCGTCGAGGCACCGGAGGCGACCCGCATCCCGCAGGTGCTGAATCAGCCGTGGTCGATCAAGGCCGATTTGAACCTGCCCGAACAGGCCGTGCAATCTGTCACGCTCAACGTTGCGAAGCTCGCCGACAACGCGTTCGAGTCGCAACTCAAGTTTGAGATGAGCGCGAACCGGCTGCTCACGCTGTGTTCCGGTGCGATTACGGTGATGAAGGAAGAGGGACGTCCGGGAGCGGTACGGATCATCAACAAGAGGAGCGTCCAGGTAGCCCCCGCCCTCGCGGTCGACGCCGCCCAGTTGATCAAGTACTGGTTGCAGGTTGAGACCGTGTGCCTGGCGTTGCCGTCGTGACCCCTGACTGGAGGTGACCCGTGGGCAAATTTCAATCGTGGGCAAACGAGCAGTGGGCGCCATTGCAACGCGCGGCGTCATGGAATCCGCCCTTCTATCGATTCTTTGGATCGGAGCACAGTCAAGTGCCGGCCGGAGTACGGCCCTTGTCGGGGGACGAGAGCTGCAGGAACTTGGTGCGCTTGATCGACACTCTGGACGGCGATCATCCGCGTCCGCACGTGTTCCGGCGTTGCCTGTCAGGGATGTGGGGGACAGGCTACCGCCCGAGCCCGGGACACGAGGAGACGTTTGGGACGCTGGCCAGCAAGGCGGTCAAGGTCGCGGACCCCAAGGAGGCTGTGGCAGCGCTGGCGCAATACAGCCCAGTGTCTCCGCCCGTGACGCCGCGAAACGCTGCACCGGCTCCGCGCCAATCTTCACCGACGGAGGTCACCTTCGATGGCCAGGTGTGGGCGGTCAAGAAGGAGTTCGTGATTCAGAGCGAGATGCGGGGCGTCGCCGATCTGCTCGACCCGATGAACTGGGAGCAACTCGCTCCGTTCTTCAAGCAGACCCAACGCATCGATGTCCAGAAGACGGATGCCGAAACGGGATCGTGGCAGGGCATCTTGAAGGAGACGGTGGCGTTTACTTGGAATTCTATGACGACGCAGTCGTTCGAAGCCTACCTCAAGATCGACTATACTGTTACCAAAGAGCGGGTGCGGGCCGACTACTCGCTCGAGTACGAAGAGGGGAACCAGCTCATCGTCGATGACGGATTCGGAGAAGCGCGTCAGGTGGATGGTGGCATTCACTATATCGGTCTCAAACGGCTGCGGTTCGTGTCGAGTATATTGAACTTGGTTGCGCCGGCGGCCCTCTGCATGTTCATCGAGAGCGACGAGGATGGCTTCCGCGATGTGCTGGAACACAAGGCGAATGCGATTGCACCTCCGGTGACGGCGGGTGCCAAGCCGATCACGTCACCACCGAAGTGATACCCGACGAGAGGGGAGCTCCGCCATGCCGAACAAGAAAAAGACCGCCCACACCAAGAGCGCGGCCACGTCGACCGGTGGCCGCATCGATCAATTTGTCGAGTTCCAGCGACGGGCGGTGAGCCGCTACGTCCAGATCGCCGCCAACGCCGCCCAGCGGCTCTCGGCGCGTGACCTCGATCTCTCAGGATGGATCGCCGACTACTCCGGCCTGTGGAGCGATGTGGCTGGTGACCTCAGTGACGCCACCAAGAGCCTGTTCCCCCTCCCGGCGCGGCGGGCCGCCAAGTCCAAGGCGGCGTCGGACACCGAGGGCGCCACGGATGCGTACCGGAACTGGCTCGCCTTGCAACACAGTTGGCTCAGTCGCGCCGCTGATTGTTATCGGGACGTCGGCCAGCTGGTGGCCTCCGGCTCTACGGAGCCGCGCGAATGGCTCGACCGATATGCCAGCTTCTGGAGTGGCGTCGTGTCCGATGCGGGCGACTGGGCGCGCCGCGAATCCGGAGAGGGGCTGCGGCCTACGTTGGACTGGATGCCGCGCTATCGGAGAGAGGTCAAACCGGGCAGACCGACCGCGGCCATGAAGATCGACGTCCCGCTGGAAGCCTTTCCGGAGGACGACAGCGTCGATGCCACGGTCACGCTGGTCACTGCCGGATTCACTCGGGTGAGCGGTGTCGATTCTTCGGTGACGCTCGATGCGCAGAAGTACATGAAGCTCGTCCCATCGAAAGTCGGGCCGTCGCAGCGGTCTTGCGAATTGAAGCTGTTCAATCTTCCCGCTGGGCTGCGGGCGGGGGATGTCTACGCTGGCGTGGTGTGGGCGGTGCAAGCGGACAACACGAAGGTCGCCATCGCGGCCATAGAGCTCGTCGTGAAGTGAAGAGCGGAGGTGCTTACGCCAACTCGGCGAGCAGCGCACGTGCCTCGCGCACGTCGCCGGTGTCGAACCCTTCGGTGAATTGTCCGTAGACCTCACCCAGGAGCTGCCGTGCTGCGTCGCCCTTCTGCCGCGCCTGCAGCCATCGGCTGAGGCTCACCGCGGCGCGCAGCTCGTAGGCGCGCGCTTGCTGGCGCCGTGCAATGTCCCGGGAGCGCCGAAAGTGCGCCTCGGCACCGCGCTCATCCGGCCGTAACTGGAGCAACTCCCCTTTGAGCCTGACCAACTCTGCCTCGTGAAACCGCTGCACCAGGCTGTCGCAGAGCGACAACCCCTCGTCGACGATGGCCAGCCCCTCGTCCACCTGCCGGGCGTCGCGATACGCCGCGGCGAGATAGGTGAGGTAGTAGCTGTAGGCGGACATGACGCCGATACCGCGATAGAGCGTGAGCCCCTGCTGGAGCGTGGTGATGGCTTCGTCGAGCGCACCCTGTTGTTGCAGCGCGCCGCCGCGCCCACAGCTGGCGGCGGCCACCCACAAGTAGAGGCGCTGTTCCGTGGCCAGCGCGATCAAGCGATCCGAGCGTTCGAGCGCCGCGTGCGTCTCGCCCCGACAGCGCGCCAACGTCTCGCCGTAGGCGAGGGCGATCGACATGAAGTAGGGATTGCGTGAGCGCTCGGCGATATCCTGGAGCTCCTTGCGGATCTCTTCGGCCGTGTCGGCATAGCCGAGGGTCCACATCGTCGACATTTCGTACGCGTAGCAATACAATCCGCCATCGAACTGCTGTTGCTGCGCGAAACGGTGAAAGGCCTCCGTGCCGTAGAAGCGGCGGGCCGACGCCAGATGTTCCCGCGCTTCGAGAAAGTCGCCGCGATCGAAGCTGTAAGCTCCGAGCATGGCCAGGCCGCTCAGCGATGCGGTGGGATCATCACGCCGTGTGGCGAGTCGCCGGACGCGCGGGATGAGCTTGGCGGTCGCCTCACGAGTCCCGCGGGTCAGATGCACGCTCCAGATCCCGTACAGGATCATTGCCGGGATGTCCTCGCCGAGCTGCTCACACAGGTCCCATGCCAGCGCGAAGGTCCGTTCGACTTCGGTGGCCGCGAAGCCCTTGCTGAGGAACAGCGCCGTGCCCAACGTCGTCAGCAGATCGATCTCGAGGCGCGTGCGCTCGGCGGACGTCTCGACCGCGTGCAACAGCTCGAGCCCGCGCTCCAGTTGTTGGATCGCGGCTTCGTAGGCCGCGTGCTTCAGCGCTTGATCGCCGGCGCGCTGCCAGTACTGGGCGGCGGGCAGGTTCTCACACCCCTGCTCGTAGTGGAGGGCCAGGATCTCCGGCCGGTGCTGCTCGACGTCCGGAAATTGCTGCCGTAGCACCCGCGCGACGCGCCGATGCAGGCTCTGCCGCGTCGGTCGCGTCATCGCCTCGTACGCCGCATCGCGCAGCAGCGCGTGGCGGAACAGGTAGTTGTCGGCTTGCCCACTGCGGCGGTGGAAGAGCAGGCCGGCACGGCCGAGCTCGGCGATGTCCTCACGCAAGAAGGCGGAATCCTTCGGCGACACCGCCTGCAACATCTCGTAGCGGAACTCCCGACCGAGGGTCGCCGCCAGCTGTGCCGTGTCGCGTGCTCCGGCGGAGACGCCGTCCAGCCGTGCGGTGAGCAGGTCGCGCAG
>Ga0335082_10003608_pt1 | contig 16847 bp, 15 predicted proteins | sample Lox_Sample_41_FD_206718 | JGI IMG/M metagenome (GOLD analysis project Ga0335082, IMG submission 206718) | Soil microbial communities from Loxahatchee National Wildlife Refuge, Florida, United States - Lox_Sample_4.1 | ecosystem: Environmental > Terrestrial > Soil > Wetlands | place: USA... | reverse complement strand
CGCCAACGGCATCATCATGAAGTATTCGCGAAACGATGAGGCGCAGGCCGACGCCGTGGGCGCAATCATCATGTACAAGGCGGGCTATGATCCTCGGGCGATGGCGGACTTTTTCCAAAAGCTTGCGACAGAAGGAGGAAGTGGGCCCCAATGGCTGAGCGATCACCCAAACCCGGGAAATCGGGAACAGGCAATCGAGAAGGAAGTTGCCAGCTGGCCGCCGAAGCAATACGACACCAACAACGCCGCCTTTGCCCGCACCAGGCAGGAGGGGGAGGGCGTTAAGGGTTATACAGCGCAGCAGATCGCTCAAGGCGCCAAGACCGGGGAATGGGCGGCACTGAACCAGAAGAATGGCGCGACCTTCCGCCCGCCCTCGGGCGTTGCCGTCAGCCAACCCGCTTCCGCGAGTGGCGGCCCTAATGGTAGTCCGGTTTCGCTATCCAGCGTGCTGCCCAGCTCAAAAATGGTAACCGTCGACCTTGGACCGTTCACCATTTCGCGTCCTGAGAATTGGCAGCTCATGTCGGCAGGCCAGGGTGCGGATCTTTTTATCGCGCCGAGAGCTGGCGTGACTGGCAAAGCTATAGGATATGGAGTTGCCATTGATAGTGTCCCACCTCGCGAACAAGGTCTGAGTATCGATCAGATTACGGCTGATCTGGTACGCAGCTTCGAGAATGGCGGACACAACATGCACGCCCTGGGAAGCGCACAGCCGATCACAGTTGCCGGAATGCAGGGCCGGTCGGTGATGATGGAATCCGTTTCGCCTTTCCCCGATGCTCAGGGACAGTCGCAAAAGGAACGCGATTGGCTGGTGACGGTTCCCAGGTCAGACGGATCAGCGGTGTTTCTCGTTTTCGTGGCGCCGCAATCCCAGTTTGACAGGTTTCGACCTGCCTTCGAGAGCATGTTAAGAAGCGTGCGCTTCCCAGGCTGATTCGACCTTAGCAGTAGAGCTGCCAGCCAGGAACTACTTGCTGTTCGTTCCGGCCTGCTTGAGGATGTCCTCAGCGAAGAAGTTCTGAATTTTCGCCTGGTCGTGGATCACCTCGTAATAGGCGGCCTTGAGGAGCTGCTCGCGGCGATCACGTAGCTGCTCGCGAATGGCTTGCTGCACGCGGGGGTCCTGCAATTCCCGCTGTCCTGCAGCTTCCTTGCTGATGAGTTTTACCACGCGATAACCTGCGATCTGGCGTCCGCTCGGATCCGTAACCGCTATCACGGCCGAGTATTGGCCCGGTTTCAGCTTGCTGATGACCTCATATGCCATCCTGTCGCCCTTCAAGGAGGACTCGGGGACGAAGCCCAGGTCCCCGCCATTTTGCGCCGTCTCGGGCTGTTCCGAAAAAGCCATGGCGACCGTGGCAAAGTCCTCTCCACTGTCCAAGCGGTTTTCGACCATTTGGATCTTTTTCTTGGCCTCGGCTTCGTTTTGAGCCTTGTTCGGCGACTTCAACTGCGGATTGGGCTGGGTCGTGACCACAATCTGGGCCAAATGGTACTGAGGCTCCACCAGATTGAACTCGGCCTTGTGCTGGTTGTAGTAGGAGGTAATGTCGGCATCGGTGATGTTGATCTTTGAGGTCACTTCCTTGTTGAGCACTTTGTCGACGGTAATCGAACGGCGCAGGTCGCGCTTGAAGTCGTCAAGGGTGAGACCTCTAGCCTTGAGCCGCTTGTCGAAATCCTCCTGGGTGTACGGCGCTTTGATCTCGGCCAGTTTGCTATTGACCTCGTCGTCGGTCGCCAGCAGTCCGAGCTTCTCGGCCCGCTGCATCAGGATTTCGTTGTCGATCAGCTGCTTTAGAATGCTCAAACGCAGGCTATCGCCTTGCTCCTCCGCCGGTTTCTGTGGGGAGCCCGCAACCTGGTTGTTGTAGTACTTCTCCACTTCGGCGCGATCGATCTTGCGTCCGTTGACCGTGGCCATGACGTCTGGGCCGCCTCTGGAACGATTGCAGCCTGCAGCGAGCAGCATGACACCAACTAGGGCCGCAACGGCCAACTTCGACGTGAGCGTACCGTGGAGCACACGATTAGGTTTACGGAGGGCGTAAGGCGCCATTCCTGCGAATGGCCTCTCAAGGTTGTTCATGGGTATGTCTAACCGTTTCCGACTCATTACTTCGCCGGAGATGGTGCGCTGGATTTTGCATCAGACGGCGGTGGCTGGACTCCGGCCGCTTTCAGTTGCTCATTCAGCACCAGCTTCACATCTTCCGCGTCCACCGCACCTTCCAGCTTCTGCCCATTGATAAACATGGTGGGGGTGGCTTGCACTCCGATGGACTCGGCTTCACTCATCGAAGTCTTCAGAACCGCATCGGGCTGGCTCTTGATGCAAGCCTGGAGGGCATTCGCATCGGCGCCGTTCTTTTTGCCCAGGTCGGAAGTGATCTTGTCGAGGCTCGCAGTGGACTTGCTCAGGTCCTTGTCGCCGGTAATCTCGTGCTGATTCGCATGTACGTAATCAGCAAACTCCCAGAAACTGGCGGGGCTATACTTCGCCAGACAATTGGCATCGTTCGCGGCGTGCTTGGCCCAGGGATGCATCGGCAGGGGGTAGTCTTTGTAAACGATCTTGATCTTGTCGCCGTACTGCGGGAGGATCTCATGCGTCAAGGTCGTGTGCAGCCGTGAGCAGAACGGGCATTCGTAGTCGTCGTAGTTGACGATGGTCACCTTCGCATCGGGATTGCCGCGAACGGGACGACCTTGCAGGTCCATCTTGCCGGCTCGCTCGGCATAAACGTCATGAGTCAGGTCCATGCGCGTCATGCGGGCCAGCGTCTTCTCATCCTTTGAGAGCAGGAAATCAATCTTCTGTTCCTTGCCGTGACCGTTCAGCGTCACGGTAACGTTCTCGAATCCCACTATGTCGCTGGGCTGTGTTGGGCCAACGCTGATCGTAACCTCGGGCGGCAGATCGTATTGCGCCCGAACCCGGTGTTCGATACGCTGCTGCAGCTCGGGGGGAAGCGTGCTGTTCCCTCCGGGTGCAGGCTTGGAAGTAGTATTCGATTGCGCCGAGCATCCGGCACACACCAGCAGCAACACAACGGCTAATCTTTTCATCAGCAATAAGCACAGACCTTTAGCGGAAAACATTCTCGAACCTTGATTATCTCACGTGGGCCGTTGCATCCGTGTCTATGCCGTGGACTAGGCCTAAGTGACCTTGCTCGCTCGCAAACTTTGAATCGGCAGGACCTCGTTCATCGATCCGGAGCGAAAGCCTTCCAAGTCGAGAGTGACGTATTGGAAGCCCAACGCTTTGAAGATGCGCGTGAATTCCTTCGCCATAGCTGTTGTCATGGCACGGGGCAGCTCTTCGTGTGCGATCTCCAGGCGGACGATACTGCCGTGATGACGAACCCGAAACTGCTCGAATCCGAGCGCACGAAGCGCCTCCTCTCCTTGTTCCACCGCGGAAAGGGCCTGGGGAGTCACCGGACGTCCGTATTCGATGCGCGACGAAAGGCAGGGTGAGGCGGGCTTGTTCCATAGGCGCAGACCGGCGATCTGGGCGAGCTGTCGAATATCGGCCTTGGTGAGGCCGGCCTCCAGTAGCGGCGCGGCAACAGCGTGTTGCTGCGCCGCCCGCTGACCCGGCCGGTAGTCGCCCTCATCGTCTACGTTTACTCCGTAGGCAATTGCTTTGAAGGATGTTGTGCTCCGGTACTTCTCCATCACTTCGAACAGCTCGTTCTTGCAGTGGAAGCATCGCGCGACGTCATTGCGAACATAGTCAGGATTGCTCAACTCGCTGGTGTTAAGCACAGTCAGCGGGATGCCGTGTTCTTCTGCAAAGGCGATGGCGTCTCGTTCTTGCGATCGCGCCAGACTAGGAGAGTCAGCCAGGACCGCCAGCATTCTGTCTCCCAGTTCGCGGTGTGCAGCCCACGCGAGGTAGCCGGAGTCGACCCCGCCGGAATAGGCCACCAGGACGGAATTCAGCGAACGAAGAATGTGTCGTAGCGCGTTGAGCTTCAGCTTGAGCTTGTCCGCCGCGGTTTCCATGGCACACATGGCAGGTCTCATTCTAAGACAGTGGGCGCGTGGTTTGAGTCGCGAAGCCGCGGGCCGCTAGTAGAGCCGGTCCTGACGGCGGATATTGCCGAAGGTGCCGAAATTCGCCAGGCTCAGCGCGAACCGGAAATAATTCTCATTTCGGACGGAGCCAAGAAACCAGCGCTGATACTCGAAGGTCAACCCGCAGCAGTCCCAGTTATAAGTGGTCTGCGCCGCGCCGTATTGCAAGATCTTCATTTGGTAGTCATAGTTCACATTACCTGCGACGTTCAAGCCTTTGCGGGAAATGTTGCCGTAGCCCAGCAGAAACCGAAACTGGTTGAAGGTATTGGCGGGGATTGGCTGGCCACCCGCCACAGTCGACTGCGGAATGTTCAGGTAGGTCTGGCCGGCGTAGGTATACCACTTGTCCCACCGGTGTCCCAGAATGACCATGCTGGAATTGATCTGATGAAGGACGGGGTCGTAGTCCAGGTCCCATTGCACGTCCGTGGCGTTGTGCTGGAAGCGCAGACGTGAGATCACCGGCGAAAAATGGCGCGGCCCGTAGATGAACGCGATTCCGGTTAACTCGGCTGAGGTATCAAACACGTTGCGCGCGCCGTTGACTACCGCGCCACCAAACGTCGAATCGAAGAAGTACTTCTGCGCCAGTTCCCAAGTGAGAACCTCTTTTGCCGCTCCCGACCGGTCGTCGCAGTAGCCTTCCTTCTCCTTTGCCAGGGTCCACTGTTCCGTGCCTAAGCCGCTGCCAACCATTCCCAGGTACTGCGGATTGCGATAGCACTTCGCCGACGAGCGGCTGTTTTTGGCGTACAGCCGATTTACAACGCCGTATTCAACCTCATTGGTGTTCGCCAGGATGTCGCGGTAATCGAAGCGAATGATATCGGCGAAGTTGCTGATGCCGGTCTGGTAGCGATATTTCGCAAATGGCTCGATGGTGTGCTTCAGGACATAGCCGGCCACCTTGCGATCGAAGATTTTCCCCAGAGTTGGTGGGCGCACTTCAAAGGAAAAATTCAGGACGTTGCGATTAATGGGGTTGTTGATGGCCTGGGGTAGGGCATTGACCGCAGAAGCCGGTTGCAGCCGCTGCGTGTAAATGGTCTCTTCTGCTCCTAGCTCCGGCCGCAGCGTCCAGCCTTGGATGAATTCAGGCAGGCTGATGGCGGGATGGACATCGCCGCGGCCAACTGCTGTTGCCGTCTGGAATCCTGGTTCGTGACGCGACAACGCTTCGGCTGCAACATCGTAGGTGTACATGAAAGGCGAACCCAGGATGGGCTTCTCCATGCCAGCAAACTGAAAACTGCCGAGGTGAGCAATATCGATCACATCACCGGTGGCCGCACTTTGATAGTTTTGATACCGGGAAATCAACAGCGCGCTGAAGTCGCCGTTGACAGTGCGACTGATGAAGCCGGTGGAGCGTACCTCCGAGTTGACCGCCTGAACGTAGTTCTCTCCGAACGCCAGACGAAACAGATAGGAACTGAGGTAATCGATAGCAGCCACGCCACGAAATTGGTGGGGCAGAAGCGCATCGCCGGTGAACTTCGCTTCCTCGCCTCCCTGGTTCTGGCCGGTGTTGGGCTGCCCCTTGGAGTCGACCACGCCAAAGTACTCGGCAATCATGTGCCACCGGTAGGAGATTGCACGGTAGGTCGCATGCTGCGCCCAGCCGCGCTTGCTGTAAAGTTCGGCGCCAATCGTGGCGTCGGAGCTGCGATTGATCGCCCAGTAGAATCCGTCACCGATGACGGTACCACGCGTGTTGGAGATACCGATCACCGGAATAAGGAAGCCGCTCTTTCGCCCCAGATTATCGATAGGGTGTTCTGCATAGGGGAAGTAGAAAACCGGGATTCTGCCGATGCGCAGCGTAGCGTGGTGCATGCGTGCGTCTTCGCCAAGTTCCACCAGAGCGCTTCCGGCCACGAAGCGCCATTTGGGTTTGGGCAGCCGGCAGGACGTGATGAACCCATGATGAACCATGTAGCGATCCGGTCCCAGCTTGTCGACTACCTTGCCGCCAAAAAAGAAGGGCGTTGAAGAGGTGAGGAACATCAGCTTGTTCTTCACGCGGATTCCAGTGGAGCCTTGCACGTCGTAGAAGGTGCCGCTATCACGGCTGACGTCGTAGGTGCCGTGTGACGCCGTTAGGTGTTCATTGTGAGGACCTCCGTCGAACACGACGTGCCCCGCAGCAGTAACGATGCCAGTTGTGGAATCGTACCGCGCGTTGTCGCAACGCAGCACATTGCCACGGAACCGGATGACCACGTTTCCAATCGCGTAATAAATGTCCTGGTCTTTTCGTTGATGGTCGGCGCTGATGAGAACTTCATCGCGCCCCAGGGGCACGTTGAGTGCTGGCCGTGGATTGCTTTCCTGCGCGTCGCCGCCCGGTTGCAGCTCCTGGTCGAGGAACCGCTGTGCATCCAGGGTGTCCTGCTGCTGAACCTTGATAGGTGAGTCATCTCCGGCGGTTTGCGGCAGAATCTGCGCCGTGCCTTTTGGTGGGCCACTCCGCAACTGACTCGTTAACACCTGAGGAGTTAGAAAGCAATGACAAGCGAAAATCGTCGTGATAAGAAATCGAGTGCGGAGAGTCATCAATCGCCGAGCGTTCCTTCGCCGGGAGTTCACGCGTTGCACTAGAACTTTGCACGTTAGCACGCCCTATGGTCTCAGGCAAAATGGGCAAATCCGCGCGGTAACAATTTTCGAAGTAGACCCAGATCGGTAGTCGCGCCACGACATGACACAGCAGCAACCATCGCTTGACGATCCCGGACCGACACACGATCTTTGGCGCAACGAAGTGCAATGGCGGCTGGAGTGCTACAAGCGTCGCCGAGGCCGACGCATCGAAGGCGCCTTCACCATGCGCTTTCCGTTTCCGCTGGAGGAACCAGCGGTAGTGGTGTCCAGCCCTGTTCTTGAGCAACAGGCAGTCGAGCAAGCGGTTTTACCGGCCGTCCTCGATCAGCCCATGGACCCGGCGATGGCCGAACCACAAAGCGAACCTCCGGAAGGCATTTCGGACGGCACAGAGAAAGACACTCCGTTAGGCGAGAAGGCCGACGCCCCTGATGCTGAGGTCACGCCTACCGGCGCCGTCCGTGCCGTCGTTCCTGAAACCGAGACCGGCGAAGAGGCGTCCACGCTTTTGATCGAATTACCCCCTCGGCCAAAACCGCGACGCAAAGTGATCGCCTTTCCCACCCCTGCTTACGCTCCGGTCGAGACAGCGCGCCGCCTCGCCGATCCAGTGCAGCCAGAGCAGCTTCGAATCCTCGACGTGCCGGAAGAGCTGCAAGCGATTCCGGCGACGCCCTTCCTGGAGGGCCTTCTGGATGCGCCAGCTCCCTTGGTGCACAGCCTGCGAGCAGACACTGTGGAGCTGCCCTGCGCACCCGCGCACGTTGGCAGACGCTTGGGGGCAGCGCTCATTGATCTGGTGATCGCCCTCGGAGGCGTGGGGGTTTGCGCTGCCATCGCGAGCCGCTTCCTGACGGAGCTTCCGCCCATGAAGTTCCTGCTGGCTGGTACAGGTGCAGTTTCCGTTATGCTGTGGGCTAGCTATCAGTATCTCTTTCTGGTGTATGGCGGGAGGACGTTAGGCATGAGGGCAGCACGTGTGCGGCTGCAGACCTTCAAGGGACACCCTCTCAATTTCCGCCAGCGCCGGCTGCGGGTCGTCGGGCTTTATCTCTCCGTGCTCTCACTCGGCATGGGGGTGTTGTGGTCTTTTGTGGATGCTGACTCGTTGTGCTGGCACGATCGAATCAGTCAAACCTTTCCCGCGACTGCCGATAGATCCTAGGCGATTGCGATAGCATTGATCCACTCCATTTTGGCTACGCGAAACCCATCCAGTGCGGGCAAGCGGATCTCGATGCTCGCTATAGTCACCGCCCTGCTCCTCTTATTGGGCGCTTGCGACGCCGAGCCGCGCAAGACCGACGCCGAATTGGGCCTGAACCCGCAACAGGCGGCCGGTCGCAGGGTTTACGACGCGCGCTGTGCGGAATGCCATTACGCCTACAGCACCCGGAACCTGCGTGGCCCCAGCCTGCATGCCCTGTTCAAGAAGCAGTTCATGGCCAACGGCATGCCCGCCAACGATGAACGCGTAACCGACATCATCCTGCTGGGCCGGGCCAAGATGCCGGCTTTTCAGCAGAAGCTGACGCAGCAGCAACTCGACGATCTCATGGCATACCTGCATACACTGTAGCCGCCCCGGGCCGGGTACAATCAAATAAGCCTATGGCGACTGCTCCAGAAATTATCCAGATTGAGATAGCTCCGCGTGTTCCCGCTCCCAAGCCGGAATGGCTGAAGGCGCGCGCTCCCATGGGAGAGAACTATCACGATTTGAAGTCGCTGGCGCGCAAGCTTGATCTGCACACGGTCTGCGAGTCGGCGCGCTGCCCAAACATCGGGGAGTGTTGGAACCATCGCACGGCGACCTTCATGCTGTTGGGTAATCTTTGCACCCGGCGCTGCGGATTTTGCGCCGTGCCTAAGGGCCGGCCGATGCCCATCGACTTCGAGGAGCCGGCACGCGTGGCCGAGGCGGTCGAGAAGCTGGGACTGAAGTTCGCCGTCGTGACCAGCGTCAATCGCGATGACGACAATGTGGGAGCCGCCCGCGTATTTGCCGACACGATCACAGAGATTCGCAAGCGTGTTCCTGCGTGCCGCGTGGAAGTGCTGATCCCTGACTTTCAGGGACTGGAAGAGCCGCTGCAACTCGTGATGGATGCCCGCCCGGACATCCTAAATCACAACACGGAAACGGTGCCGAGACTTTATCGTGTGGCTCGCTCGGGCGCTCGCTACGAGCGGACCCTGCGCCTTCTGGAACGCGCCAAGGAGATGAATCCGGCGATTCCGACCAAAACCGGCGTGATGGTTGGACTGGGAGAGAGCACCGACGAATTGCTGTCTGTCTATCGCGACCTTGCAGAGAAAAAGGTCGACATTCTTACCATTGGGCAGTACTTGCGTCCTTCGAAAGATCATTTACCGGTGGCGCGTCTATACCATCCGGATGAGTTTCACTTTATGAAGGTGGAAGCGCTAAAGATGGGCTTCCGCCACGTGGAATCAGGACCGCTGGTGCGCTCCAGCTATCACGCGCACGAGCAGGCTGATGCGGGGACGACCAGCCTCGTTTAGAAGTTACAGCAGTTCTTTGAACCGTTCGATAGTTAAGCCGGCATCGCGAACGATTCCCGCCATGGTAAAAGCGTTCACTGGGTTGTGGCGTGGGATGGTGAGGATGCGCTGACCATCCGTCATAACAATATGTTTGCCTTGACGCAGAACGCGGAAACCTGCCTTCTCAAGAGCACGTACCGCATGTAGGTGGTGGACTCCGGCAAGCTTGCCCACGGCGTTAACCGACTGCTACTTCCACTTCCCGTACGTCACTTCCGCGGGTCAATTCCTTGACCGCATCCAGGTACTCACGGATTGCGACGCGAATGTTCTCCAAGGCCTCCTCCTCGGTTGCTCCTTGAGACCAACAGCCTGGAAGACCCGGGCAAGAAACGGCAAAGCCTTCACCCTCTGACGGGACCAACACTACCTGATAAGTCATACTGGTATGCTACTCCTCATAAACATCAGCAATGGGCTCGGGCAAACAAAACGCAAGACTTCCAAAACTATACAGTGGGCCCCGATAAAGCCATCACCTGCCGGCGGCGCACCTCCACAGTCCTGACGAGTTCCACTTCATGAAAGTGGAAGCGCTGAAGATGGGCTTCCGCCACGTGGAATCAGGACCGCTGGTGCGCTCCAGCTATCACGCGCACGAGCAGGCTGACGCGGGTGTTTCTGCGCCGTTGCAGTAAATAAACTAGCCGCAGGGGCTGTTCGGGTGCCGTCGTTCCTGGGAGTGAATGGATCCCAAAAACTTCTGTCTAGCCAGAGGTGAGAATCGTCCTCGGCGGGGTCGCGACGGTCGGATGCTTCCTGGCAGGGGCGAGCGGCTGAGGCGCCGTGTTGCAGATCGCTCTCAGTCGCGTCGAAGCAGCCGCCTCAACCACGGCTCGCCACTCGATGCAGAAGGCGTCGCCTGTGGTTCCCTTCATCTTCTTGAGGTCGGGTTCCTCCGCCCCTTTCCCCAGCGCCCTGAGCTGTTTGTTTGAGAGCATGTACTCTTTCTGATAGGTGGCTGCAGGGCTCTTTTTGAATCCCTCCACCAGATTTTGGAAGTGTGTTTTCAGATCGACTTCGACCTCGGATTTGGGATCGTCAATCCAGTCGATCAGGTCGAACGCACTGTCTTTGTGGCACCCCACGTTGGTCTGGTAAATGTAACCCTTCAGATCTTCCCCAGCATGGTGCTTTTCGCTAAGAAAAATGTAGCTGTGGCCGGCGGCCTGGGCCAGCACATTAATACGCACCACGAAGTACCCGTTGATCGTGTCCATCGCTGCCAGTGCTTTTCCCAGTCTTTCCTCTTCCGAGAGCAGAATGACGTCCGGACTTTTTTCGTTCCCGGTGTAAAGATTCAGCGGAGAGCTGGTGAGGATTTCGCACAAACGGTTGGCACTACCGCCGCAATACCATGTATTGGTAATCTGCCCCCGAGGGGTAAAGTCCCCCTCTCCTTCCGCGCGGAGCACCGCAGCCATTGCGACCAGCTCTTGATTCACCTGCAAGGCTTTCAGGACCTGCTGGCCCCGCAGGCTTTTCCAGCAGAGGCGAATGGTGTGACAGAGCAACGCGTGCAGCGGATCGTCGACTCGCCTGGGCATCGCTATCCTCCCCGGATCGCCATGCGATCACGTTGTGGGTAGAAGGGTTCCTTGGAGGCTGGGTGGCACCAATAGTCACCCAGCAGCGAGTTTTCTGCTGACAGTATAGCCGGAAAGGTCCGGATCATCAGCCAAGTTAGGGCAGAAGCACATCAATGCGGTGATGCGAACTTGTAGGTTTGCCCCTCAGCCGTTCCTCTCCATCCGGAACGGTCGCAAGGTTCGCAACAACGATTCGGGCGCGTCAGCCTCGATCTCAACGAAGCCATCGCGATACTCTTTCCCTAGCACCACGGCCTTGGCATCGATTGCTGCCAGCGCTTTGCCTTCCGATTGCGGCACTCGCAGATAAGTACGGCTGATGGGGTCCTGTTCGATCATCCGGTCGATGTGTTCCAGCAACCGGTCCAGGCCCTCTCGGTTGTGCGCCGAAACATGGACGGTCGAGTCCGTGTCAATGAGGCTCTCGCGCTTAAGCGGGCTCAGCAGATCGATCTTATTCATCACACGGAGCCGCGGCTTGTTGTTCGCTTCCAGTTCGCGCAGGACCTCTTCCACCTGCGCTTCCTGCTCCAGCGCAGCGGGACTCGTCACATCCGACACTTCGATGAGCAGCGAGGCGCGCTGCACTTCTTCGAGAGTGGCGCGAAATGCGGACACCAGGGTGTGGGGCAGGTTACGAATAAATCCCACGGTGTCAGATAGCAAGACCTCACGCTTCGACGGCAACTTGAACTGCCGCAATGTGGGATCGAGGGTAGCGAACATGCGCGAACTCTCCAGCACGCCCGCCTTAGTCAGCGCGTTGAACACGGTTGACTTGCCCGCATTCGTGTAGCCCACAAGCGCGACGGTGGCCAGGGGTACTGATTCGCGGCGCTGCCGCTGCTGGCCGCGAATGCGGCGCACGTTCTCCAGTTGCTCCTTGACGTGGCGGATGCGGCGGTAGATTTTGCGGCGGTCGGTTTCGAGCTGGGTTTCACCCGGACCGCGGGTGCCGATGCCGCCGCCAAGCTGCGACATCTGTGCGCCTCGCCCGGCAAGGCGGGGAAGCATGTACTCCAATTGCGCCAGCTCTACCTGAAGCTGGCCCTCACGCGTGCGCGCGTGGCGAGCGAAGATATCGAGTATAAGCTGTGTGCGATCAATGACGCGCACCTCCAGCGCGCGCTCCAAATTGCGTTGCTGAGAAGGGCTCAGTTCGTGATCGAAGATGACGAGCTCGGAATCCGTAGCGGCCAGTGCGCCTTTCAGCTCCTCCACCTTGCCGCTGCCGATCAGGGTAGCCGGATCTGGGCGCGACCGGCGCTGCACGACCTGGCCGGCAATGATGGCTCCCGCACTCTGGGAAAGCTCGCGCAGCTCGGCCATGGAGTCTTCGGCAGAAAAGCCGGGCAGGTTACCAATATCGAGCGCCGTAGGTTGGGCAATGGCGTTTCGCGCCATGCGAGCGTTGAGTGGTATTTGCAAACGGTGTCCGGTCGAGGGAATAAGAGACTCTTCACCGGATGCAGCACCCGATGGTTTTGTCCTTCCCGGATGGTGAGAAGCGCGTGCCGAAAAGTCGACGCCAACCAGAAAGGCGTGCTCCGCCTCAGGCAGGCGAGGGTCGCCGCCAGTCTCAAGTATTCCCTTCCGCGCGGGCAAAGACCTAACTTTGAACCTGGCTACTCTGCGTCGAGGCCACCGGAGCGGCTGCGGATTCCCCGGCAGGGCGGTTGTCGTGCCGCTCCATGTGAGCAGCGCGCGAAATCACCACCGTCGAAATTGCATGCTTGAAGATGAGTTGCTCCTGGTTGTTGCTTTCAAGCACCACGGAATACTTGTCGAACGACCGGATCCTCCCTGTCAACTTGACGCCGCTGAGCAGATAGATGGTGATAACAGCCTTATCTTTGCGCGCGGTGTTGAGAAACGAGTCCTGAATATTCTGTGCGGGTTTGCTTTCCATTGTTTATTTCCTCCCGACCTTCCAAGACGGCACCAACTGCACGCCTACCTGGCGCAACTGGCCCGAAAATACCACAGCCCACAACCCAAACACCCAGAGTCATAAGCAGACAAAACCCAGGTTAACCATACGGCGTCGGAAACGCAATTACAATGAAAACGCCATGCTAATACGCTAAAGTAGCATCGGCGACCAGGATCTGGGGCGAAATCGCGTTTCCGCGTCCGGCTCGCGGCTTTGCTCGCAAACCTTCATGACACTCTCCATACCGGCATGCGTAGTTCCGTCCTTGGTGCTTAGCGGTGGCAGCGACGGCGTCCTGATTCTGGTGCGCTGGGTGCATATCGCCGCAGGCATCACCTGGATTGGCCTGCTCTACTTCTTCGTTCTGGTCAATGCCGCTTTCATAGGCGAACTCGATCCCAAATCGCGAATGATGATCATTCCCAAGCTCATGCCACGGGCTATGTGGTGGTTCCGCTGGAGTTCGTTCGTCACCGTGATCGTTGGCTTCGGATACTGGAACTACATCGTGGCCACCGACGCCCGGAACGCGATCACGATGGGCGGAACGGCCTCGCCCGGCGCCGTCATCGGCAGTTTTGTCGTGATTTGGACAGTCGCTTTCGCCATCGAAATGGGGGCGGTGATGTCCCCGGTCCCGGCGCTGAAGAAGGCCCCGGTGCTGGGCGCGCTTGTCTTCATCGTTCTCGCCGCCGGGGCGTACCTCTTTCTTGCCCTGAATCAAAACGGCTGGGAGAGCAACCGGACACTTGCCATCGGAATCGGCGGCGGGCTGGGGTGGTTCATGATGCTCAACGTCTGGGGAATCGTGTGGCGGATGCAGAAGAAGATCATCCGCTGGAACGTGGCTGCGCTGGCCGACGGGAGTCCGATCCCCCCGGAAGCAGGCAAGGCGGCGCAGATTGCCTCGGCAGTCGCGCTGGTCAGCTTCTGGGTCTCGTTCCCTATGCTGTTCTTCATGGGTGCTTCAAGCCACTACCTGATGTTCGTCCAGCGATAGGGGCGGCTCGCTGTAAAATTTAGCTTCGCGATGGCCCTGTCAACGTCTCAACTCGCAGCCACGAATAGCAGCCACGGCACCGTAATTCCCGTCTTCAGCCTCTCCCGGCAATACGACGCGATCAAGGACGAAGTGCATGCAGCAATGGATCGCGTACTAGCCAGCCAGCAGTTCATCGGCGGTCCGGAGGTAGAGCAGTTCGAGACGGAGGCGGCGCAGTTCCTAGGAGTGGGCGCGGTTGTGGGATGTGCTTCCGGCACCGACGCCCTTTGGCTCGCGTTGCAAGCTGCCGGAGTCGAGCCCGGCGATTCGGTGCTGACCACCCCATTTAGTTTTTTCGCTTCGGCGAGCTCCATCGCGCGCTGCGGCGCCAGGCCGGTCTTTGCGGACATCGATCCGGAGACATTGAATCTCGATCCGGCCTCGGCGGAGCCGGTACTTAAGAAGTCGGGCGCGAAACTCGTGAAGGTCATCATGCCGGTCCATCTGTACGGGCAATGCGCCGACATGAGCAGTTTTCTGCAGTTGGGTGAAGCTTTCGGCGCCGCTGTGCTTGAAGACGCAGCCCAGGCGTTTGGCGCCAACTGGTGCGACAGGATGGCAGGAGGTTTCGGCCATGCCGCCGGCTTCAGCTTTTATCCGACGAAGAACCTTGCGGCGTATGGTGAAGCGGGCTGCGTTACGACGAACGACCCCGAGTTTGCGGCGCTCCTTCGCCGGCTGCGCAATCACGGCAGTAGCCGGCGTTATTACCACGAGGAATTCGGATGGAACAGCCGTCTCGATGCCTTGCAGGCCGCGATCCTACGGGTGAAGTTGCGTCACTTAGACGAATGGAACGATCACCGACGTGCAATCGCTGCTCGCTACACCTCTTCACTGCAGCAGTCAGGATTGACGGCAAAGGGAATCGTTCGACCGAGCGGCCAGGCACCGATCGCACCCCTCGAGGTACGGCCCGAGGCGTTCCACGTCTTTCACCAGTATGTGGTGCGCGCTCATCGTCGCGATGAGCTACGCGTCTTTCTGTCAGGACGGGGAATTGGCACAGAAATCTACTACCCGCTGCCTCTCCACTTGCAAGAGGCATTCGCTTATCTGGGATATGAAAAGGGCGCGTTCCCCGAAGCAGAACATGCCGCCTCCGAAGTTGTGGCCCTTCCCATGTTTCCGGAGTTGACGGAGGAAGAGCAGCGACGCGTGGTTTCTGCAATAGCAGAGTTTTACAGCTAGGTCATCTTCAGTAGATTCTTTCCGTTGTCTACCGAATCGATAAGAGGCGGCAGGGGGACTATCCGCTCGTATGGCTCTTCGTGTGGTGCTTCTTCTTGTGAGACGAGCTCTGCTTGGACGATGATCCCCGCTGTTGCCGGCGCCCTTCAGCGGCCTTTTGACGTGCGGCCAGCGCAGCATCGTGCTTGGCTTTCTCAGCCGCCTCTTCTTCAGGAGTGGGCACGCGACGCACAATCGGTCCATTCAGCTTGTAGGTAGTGGGCACGATCTGTCCCTGATCATTCATCTTGCGGATGGTAAAGACAGGTAGGTCTCCCTCTTTGTCAAAAACCTGATGACCGACTTCGACAGGCAGATAGCCTTCCATGTTGCGTTCGCGATAGGCAGTCTCATAGCGGTGCCGGGCGCGGTTGCGAGTAAATACGCGAATCTGGTTGTAGTCCCAGGCCAGCCCGTCCTTAGGTTCGTTCAGCAGAACCAGATATTGCGGCTCCTGTTTGGCTTCGCCGTCTATCGTTTCCCCAACCGTGTTCAGCACGAAGTAGCCGGTGATGCGCTGGCCTTCGGCATACTGAGCGACGTCGAGGGGAACGTCCAAGTCAACCATGCGCAGCAAGACCCATCCTACGTGGCCCGACGGATCTCGAACCAAATACCAGTCCTCCATGATGGACTTGGGCATCGGAGGCTCGGCCGAAGGTGCAGGCTTAGCTTCCGAGTTCTGTTTGGCGGACACCGCTGCGGCTGATCCGGACCCAACATCCTTCTGCGAACTGCTTTCGCCGCCTGCTTCCGTCTTTGCGGCTCTGGCTTCCGCCTCCGCAATTTTCTTTGCGTTCCGGTCGGTGGTGGCGCGCTTCAAGACCTCGATCTTGTCGCCTTCTTTGAGCTGATAGAAGTGCTCGGCATCGCGCGCCGGCTCAATATGCATGTTGAGCTCAGCACGTGTGGTTGCGTGGGCCTGCACGGGAATGCCCGTGCTTTCCTTTGCCAGCTTCTGAAAGCCGTCGTAGATCTCTTGCGAGACCAAGCTGCGCTCCTCGATCCAGCCTTCCTGGCCTTTGTCGGTGCGCACGCGGACAAAGCGCCGCTGCTTTTCCAGCACCTCGACCCGATCGCCGTTATGCACCATGCCAACTTTTCCATAGAGCGTGGCTACGCGATCACGCAACGTCGTTTCCGCCGCGGAAACGTACATGTACTCGTGACGCTCGATCTTGGCGCGCTCACACGCGGAAAGCAGGACCAGCAATGCGACCAGCAGCGGAATTGAACGGCGTTGGGGAGCTGTGCAGTTTGGCAAAACAGACGGCGCCTTCACAGAAGGTTACGTTTCACTATAGCTCATGGTCGTCCGCCGGCGGCCAACGTCCTTGCGATAGAAATTGGACAGGAACCATCGGGTGCAACGGCAAAAGAAAGCCCGGCCACCTTCGGCCGGGCGATTGACGAAAGAGCAGGAACCTACCATACGCGGCAGGCGGGCTTGCGAATCATAGGCGCGCCAGGCTTGCAGCCAAATGCCTTGGCGAAGTCTTCCATGTTGGAGACAACGCCGTTGACGCGGTACTGGGGATCGGAGTGCGGGTTGGTCAGGGCCTGGAGTCGTGCCGCTTCTGTCCTCACGTTCTCGCACCAGACCTGCCCCCAACCCAGGAAGAAACGCTGGTCGGACGTAAAGCCGGACTTGTCCTTCTCGGGCGACGAGGCCAGCACGTCTAGCAATGCCATGTGCGAGATGCGCAGGCCTCCGTTATCGGCGGTGTTCTCGCCGAGCGTCAGCTTGCCGTTAATGTGCACGTCGTCGGTCACGACAAAG
>Ga0335082_10003606_pt1 | contig 16850 bp, 12 predicted proteins | sample Lox_Sample_41_FD_206718 | JGI IMG/M metagenome (GOLD analysis project Ga0335082, IMG submission 206718) | Soil microbial communities from Loxahatchee National Wildlife Refuge, Florida, United States - Lox_Sample_4.1 | ecosystem: Environmental > Terrestrial > Soil > Wetlands | place: USA... | reverse complement strand
CCTCCGGCGCCTTGTCGATCTGGTCGTAGGCCATGAACGTCGCCCCGCCCGTCTCCGCCAGCACCTTCGTGATCGCCGCCGTCAGCGTCGTCTTCCCGTGGTCGACGTGCCCGATCGTCCCGATGTTGCAGTGCGGCTTATTCCGCTCAAACTTCGCTTTCGCCATCGCTTGGTTCTCCGTCTTCTCTATCAGGCCCGATCGGGCTCAATCATTCCGCCGCCTGGGCGCGCACTTCTTCGGCCACCGACTGGGGCACCGGCGCGTAGTGATCGAAATGCATGGTGTACTGGGCGCGGCCCTGGGTCATGCCGCGCAGCTTGTTCACGTAGCCGAACATCTCTTTCAGCGGCACCATGCCGTTGATGACGCGGGCGTTGCCGCGCTGGTCCATGCCGCTGATGCTGCCGCGCCGCGCGTTGAGGTCGCCGATGACGTCGCCCATGTATTCCTCGGGCGTCACCACCTCGACCCGCATGATCGGCTCCAGCAGCTGCGGCCCGGCCTTGACCATGCCCTCGCGGAAGCAGGCGCGCGACGCGATTTCGAACGTCATCACGTTCGAGTCGACGTCGTGGTAGGCGCCGTCGATCAGCGAGGCCTTGAAGTCGATCGTGGGATAGCCCGCATAGACACCGGTATCGAGGGCCGACTTCAGGCCTTTCTCGACGCCCGGCACGAACTCCCGCGGCACCGAGCCACCGATGACCTCATTCTCGAATTCGAAGCCGCTGCCGCGCGGCAGCGGCTCGAAGCGGATCTTGACGCGCGCGAACTGGCCGGCGCCGCCGGTCTGCTTCTTATGCGTATAGTCGTACTCGACGGTCCTGGTGATCGTCTCGCGGAAGGCGACCTGCGGCTGGCCGACATTGGCCTCGACCTTGAACTCGCGCTTCATGCGGTCGACGATGATCTCCAGGTGCAGCTCGCCCATGCCCTTGATGACGGTCTGGCCGCTCTCGGGATCGGTGCTGACGCGGAACGACGGATCTTCCTGGGCGAGCCGGTTCAGGGCCACGCCCATCTTCTCCTGGTCGCCCTTGGTCTTCGGCTCTACCGCTACCTCGATGACGGGGTCCGGGAACTCCATGCGCTCCAGCACGATTGGCTTGTTCGGATCGCAGAGCGTGTCGCCGGTGGTCGAGTTCTTGAGGCCGGCCAGTGCCACGATGTCGCCGGCGCGCGCTTCCTTGATGTCCTCGCGATGGTTGGCATGCATCAGCAGCATCCGGCCTACCCGCTCGCGGTCGTCCTTCACGGTGTTCAGGATCGAGGTGCCGGAGGCCAACACGCCCGAATAGACGCGCACGAAGGTGATCGAGCCGACGAACGGATCGTTCATGATCTTGAAGGCCAGGCCGGCGAAGGGCTCCTCGTCCGAGCACTTGCGCACTTCTTCCTCATCGCTGCCGGGCTTGGTGCCGACCACGGCCGCGACATCGGTCGGCGCCGGCAGGAAATCCACGACGGCGTCCAGCATCGGCTGCACGCCCTTGTTCTTGAAGGCCGCGCCGCACAGCACCGGCACGAACGTGCTGGTGACCGTGCCCTTGCGGATCAGCCGCTTCAGCGTCGCCTCGTCCGGCTCCTTGCCGTCGAGATAGGCTTCCATGGCCCCGTCATCCATCTCGACCGCCATCTCCACGAGCTTGTGGCGATACTCCTCGGCCTGCGCCTTGAGGTCGGCCGGGATGTCGCCGACCGTGAATTCGGCGCCGAGGGCCTCGTCCTTCCAGATGATGCCTTTCATGGCGACGAGGTCCACGAGTCCGATGAAGCTGCTCTCGATGCCGATCGGCAGATGCAGCACCATGGGCTTGGCGCCGAGCCGGTCGACGATCATGTCGACGCAGCGGAAGAAGTTGGCGCCCATGCGGTCCATCTTGTTGACGAAGCAGATGCGCGGCACGCCGTACTTGTCGGCCTGCCGCCACACCGTCTCCGACTGCGGCTCGACGCCGGCGACGCCGTCGAACACCGTCACTGCGCCGTCGAGCACGCGCAAGGACCGCTCCACCTCGATGGTGAAGTCGACGTGGCCCGGCGTGTCGATAATGTTGATGCGGTGATCGCGCCAGAAGCAGGTCGTCGCCGCCGACGTGATGGTGATGCCGCGCTCCTGCTCCTGCTCCATCCAGTCCATCGTCGCGGTGCCTTCGTGCACCTCGCCGATCTTGTAGGACTTGCCGGTGTAATAGAGGATCCGCTCAGTCGTCGTGGTCTTGCCCGCGTCGATGTGGGCCATGATGCCGATGTTGCGGTAGCGGTCGAGGGGCGTGGTTCTAGGCATGGCGTTCGGCCTTTCGCGAATCCCGTGTGGTTACCAGCGGTAGTGCGAGAAGGCCTTGTTGGCCTCCGCCATGCGGTGCGTGTCTTCACGCTTCTTTACGGATGCTCCCCGATTGTTGGCGGCGTCCAGCAGTTCGCCGCAGAGACGGTCGACCATGGTCGATTCCGAGCGCTCGCGCGCCGTGCCGATCAGCCAGCGGATGGCCAGCGCCTGCGCGCGGTCCGGCCGCACCTCGACCGGCACCTGGTAGGTGGCGCCGCCGACGCGCCGCGAGCGCACCTCGAGCTGCGGCTTCACGTTGCCGAGCGCATCATGGAAGACTTTGATGGGATCGTTGCCCGACTTCTTCTGGATCTGCTCGAAGGCGCCGTACACGATGCTCTCGGTCACGGACTTCTTGCCCTCGTACATCAGGCAGTTCATGAACTTGCTGACGACGACGTCGCCGAATTTCGGGTCCGGCAGGATCTCGCGTTTGTCGGCGGTGCGACGACGGGACATCGATTCGCCTCCTTACTTCGGACGCTTGGCGCCGTATTTGGAACGGCGCTGACGGCGGTCCTTCACGCCCTGGGTATCGAGCGTGCCGCGGATGATGTGGTAGCGGACGCCCGGCAGATCCTTCACGCGGCCGCCGCGGATCATGACGACCGAATGCTCCTGCAGATTGTGGCCTTCGCCGGGGATGTAGGTCACGACCTCGAACCCGTTGGTGAGGCGGACCTTCGCGACCTTGCGCAGCGCCGAGTTCGGCTTCTTCGGCGTGGTCGTGTAGACGCGGGTGCAGACGCCCCGCTTCTGCGGGCTGCCCTGCAGCGCCGGAACCTTGTTGCGCGTCCTTTGCGCCCGTCGCGGATTGGCGACCAGCTGATTGATCGTCGGCATCGAGATCACATCCTCACATCGGCTGCTGCAGCCGAAACAAAACGCCGCAACGAAGCACTACCGGTTGCTTCGCGCGGCCATCAGAACGAACCGCCCCTTGGGGCGTATGCTTGTCACAGTTGCTATCGAGGCTGCGTCTGGACGGTGAAACGGCCACCACCAGCCCCTGAAAGGCGGGCGCAATCTAGTGAGAGGCTATTGGGCCGTCAAGGAAAAGATTGAAAGAAAAGCCCGATTTCCGGGTTCACCCCGCCTGCCGAGGGGCCGGCAGGCGGGGAGACCCGGGGCAGCCAGCTGGCTAGGCTTCCTGCCGCTGCTTGCTCTCGTCGGCAATGGCCGGGGTCTGGGCCGGCGTGGCGATGGCCCGGTCGCGGGCTGCCGCCACCGCCTTCAGACGGTTCATGACCGCGCCGGTCCCGGCCGGGATCAGCCGTCCGACGATCACGTTCTCCTTGAGGCCGATCAGCTCGTCGACGCGGCCCGAGACGGCCGCCTCGGTCAGCACCCGGGTGGTCTCCTGGAAGGAGGCCGCCGAGATGAACGAGCGGGTCTGGAGGCTGGCCTTGGTGATGCCCTGCAGCACCTCCTGGGCCTGGGCCGGCCGCAGGCCGTCGGCAAGCGCCTTGGCGTTCACGGCCTCGAACTCGTCGCGGTCGATCTGCTCGCCGCTCAGGAAGGTGGTGTCGCCGGGCTCGGTGATCTCCATCTTCTGCAGCATCTGGCGGACGATCACCTCGATATGCTTGTCGTTGATCTTCACGCCCTGCAGCCGATAGACCTCCTGGATCTCGTTGATCAGGTAGCTGGCCAGCGGCTCGACCCCCAAGACCTTGAGGATGTCGTGCGGCACCGGGTTGCCGTCCATCAGCAGGTCGCCCTTCTGCACATAGTCGCCCTCCTGGACGCTGATGTGCTTGCCCTTGGGGATCAGGTACTCCTTCGGCTTCTCGCTGGCATCCTCCGACACCACGACGATGCGCCGCTTGGTCTTGTAGTCCTTGCCGAACTCGACGCGCCCGTCGGTCTCGCTGATGATGGCGAAATCCTTCGGCTTGCGCGCCTCGAACAGCTCGGCCACCCGCGGCAGACCGCCGGTGATGTCCCTGGTCTTGGACGATTCGCGAGGGATACGGGCCAGCACGTCGCCGGCCTTCACCGTCGCCCCGTTGTCGACCGACAGGATGGCGTCCACCGACATGAAGTAGCGGGCCTCGACGCCGTTGGGCAGGATGATGAGGTTGCCCTTGGCGTCCGTCAGCGTGATGCGCGGCCGCAGCTCGTTGCCGCGCGGTTGCTGCTTCCAGTCGACGACCACGCGGCTGGAGATGCCCGTGGTCTCGTCCACCACCTCGCGCATCGACACGCCCTCGACGAGGTCGACGTAGGTGGCGACGCCCTCGCGCTCCGTGATGATCGGCAGCGTGTAGGGATCCCACTCCGCCAGCTTGTGGCCCTTGGCGACCTTGGCGCCGTCGTCGGCCAGCAGCTTGGCGCCGTAAGGCACGCGGTGGCGCGCCCGCTCGCGCTTCTGGTCGTCGAGCAGCACGATCTCGCAGTTACGGCCCATGACCACGGGCACGCCGGTGCTGTTGATGACCACGTTGCGGTTCTTGATCGACAAGGTGGCATCGAACGCCGCCTCCACGCTCGACTGCTCGGCGCCGCGCTGGACGGCGCCGCCGATGTGGAAGGTGCGCATGGTCAGCTGGGTGCCGGGCTCGCCGATCGACTGTGCCGCGATGACGCCGATCGCCTCGCCGATGTTGACCGGCGTGCCGCGGGCAAGATCGCGCCCATAGCACCGGCCGCAGATACCGCCCTTGGTGAGGCAGGTCAGCACCGAGCGGATTTTGACCTCGTCGATGCCGGCGCGGTCGATCTGCTCGACCTTCTCCTCGTCGATCATCTCGCCGGCCTTCACGATCGTGCGGCCGCCGATCGGATCGGTGATGTCAACGGCCGCGCTGCGGCCGAGGATGCGCTCGGAGAGCGGTGCGATCACCTCGCCGCCCTCGACCACGGCCTTCACCTTGAGGCCGTCCTGCGTGCCGCAATCCTCCTCGACGATGATGGCGTCCTGGGCGACGTCGACCAGGCGACGCGTCAGGTAGCCCGAGTTGGCGGTCTTCAAGGCGGTGTCGGCCAGGCCCTTGCGGGCGCCGTGGGTGGAGTTGAAGTACTCCAGCACGGTCAGGCCTTCCTTGAAGTTCGAGATGATGGGCGTCTCGATGATCTCGCCCGACGGCTTCGCCATCAGGCCGCGCATGCCCGCCAGCTGCTTGATCTGCGCCGCCGAGCCGCGGGCGCCGGAGTGCGCCATCATGTAGACCGAGTTGATGTGCGTGCCCGAGGCGTTCTCCGACATCACCTTCATCATCTCGTCGGCCACCCGCTCGGTGCAGTTGGACCAGACGTCAACCACCTTGTTGTACTTCTCGCCCTGGGTGATCAGCCCGTCCAGATACTGCTGCTCGTACTCCTTCACCTTCTTCTGGGCGTCGGCGACCAGCTTCTCCTTGGCTTTCGGAATGATCAGGTCGTCCTTGCCGAAGGAGATGCCGGCCTTGCAGGCATAGGAGAAGCCCATCCCCATGAGCCGGTCGGCGAAGATCACCGTCTCCTTCTGGCCGCAGTGGCGATACACCGCGTCGATGACGTTAGTGATCTCCTTCTTGGTCAGCAGGCGATTCAGCAGCTCGATCGGCAGGTTCGGATGCCGCGGCAGGATCTCCGACAGCAGCATGCGCCCGGGCGTCGTCTGGATGATCTTGTTGACGGGCTTGCCGTCGACGTTGCCCGTGCGGTAGCGCGCCTTGATCGGCGTGTGCATGGTGATGGCCTTGGCATCGAGCGCCTGCTGGATCTCGCCGATATTGGCAAAGGCCATGCCGGTGCCGGGCTCGTTCTTGCCCTCCATGGTCATGTAGTAGAGGCCGAGCACGATGTCCTGGCTGGGCACGATGATCGGCTTGCCGTTGGCGGGCGACAGGATGTTGTTGGTCGACATCATGAGCACGCGCGCTTCCAGCTGCGCCTCCAGCGACAGCGGGACGTGCACGGCCATCTGGTCGCCGTCGAAGTCGGCGTTGAAAGCGGTGCACACCAGCGGATGCAGCTGGATTGCCTTGCCCTCGATCAGCACCGGCTCGAACGCCTGGATGCCCAGGCGATGGAGAGTTGGCGCGCGGTTCAGCAGCACCGGGTGCTCGCGGATCACCTCTTCGAGGATGTCCCACACCTCCGGCCGCTCCTTCTCCACCATGCGCTTGGCCGCCTTGATGGTGGAGGCCATGCCGTAGAGCTCGAGCTTCGAGTAGATGAACGGCTTGAACAGCTCGAGCGCCATCTTCTTCGGCAGGCCGCACTGATGCAGCTTGAGCTCCGGACCGACCACGATGACGGAGCGGCCGGAATAGTCGACGCGCTTGCCGAGCAGATTCTGGCGGAAGCGGCCCTGCTTGCCCTTCAGCATGTCGGAGAGCGACTTCAGCGGCCGCTTGTTGGCGCCGGTGATGACGCGGCCGCGGCGGCCGTTGTCGAACAGGGCGTCGACCGCCTCCTGCAGCATGCGCTTCTCGTTGCGCACGATGATGTCGGGCGCGCGCAGCTCGATCAGGCGCTTCAACCGGTTGTTGCGGTTGATGACGCGGCGATAGAGGTCGTTGAGGTCCGAGGTCGCGAAGCGGCCGCCGTCGAGCGGCACCAGCGGGCGCAACTCGGGCGGGATCACCGGGATGACCTCGAGAATCATCCATTCGGGCCGGCTGCCCGACTCCATGAACGCCTCGACCAGCTTCAGGCGCTTCACCAGCTTCTTGCGCTTGGCTTCGGAGCCGGTCTCCACCAGCTCCGTGCGCATGCGCTCGCGCTCCTGCTCGAGATCGAGGTCGGCCAGCATCTTGCGCAGGGCCTCGGCGCCGATCGAGGCCTGGAAGGCGTCCTCGCCGAACTCGTCCTGGGCGTTGAGGTACTGCTCCTCGCTCATGAGCTGGTGCAGCTTCAGCGGCGTCAGGCCGGGCTCGATCACGACGTAGTTCTCGAAGTAGAGAACGCGCTCGAGGTCCTTGAGCGTCATGTCCAGCAGCAGGCCGACGCGGCTCGGCAGCGACTTCAGGAACCAGATATGCGCCGCCGGCGAGGCCAGCTCGATATGGCCCATGCGCTCGCGCCGCACCTTCGACAGCGTCACTTCCACGCCGCACTTCTCGCAGACGATGCCGCGATACTTCATGCGCTTGTACTTGCCGCACAGGCACTCGTAGTCCTTGATCGGCCCGAAGATGCGGGCGCAGAACAGGCCGTCGCGCTCCGGCTTGAAGGTCCGGTAGTTGATCGTCTCCGGCTTCTTGATCTCGCCGAACGACCAGGAGCGGATGCGCTCCGGGCTCGCCAGCGCGATCTTGATCTGGTCGAACTTCTGCGTCTCGGTCTGCTGACCGAAGATGTTCATCAACTCGTTCATCGATCTCACCTCATGTCTGTCGTTCGACAGATATCCGATACTCAGTAGCTGCGCTGATCGAGTTCGACGTTCAGGCCGAGCGACCGCAGCTCCTTCACCAGCACGTTGAAGGACTCGGGGATGCCGGCCTGGAAGTTGTCGTCGCCGCGCACGATCGCCTCGTAGGTCTTCGTGCGTCCCGAGACGTCGTCGGACTTGACCGTCAGCATCTCCTGCAGCGTATAGGCCGCGCCATAGGCCTCGAGCGCCCAGACCTCCATCTCGCCGAAGCGCTGTCCGCCGAACTGCGCCTTGCCGCCCAGCGGCTGCTGGGTGACGAGGCTGTACGGCCCGATCGAGCGGGCGTGGATCTTGTCGTCCACCAGATGGTGCAGCTTCATCATGTAGATGTAGCCGACCGTCACCAACCGCTCGAACGCCTCGCCGGTCCGCCCGTCGGTCAGCTTCACCTGGCCCGAGCGCTGCAGCCCGGCCTGTTCCAGCATGGCGACGATGTCATCCTCGCGGGCGCCGTCGAACACCGGCGAGGCCACGGGCACGCCGCCGCGCAGGTTGTTGGACAACTCGAGGATCTGCTCGTCGGTCAGCTCGCCCATCTCGGCCTTGAACGCCTTCTCGCCGTAGATGGCCTTCAGCTGCTTGCGCAGATCGGCCACCTTCGTGCCGTGCTGCAGCCGGTCGAGCATCTCCCCGATCTGCCGTCCCAGGTTGGCGCAGGCCCACCCGAGGTGCGTCTCCAGGATCTGCCCGACGTTCATCCGCGAGGGGACACCCAGCGGGTTGAGCACGATGTCGACGGGCGTGCCGTCCTCCAGGTACGGCATGTCCTCGAGCGGCACGATGGTGGAGATCACGCCCTTGTTGCCGTGACGGCCGGCCATCTTGTCGCCCGGCTGGAGCTTGCGCTTCACGGCCACGAAGACCTTGACCATCTTCATGACGCCCGGCGGCAGCTCGTCGCCGCGCTGCAGCTTGTCGACCTTGTCTTCGAAGCGCCGCGTCAGGGCCGCGATGGCCTCGTTGTAGTGCTTCTTCAGCGCCTCGATCTCGGCCATGCGCTTGTCGTTCTTCACCGCCAGCTGCTTCCACTGGGTCTGCGGCGTCTCCGCCAGCAGCTTGTCGGTGATGCGTGTGTCGGCCTTGATCGCCTTCGGGCCGCTGGCCACGATGTGGTTCACCAGCAGCTCGTGCAGGCGGCTGTAGAAGCTGCGCTCGAGAATCGCCTTCTCGTCGTCGCGGTCCTTGGCCAGGCGCTCGATCTCGGCCCGCTCGATGGCCAGGGCGCGCTCGTCCTTGTCGACGCCCCGGCGCGAGAACACCCGCACCTCCACCACCGTGCCGTTGACGCCCGGCGGCAGCCGCATGGACGTATCGCGCACGTCCGAGGCCTTCTCGCCGAAGATGGCGCGCAGCAGCTTTTCTTCCGGCGTCATTGGCGACTCGCCCTTCGGCGTGACCTTGCCGACGAGGATGTCGCCCGGCATCACTTCGGCGCCGATGTAGACGATGCCCGCTTCGTCGAGGTTCTTCAGCGCTTCCTCGCCGACGTTCGGGATGTCGCGCGTGATCTCCTCCTGGCCGAGCTTGGTGTCGCGCGCCATCACCTCGAACTCTTCGATGTGGATCGAGGTGAAGACGTCGTCGCTCACGATCCGCTCCGAGATCAGGATCGAGTCCTCGAAGTTGTACCCGTTCCAGGGCATGAACGCGCACAGCACGTTGCGGCCGAGCGCCAGTTCGCCGAGCTGCGTCGACGGCCCGTCGCCGATGACGTCGCCGGCATGCACCCGGTCGCCCACGCGCACGAGCGGCCGCTGGGTGATGCAGGTGTTCTGGTTCGAGCGCTGGAACTTCAGCAGGTTGTAGATATCGACGCCCGAGGAATCCGTGGCCGCCTCGTCGGTCGCGCGCACGACGATGCGGGTGGCGTCGATCTGGTCGATGACGCCGCTGCGTCGTGCCGTGATGACCACGCCGGAATCGCGGGCCACCGTGCCTTCCATGCCCGTGCCGACGATCGGCGCCTCGGCCCGCAGCAGCGGCACTGCCTGCCGCTGCATGTTGGAGCCCATGAGCGCGCGGTTGGCGTCGTCGTTCTCCAGGAACGGAATCAGCGCCGCGGCAACGGACACGAGCTGCTTCGGCGACACGTCCATGAACTCGATGTCGTCAGGGCGCGCCATCACGAAGTCGCCGCCGCGCCGGCAGCTGATGAGGTCGGAGACGAAGCGATGCTTCGTATCGAGCTCGGCGTTGGCCTGGGCGATGGTGTAGCGCCCCTCCTCCATGGCCGAGAGATACACGACCTCGTTCGTCACCGTGCCCTTCGCCACCTTGCGGTACGGGCTCTCGATGAAGCCGTACTGGTTGACCCGCGCATAGGTCGCCAGGCTGTTGATCAGGCCGATGTTCGGACCTTCCGGCGTCTCGATCGGGCAGATGCGGCCGTAGTGCGTGGGATGCACGTCGCGCACCTCGAAGCCGGCGCGCTCGCGCGTCAGGCCGCCCGGCCCGAGGGCCGAGAGGCGCCGCTTGTGCGTGATCTCCGACAGCGGGTTCGTCTGGTCCATGAACTGCGACAGCTGCGACGAGCCGAAGAACTCGCGCACCGCCGCGGCCGCCGGCTTGGCGTTGATGAGGTCGTGCGGCATGACCGAATCGATCTCGACCGAGCTCATGCGCTCGCGGATCGCCCGCTCCATGCGCAGCAGGCCGATGCGGTACTGGTTCTCCAGCAGCTCGCCGACCGAGCGCACGCGCCGGTTGCCCAGGTGGTCGATGTCGTCGATCTCGCCCCGACCGTCCTTCAGCTCGACGAGCACCTTCACGATCGAGAGGATATCGTCCTTGCGCAGCAGGCGCAGGTTGTCTGCGGTCTGCTGGTTCAGGCGCGAGTTCATCTTCACCCGGCCCACGGCCGAGAGGTCATAGCGCTCGGAATCGAAGAACAGCCCCTGGAACAGCGCCTCCGCCGTCTCCAAGGTCGGCGGCTCGCCCGGCCGCATGACGCGGTAGATGTCGATCAGGGCCTCCTCGCGCGAGGCGTTCTTGTCGACCGCCAGCGTGTTGCGGATGTACGGGCCGACATTGATGTGGTCGACCGCCAGCGTCGGGAGGCTGGTCACCCCGGCCTGCTCCAGCACGCCGATGTTGGTCTCGCTCAACTCGTCGCCGGCCTCGACATAGATCTCGCCGGTGCCCTCGTTGATGATGTCAGACGCGACGAAGCGGCCGGCCAGGTCTTCGACCGTCACCAGCTGCTCCTTGAGGCCCTGCTCCTGCAGCTTGCGGGCGAGGCGCGGCGACATCTTCGTGCCGGCCTCCGCCATGACCTTGCCGGTCTTGGCGTCGATCAGGTCGCGCGCCAGCTTCACGCCCTTCATCCGGTTCGGGTCGAAGTGCGTCTGCCAGCCCTTCTTCGTCTTGGTGAAGATCACCTTGTCGTAGAAGAAGTCGAGGATCTCCTCGCTCAGCATGCCGCCGAAGCGGCGTTCGTCCTCGCTCAGCTCCTTGCCGTCGTTGAGCTTCTTCTCGCTCTCCTTGCCCCAGAGGGCGAGCAGCAGCGTGGTCGCCGGCAGCTTGCGGCGCCGGTCGATGCGCACATAGACGAGGTCCTTGGCGTCGAACTCGAAGTCGAGCCAGGAGCCGCGATAGGGAATCACGCGGGCGGCGAAGAGATACTTGCCCGAGGAATGCGTCTTGCCCTTGTCGTGGTCGAAGAACACGCCGGGCGAGCGGTGCATCTGGCTGACGATCACGCGCTCCGTGCCGTTGATGATGAAGGTGCCGTTCGTCGTCATGAGCGGCATGTCGCCCATGTAGACGTCCTGCTCCTTGATGTCGCGGATCGAGCGCGCGCCGGTCTCCTCGTCGACGTCCCAGACCACCAGGCGCAGCGTCACCTTCAGCGGCGCCGCGAAGGTCATCCCGCGCTGCTGGCACTCCTCGACGTCGTACTTCGGGTCTTCCAGCTCGTACTTGACGAACTGCAGCTCCGCCCGCTCGGCGAAGTCCTTGATCGGGAACACCGACTTGAAGACTTCCTGAAGTCCGACATTTTCGCGCCGGTCGGCGGTCACGCCGATCTGCAGAAAATGGTCGTACGACATCTTCTGCACTTCGATCAGGTTCGGCATCCGCGTGATTTCCGCGATGCGCCCGAAACTCTTGCGAACCCGCTTGCGACCGGTGAACGACTGCGTCATTGCTGCTGTCCTCGTCAATCCGATTTCCGATTCGTCACATCACGTCCAAACGCCACCGCCCGCTGCTCCGGGGAGCAGCGGGTCGGCAACGGCGTATGCTCTTGGCGCCTGGTCAATTACTTCAGTTCGACCTTCGCGCCGGCGTCTTCCAGCTTCTTTTTGAGGGCCTCGGCATCGGACTTGTTGAGCCCCTCCTTGACCGCCTTCGGCGCGCCCTCGACCAGGTCCTTGGCCTCCTTCAGGCCGAGGCCGGTGACCGCGCGCACCTCCTTGATCACGTTGATCTTGTTGGCACCGGCCTCCTTCAGGACGACGGTGAACTCGGTCTGCTCGGCGGCCGCGGCCGCGCCCGGCGCGGCCGCGCCCGGTGCCGCCGCAACAGCGACCGGCGCCGCGGCGCTGACGCCCCAGGCCTCTTCGAGCTTCTTGCTCAGCTCGGCCGCCTCGAGGACGGTGAGCTTGGAGAGCTCGTCTACCAGTTTCTGCAAGTCAGCCATTTGTCAGTTCTCCTTGGGCTTGAACATCTGTTGTCGGCATCGACTCAGGCGGCATCGCCCTTTGATGCATAGGCTTTGAGGACACGCGCGAGCTGACCGGCCGGCGCCTGCAGCACGCTGGCGACGCGCGTCGCCGGCGTGACGAGGATGCCGATGATCTTGGCCCGCAGCTGATCGAGCGACGGCAGGGTCGCCAGCGCCTTGATCCCATCGGGATCGAGGACCTGGCCGGCCATAGCGCCGCCGACGATCTTCAGCTTCTCGTTCGAGTTGGCGTAGGTCACGGCCACCTTGGCCGCGGCGATGGGATCCGCCGAATAGGCGATCGCCGTGGGTCCGGTGAACTTCGACTTCAGCCCCTCGAACTTGGTGCCCTCGAGAGCGAGACGCGCGAGCCGATTCTTGGCCACTTTGTAGCCGGCCCCAGCCTGCCGCATCTGACGCCGAAGATTCGTCACTTCCGCGACGGTCAGGCCGGACTGCTGGGTGATCACCACCAGCTCGGCCTTCTTCAGCGTCTCATGCAGCGAGGTGACCAGCTTTTCCTTCTCAGATCGGTCCACTGCTCGTCTCCGATGCCATCGGCCGGAAGGCTGCACACCGTGCGCACCCGCCGACCTGGTTGCCACATGGGCCTCCGGGACATCCCCGGTCGACCCGGTTCTGCCTGTCCCAGAAGTTCAAGCCGTCACCGCCTTCCGGAGATCGGAAGGACGGGAAACGGTTGCCCTCCTGTCTATGCAGGGGATTAAGACCCTTTCGGGTCGCCTGCAGTCTCGGACAGGTACCGGCGGTTCCTCTCGGTCCCGCCGGCACCGCCGCCCCGAAGGACGGCGGATCTCTATGCCCGCCGCGGCTCAGCCGCCGACGACGGACGAAACGTCCAGTTTCACCCCGGCGCCCATCGTCGAGCTCAAGGACACCTTCTTGATGTACGTGCCCTTGGAGCCGCTCGGCTTGGCCTTGTTCACGGCCCCGACGAACGCCTTCACGTTGTCCACGATCGCTTCCTTGCTGAAGCTGGCCTTGCCGATCCCGGCATGGATCAGGCCTGCCTTCTCGGCGCGGAACTCGACCTGGCCGCCTTTGGAGGCCTTGATCGCCTCGGCCACGTCGTTGGTCACCGTGCCCAGCTTCGGATTCGGCATGAGTCCGCGCGGGCCAAGCACCTTACCGAGCTTGCCCACCACGCCCATCATGTCCGGAGTTGCGATGCAACGATCGAACTCTATTTGGCCCGCCTGCACCTTCTCCGCAAGGTCCTCGGCGCCCACGAGATCGGCCCCGGCGGCCTTCGCCGCCTCGGCCTTCGCGCCCTTGGCGAAAACGGCCACGCGCAGGCTCTTGCCGGTGCCGTGCGGCAGCAGCACCACCCCGCGCACGTTCTGGTCGGAGTGGCGCGGGTCGATGCCGAGGTTCATCGCGATCTCGATGGTCTCGTCGAACTTCGCCTTGGCGCCGCCCTTGATCAGGTCGACCGCCTTATCGATCGCATAGAAGGCGTCGCGGTTGATCTTGCTGTAGGCCGCCTTCAGTCGCTTTCCCTTGGCCATGGCTCTACTCCACCACTTCCAGGCCCATCGAGCGGGCCGAGCCCTTGATCATCTGGGCGGCGGCGTCGATGTCGTTGGCATTGAGGTCGGGCATCTTCTGCTCGGCGATCTTGCGGATCTGCGCCATCGTCACCTTGCCGACCGTCCCGCCGCGGCCCGTGGTCGTCGAGCCCTTCTCGATCCCGGCCGCCTTCAGCAGGAAATAGCTGGCCGGCGGCGTCTTCGTCACGAATGTGAAAGACCGGTCGGAGAAGCATGTAATAACGACAGGAATCGGCATTCCCGGCTCGAGCGACTGGGTCGCCGCGTTGAACTGCTTGCAGAACTCCATGATGTTCAGCCCGCGCGGGCCCAGCGCCGTGCCGACGGGCGGCGACGGGTTGGCCTTCCCGGCTGGGATCTGCAGCTTGATGTAGCCGTCGATCTTCTTCGCCATCTTCTACCTCAGTCCTCTGGTTGCGAGCCGGGCGTGCCCCGTCCGGCTCGTGGACCCCGGTCTCTCATCCCTGGGTCCGCTGGGCGCGCGGTCAACAGCCCTGGCCAGGCCTCCCGCGCCTTGTGCCGTCGCCCACCACGGGCGGACGGCGAAACTGCTCAGACCTTCTCGACCTGCGAGTACTCCAGCTCGACCGGGGTGGCGCGGCCGAAGATCGACACCGCCACCTTGAGCCGGCCCTTCTCCTCGTCCACTTCCTCGACCAGACCGTTGAACGAGGTGAAGGGTCCGTCGGACACCCGCACCTGCTCGCCGACCTCGAAAATGATCGCCGGCTTCGGCCGTTCGATGCCTTCCTTCACCTGGGTCTGCACGTGCTGGATCTCGGACTCCGGGATCGGCGCCGGCTTGCCCTTCGCGCCCAGGAAGCCCGTCACCTTCGGCGTGTTCTTCACCAGGTGCCAGGTCTCGTCGTTCATCTCCATCTTGATCAGCACGTAGCCGGGCAGGAACTTGCGCTCGGCGTTGACCTTGGCGCCGCGCCGCAGCTCCACGACCTCCTCGGTCGGCACCAGCACCTCGGCGAGCATGTCGCCGAGACCCTTCTGCTGCGCCTGCTCGCGGATCGACTGCGCCACCTTGCGCTCGAAGCCCGAATAGACATGCACGACATACCAGCGGAGAGCCATTGCGCCTGTCCTCACATCCCCAGCGCCCAGTCGACGATCGTGCGGATGACGAGATCGCTCAGCAGGAAGAAAATGGAGGCCAGGAACACCATGATGAACACCATCATGGTGGTCATCATCGTCTCCTTGCGCGTCGGCCAGGTGATCTTGAAGAACTCCTGGCGCACCTGCTGCGCGAACTCGCCGGGATTGAATTTCGCCATCTCTCTTCCGCTACTTAGTCCGCTCGCCCGCCGCGGCCATGCCCAAGGTGGCAGGAGTGGAGGGACTCGAACCCCCAACCCCCGGTTTTGGAGACCGGTGCTCTAGCCAATTGAGCTACACTCCTACGGGCGCCAAACGCTGCTTCACCAACCGCCGGCCCTACTCGATGATGGAGGCGACGACGCCGGCGCCGACGGTGCGGCCGCCCTCGCGGATCGCGAAGCGCAGGCCCTCGTCCATCGCGATCGGCGTGATCAGCTCGATCTCCATCGTGATGTTGTCGCCCGGCATCACCATCTCCGTCCCGTCCGGCAGCTTCACCGTCCCCGTCACGTCCGTCGTGCGGAAATAGAACTGCGGCCGGTAGTTCGAGAAGAACGGCGTGTGCCGCCCGCCCTCCTCCTTCGTCAGGATGTACGCCTCGGCCTTGAACTTCGTGTGCGGCGTGATCGAACCCGGCTTCGCCAGAACCTGGCCCCGCTCCACTTCCTCGCGCTTCGTGCCGCGCAACAGCGCCCCGATGTTGTCCCCCGCCTCGCCCTGGTCCAAGAGCTTGCGGAACATCTCGACACCCGTCACCACCGTCTTCGTCGTCGGACGCAGACCGATGATCTCCACCTCCTCGCCCACCTTGATGATCCCGCGCTCAATGCGGCCGGTGACCACCGTGCCGCGGCCCGAGATCGAGAACACGTCTTCAATCGGCATCAGGAACGGACGGTCCTTCGGACGCTCCGGCTGCGGGATGTACTCGTCCACCGCCTTCATCAGCGCCAGGATCGATTCCGCACCCAGCTTCGGATCACGACCCTCCAGGCCCGCCAAGGCACTGCCCTTCACGATCGGGATCTTGTCCCCGGGAAACTCGTACTTCGACAACAGCTCCCGCACCTCCAGCTCCACCAGGTCCAGCAGCTCCGGGTCGTCCACCATGTCGACCTTGTTCATGTAGACCACCAGCGCCGGCACACCCACCTGCCGCGCCAGCAGGATGTGCTCCCGCGTCTGCGGCATCGGACCGTCCGCGGCCGAGACCACCAGGATCGCCCCGTCCATCTGCGCCGCGCCCGTGATCATGTTCTTCACGTAGTCGGCATGGCCCGGGCAGTCGACATGCGCGTAATGCCGGTTCTTCGTCTCGTACTCCACATGCGCCGTGTTGATCGTGATGCCGCGCGCCTTCTCCTCCGGCGCCTTGTCGATCTGGTCGTAGGCCATGAACGTCGCCCCGCCCGTCTCCGCCAGCACCTTCGTGATCGCCGCCGTCAGCGTCGTCTTCCCGTGGTCGACGTGCCCGATCGTCCCGATGTTGCAGTGCGGCTTATTCCGCTCAAACTTCGCTTTCGCCATCGCTCGCAGTCCCTATCCGTCTTCTATCGCCTGTTGCCGTTGACCGCCGTCATGCCCATCCGGGGATTGGAGCGGGTGATGGGAATCGAACCCACGTAGCCAGCTTGGAAGGCTGGAGCTCTACCATTGAGCTACACCCGCAGCCTCGCTTCGGTTGCGTCCGCCTTCGCTGATAGTCCCACCCCGTTCTGCGCCCCTAGGGTGCTGGTGGAGGGGGTAGGATTCGAACCTACGTAGGCGTGCGCCAACGGGTTTACAGCCCGTCCCCTTTAGCCACTCGG
>Ga0335082_10003605_pt1 | contig 16852 bp, 13 predicted proteins | sample Lox_Sample_41_FD_206718 | JGI IMG/M metagenome (GOLD analysis project Ga0335082, IMG submission 206718) | Soil microbial communities from Loxahatchee National Wildlife Refuge, Florida, United States - Lox_Sample_4.1 | ecosystem: Environmental > Terrestrial > Soil > Wetlands | place: USA... | reverse complement strand
TGGTCAGCATGCTCGGATACCTAGAAAAGAAGGAGCTGCTTTCGACGGAACCGGCGGCGCTGAATTTTGATGCAGGAACTTCGGTCCTGGGGCGCGCTGCCGACGATCGCGGGGGGGTGCGCACGCGCGAGATCAAGCTGAGGAGAAAAGATGGGAAGGCGGCGGTCTTTCTGGATTCGTCACGGGCGGTGTGGGATGCGACGGGCAACATTATCCGCTACCAGGGAACGCTGGTCGACATCACCGAAAAGCGGAACATGGAGCGGCAGATCGCGCAGCAGGAGGAGTTCCGCGGACGCCTGCTGGAGAGCTTCCCGGACCTGATTCTCGTGGTGGATCGGGATGAACGCTATACGTTTGTCAGCTCACGGGCGCAAGCGCTTATCGGCTATCAGGCGGAGGAGATGTTGGGGAAGAAGATCTCGGAACTGGAAGATCATTGTCCGGATCTGGTGTCGTTGTACCACACGCTGATTTCTGGACAGCAGGCGTTTGGCGCGGCGGAATTTGCGACGCGGCACCGCGATGGGAGTGGCCGCACAATGCGCGCCTCAGGGAGCCAACTGGTGGATGCCGACGGACAGGTCAGCGGCGTAATCTTCTCTTTGCGCGATATTACGATCGAGCGCAAGCTGGAACAGCAGATTGTGGAGAGCGAACGCCTGGCGGCGATGGGAGCGATGATCGGCGGCGTGGCGCATGAGCTCAACAATCCGCTGACGAGCATCCTGGGCGTGAGTGAACTGCTGCAGGATACGGAGACGAACGAGACGTCGCGGAAGCAGCTTGGCATTTTGCAGCAGCAGGCGCGACGGGCGGCCGAGATCGTGCAGAACCTGACATACTTCTCGCGGCCGCCAGCGCCGGGGAAAAGCCGGATCAGCCTGGCTGAAGTTGTGGAACGAACGCTCAACCTGCACGCGTATTCACTGCGCAAGAACAACATCACGGTGGACTTTCTGAAAGAGGCGGGGATGCCGTATGCGCTGGGGGATCAGCACCAGTTGATGCAGGTGTTCCTGAACCTGATCGTGAACGCGGAGCAGGCGATTCGCGAGACGCGGGACAAAGGGACTCTCCGCATTCGAATTGGAAAAGGCGACGGCACACTGTGGGTGAGCTTCCAGGATGATGGCGCGGGCATCTCGAAAGAAAATATGGCGAGTATCTTCGATCCGTTCTACACGACGAAGCGGCCTGGGCGCGGGACGGGGCTGGGCCTGAGCATCTGCAAATCGGTGATGAAGGAACACAACGGAACGGTGGAAGCGGCGAACTCTCCGGATGGCGGGGCGGTGTTTACGGTGACGCTGCCCGTGGCGGGCGTGCACTGAGTGCATCTTCCTTCCTGAGTCTGGCTCGACGTCAGCATGTTTCTTGAGACACTGCAGGTCGAGGGGACGGTGCAAACTTCAGCAGCACCGGCACTGCGAGCGAGTGCAGAGGTCCTTCGCTTTGCTCAGGATGACAAACTCGGATCTGGGTATTTAGCGTTCGACCGCCATCGCTACGGCATTTCCTCCACCTAGACACAGTGCGGCGATTCCTCTCTTCACGTCGCGGCGGATCATTTCGTAGATCAGTGTGACTAGAACCCTTGCGCCGCTGGCGCCGATCGGGTGACCGATGGCGACTGCTCCGCCGTTTACATTCACTTTCTCCGGATTCAGTTTCAGCTCGCGCATCACGCCTAGCGCCTGCACGGAGAAAGCTTCATTGAGTTCGTATAGGTCGACGTCTTCATTTTTCCATCCCGTCTTCTGCCAAATCTGTTGGACTGCTCCTACGGGGGCCATCATGACCCATTTGGGTTCCACGCCGCTGGTGGCTTGGGCGATGATGCGAACTAGAGGCTTGACTCCCAGTTCTTCGGCGCGCTTCGCGCTCGTGACAACCACGGCCGCAGCGCCATCGTTTACTCCGGGGGCGTTACCCGCCGTTACGGTTCCATCTTTCTTGAAAGCCGGCTTGAGAGCCCGGAGGACTTCGATCGTGGTGTCTTCGCGCGGGCTTTCGTCTTTGTCGAAGATCGTTGGGGGAGCGCCTTTCTTCTTCGCAGGAATTTCTACAGGTATGATTTGCGACTTGAAGCGGCACTCTTTGATCGCTGCGACTGCTTTGCGATGGGAATTCACGGCGAACTCGTCCTGCTCTTCGCGAGTGATTCCGTACTTCTCGGCGACGTTCTCTCCGGTGATGCCCATGTGGTAGTCGTTGTAAATATCCCAGAGTCCGTCGTGAACCATGGAGTCGATCACCTGCGCGTTGCCGAGGCGATATCCCTTGCGCGCTTGCGGCAGAAGATACGGTGCGTTGGTCATCGACTCCATGCCACCGGCGACGACGATAGAACTGTTACCGGTCTGCACCGCTTGCGCAGCGAGCGCAACAGATTTCAGTCCGGAGCCACATACCTTGTTGATTGTCATGGCACCTGTCGCCGGAGTGAGTCCACCGAAGATTGCGGCCTGACGCGCGGGATTTTGTCCGAGCCCGGCGGAGACGACATTCCCCATAATGCACTCGTCGACTTGCGCGGGATCGAGACCTGCGCGTTTGACAGCTTCACGCACGGCGATGGCCCCGAGTTGCGGCGCGGTGAAATCGGAAAGACTACCCTGGAATTTTCCAACGGGAGTACGGCATCCGGAGATGATGACAGTATCGTCAAAAGAGGCCATGGATCGGGCTCCTCACGAAGATTTCGCTTCGTCATTATAGATGAGCGAACGCGGTCGTTGGCTTCAGGCGAAGTTCGTAGCTCGATGTGCTTCCAACGAACAGCGGGAATCGAATGCGGGCCGATGGTTGTCGTCGAGTACTTCGATTATCGATAACTCGTCACGCGGAAAATCGCAGGATGTGGACTGCGTGTGTCGAAAAAAACAGTTGACTTTCGTCGGAGAAATTCTTTCTTCGTGACTTTGGTGCCACGACTTGCGCGAAGTGATCATCATTTTTCTCTTGACTTCATTTTTCAATAACTCTATACATCAACTAGTTGCAGTAAAACACCACTGCACATTTCCATGAAGAATGGAAGGGAGAATAGGAACAATGGCAACCAAGAAAAAGGCAAAGAAGAAAAAGAAGCACTAAGCAGGTTCAGTACGAAGTCAACAGGGGACGCTTAATGCGTCCCCTAAGTTTTTTGGGTCAAGTGTTGGATCGGTCCTCAACTGGTGTGCTTCGCCTCAACCTCGAGCTTCCGTGGAATGCGCTTCTCTTTCTCGGGACACAGAGTGCGATAGGCACAGAAGCTGCAATGATTGCCAGGCCTGGCGAGGAAGATTCCCTCCGCAATCTTGCTGGCGGCGCTCTCCACGCGCGCCCGGGCCGCGACCAGATCTGAATCGCCACGCATCGTGATCACCGGCACATTCTCTTCGAGGTTGTAAAAGATCAGGGCACCGACGTTGTATCCCCATTTCTCTCGCGCGGCGATTGCATACAGTGACAATTGCAGACTCTCGTCTGCATCTTCCTGGTCGCGGGCCTTGCCTGTTTTGTAGTCAACGATGGCGACGGTCCCATCGGGACGACGATCGACACGGTCGATCCTTCCTGCGACCGTTGTGTCGCCGACTTTGATTTCGAACGACTCTTCGGTGTGCAGAACTTCAGAAGCCGAGATTTTTTGGGCAGAGGCGAGGAAGCTGTGCAGCTGTGAGACGCCCATCTTTTCGTAGAGCTCGTGCTGGTAGGCTTCCTGGATTTTGGCATCAGCAAGATCCGCGCGGAAGAGATCGATCAATTCAACGTCAGTCTTTGGACGCCCCAGGCGGACGGAATCGAAATAGGTCTTGAGCACGCGGTGGATCGCGGCACCATACTGCATGGCGGCGGCAGGGCGCGCCGGGATCTTCCAGTCGCGCTCCAGCTTGAAGCGCAATGGGCAACGTTCATACGTGTCGACGGCTGAAGCGCTCAGACGCTTATGTAATCCATCGAACACCGGCATGTCGAACCACACGGTGGCCTGCGACTCGGCAGGATAAAGAGATGCTGCGGCAGCGAGGTCAAGCGGAGCCTGCGAGCCTCCCGCAGGTATGGCGCGAAACCAGGCAGCAACCTTGTTGTTACCCATCAGTTCGCGAAGGTATCCGGCGGGAGTCTTGTCGATCTTGCCTGTTCCCTCGCGGGCATAGATGCGCAGCGAATCGCGGGCGCGCGTCATGGCGACGTAGAACAAGCGGCGTTCCTCCTGGCCGTGCAGGGTCTTGTCGTCTGTTTCGGTGAGCGATTCTTTATCACGAAGTTCGCGCGGAAATGCGACAAGTGTCTCTTTATAAGAACAGGGGAACGCCGGCGAATTGGCGCGGATGATGAAGACGTGGGGAAACTCCAGACCTTTGGCGCCATGGACAGTCATCAGGCGCACAGCGTTCTCATCGTCGTTAGCCTGCAGCGGGATGACGCCACCAGCCTCTCGAAAATATTCCAGATAGTCGACGAGTTCTTCCAGTTCGGTTGTGCGGTTGATCTTCTTCCTCTCCCACTCATGGACGAACGCCAGCGTCGCTTGAAGAATGGGAGATGAGGGGTCGAGCGCGAACTGGCGAACGATAATTTCGAGAGCGGGACGTCCTTTGGCTCCGCGACGATGAATTTCCTCGCGAGCCCGCTGGATCGCCTCTAACACCTCAACTCCGCCTGCGACACGATCGAGGGCCGCCGCGAGCGGTACGACTTTCGCTTCGCGATTATCGCGAGCGATGGCTCTCATCACCTGACGGAGTTGCTCCGGGTTCACGTGGAAACACGGCAATCCTGCCACGCGGAACAAGCTGACGTCGTCTCCGCTGGAGACCACTGCGTTGAGGCAGGCGAAAAGGTCACGAGCCTCGGGAGTGTCGGAGACGTCCATGCTTTCAATGACGAATGGGATATCCGCTTCGGCCAGTTCCTGCACGAGATCGTCGCGCTGATAGTGCGAGCGGTAGAGGATGCCGAAATCCGACCACTTGCATCTGAATTTTCTCTGGGCTTCGCGCAGGTAGGCGACAACGTCGGGTCCTTCTGAGCTTTTTTCCTTGAGAATGATCCCCGTAACAGGTTGGCTTGGAAGATGGGTTCCGGACTTCGTGGCCTCTTCTTCTCGAGCCGAGGTGAGTGGAGCGCGCTGGTAGGCCAAAGTTCCAGTGGATGATTTCGCGAATACCGGAGGGTTCTTGTCGATGAGGGCGAATGCGGTTCGCAAGATGGGAGTGGTCGAACGGCGATTTTTCTCGAGCACGACGAGTTTCGCCGACGGCAAATTTCGCTGAAAGAGTTCGAAGGCTTCGCTGGAAGCGCCGCGGAAACGATAAATGGACTGATCGGGGTCGCCGACGGCAAAGAGGTTTCCGTCTTCGCCTGCGAGGCGTGCAAGGATTTTGATCTGGGCGACATTGGCGTCCTGGAACTCATCGGCCAGGATGAAACGGGCACCGCGACGCGCCTGCGCCAGAACCGATGGATCGCTGTGCAGCAGTGCGTGTGCGCGCGTGATCATGTGGCCGAAGGTGCCGAGGTTCTCCTCGCGCAGCCATCGCTCCATGCTAGAGAAGACGCGGGAGATCTCGCGGCAGCGACCCAACACTTCCGACTCCTCGAGTTGATTCTTCGACTTGGCAACTCGCGGTATAGGCACTTCTCCGCGTTCCAGGCGCTCGACATACTCGGCGTACTTCTCCGGCGTGACCAGTTCGTCGTGACATCGGCTGACGAACTCCAGTAGATCGTTCAGGAATTGTCCGATATTGGCAGCCCGGATGTAGTACTCGAGATTCAATTCGCGCATCCGGCGGCGCAGGTAGATCCAGAGATCTTTCTCGTCCAGGACACCGAAATCCTGGTTTGTGCGCTGCAAGAGTTTCAGGCAGTAATCGTGAAAGGTAGCGGTCTGAACTGTTGAACCTAAGAGTCTTCGCACACGGCCCTGCATTTCCTTGGCCGCGTTGACCGTATAGGTGAGCGCCAGGATCTCGCCGGGCTGAGCGTGGCCTTCGCGGACAAGATGTTCGATGCGGTGGGTCAGGACCGAAGTCTTCCCTGTGCCCGCGCCAGCTACAACCAACATCGGGCCATGGACGTGCTGAATGGCTTGCTGCTGACGTTCGTCGGGAATGAAAGGAGTAGGGCGGGAGTTGGACTTCGACATCGCCATTGCGGCTCAGGATATCACCTGCCGGGATGAGGAAGGCTGTGCGGAACCCGGAGTTGTAGAGTTCTTCGCGAGCGCGCCGGCACGATGCCAGCGCGACAGCCGCCGAGGACGGCGGCGCTACCTGCTCAGTGACGACATCGTGATTGCCGTGGACGCGATTGCCGCGGTTTCGGCTCTTAGAATCGTGGGGCCTAGAGTTGCTGAAACCCAGCCCGTCTGATGAAACATTTCCAGTTCTTCTTCGGTCCAGCCGCCTTCGGGACCAATTGCGAGCCGGATCTCAGAAACGTCTTCCGGGGGATCGATCTCGATCAGCTTGAGTTGCTCTTCCCTTTCCGAAAGCACGATTTTCAGACCGGACGGAGGGGCAAGAACGCCACTCAACTTTATGGGATCGGAGACCTCTGGTGGGCTTGTCCGCCGGGATTGCTCGGAGGCCTGCAACGCGATTCTTCGCCAGCGTTCTGCTCGCTTCGCGGCAGCGGCAGCGAGATGAGTGTCGGTGCGGCGGGCAATGATGGGAATGATGCGCGAGACGCCAAGCTCTGTCACCTTCTCGATGGCCCACTCCATGCGATCGAACTTGAAGATGGCGAGCAGCAGAGTGAGTTGGACGGTTTCGGCTCCGGCAGGAATCGCTTCGCCCAGTTCGAACTCGACTCGGTCTTCGTTTATTGTGGCGATCCGCGCGCGATGAAGTACGCCATTCGCGAGAATGTCGAATTCCTGGCCAATACGAGCCCGGAGAACGCGGGCGAGATGCGTCGCATGGGCGCCGGTGAGCGCGGCGTGATTACCCGAGACTTCGTCGGCGATCCAGCGACGGCGGGTCATGCGAGTACCCAGTACCGGGTTGCGAGCACCGAGGATCCACGCAGTTTCATTCTGAGTTATTGAAAGATATCTTTGACTTTGCCGAGCAGAGAGCGCATTAGCGGCTGGTTGTCGACCTTGGAGAGCGCGTCGAGTTCCTGCAGCAATTCCTTCTGACGTTTGTTGAGCCTGCCAGGAATCTGCACATGGACTTCGACGTAGAGGTCTCCCTTTCCGTGTCCATTCAGGACAGGCACGCCCTTATTGCGGATACGGAATGTTGTGCCGGGCTGCGTGCCTTCGGGAACTTTCAGGTTGTGCTCACCTTCCATCGTCGGGACGCGAATCTCCGCGCCCATCGCAGCTTGTGTGACTGAAATTGGAACCACGCAGTGCAGATCGTTACCCTCACGCGCGAAGAATGGATGTTCTTTCACGTGCAGCACAATATAGAGGTCTCCTGCCGGTCCGCCGAACTGCCCAACTTCCCCTGCGCCGGCGAATCGGATGCGCGTTCCGTCTTCGACTCCGGCGGGAACCTTGGCATCGACCGTTACCTCCCGCAGCAGGCGTCCATCTCCTTTGCACTTCGGGCACGGATCGGTGATTACGCTGCCCGATCCCTGGCACGTGGGGCACGTACGCGCAATGCTGAAGAAGCCCTGCTGATAGCGGACTTGTCCACGACCACTGCACGAGCGACAGGTTGTGGGACCCTTGCCGGGAGCGGCTCCCGAACCGCGGCATTCTTCGCAGGCTTCGTGCCGGCGAACCTTGACCTGGGACTCGGTACCAAAAAATGCTTCCTCGAACTCGAGCGTCAAATCTTCGCGAAGATCGGCCCCTCGCTGCACACGGCTGCGTCGGCGTCCGCTGCCACCAAACATGTCGCCAAATCCGAAGAACTCGCCAAAAATGTCGCTGAAGTCCTGGAAGACTGTGGGATCGAAGCCCGCTCCTGCCGAACTTGCTCCGCCGAGTCCCGCGTGGCCGTAACGATCGTAAACAGAGCGCTTCTCGGAGTCGGCGAGAATGGCATAGGCCTCACTGACTTCTTTGAATCTTTCCTCCGCGTCCGGATTGTTGGGATTGCGGTCGGGATGGTATTGGAGCGCCAGCTTGCGATAGGCGGACTTCAACTCCACCTCGGTGACGGTACGGGAGACTCCAAGCACTTCGTAGTAATCGCGTTTTGCGTTCGTGGTCAAATCAATCCTTTACTTTTGAGAGCACAGGCTCGTCTTGCGCGTCACAGTCTTCCGCTGAAGGGCGATAAGTGCCAAACGTCCAAGGATGCCCCTCAAGATCGAGCACATGATACTCGCGCGATCCGAAATCCGTATCTGTGGGCGGATACAGAATGTCCGCACCAGCCGCCCGGGCGCGCTTAAAATGAGCGTCCGGATCCTCGACGTAAACCGCCAGCATCTGCGTTGCCGAGCCGAGGACTCGGGGACTTGCGATCCTGTCTTCGGGCCTCACGGACCCCACCATGATCAGGTTCCTGCCGAGCTTCAATTGCGCATGCCGGACGTAAGGCCCGGATTCCGGGACGGAAAATATCTGAACAAAGCCAAACGCGGAACATAGCCACTGAATTGCCGAACGGGCGTCGGTGTAACGCAGGATTGGAAAGATCGTCTGCATTTAAAAGTCAGGCGGCGCGATTCGAACCGGCTCACTTTCCGGGATTCTTCGCGACCTTCACCATCGCTGGACGCAGCAGGCGGTCCTTGAACTTGTATCCCCGCTGCCACTCCTCGAGCACCTCGTGATCCGCCGCCTCGGAGGTTTCGACCATCTCAACCGCCTCATGCACATGCGGATCGAACTGCTCTCCCTTGGCGGGAATAGGACGCACGCCAAGCTTCGTCAGCACGTCCTGCAGTTGCTTGTAGATCAGTTCGATACCGGAGCGGAAATCGGCGGGGTCAGATTTCGATTGCAGAGCGCGTTCAAAGTTATCGACTATCGGGAGCAGAGTCTTGACCGTGTCGGCGAGTGCGAAGTCGCGGAAGTCCTGCTGCTCCTTGGCCGCACGCTTCCGGGCATTGTCAAAGTCGGCTTGGATACGGGCCAACCGATCGACACACATGTCCCGCTCGGTCTTGAGCTTCTGGAGTTCCGCTTCGATCCCTGTGGCTTGGGCAGGAGCTGAGGCGGCCTGACCAGCCGTGGACGAACTTTCGTCCCCTTCTGCCGCTGGAAGCTCGTGCTCCAGGTCAAGACCGGCTACTTCTTCTGGCTTTCCGTTTGATTTCCCCATAACAGCAACGATTACTCCGATTCATTCAAGATCTTGTCGAACAGGCGCGCGATGTAGGACACCGCAGTGATGGTGTGCTGATAGTCCATGCGCGTGGGCCCGATGACAGCCAGCGATCCCATGACTTCGTTCCCGGCATGCGCCGGAGCACCAATCAGCACGAAATTCTGCATCGAGGGCAACGCTTCGTCGAGGCCGATGACCACGCGCACGGCTTCCTGCTTCACGTCGAGATATGCGCTCAGGAGCTGGACGACTTTTTCCTTCTCGTCGAGTGTCTTAAGCATCTCCTGCAAGCGCTGACGGTCTTCCTCGCCCGAAAGCAGATTGGCCGCGCCTTCCACGAACACCATCTGCGATCCCTGCTCGGCGGCGAGTGCGCCCTGCTTGTAGAGAGCTTCCAGTGAATTCATCAGCCGGTCGTACTCGCTGCGCTCCTGGTCGATGCGGCGCGAGAGTTCCGAGCGCATGGAATCCATCGTCCAGCCGCGAAAATTCTCGTTGATATACCGGCCGGCTAGATCGAGATCCGATTGCGGGAGATCGAGGCGCAAGACGCGATCGCGTACCAGACCGGAGCGCGTCACTAGCACGGCGAGCACTTTCTGATCCCCAAGGCGCGAAAAGTAGACGTGCTCGAGGGCATTTCTCGGGCCGGTCGATGCCACGGTCACGCCCACGTTACGCGAAATCAGAGACAGCACATGCGACGTGCGCTCCATGAACTCCTGCACATCGGTGATGCCGGCGAGCGAGTCGGAGATCATGGCCTCTTCCTGCGGAGCCAGCCGCGCGTTGCCGGAAATCTGCTCGACGTAATAACGATAGGCAGAGGTCGTGGGAACGCGTCCCGCCGAGGCGTGAGGCTGCTCCAGGAAGCCCGCGTCAGAGAGGTCAGCCATCACATTGCGGATGGAGGCCGGGCTCAGTCCTTCGCGATTCGAGCGCGAAAGCGTACGCGAGCCGACCGGCTCGCCCGTCGAGATAAAGGTTTCGACGATGGCGGTCAGAATTTCGCGTTCGCGGTTCCCGATATTCGGGTCAGCAGGCATGAATCTTTATATCAGTAGTTTCTCAAACCGAGCGGCCGAAGCCGAAGGGAGATACTGCTCCAGTTCATTCTAACTAACTATTTTAGATGCAGAAACTTAGGTTTTGGACCCAAGTTCTGAATCCGTTTGGATTCTAGGAACCGGCGTTGGTGGGTGTCAAGCATCGGATCGCGCGCTCTAGCTGTAACAACGAAGGGCACTAAGGTTCACGAAGGAAGGCCTCGGCTGCTATCCTCTATTGCTTTCTTATGAAGGTTCGGCCACATGTTGCCGTTGTGGGCGCCGGGGCTTTCGGGGGATGGACTGCGCTGCATCTGGCGGAGCGCGGCGCGCGCGTCACCTTGATCGATGCGTGGGGTCCGGGCAATTCGCGGTCTTCGTCGGGCGGGGAGACTCGCGTCATGCGCGGGACGTATGGGCCGGATCAGCCGTACACAGAGATGGCTGCTCGTGCGCTTAAGCTCTGGGCCAAGTACGAACGGAAGTGGAAGCGTCAGTTCCTGCATCGCAGCGGAGTGTTGTGGATGGCGGCTGGGCGGGATGATGCGTTCGAGCGCGGATCGGTGGAGATGCTGCGCGCGGCGAAGATCAAGTATCAGGAATTGTCGGCGGCGCAGATGAAGAAGCGCTGGCCGCAGATTAATTTTGAGGGAATCGAGTGGGGAATTTTCGAGCCGGAGTGCGGATATCTGGACGCGAGAGAGAGTTGCGCGGCGGTGGTGGAGGCACTCGTCAAAGTTGGAGGAAAGTACAGACAGGTCGAGGTGGTGCCCGGAGGTTTGGAGGACGGCGAGGCTGTTGCACTGTCGGATGGGTCAAAGCTTAAGGCGGATGTGTACGTCTTCGCCTGCGGCCCGTGGCTCGGACGGTTGTTTCCGAGAACGGTTGGTTCGCTGGTTAGCGCTACCAAACAGGATGTGTTTTTCTTTGGCACTCCTGCCGGCGATACACGCTTTCACGCACCCAACATTCCAGTGTGGGCAGACCACCGCGACCATTTCTTCTACGGAATTCCTGGGAGTGATCGCCGCGGTTTCAAGGTTGCTGATGACACACGGGGCGAGGAATTTGATCCGACAGACGGCAATCGCGTGATTAGTCCGAATACATTGAAGAGAGTCCGTGAGTATCTCGCGTTCCGCTTCCCTGCCCTGCGCAATGCGCCTTTGATCGAGAACCGCGTTTGTCAGTACGAGCAGACGCCCGACAGCCACTTCATCGTTGATCGACATCCGGAGCGCGAGAATGTCTGGCTGCTCGGAGGCGGGTCAGGGCATGGGTTCAAGCACGGACCTGCCGTCGGCGAGATGATGGCAGAGTTGATTCTCAAAGATCGCGCGCCTTCTGATGTGTGGAGATTGGGAAGGTTCAAGACGAACTCACCACAGGGTTCACAGAGGAACACGGGGAAGACCCCTCTCTAATTCCCGTGTCCTTTGTGGTGAAACTTCACTGGATCTGGATCACGTTGCCTGGGGCGTTGGCTTTGATCTCTCCTATACGGTCGACTACTTTGTGCGCGAAATCGTAAATCGACTTCGCGTGGGGAGAGTTTTCGCCTTCGAGGACGACCGGCTTACCACCGTCGCCGGATTTGCGGACTTCGGGGTCGAGCGCGATGCTTCCCAGGAACGGCACTTCGAAGCGCTTCGCCATCAGTTCGGCGCCGCCGCGCGAAAAGATATCGATCTCGTGCGAGCAGTGCGGGCATACGAAATAGCTCATATTCTCGACAACACCGGCGACGTCGACTTTCATCTGGCGAAACATCTCGATCGCCTTGCGCGCGTCTTGTAGAGAGACATCAGATGGAGTCGAAACGACCACCGCGCCTGTCAAAGGAACGGTCTGCACCAGCGACAACGCGACATCTCCAGTACCCGGCGGCAGATCGATGACCATGTAGTCGAGGTGTCCCCATTCGACCAGACCCAGGAACTGGCGGATGATCTGGTGCAACATGGGTCCGCGCCAAATGACCGGCTTGTCGCCAGGGTTGAGGAATCCGACGGAGATGACTTTCAAGCCAAAAGCTTCGATGGGCTCAATGCGGTTGTCTCCGACTATTCGTGGCTGGGAGTTCACGCCGAGCATCAGCGGGACGTTCGGGCCGTAGACGTCGGCGTCGAGCAGGCCGACCTTGTGTCCCATTTTAGCCATGGCCACGGCGAGGTTTACCGACAGAGTGGTCTTGCCAACGCCTCCTTTGCCTGACCCGACGGCGATGATTGCGTCGACTCCGGGCAAGGGCTGGGGTTCCTGCTGCTGCGGTCCATGCTGATGCGGCATATGTGCGTTCAAAGGAAAGCTCCTGGTACGAGATTAAGAAGGGCGCCTTGCTGAGATGAAGTCGAACCCTAAAGAATGATTATACAGGCCTTTGGCGTCTCCCAGCTGTGCCCCGAACCCGCCAGCTTTCATGAATGCAACTTAAAGGCACACTTCTTGTCATCATTCGATGCTATAATTGATGCCGAGGAGAATGCCATGCGCACTACCATTGCTCTTGACGATGATCTCGTCCGTACAGCCCAGGAGTTCACCGGTATGGACGAGAAGACGGCGTTGGTGCGTGAGGCCCTCAAAGCATTGATTGAGCGTGAGAGCGCCCGCAGGCTGGCTGCGTTGGGCGGGTCGATGCCCGGATTGAAGACCATTCCCCGGCGAAGGAATGGCAAGCAATGATCCTTGCTGATACCTCCGTTTGGATCGATTATTTCCGCTCGGGGAATCGCGAAATGCAGAAGGCGCTGAATCAGGGACAGATTGTGATGCATCCCTGGGTCGTGGCGGAACTGGCGCTGGGTTCGCTGCGGGATCGAACCGGGACGCTTGCGATGCTGGATTTGCTGCCGGAGGCACAGGTTGCGCAGCTGAGCGAATTGCGAAGGATGATCGAATCTCGCCGCCTTTACAGCCTCGGCATGGGTTTGATCGACATCCAGTTGATCGCGTCAGTCTTCTTGAGTCCCCCTACTCGGCTGTGGACTCGGGACAAGCCGCTTCGACGGGTTGCCGAAGGGCTCGGCATTCATGCGAAGCTTCCTTAGTCGGTTCGATCACGATAGGAACACTATTTGGTCTCGGCGAGAAACACCAACAAGCTGTCTCGTTGCGAACTGCGATGGGCACGCTGATGCCTCCTGCAGGTCCGATCATGATCGGTTACAGTGTAACTTTCATCAGCTTTCAGACGGCCCCCTGCACCGTCTAATCTCTCATCTGACTCCCCCCTGGGCTCGACTGCGTGGATTGGGAAGAAAGCTATGTCAAGGCCTGGGTTACTGATGGGGACTGGGAACACGATCATGCGCGGCGGATCTCGTCTTTTTTCGACCTTGCTACTCTCAGGAATCGCAGTCGGCCAGATCATCAGCAGCACTACGCGCAATGATCCGGAAATCAGTATTGGGGCTGCAGCCGCAGAAGAAACAACCTACCGTCTCTGGCAGATCGGAGAGGGGACCTTCGGGCCACGGAGTCCGCTGGAAAGTCCGAAGGGATCAGTCTCCGCACTCGACCTAAAGGCTCCGGGAAAGGCGCGTCGCGAGTACCAGGATGGGTATCGCCTGTTGCAGAAGAAGGATTACGACGGTGCCGTCACGCACCTTACGGCCGCAATCACAATCTATCCCAACTATGTGGCGGCCCACAGCGCGCTCGGCTCGGCGTATCTGAATCTCAAGCAGAACGAGAAGGCGCGCGCTGAATTTTCCAGGGCTAGTGAGTTGGATTCACACTTGCCTAGCTCCTTTGTCAATCTCGCCTGCGCCGAACTTGCGCTCCAGGATTATCCGGCGGCGGAGCACTCGATGCAGCAGGCATCTGCCCTGGCACCGCTAGACCTTCCCGTCCTGACCGCCCTTTCGTATGGGCAGCTCATGAATAAGGACTATCAAGCTGCCATTGGCACCGCCGGAAAGATTCATGCCGGCAAACATGAGGGCTTCGCGAAGGTGCATTTGTATGCCGCTGCAGCGTGGCAGGGACTGCAGAATGTGCCGGAGGCGAAGCAGGAACTCACACTATTTCTGCGAGAGGACCCTAAGGCGACAGCGGCAGCGCATGTAGCCGAAATGCTGAGCGAATTGGAGAATCCGTCACCTGTTGTGGAGCAACCTTCACAGCCGGAGGTCAAAGTTACATACTCACGGAATGCGGGGGAAAATCCATCCTCGCAAGGGCAAGTGGCCGAGTCCCTGCGACAGTTGGTGGAAGCATCCAAGGCGAACGCCGATTCGAAGGAGGATACGCCGGAAGCGGCTTCTAACCCGGCGGCTGCGCCTCCCTCCACGCCAGCTGCTCCTTCGACCCACGCGACCGATTCTTCAGTCTTGACTTTGCATTCATCCGCCAATGAAGTAGCTGTCTTTTTCGCCGCCACGAGTCATCGCAAGTCTGTCACGGACCTGACTGTAGAGAATGTCACCATTCGCGACAATCGTCAGGCTCCCGCCCAGGTCACCGGATTCCGCAACGAGGCGGAACTGCCGCTGCGGCTCGGAATCGTGATTGACACCAGTGCTTCCGTGACAGGCCGTTTCCGTTTCGAGCAGGGCTCGGCTATCGACTTTCTGCAGAAAGTAATGGCTCCCCCCAAGGACCAGGCATTCGTCATTGGCGTTTCTAACTCCGTTCTCGTGGTGCAGGATTTCACGAACGAACAGCCATTGCTGGCAAATGCGGTGCATCAACTGGCGCCGTCGGGCGGTACGGCGCTTTGGGATGCTGTTGCATTTGCCGCTGACAAACTCGCCAGCCGTGTGGAAGAACATCCAGTCGCCAGACTACTCGTCGTTCTTAGCGACGGACAGAACAACTCAAGCAGCATGACGCTAGAGCAGGCCATCGATCACGCGCAGAGAAAAGAAGTCTTCGTGTATACGGTGAGTACGAGTGATGATGAGGATTCAAGCCTGAGTTCGTCCCTCGGCAGGCGTTCGTTGCAATTGCTAGCCGAGTCGACCGGTGGTGCCGCGTTTGCTCCAGGATCGATTCACCGCCTGAATACGAGCTTTGGCGATCTGCAACGCTTGATCCGTGGGCGTTACCTCATTAGTTACAAACCGGCTGAATTCAAGCGTGATGGGCAGTACCGGACGATTGACATCGAGGCGGAAAAGGACGGGCAGAAGCTGCGGATCTATGCTCGCAAAGGATATTTCGCGTCTGCGCCGCCTCCGCCAGAACCAGAGAAGGCGCCGCGTTCTTCTCAGTAGCCTTCTCCCTCCAGCCGCACTTTTCCTCTGAACATGCGGAACAGAAAAGTGAAGTAGCCAAGGGCCAGGATTACACCCACGATCCACCAAGTCACGCCGACGGTGAGGCCATGATGGCCAGCAGCGGTGTTGTAGATGGTCAGGCTTAAGGCCGGATCGGTGCTTGCTGGAAGAACAACGGGATAGAGCGCGAAGGCTGCACCAACCAGCATTCCGACGATGTAGAGAGCGGAAGCGACGAAGGCCATCTTCTCTTTGGCCCTCAGAATGCCATGCATCATGACCGCCAGCGAACCGAAGACCAGCACTGGAATAACGAATGCCATGAAGTGGTGCTTGTAGTTATCGAGCACACCATGATGAATGGAAACTGTTGCCACTAGTCCGACAACGGTGAGCAGGAGCTGGACTGGCCAGGCAAATTTCGCCACAGTCAGAGCCCTCCGATGCAGATCGTCTTCAGTCTTGGTTGCGATGTAGAGAGATCCGTGCGCGGTCAGCGTGACCAAAGCGATCACTCCGGTGAGGACCGTGTACCAATCGAGAATGCCGTTGTTGACACCGCTGGTTCCAGAGTTGACGCGGAAGTTGGTCCAGAGGGGCTCAAAGAAGTATTGGTCGGGTCCAAGCGGAACGCCACGCACGACATTGCCGAGCGCCGCGCCGAAGAAGATACATAGCAGAATGCTAGCGACGCAGAATATGACGTCGAAGAATCCCCGCCAGACGGGATTGCTCATATGGGCGCCGAGTTCGATACCGATGCCGCGCAGCATCAGCAGCCAGAGAACCATCATCAGCGGCAAATAAAAACCGCTGAAGCTGGAGGCGTAGAGCAACGGGAAAGCGAAGTAGAGCGTGCCTCCGGCGGCGAGCAGCCAGACTTCATTGCCGTCCCATACGGGACCGATGGCGCGCATGATCTTCTGGCGCTCGGCGGGCGTGCGTGTTGCGCCCAGGTAGATAACTCCTGCGCCAAGGTCAAAGCCGTCAAGGACAACATAGGCAGCTACCATCACTGCGACGATCATGAACCAGAGTGTTTCCATTGCAATCCTCGGGGGCTCAAAGCCCCGGTTTGTGTGCTGAGTTAGGAACACCAGCGCGTGTTTACTGCTTCTCACCGCGACACTGCAACGACTTCCTCCGGAGCAGCCGGAATATCGTGGTGCGCAGATTCAGCATCTGGTCCTGTCTCAATCTCACGGCGAACCAGGAACAAAAACAGAATCGCGAGTACGGTGTACATACCCATGAATCCCAGCAGCGTGAAGATTCCGTTTCCTGCCGACACGGTCTTGGAATATCCATCGGCGGTTCGCATCAACTGGTAGACCAGCCACGGCTGGCGGCC
>Ga0335082_10003604_pt1 | contig 16855 bp, 17 predicted proteins | sample Lox_Sample_41_FD_206718 | JGI IMG/M metagenome (GOLD analysis project Ga0335082, IMG submission 206718) | Soil microbial communities from Loxahatchee National Wildlife Refuge, Florida, United States - Lox_Sample_4.1 | ecosystem: Environmental > Terrestrial > Soil > Wetlands | place: USA... | reverse complement strand
TTGACGCGGCTCCAGTCGAGCGGTCCGATGGCGGGGCCTTTCCAGCCGCGCTCCCACGCCGCGGCGTTCGCGAGCACCTGCGCTGCGAAGGCCTCGTGGATCTCGATGAGGTCGATGTCGGCGAGCTTGAGGCCGGCGCGCGCGAGCAGGCGCGGCACCGTGATGGCGGGGGCCATGAGCAGGCCTTCGTCCGGATGCAGCGCGGCGAAGTCCATGGCCTCGATGAAGGCGAGGGGCTTGCGGCCCTCGCGCCGCGCGCGCTCCTCGCTCATGAGCAGCACCGCGGCCGCGCCGTCGGTCACGGGCGAGGCGTTGCCCGCGGTGATGGTGCCGTCGTCGCCGAACGCGGGGTTGAGCGTTGCGAGCTTTTCCAAAGAGGTATCAGCGCGCGGGCCGGAGTCGCGCGTCACGCCTTCCAGCGGAACGATCTCGGCGGCGAGCTTGTCGGCCGCGGCGACCGCGTTGCGGTGGCTCGCGAGCGCGACCTCGTCCTGCCGCGTACGCGCGATCTCCCACCTGGCGCGGGTGATTTCCATATGCTCGCCCATCGAGAGGCCGGTGGTCGGCTCCCGGAACGTGGCGGGGTCGGCGCCGCTCAGCCACTCGACCCCGCCGGCGATGCCGGCGCTGATGCGGCCGCGGGCGATGGCGTCGGCGATGATGGTCGCGGTGCGCAAGCCGGTGATGCAGTAGGAGGATACGGTCTGCGCCTCGATCGAAGCGGGCAGGCCGGCCTCGAACACGATCTCCCGGGCGAGGTTGGGCTTGCCCCGCTCGGGAACGACGGCACCGAAGGCCATGGCCTCGACGCCGGCCGGATCCACATCGTGGCGGCCGAGCAACCCGCGTACGGCGTGGGTGGCGAGCGCGAGCGGGCCGAGCTTGGAGAATGCCTGGCCCGCCTTGACGAAGGGGGTGCGGGCGCCGGCGACGATAGCGACTCTGGAGGTAGTCATAGGATCCTCGCTTGACAAGCGGTCGGAAGCAAAATATGATACACGTCATATGAAGCCGGTCAAGACGATTTCCAAGAAGGAGCAGACCCGCGAGCGCATCCTGCGAGCGGCGGCGAGTGCAATCCGCAAGCACGGCTACGAGGGCGTCGGGGTGGCCGATGTGATGAAGGATGCCGGCCTCACGCACGGCGGCTTCTATGCCCACTTCGATTCGCGCGACTCCCTGTTGGCTGCGGCGGCCGATCAGGCGGGCGCCGAATCGCTGGAGAGCCTCGGTCGGGCCCTCGCAGCGGCGAAGCCGGGCGAGGAACTGATGGCGCTGGTCGATTCGTATCTCTCCGACCGGCACGTCGCCGCGGCCGAGCAGGGTCTGGGCTGCGCCATCGCCGCGGCGGGCAGCGAAGTACCCCGCCAGGAGGCGGAGGTGCGCCGGGCCGCGAGCCGGCGCATCAAGGACATGATCGGGCTTGTCGAGCGTCAGCTTCCGGAGTGGGGGAAGGGCGCCGCCCATGAGAAGGCAATGGCGGTCACCTCCACCTTGGTCGGCGCTCTGCTGCTCGCCCGCGCGGTCGACGATCCGCAGCTTGCGAAGAGCATCCGCAAGGCCGCGCGCGAGCTCGTCCGCGCCACTGCTGGTTGATTTTTTTGGACATTAATATGACGTATATCATATTCAAGGCGGGCGACAAGCCCCGGCCGCTCTGGTTCATCGCCACGCTGATCCGCTTCCCCATCAACCAGGCGCCGAAGCTACGGCCGGCGCAAGCAACCCGAAGGAGAACGACATGAGCAATTCGAAAGGTACTGCCCTGATCACCGGCGCGTCGCGTGGCATCGGCGCCGTCTATGCCGATCGCCTTGCCAGGCGCGGCTACGACCTCATCCTGGTGGCCCGCGATGAAGCGCGGCTCGCGGATCTCGGCGCAAAGCTCGCGTCCGCGACCGGACGCAGGGTGACCGTGTTCCCCGCCGACCTCAACGACCAGGCCGGCCTCGCGAAAGTGGAGGAACGACTGCGGCGCGATAGCAGCATCACGATGCTGGTCAACAATGCCGGCAGCGCCGCTGTCACGCCGCTCGTCCAGTCGGACGTCGATGCGATGGAGCGGATGATCGATCTCAACGTCACGGCGCTGACGCGTCTGACCTATGCCGCTGCGCCGGCTTTCGCGGAGCGCGGCGCCGGCACCATCATCAATATCGCCTCGATCGTAGGCATTGCGCCCGAGCTGCTCAACGGCGTCTACGGCGCAACCAAAGCCTACGTGATTGCGCTCAGCCACTCGCTCCAGCACGAGCTCGGCGGCAAGGGCGTGCGCATCCAGGCGGTACTGCCGGGCGCTACGGCGACCGATCTCTGGGAAACGGCAGGCCGTCATTGGCGGGAGCTGCCGCCGCAGATCGTCATGTCGACGGAAGACATGGTCGACGCGGCGCTTGCCGGCCTCGATCAGGGCGAGCGGGTGACGATTCCGGGCCTGCAGGACGGCGAGGAGTGGGGCCGTTTCGAGGCCGCGCGCCGCGCGCTCGCCCAGAAGCTGGGGAGCTCCCGGCCGGCGCCGAGATACCGGGTCGCGGCGTGATTCGCGTGGATCAGAGGATGCCGTCGTGAATACCCGCATGGATCCGCGCACGCGCGCGTTGCTCGAGGGGCCTATCGCCACGACGCTGCTGCGGCTCGCCGCCCCGAACATGCTCGTCATGGTCGTCCAGGCGGCCGTCGGCCTCCTCGAAACGTATTTCGTCGGCAAGCTCGGTACCGACGCGCTCGCAGGCGTGGCGCTCGGTTTCCCGGTCGTCATGCTGATGCAGATGATGTCGGCGGGTGCCATGGGCGGCGGTATCGCCTCGGCAATCGCGCGTGCCCTCGGCAGCGGACGGCGCAGCGATGCCGATGCGCTCGCCGTCCACGCGCTCGTGATCGGGCTCGGCTTCGGCGTTGCCTTCATGGTCGCTGCCTTGGGCGGCGGACGGCTGCTCTACGGCGCCATGGGCGGGACGGGCGCGTCGCTCGAGGCGGCGCTCACCTACTCGAACTGGGTCTTCGCCGGCGCGGTGCTGGTGTGGTTGTTCAACTCGCTCGCTGCCGTGATCCGCGGCACCGGCAACATGGTGCTACCGGCGATCGTGATCTGCGCGGGAGCCGTGATCGCGATTCCGCTCTCGCCGGCGCTCATCTTCGGCTGGGGCCCGTTCCCCCGCCTTGGCATTGCGGGCGGGGCGTTGGCGCTGGTCTCCTACTACGCACTGGGGAGCATTGCGCTAGCCGCCTATCTCTGGTCGGGGCGGAGCGTCCTGCGCCCGTCGTTGCGCACCGTGCGCTTCCAGTGGCCGCTCTTCCGGGACATCCTTCGGGTCGGCGCGATGGCGGCGCTCGTAACCGTCTCGACCAACCTCACGATCGTGATCGGCACCGCGCTCGCCGGCGCGTTCGGGCCGGCGGCAATCGCGGGCTACGGAACGGGCGCGCGTCTGGAATATCTGCTCGTACCGCTGGTCTTCGGTCTCGGCGCGCCCCTCGTCGCCATGGTCGGGACGAGCATCGGGGCAGGTATGCGCGAGCGCGCATTGCGCACGGCATGGATCGGTGGCGCCATTGCGGCGATCCTCACGGAAGCGATCGGCCTGGCGGCGGCCACTAAACCCGAGGCATGGCTCTCGCTCTTCGACGCGAACCCCGAAATGCTGGATGTGGGGTCGCAGTACTTGCGCCTGGTCGGACCGTTCTACGGCATGTTCGGGCTTGCGCTTGCGCTGTATTTTGCTTCCCAGGGCGCCGGCCGCCTGCTGTGGCCTCTCATCGCCAACCTGGCGCGCCTCCTCATCGCGGCGGTCCTCGGGTGGCTCGCGCTGCGCTGGAACGGCGATCTTTCGCAGGTCTTCATCGCGCAGAGTCTGGCGCTCGTCGCGTTTGGGCTGATCAATGCCGCGGCGGTCGCCGGCGGTGCCTGGTTCGGTCCGTTGAAGTGGCCGTGGAGCGCGACGACCGCGCGGGAAACCAGGCCGGCGACGTGAATCAGCGGGACCTGGGGTTCTGTCCCTCGGTCGCCGCCGTCACGAATCGTTGCGGCCGAGAGCTCGAGCCCCATACCGAGGGCGGTCAACCCGGCACGGTGCCCTGAGCGGGCCGGGCCTCCGCCGGCGAGCGCTCCTCCGGCGCCAAGGCGGTGCGCCGCCGCTTGCGTTCGTCGTCGGTCGTGGGTTGCCAGCCGAAGCGGCGCCAAGTCTGCATGACGGGCGCCGCCACCGCCGGCACGTACCGGAACAATGGCGCTGGGTGGAAAGCGCCCTGCTCAGGCTTTCCTATGGGGCGGGCCCGCGAGGCCGCAGGAGACGCCCGAGACCCGGCCCGCTCAGCGCACCGTTTCGATCGCAGCCGCGAACACGTAGCCCGCGCCGCGCTCGGTGCGGATGAGCGTCTGGCCCGGGCCGCCGGCCTCGAGCTCCTTGCGCAGGCGTCCGATCTGGACGTCGATCGAGCGGTCGTAGACTTCGTCGTTGTGCAGGCGCGAGAGGCTGAGCAGCTGATCGCGCGACAGCACCCGCTGCGGGGCGGCAAGAAACGCCGCGAGCAGGTTGAACTCGCTGTTGGTGAGCGCGACGGTCTCCCCGCCCGGGGTGGTCAGCCGGCGCAGCCGCACGTTGAGCTCCCGCCCGGCGAAGCGGTAGGCGCGGATCCGCGCGAGCCCCTCCGCGACCGTCTCCTGCGCGCGCGAGCGCCGCAACAGCGCGCGGATGCGCGCCAGCAGCTCGCGCGGCGGCCGATGCAACAGGACCCGCCCGCGGTCCCATTCGGCCAGGATGCGCACGCGCGTGGTCGGATAGTCGACGCACTCGGCGACGAACACCGCCTGAACGCCGAGGGCGCGGGACATGCAGCGCACCGCCGAGCGGAAGAGCGCCTCACCGGAGAGCGGGGCGATCGTCTCACCGAGCTCGTCGACGAGCGACCGGTGGAACGCGTCGTCGCCCGACGCGACGCGCGGCGGACGGGCAAACGGCGGGCGATTCTCGGCCGATCGAGGCGCCATGCTCTCCCTTCGGGAAGCCGAGTGGTAGTCGCGGATCCCCGCACATTCCTTCCGACCGACCGCAGTTGCGGTGCGGGAGACCGTGATCCGTACTCCCGCCGCCCGTCGCTCTTAACACCGTGAGAGCGGAGAGATGTGGTCGATCATCTCGCTGAAAACGTTGCGGCGGCGCTCAGCTGGAACCGGAACACCGCTCCCTTGTCCGCTTCCTCCATCAGCCGGATGTCGCTGCCGTGCAACTGCAGGATGCGCTGAACGATCGCGAGGCCCAATCCGCCCCCGGCGTCCTCGACCCCATCGCCCCCCTCGACCCTGGGAAACGAAGGCCGCGTGAAGAGACTCTCGCGCAGCGGGGCGGGGAGGCCCGGGCCGGTGTCGCTCACCTGCACCACCACCTCCCCGGCGACATGCCGCAGCCGCACCTCGATTTCGCCACCCGCCGGCGTGTGACGGATGGCGTTGTCGAGAAGGTTGGTCAGCACGCGCTCGATCATCCCCAGGTCGGCCGTGACGGCGGGCAGGTCCGCGGCGATGTTCGCGACGAGGCGCTGTTGCCGTGCCTCGGCCGCCAGCTCGAACTTCTGGAACACGTCCTGGACGAGATCCGCCAGGGAAAAGCGCTCCGCTTCCGGTTTGACGGCACCGTACTCGAGCCGGGCGAGCTCGAAGAGTTCCTGCGCAAGCCGCCCCACCTTGCGGCTCTGCCCGAGGGCGATCTCGAGGTAGCGGCGCCGCTCGGCGTCGGTCAGCGTGTCGGCCTTCACGAGCAGGGTTTCGAGATAGCCGTGGAGCGAGGTGAGCGGCGTGCGCAGATCGTGCGAGATGTTGGCGACGAGCTCGCGGCGCTGCTGATCCTGCGCTGTCAGCTCGCGCCACTGGCTATCGATGCGGCTCGCCATCTGCCGGAACGCCTGCTCGAGGGTCGCGATCTCGTTGCCGCCGCCCTGCCGTCGGGGAGGTACCGGTGAGCGCAGGCCCTCGGTCGATGCGACATTGCCGGTGCCGAATCCGCGGACCGCAGCCGTCAGCGTTCGCAGGGGGCGCGTGATCAGATGGAACGCCGTCAGCCCCGCAAACAGCCCGAGCAGCGCGACCAGGGCCATCGACCACAGTGTGGTGCGCAGCACGTTACTGGCGCCGAGCGTGGCCGCCAGCGCGTCGTGTTCTTCGCCCTGCAGCACCACATACACGTAACCGGCGTCGCGATCATCGACGCGCAGCGGTGCCGCACTGAACACCTTGCGCGCGCCGTCGCTGCGCGGGTCGTCGCCGAGGATCGGCAAGGGTTCGCCCGCGAGCAGTCGCCGTATGGGCGCCACGTCCACCCGGTCCCGCCTGAGATGTCCCGGAGGTGCCGCCTGGCCCGCGATGCGGCCGTCGGTGCCGAGCAGGTAAACCTCGACGCTGGGATTCACGGCCATCAGCTTGTCGAAGAGGTCGTGCACGGCGCCCGGGTTCAGGCCACCCTTCTCCATCAACGCCGAATTGGCGGCGATGTGTGCGGCGAGGCTGCTCGACAGCCGTTGGATCATTTCCTGCTCGTGTCGCTCGCTCGAGCGCGTCTGCAGCCAGGCGGAAGCGCCGCAGCAGGCGAGCAGCAGCACGGCGAACACCGCGGACAGGCGCTGCGACAGGCCCGCCTGCTGCATCACTGACCCGTTTCCGCCGTCGGTACCGGCGAGAACTTGTAGCCGAGTCCCCACACGGTCAGGATGCGCCGCGGTGCCGCGGGGTCCGCTTCGACCTTCACCCGCAGGCGGTTGATGTGCGTATTGACCGTGTGCTCGTAGCCGTCGTGCTGGTAGCCCCAGACGTGGTTGAGCAAGTCCATGCGCGAGAACACCTTGCCCGGGTGTCTGGCGAAGAAATACAGGAGATCGAACTCCCGCGGGGTCAGCTCGATGACCCGGCCATTCACCCTGACTTCGCGCTCCAGCGGGTCGATGGACAGGTCCGCCGACTCCAGCCTCCCAGAGTCGAGACGTGCATTTCGTGCGAGCGCGTCGGTGCGCCGCAGTAGCGCCTTGACCCTCGCCACCAGCTCGAGCACCGAGAACGGCTTGGTGAGGTAGTCGTCGGCGCCCAGCTCGAGGCCCAGGATGCGGTGGACCTCGCTCGAGCGCGCGCTGGTGATGATGATCGGCGTGTAGCGCGTCATTGCGCGGGCGCGCCGGCAGATTTCCAGACCGTCGACGCCGGGCAGCATCAGGTCGAGCACCAGCGCATCCCAGCCTCCCTCCTCCAGCAGGCGCAGGCCCGCGTGCCCGTCGGCGGCACGGACGATCGCGTACCCCTCGTCGTGCAGGTGCATGCGCATGAGCTCGGCGATGTGGGCGTCGTCTTCGACGATCAGGACACGTCTTGGCGTAGCCATGGCGGTGATCGGTGTCATAGCGGTCCGCGGTGTCGGCGTTAGTCGGGTCGGACGGGCGCGGCCTTGCATTCTTCCCCGATCCTGGGGCGCGAGTGATCACAATTAATTTAACTGTCCGGGAGGACTTGGAGACCCATCGGGGAGAACACTGCCGGGGCTGCCGCGCCCTTCGGCGCAGCCGCCTATGGACGTGACGGCCGCGGCAATCTTTGCTTCGGGCCGCACGATCCAGCAACGACCGCAACTCCACTTATGAGGATATTGAAATGAACAGGCTCGCCGCAACACTCCTTGCAACCTGCATAACCTTCGCAACCGCCGCGGCTTTCGCCGACGGCACGTCGAAGGACGCCATGAAAGGCGATTCGATGTCGAAGGACGCCATGCACAAAGACGGCATGCGCGGAGACGCGATGACCCATGGCACCGCGAAGGACGAAAGCAAGGCCAAGCACGATGCAATGGATAAGGGCGCCATGGGCAAGGACGCCATGGGCAAGGACGCAATGGGGAAGGACGCCATGGAGAAGGATGCGATGAAGAAGTAGCCGCGCGCGGGCGAGCCGCTGGTGATGTTCGGCGGCTCCCCCTCGAATTCCCCGAACTCGTCGATTGCTTTGCCGCACCGGAGTCCATTGTGCTAGTCCTCCTCGCGCTCTCCTATCTCGCTGGGGCGCTGACGATCCTCGCCCCCTGCATCCTGCCGATCCTGCCCTTCGTATTTGCACGGGCGGATCAACCTTTCCTCCGCAGCGGCTTGCCGCTCCTTGCGGGAATGGCAGTCACCTTTGCCGGCGTGGCGACGCTCGCGGCGGTCGGCGGGGCATGGGCCGTCCAGGCCAACCAGTACGGACGCATCGCCGCCATCGCGCTGCTCGGCGTTCTCGGCGTCACGCTCATTGCGCCCGCGCTCGCCGATCGATTGACCCGCCCGCTCGTTGCGATCGGATCCCGCCTTTCCGACGCGGCTCACCGTGGCGCGCAAACCTCCGGCCAGTCGGTCTTGCCATCGCTGGCGCTCGGCGTTGCGACCGGTCTGCTCTGGGCGCCCTGCGCCGGACCGATCCTCGGCATCATCCTGACGGCGGCCGCGCTGCGCGGCGCGAGCGCGGAAACCTCCCTGCTGCTGCTCGCTTACGCGGCCGGCGCCGCCACGTCGCTGGCTCTCGCCGTGCTGGTCGGCGGCCGGGTCTTCAACGCCATGAAGCGGTCACTCGGCATCGGCGAGCACCTGCGCCGGGGTCTGGGCGCCGCGGTGCTGGCAGGCGTCGCGGCGGTCGCGCTCGGTCTGGACACCGGACTTCTCGCGCAGTTCTCCTCCGGTAGCACCACGTCCATTGAAGACGCCCTGTTGAAGAGATTCCGCCCCGGTCCGGACGAACGTACCGGGGTGCCGGCAATGTCCACCGCGGACGGATCGGTTGTCGCCGCCGCCGCCGACACCGCGCCGGTGAGCCCTGCGGCCTCGCTTCCGGTCGAGGGAAACCTCCCGCCGCTCACCGGCATCACGCAGTGGCTGAATTCCCCGTCGCTCACGCCGGAATCCCTGCGCGGCAAGGTCGTTCTCGTCGACTTCTGGACCTATTCCTGCATCAACTGCCTGCACGCCCTGCCGCATGTGCGCGAGTGGGCGCAGAAGTACAAGGATCAGGGGCTGGTCGTGATCGGTGTGCATTCACCGGAGTTCGCGTACGAGCGGGACATCGGCAACGTGAAGCGCGCCGTGCGCGACCTCGGTATCAGCTTTCCCGTGGCGATCGACAACGACTTCGCGGTGTGGCGCGCCTTCGACAATGAATACTGGCCGGCGCACTACTTCATCGACGCCCGGGGACGCGTCCGCTTCCACCACTTCGGCGAAGGCGCGTACGAGCGGTCGGAGCAGGTGATCCGTCAGTTGCTCGAGGAGGCGCGCGCGGCCGGCGCAGCCGAGGGCAGCGGCCGCCGCGGCGCAGGCGAGGCTGCCGCACCCCGCGGGAACGACACCGCGTCCCGGTCTGTCGAATCGTCTTTGAGCGAGGGTTGAACCATGGAGATCAAGCATTCCCGATTGCACAGCGCTCGGGCCCTCGGTCCGCGGTCCTCGAGCGTCCTGCTCGTGAGCATGGCTTTTGTTGCACTCGTCGCTGCGGTGGTCTGGCACGCCGGTCCGCGGGCTGCGGAGACGGCGGTGATGGTGCCCGCGCCGGTCGTCGACGAGGTCGCTCCGCCCGGAGCCGCTACCGAGACGGCCGTGCTGGCGGGCGGCTGCTTCTGGGGAGTGCAAGGGGTGTTCCAGCACGTCAAGGGCGTGACGAGCGCGGTGTCAGGTTACGCCGGAGGCGATGCGCGCAGCGCACGGTACGAGACCGTGGGCTCCGGCATGACCGGCCACGCGGAGGCGGTGAGCATCACCTTCGATCCAAGGCAGATCAGCTACGGGCGCGTGCTCCAGATCTATTTCTCGGTGGCCCACGATCCGACGCAGCTGAACCGCCAGGGGCCGGACTCGGGACCGCAATACCGCTCGGCGATTTTTCCCGTCACCGCCGAGCAAGCTCGCGTGGCGGAGCGCTACATCGCCCAGATCGACGAGGCGAAGGTCTTCGGAAGGCCGATTGCGACCCGGGTCGAGCCGTCGAAGACGTTCTATCCGGCCGAGGCCTATCACCAGGACTTCCTGACGCGGCATCCACGCCATCCGTACATCGTGGTCAACGACCTGCCGAAGATCGAGGACCTGAAGCGTCTGTTCCCCGAGAGCTATCGGCCGGAGCCGGTGCTGGTCACGGCGACCGCGGGCTCCTGACGGCGTGGATGTGGCGGTCGGCGCGGACGGTATCGAGCATCGGTGCGATCCCCGCGCTGCCGACGCCGTCGATTCAGAACTCTGGCCGCGGACCACCGGCGTCGGTGAGCGGCATTCACTGCGAATCGCCGCTCCGACCGCCGCCTACGGCCACGCGGGCAGCCTGAGCTCCGCCGCAAGGAAGTCGATGAAGAGGCGAACCCGCGCCGGCAGATAGCGCGCCGAGGAGTACACCACGTAGAGGCGGCTCGACGGGGGTCGCCACGCAGGTAGTACGTCGCGCAGAGCGCCGCGTGCCAGCTCCTCGGCCGCGCACCAGACCGGGAGCGGGGCGATCCCCAACCCGGCCAACGCGGCGGCCCGCATCGCCTCGGCGTTGTTCACGCGCAAGCACGCGTCGACCCGCAGGGTGGAATTGCCCGCCGGCCCCCTCAGCGAGAGCAGTTCCGGGTCGTCGAAGTAGGTGTAGACGACGAAACGGTGGCGGGCGAGGTCGGCGGGCGCGGCGGGCGTGCCCTGCGCCGCCAGGTAGCCCGGTGAGGCCACGAGCAGACGCGGGGTCTCGCCGAGCGCCCAGGCGTGGAGGAGGGAGTCGTCGAGGTTGGCGATGCGGATAGAAAGATCGACGCCCTCCTCCACGAGATCGACGAAGCGGTCGTTCATGAGGAGGTCGATCGAGGCGTCCGGATGGGCCGCGAGGAACCGGTTCACGACCGGCACGACGTGCATTCGCCCGAAGCCCATCGGTGCCGCAACGCGGATGCGCCCGACGGCAGCCTGCGCGCCAGCGCGCACGCTCGACTCGATCTCATCCGCTTCGGCGAGCAATCGCTGACAGCGCTCGTAGAAGTCGAGTCCCGCCTCGGTCGGTCGCAGCCGGCGGGTGCTGCGTTCCAAGAGCCGGACGCCCAGCCGGCGCTCGAGGGCGGCGATCCGCTTGCTGGCGGTCGGCTGCGTCACTTTGAGCCCCTCTGCCGCGCGGGAAAAGCTGCCGGTCTCCACGATCCGAGCGAACAGCGCCATCGTGTCCAGGCGGTCCATCGCTTTCATTCCCGTTTAGCATGAATCATATGCCCGAAGGCAGGTTTTCGGCTTTCAAGGCGACGGCTACATTCAGCACCTATTCGAGAGATCGATTCATGACGCTCAAGGAAGAGCTTGACGCCCGCCGCGCGCAGTTCCTGCGGACCGCCGACGCAGCGAGAATCGCAGCGTACCAACGCGGTGTGGATGAGCTCGTCGCCGCCAACGTCGCTGCGCACGCGATCGGTCGCGGCGACGCCGCGCCGGATTTCACCTTGCCCAATGCGCGCGGCGGCGAGGTCACGCTTTCGAAGCTGGTGGCGAAAGGGCCGGTAGTCATGGCCTTCTACCGCGGCGGCTGGTGCCCGTACTGCAACCTCCAGCTGCGCGCCTACCAGCGCGCGCTGCCCGAGATCCGCGCGCTGGGTGCGAGCCTCGTCGCGATATCGCCCGAGGCGCCCGACAAGTCGCTTTCCACGGCCGAGGAGAACGCGCTCGAGTTCGAGGTCCTCTCCGACGTGAAGGGCGAGGCCGGCCGCGCGTATCGACTCTTCTTCGACCTTTCGGACGAGCTCAAAGCGCTCTACGCCGCGAACGGCAACGATCTCGCGAAGGTGAACGGCGACGGCGCGTGGCACCTCCCGATGGCGGCAACCTATGTGATCGGCGCCGACGGCCGAGTCGCGCTGGCGTACGTCGAGGCCGAGTACCGCAACCGGCTGGAGCCCGCGGAGATTGTCAGCGCGCTCCGCGGTCTGGCGGCCAGGCCCGCAGGATGAGTCTCGTCCTCTACGACCTCGCGGCCCCCGGCGGTCGCCGCTTCAGCCCGAATTGCTGGCGCACGACAATGGCGCTCGCGCACAAGAGGCTCGAATGGGAGTCCCGACCCACGCTGTTCACCGAGATCGCCGGCATCGCCGGCGGGGGGCAGAGGACCGTGCCGGTCCTCGAGGACGACGGGACGGTCGTCGGCGACAGCTGGAAGATCGCCGAGCATCTCGAGACGCGCTACGCCGACCGGCCATCGCTCTTCGGCGGCGAGACCGGCAAGCGGCTGGCCTGGTTCGTCCAACAGTGGGCGATCACGGAGCTCCACGCGCCGATCTTCCGCATGATCGTTACCGACATCCACGATCGGCTCGCGCCCGCCGATCAGCCGTACTTCCGCGCTTCGCGCGAGAAGCGCCTCGGCGGCCGCACGCTGGAGGCGGTGCAGGCCGAACGCGAGGCGGCGTTGCCGACGTTCCGCGCCGCGCTCGCGCCGCTGCGGCTCGCGCTCGCGTCGCAGGCGTTCCTCGGCGGAGCGGCGCCGACCTACGCCGACTACGTCGTGCTCGGCCCGTTCCAATGGGCGCGCGCGATGAGCCCCTTCCGCCTGCTTGCCGAGGAGGATGCGGTCGCCACCTGGCTCGGCCGCTGCCTCGATCTGTACAACGGCCTCGCGCGTCGCGTGCCGGCCTTCTATTAGGAGCCGTCATGATCGATCTTTATTTCTGGACTACGCCGAACGGCTACAAGCCGCTCATGTTCCTCGAGGAGACTCGCCTCGAGCACCGCCTCGTGCCGGTGAACATTTCGAAGGGCGACCAGTTCAAACCCGAGTTCCTGGCCATCTCGCCCAACAACCGCATGCCGGCAATCGTCGACCATGCGCCTGTTGGAGGCGAGCCCCCCGTGTCGGTCTTCGAGTCCGGAGCGATCCTCCTCTACCTCGCCGAGAAGACCGGGAGATTCCTGCCGGGCGACCTCCGCGGCCGGGTCGAAGTGCTGCAGTGGCTCTTCTGGCAGATGGGCGGCCTCGGGCCGATGGCCGGCCAGAACCACCACTTCGCCGTCTACGCGCCCGAGAAGCTGCCGTACGCGATCGACCGGTATGTCCGCGAGACCGGGCGCCTGTACGGCGTCCTAAACAAGCGCCTGGCGGACCGGGCCTTCATCGCCGGCGACGCGTACACGATCGCCGACATGGCGAGCTACCCGTGGATCCTTCCCCATAAGCGGCAAAGCCAGAATCTCGACGATTTCCCGCACCTCAAGCGCTGGTTCGAGTCGGTCAAGGCGCGTCCGGCGACGGTGTGGGCGTACGAGCGCGGCGCCGCGCTGAACAGGGCGCCCACGGTCACCGAGGAATCGAAGGCGCTGCTGTTCGGCCAGTCGGCCGCGACGGTCGCCTGAGCCCTCCGACGGCATCCGAAAGGGATCCTGGTCTCGAGGATTCAACCCTCGCCCGGGACGATTGGACCGATGATGCAGCGTCGTTTCCCGCGACGCGGACGCGCGTCGAAGCAGGAGTTCTCCGGTGCGATTCGTGCTCGGGATCTCGACCGCGTTATCATCTTTCGCGAGTACCCATTTGTCGCGGAGGCAGTGATGGACCGTATCGACACGCGGGTGGCAACCCGCGTTACCCGACACGCGTTCGTGCACGCTGCGGCTACCTGTGCTGTCGTCACGGTAGCCGGGCTCGGTTTCGGTTTCGGCGCACTCGCGGCGGGTGAGCCCAGGGCGGCGCAAGCGAATGAAGGTGAGCCGATGAGGATGGATGAACCCATGTCGGGCGGCATGATGAAAAAGGGCATGAAGAAAGGCGACGTGAAAAAGGCCGCCGAAGGGAAGGAACGCGAGATGAAGGAGATGCTCGAGAAAGAAGAAAAATCAATGCCGCGGGACCCCACGAAGAAGTGACTTCGAGGCTGTACGGCAGGACGACCTTTCGCGTCCCCCAAGCCTGAGCGCGCCGCGACGAAGGGGTCACACTCCGGTCGGATGGCACGACTCGTCTCGCTCAACGTCGGCCTCCCGCGCGACATCACCTGGCGCGGCCGGACGGTGCACACCGCCATTTGGAAGCAGCCGGTCGCGGGTCGCCGGACGGTGCGCCGCCTCAACATCGACGGGGACGGGCAGGGCGATCTGGCCGGACACGGCGGCGAGCACCGCGCGGTCTACGCCTATCAGATCGAGTCGTATCGCCACTGGGAGAGCGAGCTCAGGCGGCACGACTTCAGCTACGGCCAGTTCGGAGAGAACTTCACCATTGCGGGTCTCCCCGACGACGAGGTCGCGATCGGCGATCGCTATCGAATCGGCACCGCGCTCCTCGAGGTCACGCAGCCGCGCGTGACCTGCTACCGCGTCGGGATCCGGATGGACGAGTCACGCATGGCGGCCCTCCTCACCGGCAGCGGCAAGCCGGGCTTCTACTTGCGGGTGCTCGAAGAAGGTGAGGTCGAGGCGGGCGACGAGATCGTAAAGGTCGGCGCCGACGCCGAGCGCATGACCATCGCCCAGGCGAACGCGCTCCTCTACCTGCCCGAACACCCGCGGGGGGAGCTCGAGCGCGCGCTCCGCATCGCGGGGCTGTCGCCCGGCTGGCGCCGGTCGTTCCAGGCGCTCCTCGAAGCGGCGGGGCGGACCGGAAACGCCGGGCTGGCGCCCGCGTCGGCGCGTCCTGCGGCAGCGGGATTCGCGCCGATGCGGGTCGCACGCATCGATCGCGAGAGCGTCGACGTGATCTCGCTATCTGTCGTGCCCACCGACGGTCGTCCTCTTACCCTGCCTCTCGCCGGCCAGTTCATCGTGCTGCGCCTGAGCGCCGGCGCGTCCGGCTCCACGCTTTTCCGCAGCTACTCGCTCTCGGACGCTCCCGCGACGGACCACTACCGCGTCAGCGTCAAGCTCGAGCCAGACGGGGCGGCCGGTGGATACCTGCACGGCCGGGTGCGGGTGGGCGACGTGCTCGACGTGAGCGCGCCGCGTGGCAGTTTCATCCTGACGCCGGGCGACGGGCCGGTGGCGCTAGTCAGCGCGGGCATCGGTGCGACGCCGGTGCTGGCGATGCTGCACGCGCTCTCCGCGACGCGGTCGGAAAGGGAGGTGTGGTGGCTGCACGGCGCACGCGACGGCAAGAGCCATCCGTTTGCGGCCGACACGCGTCGTCTCGTCGGAGCACTGGCGCGCGGTCGGAGTCACGTCGCCTACAGCACACCCGAACCCGGGGACGTTCCCGGGCGGGACTTCGATGAGGCCGGCCATCTCGACGCGGCTCGCTTCGAGGCGCTGGGAGTCCGTCGCGACGGCGACTTCTACCTGTGCGGACCGGCGAGGTTCATGCGCGACATCACCGGCGGCCTCACCGCGTGGGGCGTCGCCGCTTCTCGGATCCACACGGAGAGCTTCGGCGGCGGTGAAGCGCTGACCCCTGGCATCGCCGCCGCCGCACCGCGCGCGCCGCATCCGCCCGCCGGCGTGCTGGGCACCGGTCCTCTCGTCTCGTTCGCCCGCAGCGGGATCGGGGTCCGCTGGGATCCGTCGGCGTACCAGAACCTGCTCGAGTTGGCCGAGGCCTGCGACGTGCCGGTCAGGTGGTCGTGCCGGACGGGCGTGTGTCACAACTGCGAGAGCGGTCTCGTGTCGGGGGCGGTGGCGTACCAGCCCGATCCGCTCGACGGGCCGGCCGACGGCAACGTCCTCATCTGTTGCGCTCGGCCCGAGACCGATGTGGTAGTCGATATCTAGCGTCGCGGGGCGGGCAGACCGGCTCCCGACATCGCCATCGTCGCAGCCGTCTGGCATGGAGGGCGTGGATCGGATGTCGTTGCGGTCCTGCTGCGCCGGCGATCTCTTAGCTACTTTCCGGCGCAAAAAGCGCTCTTTGAGGTTGGGCCGGCGACGCGCAGCCGATCGTAGACGAAGCTGTCCGTCGAGGACCGGCAGCACGCGGATCAATCGACTGTACGGACGCAAGCGGGTTCAGGCCTTGGCCGAAGCGGCGAGGGCGTGACCGATGTTGATGAGGTTGTCGCCGATGATCCCGAGCCCGACCCAGCGCTTGATGCCCAGCGGCCCCTTGTAGCGACAGCGGTTCAGTCCGTGGCGCCGCTTCAGCAGACTGATGCGACCTTCGCTGCCGGTGCGCCACTTCTGGCCATTGCGGAACCAGCGCTTCTTCTCGGGTCTTTTTCGCTCTGGGCTCTTGGTAGAGCGGTTGGGGATCGAGACCCGTTCCACGCCCATGGCGTGCGCGGCAGCCCCATTCTTTGCCGAGAAGAACGCCTGCCAGCTTTCCGCACCGCGGAGTGCCAAGCGTTGTTGGTGAGCTCCCACGCGATCGGCCTTCCTCGATAGGTGAAGCAGAACCGAGGGTGCTTCCCGCGTCGGCTCTCCAGCACCGCCACCGCATCTCCGTTCAGCGGGACGCCTCGCGGCGTTCCATTCTTCGTCCGGTCCAGCCACGCCGTCCTGCGTTCCAGGTCGACGCGGCTCCATTCCAGCCCGGTGATCTCACGCGCCCTGCAGCCGGTCGAAAGTGCGAAGCGGATCATCGCTGACAAGTGCGGCGGGCTTGCGGCGATCAGCCGCTCGGCCTCCTCTCTCGTCAGCGACCGATCGCGCTCCACCTCGCCCGGAAGCAGGCGAATCTTCGGGGATCGGTCGATCCACTGCCACTCGTCGCGCGCCATGCGAAGCAGCGCGCGCATCGTGGCGAGGTATCGATTGACCGTTGCCGGCTTGTTGCCGTTCGCAAGCTCGCCCTTGATCACCTTCCAGACGAGATCGCCGTCGATCTCGTTAAGGTCGAGTGACCCGAGATACGGGTCGAGCTTCCGAAGAATCAGGCGAGCGGACCCGATGCTCCGAAGCGTCGCTTTCAGCGTGAGGTACCGGATCACGGCTTCCTGCC
>Ga0335082_10003603_pt1 | contig 16856 bp, 8 predicted proteins | sample Lox_Sample_41_FD_206718 | JGI IMG/M metagenome (GOLD analysis project Ga0335082, IMG submission 206718) | Soil microbial communities from Loxahatchee National Wildlife Refuge, Florida, United States - Lox_Sample_4.1 | ecosystem: Environmental > Terrestrial > Soil > Wetlands | place: USA: Florida... | reverse complement strand
GTGGCCAAGGCCGGTTCGATGCTGGGCTCCGGCGGGGTGACCGTGATGGACGACTCGGTCTGCATGGTGTGGGCGGCGCTGAACCTGATGGGATTTTTCCATCATGAATCCTGCGGGAAATGCACCCCCTGCCGGGAGGGGAGCAACTGGCTGTTGCGGATGCTCCGCCGGATCGAGCACGGACAGGGGCGGCTTGCCGATCTGGACGTCCTGCCGCAAATCTGCGGCAACATCGCCGGCCGGACGGTCTGCGCCTTCGGCGATGCGGAGACGGCGCCGGTCATGAGCACCTTGCGCCATTTCCGCGCCGAATACGAGGCACACATCACCCGTCGGGAGTGCGTAATGGGTCATGCCAGCCGGGCGGCGGAGACGGGTTCCGTCGGGGCGGTCCGCCATCCCTTGACGTTCACGGGCCATTGAGGGGACGATGGCGGCGCTCACATCACCGGTGACGTTGACGATCGACGGCAAGTGCGTGACGGTCGAGAAGGGCACCTTTGTGATCGACGCGGCCAGGCAGGCCGGCATTCACATCCCCTATTTCTGCTCCCACGTAAAGCTGGCGCCGGACGCCAACTGCCGGATGTGTCTGGTCGAGGTGGAGAAGATGCCCAAGTTGCAGACGGCCTGCAACCTTCCCGTGGCCGAGGGGATGGTGGTCCGCAGCACCAGCGACAAGGCCGAGCAGGCGCACAAGGGCGTCATGGAGTTCATCCTGGCCAATCATCCGCTCGATTGCCCGCTCTGCGACCAGGGCGGCGAGTGCGAGCTGCAGGACCGCTCGCATGCCTACAGCGACAACGTGAGCCACTACACCGAAGCGAAGCGGCTGCCGGAGAAGCGGTACTTCAGCCCCTACATCGAGCGGGAGATGAGCCGCTGCATCACCTGCATGCGATGCGTCCGCTATTGTGATGAAGTGCTGGATGTGCGCGCCATCGCCGCGGTGAACCGGGGCGACCGGATTGAGATCAGCACATTCATGGACAAGGAGCTCGACTGCGAATTCTGCGGCGGGTGCGTGCAGATCTGTCCGGTCGGCGCCTTCACCAACCGCGTCGCGCTCTATGACTACCGGCCCTGGCAGCTCAAGAAGACCGACACGATCTGCGCCTACTGCGCCGACGGCTGCACGCTGACGCTGGAGAGCAAGGTCAGGGAGAATGAGATCGTCCGCGTCACGTCCGACTGGGAAAAGGGGCGCAATCTCGGAGATCTTTGCGCCAAGGGATTTTTCGGCTATCACATGATCAACAACCCCGAGCGGCTGTCGGCCCCGTTGATCCGCCAGGATGGTGGACTTGTCGAGTGGCCCTGGATCGAGACGATCGAGTCGGCCGCGCAGCAGTTGCTGGCGATCAAGCATCGATACGGCGCCGGGGCGATCGGCGGCGTGATCTCCGCCCGGTGCACGAACGAGGAGGCCTACCTGTTTCAGAAACTGTTGCGGCTGGCCATCGGCACGCCCCACGTCGACAGCTCGGCGCGCGACGGTCATCTGAACAGTGTTCGCGCCCTGACCCGCGTGGTCGGCCATGGCCGGATGACCGCGTCGTACGAAGAGATCGAAGCGGCGCAGGTCGTCATGGTCATCGGCGCCGACCTGACCGAAACCAATCCCATTACGGCGTTGCGGGTCAAAGCGGCCGTGCGTAAACACGGCGCACAGCTGATCACCGTGGGGCCCTATCAGAAGGAGATCGGGCCGGTCAGCAATCTGGTGAATTTGGCTGGAATACCGTTGACCGTCGCGCCGGGTTCGGAGTCGGTCGCGGTTCGCGCGCTGGTCAAGGCCGTGGTGGAGGAACGCCTCGCCGCCCCGGCGATCTCCGCGCAGGCGCCTGGGTTCGTTTCCCGGATTGAGGCGGCGGTCGTGCGGCTGTCCTGGTCCGAGGTAGAGGCGCGCACGGGTGTGTCGGCGGAGGCGATCAAGACGGCCGCCCGCAGGCTCGCGAACGCCGAACGGGCGGTGATCGTGTTCGGTCACGAATTAACCCGACAGACCGGCGGATACGACGCCGTCTGCGTCCTGGCCGACCTGGCGATTGTGTCGGGTCTCTACACGAAGCCGGGGAGCGGACTGAATCCGCTCTGCGAGGAAAACAACGAAACGGGCGTGGTGGAAATGGGCGCCTCGCCCGAGTTTCTTCCCGGGCTGATTGATGTGCGCGATGAGACGGGGCGCCGGCGGCTGCGCGAGGCATGGAAAGATGAGCTGCCCTCGTCATCCGGATGGAATGTGATCCAGATGCTGGAACAGGCGAGAAAGGGCCGGTTGAAGGCCTTGTATCTAGTCGGCGAGGATCCGTTGGGCAGCCTCCCGTCGTCATCTGGGGTGCGCGAGGCGCTGCAGTCGCTCGAACTGCTCATCTGCCAGGACCTGTTTTTGACCGAGACCGGACGGATGGCGCATCTGGTGCTGCCGGCGGCCGGTTTTGCCGAGAAGGAAGGGACATTTACGAATCATGAGGGGCGCGCGCAGAAGGTCCGACGGGCGATCGAGCCGGTCGGCGAGTCGCTGCCCGACTGGGAGATCTTCAGTCAACTGGCCGCCGAGATCGGCTATCCGCTCGACTATGCCAGTGCCGGGGAAATCGCCGACGAGGCGGACCGCATGACGCCGACGCTTCGAGCCGCCGGACGCCAATCCGGCCAGGACGACGGACACCCCGGCAGTCGCATCAACGAGCCGGCGCTGGCGCGATATCTGTCAGAGGCAAGCGGCGCGGAGCTGGACGCGCGCTACGCACCGTCATTGAATGTGGGGGCCCGTGCGGAAAGGACTGAGAAAGGTCCTCCGTTGCCCCCACACCCCCAGCCCCTTTTTACGTCCCATCGGCCGCCCGATGCCCTTGATCATCCGGGGACCCGTGCGGCTGAAATTTCGGAATCCAGCCGCCTCACCGACTCGGCGGCGCGGACGGATGCCGCTCCGTTCGCGTCGCAGCGTGTGGACATTGATTCAATTCCCCGAACGCCCCGAGCCGACAGCGAGCACCCATCGGCCGTCATGACGCTGCTGCTCAGCCAGAGCTTGTTCCATTCCGGCAAGCTGTCCCGGCGGGCATCCGAACTCGAGAGGATTGAACCGGAGGGCCGGTTGCAACTCAATCCGTCGGACGCGGAACGATTGGGTGTAGAAGATGGGGACATGGTCCGTCTCCGGCGGTTCAGCGGCGATTCGTCCGTCGAAGTGGTCGTGCCGGCGGTTCGGCGGCCGAAACTGTCGCCGGGCTTCTGCCGATTTCCCGTCCATTTTCCGGAAGCCGGGGTCAAGGAGCTGGTCGACTGGTCGGTTGATCCGGTGACGCAGGCGCCGTATTTCAGGTCGGGGCGGGTGTGGGTTGAAAAAACGGCGGGTGCCGCGGCAACGGCCTCGACGAAGGCGGCCATGAGGAGGGGAGTGTAGACCATGCCGGATGTGACATCGGTGGTGACGACGCTGGGGCTCATTATTGTCGTGTTCGGCGTGGTGTTAGTTCATGTGGCGTGGCTGACCTATTTTGAACGGAAGGTGCTGGGGCACATGCAGGACCGGCTGGGACCGATGGAAGTGGGCTACCACGGCCTGTTGCAGCCGATTGCTGACGGCTTGAAGCTATTCTTTAAGGAAGACATCATCCCGACCGGTGCGAACAAGGTTATTTTTACCTTCGCGCCGATCATCTCCCTGGTGCCGTCCCTGATCGCGTTCGCTGTGATTCCCTTTGCCGGCACGCCGCTGCCGATTCCCTCATGGGTGCCGCTGATCGGGGGGATGGAATTCCGCCCCTACGTCACCGACATCAACATCGCCGTCCTTTATATTCTGGCTCTCTCCTCGATCGGGGCGTATGGTATTTTGCTGGGCGGGTGGGCGTCGAACAGCAAATATTCGCTGCTCGGCGGCCTCCGTTCGGCGGCGCAGGTGATCAGTTACGAACTGGCGCTCGGCATGTCGCTCGTGGGCGTGCTCTTGCTGGCCGGATCGCTGAGCCTGACGAAGATTGCCGCGGGCCAGTCGGGCGGTTTCTGGCATTGGTATGCTTTCGCTTTTCCGGCCCCTCAACTGGTGGCGTTCGTCATTTACCTGCTGTCGGCCCTGGCCGAAACCAACCGCCTCCCCTTCGATCTGCCGGAAGCGGAAAGCGAGCTGGTGGCCGGCTTCTTCACCGAATATAGCGGAATGCGATTCGCCTTCTTCTTCCTGGCGGAGTATGCCAATATGATTCTGGTGTCCTGCGTCGGGTCGGTGTTGTTTTTAGGCGCGTGGCACGCCCCCTTCGGTTTTCTGCCGTCGTCGGGCTGGTGGGGAGTGGTCTGGTTCACGCTCAAGGTTTACATCCTGCTGTTTCTCTTTTTCTGGCTGCGGGCCACCCTGCCGCGGTTGCGGTACGACCAGTTGATGCGGCTGGGGTGGAAGATCATGATTCCGCTGGCGCTGGCCAACATCGTGGTGACCGCCGTGATCGCCTATGCGGTCCGGTAAGGTGGGAACTGATCGCATGAGGGCACGGATCATCCGCCTGCTGAAGACGGTCTTCCTGCTGGAGATTCTGCGGGGGCTCATGCTGACCTTCCGGCATCTGTTCGCCCGGCCGGTGACCGTGCAGTATCCGCACGAACGTCCCGAGGTGGCCAGGCGTTTTCGGGGCGTGATGTCGCTGCTGCGCTATCAGGACGGCGGCGAAAAGTGCGTCGGCTGCGGGCTGTGCGAAGTGGCCTGTCCCTCGAACGTCATCAAGGTGGTCAGCGCCGAGCAGGAGGGCTCGCCGCTGAAACGGTACGCGCGGGAATACTGGTTTGATCTGAGCCGGTGCGTTTTTTGCGGCTTTTGCGTCGAGGCCTGCCCCGTTGACGCGTTGGCGATGACGCCGAATTACGAATACTCGACCACCGACAAGCGCAGACTGCTGTTGAGCAAGGAGACGATGCTGGAGCTGGGTGATCGGTATTTTCCCCATCAGCCGCCCAAGCCGGCCTTTGTCGGCTCCTGCGAAAGCGAAATGTATCTGTTGTCCGTCAAGCAGAAGCACTATCCCACCAAACGTGACGATCAAGCTGACGGAGACGAAGCCAACGGCCGCCAGGATCCTATCCGTCAGGGCGCGCCGTCATGACAGCGCTGCTGTTTTTCTATTTCGCCGCCGGAATTATCGGATCATCGCTCATGGTCGTCCTGCTGCGCAATCCCATTTACTGCACGCTCGCCCTGCTGGTGATGTTCGCGCATGTGGCCGGCTTGTTCGTCCTGCTCAACGCGGAGTTCATCGCGGCGGTGCAGGTTGTCGTCTACGCCGGCGCCATTTTGGTGCTTTATCTGTTTGTGGTCATGCTGTTGAACGTGAAGCGGGAGGAACGGTTTCAGCGGCAGGCGGTGCCCGCGTTGATTGTGGCGGCGCTCCTGCTGTCCGAAGCGGCGGTGGTTTTTTTTGGAATGCACGCGGCGGGGGCGACGGTTGGGGGAGTGGGAGAAGCGTCCGGAGCCTTATCTGTGGGGCGTATTCAGGCCTCGGGCAACACGGCCGCGATCGGGCAGGTTTTGTACTCGACTTATTTGTATCCGTTCGAAATCGCCTCGCTCCTGCTCCTGGCGGCTATGGTGGGCGCCATTGTGCTGTCAAAAAAAGTGAGTTAAGCGTGGCCGAGGCGTACGGGCGATGGGGCCGAGGTGTGGAAGCTACGGAGGACGCAGATCTATTCCGGAGGGCCCCCACATTGAATCGATCAGGGGTAGCTGAGCATCTCCCCCTGACTCAATAGATAGGCGCCATAGTGCTGTCAAAGAAGAAGATGACTTAAACATGGCCGGTGTATACGGGCTGTGGGGGATGTCGGTTATGTGCGCCGAACGAGCGGCGGTTCACCGGCGTAGATGGGGTTGTCAGGGGGAGATAGCGTCTCCCCCTGACTTCAATAGATAGGCGCCATTGAGCTGTCGAAAAAAATGGGGTAAAGGGTCAGGGGGCAAGGGTCAAGGTCGTCAAGACGCATGAGACAAGAATCAAACCACGTGGATGAATGAATGGTGCCTCTCTCTTATTATTTGATCTTGAGCGCGATTGTCTTTGTGATCGGGCTGGCGGGGGTGTTGCTTCGCCGCAATATCGTCATCATTCTGTTGTCGATCGAATTGATGCTCAATGCCGCCAACATCAATTTCGTTGCGTTTTCCCATTATGCCCAGACAATTACCGGGCAGATCTTCGTCTTCTTCGTCATGACGGTCGCCGCTGCCGAGGTTGCGGTCGGCCTGGCGATCGTTATCGCGCTCTACCGCCGGCGCGCCACGCTCAACGTGGAAGAGCTGAACCTGTTGAAGTGGTGAGAGGGACCGGACTGGTGATGCTCCAGGTACAAGGTCCTTTGGGCCGGAGTCTGTCCGGCGGGATGCTCTCCGGAGGGGGACGTCGATGACCCTCCTCCTGCTCATCCCCCTTCTGCCGTTGGCGTCGTTTCTTGCGGTCGGCCTGATTGGACTGTTCGGCGGCCCCTGGAGGAACCGCGGCCATTACCTCGCCGTCCCCGCCGCGTTTGCCGCCCTGCTGCTCTCGTTGATCGTCTGCGTGCAGGTGATGCTGGGCGCGCGGCTCACCGCGGATCTGTATACCTGGATCCTGTCCGGTACCTTTCATGTGTCGATCGGCGTGCAGCTCGATCCGCTCACCGCGGTCATGCTGGTGCTGGTCACGCTGGTTAGCAGCCTGGTGCATCTGTACTCGATCGGCTATATGCGCGATGACCGGGGCTATGACCGGTTCTTCGCCTATCTGGGCCTCTTTACGTTTTCGATGGTCATGCTGGTGCTCTCAAACAACTTTCTGCAGCTCTATTTCTTCTGGGAGGCTGTCGGCCTCTGTTCCTATCTTTTGATCGCCCACTGGTACGAGCGCCGGAGCGCCTGCAACGCGGCGACCAAGGCGTTCGTGGTCAACCGGGTAGGCGATTTCGGATTCGGCCTGGGTATTTTGTTGATCTTCACAACATTCAACGCACTCGATTACCAGACCGTCTTCGGGATGGCACCGGCCGCGACGGGCATCACGGTGAACCTCCTCCGTCCGGTGAGCGGTGTCTCGGGCGCGCACTGGGACGTCGGAGTCGTGACGCTGATCAGTCTGCTGCTCTTCGCCGGTGCGGTCGGCAAATCGGCCCAGTTGCCGTTGCACACCTGGCTGCCAGATGCAATGGAGGGGCCGACGCCCATCTCCGCCCTGATCCACGCTGCGACGATGGTGACCGCCGGCGTCTTTCTGGTCGCCCGGGTGAGTCCGTTGTTGAGCCTGTCGCAGACGGCGATGGCGGTCGTCGCCACCGTCGGCGGGGCGACGGCGCTCTTCGCCGCGACCATTGCGCTGACCCAAACCGACATTAAACGGATCGTGGCGTATTCGACTGTCAGCCAGCTCGGCTATATGATGATGGCCTGCGGGGTGGGCGCCTTCGGCGCGGGAATCTTTCATTTGCTGACCCACGGCGCCTTCAAGGCGCTCCTGTTTCTCGGTTGCGGCAGCGTCATCCATGCCCTGGCGAACGAACAGAATCTGCGACGGATGGGCGGGCTCCGGTCACGCATGCCGGTGACCTATCTGACCTTTCTAGCCGGGGTCGTCGCGCTGTCCGGTTTGCCGCCTTTCGCGGGTTTTTTCAGCAAGGATGAAATCCTCTGGGCCGTCTTTCAGGTGCCGACGGTCGGGGCCAAATTGCTCTGGCTCGTCGGTCTTGTGACGGCCGGGCTGACCGCGTTCTACGCGTTCCGGCTGTTCTACACGGTGTTTCACGGCCCGTCGAGGGTGGCACCGGAGCTGGCCGGCCACCTGCATGAGTCGCCGCCGGTCATGACCGTTCCGTTGATGGTATTGGGACTGCTATCCGTCTCTGTCGGCTGGATCGGGCTGCCGGAAGGGGAGGGCGGGATCGGCGGGTTTCTTTCGACGGTGCAGGGGTTCACGACCGGCCATCGTGGGGGGGAAGGCGCGGTGGCGCACGTCGTGGTGGTCGGCCTGTCCGTTGCGGCGGCCGTCATCGGGTGGGCGGCGGCGTATGTCTGCTACGTCAAGCGGCCGGACCTCCCGGCCGCATGGGCGGCTCGCTTCACCACGCTCTATGAGCTCTCGTTCAACAAGTGGTACGTGGACGAAGTGTACGACCGACTCTTCGTCCGTCCCACCGTGGCGCTGGCCCGAGGGTTGTGGCGGGGGGTCGACGTGCGGATCATCGACGGCGTGGTGAATGGCATCGCCGCCACGATCCGGCGGTGGGGGCAGAATGTGCAAGCGATGCAGAGCGGCCAGCTGCAGCACTATGCCCTGTTGATGGCGTTCGGGCTGGCAATGCTGGTGGGCATGTACCTGTTCTGGTGAGAGTATGATGAAATGAAGATGACATGTGTACGGCGATGGCATGGGGCGTGGGGGCTTCGCCAACACGAACGCGGGGCGTTCGGGGAATTGATTCAATGTCCGCACGCTGCGTCGAATAAGGAGCGGCATCCGTGCGCGCCGCCGAGTCGGTGAAGCGGCTGGATTCTGAACCCGCACGGGGCCCCCACGGATAATAACCGGGGAGGAGAGGCGTATCTCCCCCCGAATGAGCGACCGCGGAGCGTGAGCGGATAATGGGTGAGTGGTTGACGCTGGTGATCTTCCTGCCTGCCTTGGGCGCGATCGGCCTGTGGGCGGTGCGCGGGCCGGAGGCGGCCAAGCGCCTGGCCCTCGCGGTTACGGTGGCCGACCTGCTCTGTTCGCTGCCGCTCTGGCGGGCTTTCGACCGGACGACGGCGACGATGCAATTCGTCCTGAAAGCGGCCTGGATCCCCGGGTTTGATATTTTTTACCGGGTCGGCGTCGATGGGATCAGCCTGCCCCTCATCCTGCTGACCACGCTGTTGATGCCCGTCTGCGTGCTCTGCTCCTGGCGCGCGATCGACCGCCGCGTGAAGGAATTTCTCGCCAGCCTGCTGTTGATGGAGACGGCCATGCTCGGCGTCTTTGCCGCATTGGATTTCGTGCTGTTCTACGTCTTCTGGGAAGCGATGCTGATCCCGATGTATTTGATCATCGGTGTCTGGGGCGGGCCGAACCGCCTCTACGCGGCGATCAAGTTTTTCCTCTACACGCTGGCCGGTAGCCTGCTGCTTCTGGTCGCGCTCATCGCCCTCTATTTCGAAGGAGGGCGGACGTTCGACATCATGAAACTGATGGAGGCATCCTACGATGCGTCCTTTCAGCGGTGGATATTCTGGGCGTTTTTCCTGGCTTTTGCCATCAAGGTCCCGATGTTCCCGTTCCATACCTGGCTTCCGGACGCGCACGTCGAGGCGCCCACGGCCGGCAGCGTGGTGCTGGCCAGCGTGCTGCTCAAGATGGGCGCCTACGGGTTTCTCCGGTTCTGCCTGCCGATGACGCCGTACGCTTCTCAGGCGGCCACGCCGTTCATCGTGGCGTTCTCGGTCGTGGCGATCCTCTACGGCGCGTATATGGCGCTGGCCCAGGATGATCTGAAGAAACTGATCGCCTACTCCAGTGTCAGTCACATGGGCTTCGTGACGCTGGGGATCTTCGTCTTCAACGTCCAGGGTGTGGAGGGCGCGCTGCTGCAGATGATCAATCACGGAGTGACGACCGGCGCACTCTTCCTGTGCGTCGGGCTGCTCTACGAGCGGACGCACAGCCGGCACATCGGCGACTACGGCGGCGTGGCCCGCCCCATGCCGCTCTTCGCGGCCTGCCTGGTGATCTTTGCCCTGTCGTCGTTGGGCCTCCCGGGCACCAACAGCTTCGTGGGCGAATTCCTCGTCCTCGTGGGCGCGTTCCTGACCGAGCCGGCCGTTGCGGCGCTGGCGGCGCTGGGCATCATCCTGGCGGCGGTTTATCTGCTCTGGATGGTCCAGCGAGTGGTTTGGGGGCAGGCGCAACCGACGCTGGAACGGCTACCCGATCTTTCATGGCGCGAGGCGGTGACGCTGGTCCCCCTGGTGGCGCTGGTCTTTTGGATCGGACTCTATCCAGGGCCTTTGCTGGCGGTCATGCATCACAGCGTGGAGCACGTGGTGGCACAGGTCGGCCGGAATTCGCTCCCGGGCGGCGCTCACCAACTGGTGCAGTGGATCGCGGGTGGGGGGGCGGGACCGTGAGCAACGATCTGTCGGCGGTGCTGCCGGAACTGATCGTGTCGGTCGGTGCCTGTCTGCTGCTGCTGGTCGACCTGGCGCTGCCCCGGTCGGCCCGCGCCTGGCTGGCCTATCTGAGCCTGCTCCTGATCGGCGCGGCCGGTGCGGCGACGCTCGCGCAGGCGACCGGCCATGCTGAAGCGTTCGGTGGCCTCTTCATCCTCGATCCGTTCGCCTCCTATTTCAAGCTCCTGCTCTATCTGGCGACGGCGTTGACCATCCTGCTCTCGATCCGCTATCTCGAGATCGAACGGATACACCTGGGTGAATATTACGCGTTTCTGTTGCTGGCCACCTGCGGCCTGATGGTGATGGTCTCCAGCGGAGACCTGATCCCCATTTTTCTGGGGTTGGAATTGGCCTCGGTGTCGCTCTACATCCTGGCCGGGCTGAACCGCCATGAACGCCGGCCGATTGAAGCGGCGGCCAAATATTTCGTGCTGGGATCGTTGTCGGCGGCGATTTTCCTGTTCGGCATGTCACTGCTCTTCGGCGCGACGGGGACAACGCTGTTGGACACGGCGGCGGCGGTGCTGGCGCACGGACACGGCGGCCCGGTGCTCTGGTTGGCGATGATTTTTCTGCTTGCGGGGTTCGGATTCAAGGTGGCCATCGTGCCCTTTCACATGTGGACTCCGGACGTTTATGAGGGCGCGCCGACTTCCGTGACGGCGTATATGTCTGTCGCCATGAAGACAGCGACTTTTGCCGTGTTCCTTCGTGTATTCCTAGAAGTATTTGGCCCGATCAAACCCCACTGGACGGCCTGGTTGATCGTGCTGTCCTTATTGACCATGCTGGTGGGCAATCTAGCCGCAATCGCGCAGCAGAACATCAAGCGGATGCTGGCCTATTCCAGTATCGCCCACGCCGGTTACGCCATGATCGGGTTGATCGTCGGGGGCGGGTTGGGCACGATGAGCCTGATGCTCTACATGGCGATCTATACGGTGATGAATCTGGGCGCCTTTGGCGTCGTCATCCTGATGCGGCGGACCGGCGCGCAAGGGGAGCAAATCAGCGACCTGTCCGGGCTGGCGAAGGAGCAGCCGGCCGTCGCCCTCGCCATGCTGATCTTCATGTTCTCGCTGGCCGGTCTTCCGCCGACGGCCGGGTTTGTGGCGAAATTCTATTTGTTCATGGCGGCGGTCAACGCCGGCTTGGCCTGGCTGGCGGTCGTTGGCGTACTGCTGTCGGCGGTTTCCGCCTACTATTATCTGCGTGTGGTCATGGTGATGTACATGAAGGAACCGTCCGGCCCGATTGAACTGGCCTGGTCGCCGTCAGCCGTGGCTGCGATCGCCCTCATCCTGGCGGTGACGCTGGCCATCGGCCTCTATCCCTCGCCCTTGGTCAGTTATACGCAGGATGCGACGTTGCACCTGTCCGTCCATCCGTAGTCGTCCGCCCACTCCCGACCGAGTCCCTTAACCGGCCGTCCGGACAGGGAAATTGCGGTTTTACGCCAATTCGGTTACACTAATCATGATCCCAGGGACACCGTTTCATGGCCCTGAAAAAACAGTATCCACGTCCATCCAGGCCTCGAGCACATCGTGGATCCGGCGGAACCCTGCCCACCGACACACCAACGATGGTCGAAACGCTTGTGAACCACCTGCCGGTCCTGATCTTTCGCTGCCGGAATGGCCGCGAGTGGAGGCTGGAATTCGTCAGTGACGGCTGCCATGCGCTGACCGGCTATCGGCCGGATGAGCTGACCGGCAAGGGGGCGGTCTCCTGCGTTCGGAAGATCATCCATCCCGAAGATTGGAAAGCGGTACGGGAACAGGTGCAGCACGCGCTGGAGTTGCGGCAGCCGTTTCACATCACCCTCCGCATTCGGACGAAATCCGGTGAGGACGAACGGGTTTGGGTGCAGGGATGCGGCATCTTCGACGCCGACGGATCATTGCGCGCGCTGGACGGGCTCGTCACCGGCATGAAGGCCGGTGCCCCAACGACGGACATGCAGCAGCAACTGGAAGACAGCGAGCGCCGGTTTGCCAAGGCCCAACGGGTGGCCCATTTTGGGACGTGGGAGCGCGTCCTCGACACCGGCACCATTCGCTGGTCTGACGAATTTTTCCGCATCATCGGCTATGATCCGCAGGCGTTCATCCCCTCCACGGACAAACTCACGCAGTGCATCCACCCCGATGACCGTCAACGGGTCTGTCAGGCGATCGAGGCCACGCTGTCTGACGGCAAACCGTATGACATCCAGTATCGGATCGTGAGGCCGGATGGCTCGGAACGATACGTGCACAGCCAGGGAGAAGTGACCATTGACGCCCGGGGCCGGCCAGTCCGCATGTTCGGCACGCTTCAGGACGTGACCGACCAGATGCGTGCGGAGGAGGCGGTGCGCTGGAGCGAGGGACGGCTGCAGGAGGCTGTGCGCGCGGCCGATGCCGGTATTTTTGATCATGATCATCTCGCCAATACCAACTACTGGTCGCTGAGACAACGGGAGATCTTCGGCGTGGGCTCCGATGAGGTGGTGACGTTGCCGATGTTTCTCTCCGCCATTCATCCCGATGATCGTGACTGGATCAGGGATGCCGTCCGTCAGGCCCACGACCCGGCAGGCGATGGCCGGTTCGACGTGGAATACCGGATCATCCGCCGCGACGGCGATGTCCGGTGGCTCTCCACCCAATCGCAAACCTTCTTTGCTTCCGTCGCCGGCACACGCCGCCCCGTCCGCACCGTCGGCGCCACGATCGACGTCACGCTGCGCAAGCAGACGGATGAATCGATCCGAATGATTGAGGAGGGCGTGTCCTCGAAGGTCGGACTGCCGTTTTTTCAAACCCTGGTTAAACAACTGGCCCGCGCGCTCCGCGTCCGCGACGCGTTCATCGCGCAGACGGAGGGCCCGCATCGGGTGCGGCTGCTCGCCTTCTGGACCGGCGAGGGATTCGGCGAGACCTTCTCCTACGACATTCGCAATACGCCGTGCGAGGGTGTGGTCGGCAAACAGCTGGTCTATTATCCCCATTCCGTGCAGTCGTTGTTCCCCGATGATGCCTGGTTGCGGCAGGCCGGCATCGATAGTTACCTGGCGATCCCGCTGTTTGACTCGACCGGCCGTCCGATCGGCCATCTGGGGGTCATGCACGACCGGCCGCTCAATGCCGCCGAGGGGACCGAACAGGTCCTGAAGATCTTCGCCGCCAGGGCCGGCGCCGAATTGGAACGCAGCCGGGCAGAGACGGCGTTGCTGGAGTCGGAATCGCGCTTCAGGACGCTGGTGAAGAATTCCCCCGACATCATCATGCAGGTGGCCCGCGATGGCACGATCCTCTACATCAACTACACGTTGCCTCAATACACCCCAGAAGAGGTGATCGGCACCAACGCGATTCACTACCTGTCCAAGGAGGACGGGGCGCGTTTTCTGCGGGCATTGGACGAGGCATTCGCCACGGGGGAATCGAGAACGCTGGAGGTGTCGGCGATGGGCCCGACCTATTGGTTGTCGCGCATGGTGCCCTTGAAGCGGGACGGCGCGGTCGAGGTCGCCATGGTGATCTCCACGAACATCACCGAACACAAGCACGCGGAGTCGGAACTCGGAACCCGCGTGCGCCAGCAGGCCGCCGTGTCGGCGCTGGGGCAGCGGGGGCTGACTTGCACGGACATCACAGCGTTTCTGCAGGATACGGTCGACACCGTCGCCCGGACGCTCACCGTCGACTACTGCGAAGTGATGGAGCTGCAATCCGACGGTGAAGCGCTGGTGTTGAGGGCCGGAACCGGCTGGCACGAGGGAGTGGCCGGGCGGATCACGGTGGGGCCCGGCCCGGCCTCGCAGTCCGGCTATACCCTGATGTCGAACGAGCCGGTCATCGTCGACGACCTTCAACATGAGACACGGTTTCACGGCTCGACGCTGTTGCGAGACCATGGTGTGGTGAGCGGGATCACGGTTGTGATTCCAGGGGGGAAGCGGCCGTTCGGCGTGCTTGGCGCCCACACCGTGGCGCCGCGCCGGTTCACCCAGTACGACAGTCATTTCCTGCAAGCGGTGGCGAATCTGATCGCCGGCGCGCTCGCCCGCGCGCGCCGGGAGGAGCAATTGCGGGAGGTCGCCCAGACCGTCGCCGACCGGTATGGCGAGGCCTATTTCCGGCTGGTCGTCCAGCACGTCGCCAAGGCGCTCGATGTCGAATATGCAATCATCGGCCGGCTGTCGGAATCCCGGCGAGAGCTGCTGACCCTGGCGGTCTACGCGAAGGGCGCGATCATCAACAATTTCGTCCGCGTGCTGGAAGGCACGCCCTGCGGGGAGGTGGCGACCGGGGGGTGCTGCTATTATCCGCAAGACGTCCTGTGCGAGTTTCCCAACGACCGGTTCCTGGCCCAGTTGGGTATCTCGGGCTATATCGGGACGCCGCTCTTTGACGCGACGGGCCGGCCGACGGGGCTGCTGGTGGCGGTCAGCCAGTCCCCGATCCTGAACGGTGAAGAGGCGAAATCCTTGCTCCAGATTTTTTCGGCACAGGTCTCGGTTGAGCTCGAGCGCATCCGGGCCGAGGAGGCGCTGCGGGAATCGAGTCAATTCAACCAGCAGGTGATCACCACGGCCCGCGAAGGCATCATCGTCTATGATCGCGATCTTCGCCATCTGGTCTGGAACCCCTTCATGGAAGAGCTGACCGGACTTCGCGCCCACGAAGTGCTCGGCAAGCGGCCGACGGAACTGCCGTCCCTGTCTCAACGGGGGCTCGGGCGGCTGGAGATGGATCGAGCCACTATGGAACAGATTGAGGCCAATGTCAGAAAGGCGATCACGGGCGAGACCTTCTCGCTTCTGGATGTGCCCTTCGTGATGCGCCAAACCGGGAAGACGGGATGGGTCTCGGTTCGCTACGGTCCGTTCCGGGACGCCCAGGGCGATATTGTCGGCGTCATCGCCACCATGTGGGAGATCACCGAGCGCAAACGCGCGGAGGAGCAACTGCAACAATCGGTGTCGCTGCTCCAGGCCACGCTGGAATCGACGGCGAACGGCCTGCTGGTCGTCGACACACAGGGCAGGATCGTCAGTTACAACCAGCGGTGCCTGGAGATGTGGCATTTGCCGGAATCGCTGATGGCGTCGCGGGATGACAACAAGGTCCTCGAATACGTGACCCCCCAGTTGAAGGACCCCGAACAATTCTTGACCAAGGTGAAGGCGTTGTACGCCCAACCGGAGGCGGAATGCTTCGACACCCTTGAATTTAAGGACGGCCGGGTGTTCGAGCGCTACTCCACGCCGCAGCGCATCGGAGATCAAATCGTGGGGCGCGTCTGGAGCTACCATGACATTACGCCGCTCAAGCGGGTGGAACAGTCGCTGACCAAGTTGTCGGGCGCGGTGGAACAGACGGCGGACAGCATTTTCATCACCAATCGCGAGGGGATCATCGAATACGTGAATCCCGCCTGTGAAGCGCTGACCGGATACGCCCGCGACGAACTAGTCGGCCAGTCAGCCCGGCTGTTGAAGTCCGGCCGCCACACTGAACGGTTCTATCAGACGCTCTGGCAGACGATCCTGGACGGTCACACCTTCCAGGACATCTTCATCAACCGGAAAAAGAACGGCGAACTGTATTACGAGGAGAAGATCATCACGCCGATCAAGGACGCGACCGGCATGATCACGCACTTCATCTCGGCCGGCCGGGACATCACCGAACGCCGGCGCGCCGAGGAGGTGCAGAGCCGGCTTGCGGCCATCATCGAAGCGACAACGGATTTGGTCGGCACCGTGACCGCGGACGGCGCCTACCTCTACCTCAACCAAGCCGGACGCGCCATGCTGGGCTTCAGCGCGGCCGAGCCGGTGACGGGTCTGCACATTACCGCGTGCCACACCCAGGAGGCGTCCGCCCTCATTCTCAACGAGGCGATTCCCAGGGCGATCAAACAGGGGGTCTGGAGCGGCGAATCGGTGCTCCTCTCACGCAGCGGGAAGGAAATCCCCGTTTCCCAAGTGATCCTGGCTCACAAGGCGCCCGACGGCTCGGTCGATTATCTGTCGATGATCGCGCGGGACGTCAGCGAGCGGAAGGCGCAGACGGCCGCGTTGGAATACCAGGCCAATCACGACGCCCTGACCGCCCTGCCGAACCGCAACCTGCTCAACGACCGGCTGCGCCAGGCCATCCTCGCCGCGCAGCGCGATCATCACTCGCTCGCGTTGCTGGTGCTTGATCTGGACCGCTTCAAGGAGATCAACGACACGCTCGGCCACCATTACGGGGATCTCCTGTTGAAAGAAGTGGGGCCGCGCCTGCGCGCCGCGCTGCGGGAGTCCGACACGGTGGCACGCCTGGGCGGAGATGAGTTTGCCGTGCTGCTGCCGACCGCCGATCAGGAAGGGGCGGTGATGACGGCGCAGAAAATTTTGCAGGCATTGACCAAGCCGTTCTCGCTGGACGAGCTGGCGCTGGACGTGGAGGCGAGCATTGGAATTGCGCTGTTTCCGGAGCACGGGCTGGATGCCGAGACCATTCTGCGCCGGGCGGACGTGGCCATGTACATGGCCAAGCAGGCGGGGAGCGGCTACGCGCTCTACGCATCGGAGCACGATCAATACAGCCACCGCCGGCTGGCGCTGATGGGCGAGTTGCGGCACGCCATCGAGCGGCAGCAGCTGTTTCTCCACTATCAACCGACGGTCTTGCTCAAAAGCGGGCAGGTGACC
>Ga0335082_10003602_pt1 | contig 16857 bp, 11 predicted proteins | sample Lox_Sample_41_FD_206718 | JGI IMG/M metagenome (GOLD analysis project Ga0335082, IMG submission 206718) | Soil microbial communities from Loxahatchee National Wildlife Refuge, Florida, United States - Lox_Sample_4.1 | ecosystem: Environmental > Terrestrial > Soil > Wetlands | place: USA... | reverse complement strand
ACGTGGTCGTCGACATCGGGGCGAAGTCGGAAGGCATGTTGCCTCTGGCTGAGGTGCTCGACCATGACGGCCAGCCCCGATTCAAGCCGGGCGATGAAATCGACGTGATGCGGGAAAAGGGCGAGATGGAAGAGGGCTACATCCGGCTCTCCCACCAGAAGGCCCAGCGCCTGCGTGCCTGGGACGAGATTGAAAAGGCGCACAACGAAAAGAAACCTATCCACGCCGTGGTGGTCGAGCGCATCAAGGGCGGGCTGACCGTAGACATCATGGGTGCGCGGGCATTCCTGCCGGGCTCCCAGGCGGACCTGCGCCCGACGCGCAACCTGGAAGCCGTGAAGGGCCAGGCGTTCGAAGTCGCAATTATCAAATTGAATAAGAAGCGCGGCAACATCGTAGTCTCGCGCAAGCAGGTGCTTGAGGAAGAGCAGAGCGAGAAGCGCACCCAGACCATGGAGCACCTGGAAGAAGGCGCGGTCCTGACCGGCGTGGTCAAGAATTTGACCGATTACGGCGCCTTTGTCGACCTGGGCGGCATCGATGGCTTGCTGCACATCACCGATATGTCGTGGGGGCGGCTGACGCACCCGCGCGATCTGGTCAACGTTGGTGACCAGATCCAAGTCAAGGTTTTGAAGTTCGACAAAGACAAGCAACGCGTCTCGCTGGGCTTCAAGCAGTTGACTCCTGATCCGTGGCTGGATGCGGAACACCGCTATCCGGTGGGTGCGCACGTCGGCGGCCGCGTCATCAGCGTGACCGACTACGGAGCTTTCGTGGAGCTGGAGCAGGGCATCGAAGGACTGGTCCATGTGAGCGAAATGACCTGGTCCAAACGGATGAAGCACCCCTCCAAGCTGGTGAATGTTGGCGACCAGGTGGAGTGCGTGGTGCTGAACGTGAACCCAACCGAGCGGCGTATCTCGCTGGGTATGCGGCAGCTGACCTCGAATCCCTGGGACTTGCTGCACGAAAAGTATCCTGTGGGCATGTCAGTCGAAGGCCGGGTACGGAACCTTACCGACTTTGGCGCTTTCATCGAGATCGAGGACGGCATTGACGGCCTGGTACACGTCAGCAACTTGAGCTGGACCAAGCGCGTGAAGCATCCCTCGGAAGTGTTGAAGAAGGGTGACCGGGTGAAAGCCGTGGTCCTCGCCATTGAACCGGACAAACGGCGCCTGTCGCTGGGCGTGAAGCAGCTCCAGCCCGATGTCTGGGAGAGCTTCTTCGAGCAACATCACGTAGGAGACGTATTGAAAGGCAAAGTCCTGCGGGTCGCCAGCTTCGGCGCATTTGTCGAGATCGCCGATGGGATCGAAGGCCTTTGCCACAACTCCGAGGCGGTGGATGGCAACGGCCAACCCCTGACCCTCGAGCCGGGGCAGGAGCACGACTTCAAGATCATCAAGATGAATCCGGAAGAGAAGAAAGTCGGGCTCAGCATCAAGGCGGTTGGGGAAGAAGCTTCGCGGACCGAAGTCGAAGCCTACAAGCACCCCGCGGCGAGCACCAGCGGCTCCACGATCGGGGATCTGATCACGTGGAAGCGGGCGGGAAACGAGAGTAACTGAATCTCGCCGCAGAATCACGCAGAACAAGGCAAATCAAGCCAACATGGGTAGCCAGAAATGGCTGCCCCGTTTTTTGCCCTTCCCGGTCTGAAAGACAGTTGGTTGATGTTCGTCGGGATTGATCTGCGTTATCCGCGTTCATCTGCGGCGAAGCTTTACTTCACATCGATCCGCAAAATGATGTTCACCTGTTTGCGGTCATCGAATTGGCTGACCGTTTTGGTGTCGCTCTTCTGGCCCTTGTACTGGGCGTAGACCTCGTAGTCCACGTTAGGGGCGAGTTCGGGAAAGCGGTAATTTCCATCCGGCCCGACGATGTAACTTTTCATGGCGCGCGTGCGCGTATTGGAGAGGTAGACGACCGCGTTGACGACCGGATTGTCGCGCCGGTCGAGGACCCTGCCGGTGAGCATGCGTCCGGTGCTGGTCTTGTCTTTTTCCTTAGATGGGGAAGCAAGGGCCGCGAAGGTCAAGCCCACCATCAGAATCATCAGCACGACCGCCTGGAGTCGTTTCATCGCATGCCTCCACCTGCCAAACAGTCCCGGGATCCCACTATTTTAGATGCAAACTGGTGTCGACGCGCTCATCGTATTCGATGTGGACAGTAACCACCTCGCCGGGGCGTAACTGCTTTCCATTCTGTGATTTATAGTCCTTAACCTCGGCCCAGATTACGTAGTCTTCGCGGCCGGCAGGTACTCGCTGGGCAAACTCGCCGGTATGGTTCGAGGACAGTTCCCAATGGGCCTTCTTGTCGTGGGCCCGGCGGATCTTGACGGGCACGCCATACACAGGATGGTTGTCCGGTCCCCAGACCGTGCCGAAGATCAACGCATACGGCTTCTCGTGGGCGTTTTGCGCAGCGAAGACGCCCCCGTCCGCAACGGCTGTGACCGCAATGCAGGAGAACACTCCGAGAACGAGGTAGCGAATCAGGATGAAAAAACGGGGAGGGGGGTGCAGGTGGGCGTCAGGAGTAGTCACCGTCTTCGGCTTCCTCTTCCTCCTCATCCTCTTCGTACTCCTCCTCGTCGACCGCTTTCAATTCGAGAGGGCTGACCGTCACCACTTCAAAGTCAGTACCGCACTCCGGGCAGGAAACGATTTCACCTTCGTCCACTTCATCTTCATCGATGTCCAGGTTGCTCTCACACTCAGGACAATAAACCATGATGGCCTCCGTCCAATTTAGGGCACCTGATAATATTTAGTGACTCCGGCGTCTGCGGTCAAGTGGCATATGTCCAGGAATGGGGCCCCAGCCTCGGGCATTCCCTGTATTCCAGAAGTTGCCAGAATTGACCCAGGACGCACTGTCCTACATGCCAGAAAAGGCTCCAATTCGCCCGCGCTCCGCAGTTTGGTGGACAGCAGCTGTGGCGTTTGCCTGGCTGACTACGGTCGCCGGTGCACAAAAAGGCGTGAATGCAGGTCCAGCCGACCCGCGGATTGTCTCGGCTTTGGGGCAGGTCTCTGCTGCACGCCTCCAGGCGGACGTCGAGAAGTTGGTCAGCTTTGGGACCCGCTCTACGCTCTCCGCGCAAGACCAGGCAGAAATCTCCGCTGGACATGGCATCGGTGCAGCACGCGAATGGATCAAGTCAGAGTTCGAAAGCTATTCCCGCGAGTGTGGCGGCTGTCTCGAAGTAAAGATCGACAGCTTTACCGAAGCGGTGGGCGAGCGAGTTCCACAGCCAACCAAGATCACGAATGTTTATGCGATCTTGCGCGGCACGGATCCGCAAGGCGCGAAGCGCATCGTGCTGGTCACCGGACATTACGACTCCCGCAACGGCCATAATCTTGACTCAGTGGGCGCCGCTCCCGGGGCAAACGACGATGCCAGCGGAACCGCCGTAAGTCTGGAATGTGCCCGCGTCCTCAGCCGATTGAAGTTTCCCGCAACGATTGTCTTTCTGGCTGTGGCCGGCGAGGAGCAGGGACTCTACGGTAGTGCACACTTTGCCCAGATGGCCAAGTCGGAGGGCTGGGACCTCGAGGCTGTGCTGAACAACGACATCGTTGGCGGCGACCGCAATCCCCAGCAGGACACGAAAGTAGTGCGCGTGTTTTCCGAAGGCGTTCCGGTTGCTGCGACAGACGCCGAGTTGCGGCGAATCCGGAATCTTGGCGGCGAGAGCGATTCTCCCTCACGGCAACTTGCCCGCTACGTGGCCGAAGTTGGCCCCACCTACGATGTTGGCCTCCAGCCTATGCTCATCTTCCGTCTGGACCGCTACTTGCGGGGAGGAGATCATTATTCGTTCAACCAGCAAGGGCTCGCCGCTGTGCGCTTTTCCGAGTTCCACGAGGATTACGACCACCAGCATCAAGACGTACGCACAGAGAACGGCGTGGAATATGGCGACTTGCCCAAGTTCGTCAACTTTGATTACATGGCGTCCGTAGCCCGGCTGAATGCAGCGACGCTGGCATCGCTGGCCTCGGCGCCCGCCCCGCCAGGCAAAGTGCGATTGTTGACCAAAGAACTGCAGAACGACTCGACCCTTACCTGGGAGGCTTCGCCCGCCGCGGCCGGCTACGAGGTCTTGTGGCGGGCCACCACCAGCCCGGAATGGGAACACCTGCAAGCCGCGGGAAATGTCACCCGAATCACAGTACCCTTATCCAAGGACAACGCGATTTTTGCGGTGCGATCAGTCGATAAAGGCGGACATCGGAGCATGGCGGTCGTGCCCATTCCGGAGCCCTGAATCAACCTGATAGGATAGGGAAGTTACGAGCCACTCTTGCCTATCGCACGGTGGCTAACGGCCAAGGACGAACGACCAACGGCTGATCGAATGAATCGCGGACGTACCCTCTCGCTGAGCTTTCCTCCTTTCACCCACTGGGTGAAACGGATCGTCATTGCGTGTGTCGGGATCTACTTTCTGCAGGTGGTGTTCAATGCGGTCTATCCCGAGGCCGGGTCTTTTCTCCTCACCATTGGTGCGCTGATTCCCGTGGCCGTGCTGCACGGCTGGATCTGGCAGATCGTCACCTACTCGCTGCTGCACGCCAGTGTCGGCCACGTGCTGGTCAACATGCTGATGCTCTGGATGTTCGGCGCCCAGGAAGAGATCGACTGGGGCTCGAAGAAATTCCTGGAGTTCTATCTGTTCTGCGTGGCAGGTGCCGCATTGACCACAATTGCTGTCGCGTATTCGCCGATTCGCGGCGTCAACCCCGGCACGCCTACGATTGGCGCCTCCGGCGGAGTCTACGGCATTCTCATGGCTTTCGGCATGTTGTATGGCGACCGCGAGATTTTCATGTTTCCCCTGCCCTTCATGATGAAGGCCAAATACATGGTCGCCATCATGATTTTCCTGGTGATAATTGCGACCTTTCAACCGGCGCAGGGCGGCATCGCCAACTTCGCCCACCTGGGCGGCCTGCTCTTCGGATTTCTCTACATTAAGTTCCTGCCCAAGCGAGGACTGGGATTCGGCGCCTCCGAGCGTTATTTCTCGGTGCGCAACGCCTACTATCGCTGGAAGCGCCGCCGCGCCGCTCGCAAGTTCGAGGTCTACATGCGCAAGCACGACCGCACCGTGACCTTCGATGAGCACGGCAACTACGTTCCGCCGGATGAAATTGATAAGAAGAATGGCGGGTCGAAGTCGGGCTGGGTAAACTGAAAAATCTTCCGCCACGGATTCACGCGGATCTAGACGGATAAAACTTGTCATGTCGAGCCGTTTGCAGCCGCACAGCGGCGAGAACGTAGCAAGGATTCTGCTTCTCAAACTCAACCCGCCGCTGATTTACGCAGATGAGCGCAGATCAACGCCAAGAAGTTTTTGAAACTCTGCCAGGATCGACTTCGGCAAGCGGTCATTTCTTGCTTTCCCTTTGAATCCCAGGTCGTGGCCGGCGTTTTCGACAGCCAGTAGCGAAGTCTTTGCCGGAACCAGTTTGATGGCTGCTCTCATCTCTTCAATCGATGCGAACGGGTCCTTGGTTCCTTGCACAAAGAGCACCGGGACTTTCAGCTTCGGCAAGTGCTGCGTGCGCAGTTGATCGGGCTTGCCCGGCGCATGCAAAGGATAGGAAAGCAGCAGAAGGCCGTCCGCCACTCCGGGTTCCTCCGCACACAGCATCGAGGCCTGCCGCCCGCCGTAGGATTGCCCACCCAGAAAAACACGCCCGGGAACCAGTTTGCGAACTTCCGCCACCGCATTCTTCAGTCCCTGGCGATCTCTCGCGGACTCGCTCGGCCTGGGTGGCCCAAACGGCCGTGCCTGGCGAAACGGCATATCGCAGCGCAGGACGGCAAAACTCGCACCGGTAAAGGTCTCGGCCAGGGCCACCAACAAGGCCATTCGACTGTTGCCGCCGGCCCCATGGGTGAGCACCAGGCCGTCGCGAGCGTGGTCCGGCCGATGCAGAAAACCCCGCACCGGCGGATCGACGGAGGTATTCGAGAAGAGTTGGGCGTCGGAACCGGCCATACTTCAGAGCTCTTCCAGAGTTTCCACGACTTTTATGATGCGGATCTCATGCGCCAGCTTGGCCCAGCAGCGCAATACCTGAGGATCTTCCAGCGCAGCCCGGCGCGCTTCCTGCGACTTCCAGTAACGCAGGAGGACGTATTGGTTGGGCGCCTTTTCGTCGCGAAAAAGGCAGTCGCGGCTATAGTTGCCCTGGGTGAGAGCTGCGTCAAGCCCCCGGAGCGTCTCCAGGGCAGCCTGCTCGCTGCCAGCTAGCGGCTCAAAGATCGCGATGGACAGAATCTCTTTGGACATTTCGAGTTTAAGGGTTACGGCGGCGCCGGGTAGCCGGCAGAGCAGCGCGTGCTTCCCCCACAGTCACCGCATGCAGCCGCATAAAGTTAGTCGAGCCGGAGGCCATCTGCGTCCCGGCCACCACCGCCAGCACGTCGCCGGCCTCAATCCAGCGCCGGCGCAAAAGCTCCTGCTGGGCCGCCGCCAGCATTCCGTCGGCACTGAGCGCCCGGTCGACTTCTATGGGACGCGCGCCCCACAGCAGGTTGACCCGGTTGCAGACTTCCCGGGCGCGGCTAAAGGCGTAAATTTCTGCCTTGGGCCGGTACTTCGAGATCATGCGCGCCGTGTTTCCGGTCTCGGTGAAGACGGCAATGGCAGCGATGCGCACGTCCTCCGCGGCATGCGCCACGGCCTCGCAGATCGTCTCGGCGATGCTCAGGGAGTGCCGTTCCCGCCGGCGTCGTGGGAAGTCTCGCATATTCTGCTCCGCCTCGGCCACAATTTTCGCCATCATTGTGACCGCCTCCCGGGGATAGCGTCCGGTGGCGGTTTCGGCAGAAAGCATGACCGCGTCGGTACCGTCGAAGATAGCGTTGGCCACGTCGCTGGCCTCCGCCCGCGTGGGACGCGGGTTTTCGATCATCGACTCGAGCATCTGGGTGGCGGTAATCACCGGCTTCCGCCAGTCCGCCGCGCGGTGAATGATGTGTTTCTGGATGACCGGGACTTTCTCCGGCGGCATTTCCACGCCCAGGTCGCCGCGCGCGACCATTACCCCGTCAGTCGCCTCGAAGATCTCTTCCAGTTTTTCCAGGGCCTGTGGTTTTTCCAGCTTGGCCACCACGGGAACGTCGCTGCCGTGGCTGGCGATCAACTGTTTGACCATGCGCACGTCGGCGGCGGAGCGCACAAACGAAACCGCAACCACGTCCACGCCGTGGCGGAGGCCGAATTCCAGGTCGGCACGGTCCTTGTCGGTGAGGGCTGGAATCGAGAGTGCGATTCCCGGCAGGTTGATGCCTTTGTGCTCACCCAGTTCACCGCCGTTGACGATCTGGCATTCCACATCCTGCCCGCGGACCTTGGCAACGCGCAGCTCGATCAGGCCGTCGGAAAGCAGGATGCGCACGCCAGGCTTGACCTCGCGCGCCAAGCCCTGGAAGGTGGTCGAAATCACGGAAGCGGTGCCATCGACGTTGCGCGGCGTAATGGTAACTTTGGCTCCGGACTTGAGTGTTATCGGGGCGTGATCTTTCAGGGGGCCGGTGCGGATTTTGGGGCCTTGCAGGTCCTGCAGGACGCAGATGGTGCGCTTCTCGCGTTTCGCTGCCAATCGCAGGCGCTGAATTACGCGGCCATGCTCTTCATGGGTGCCGTGGGAGAAGTTGAGGCGGGCCACGTCCATGCCCAGGCGCATGAGGTCGCGCAACGCGGCCTCGTGGCTGCAGGAGGGACCGATGGTGCAGATGATCTTGGCGCGGCGGGCGAGCGTACCAAGGCGATCTTCTGGGAGATGGCGTGGCGGCAAATGCGTCCTCGATTTTGAACTTCGATTGTAAATGGGAATGAATGAAGAAGTAATAGAGGTCGGAAATCTCGTCCGTCCGCCGGGCGGGGTCGCCCGGCCTCTAAAAAATCAAGCCTTTTTGGGCGCGGGCATCTCTTTCAACTCTTTCCCCAGCATGGCCCGCGGGAAGAGCATAGCGTTGAACTCGGCTGCGACCAGGATGATCAGAGAGATGAGGTACATCCAGACCAAGAGCGCAATCGCCACTCCCAGCGAGCCGTAGATCAGGCTGTAGTCGGCGTAGCGCTGCAAATACCAGCCAAAGAGCGCGGTGGTCAGAAACCAGAGGACTGTCGCCAGGGTCGCGCCCGGCAGCACGCTGTGCCAGGGCTGGGTGCGGGGCACGGCATTGTGGTAGATGAGCGCGATGACGGCGATGCTGGTCAGGGTGGCGATCAGCCAGCGGATCATCGTCCACATCAGCAGAATGAACGGCCCGAACTCGTGGCCGATCTGAAAGAGAATGCGGGTTTCAATGCGGCTGCCGAAAGCCACAAGCATGGTGGCAAAGGTCAGCGGAATCCCGGCCAGAACCACCAGCGAGAAGGCAATCATGCGCTCTTTGACCAGCCCCCATATTTTGGGAAGCTGGTAGGCGTTGCGGAAACCCTCCATCCACGAAATCATTACGCCGGAGCCGGTCCACAAAGTTATCAGCGAAGCGCTGATCAGCACTCCCAAGGGTCGCTGCAGCGAAGTACCCTTCAAATAGCCGAGTGCGGTGTTGGTCCCCACAGGCAGAATACGGCCTATCGCATAGGAGATCTCGCGCAAGTAGACTTCGGTCCTGCGCGAGGTCGCCAGCACCGAACCCACGACCAGCAAGGCCGGAAAGAACGTAAGAATCGAGGAGTAGGCCGACGCCTTGGCGATGGCGAAGGCATCGTGCTGAAAGGCGCGCCAAAAGGCCAGCCGCATCAGCCGCAAGAAACGATGGATGCCCGGCCAGAGCGCGGCATTGTCGGAGACGTCGTAGACGAGAGAGATCTCCAACTGCTCCCGCTCGCGCATTTGTTCGGGGGTGGCGTACATGGCGTCTAAAAAACAGAGGGGCGGATTCCCCGCCCCTCGCACTCCTTTACCAGTTTACTCCGCGGTCAGTTCTTCCGTCTCGCCTTCATGCCGCATCAGCTCGAGCGCTCGCTCGGCTTCCTCGTATGCCTGGGAGACTTCTTCCTGGACCTTGGCTGCCGCTTCCTCCATCTCTGGGGACAGGCGGACGTTGCGGTAGTACTCCATGCCGGTGCCGGCCGGGATGAGGCGGCCGACGATGACGTTCTCCTTCAGACCGCGCAGGTGATCGACCATGCCCTGGATGGAGGCTTCGGTGAGCACGCGCGTGGTCTCCTGGAAGGACGCGGCGGAGATGAACGAGTCCGTCGAGAGCGAAGCCTTGGTAATGCCCAGGAGCAACGGCCGGCCGGTTGCCGGACGCCCGCCCTGCGCAATCACTTTCTCGTTCTCTTCGGCGAACTTGAACTTGTCCACCTGCTGTTCCAGCAGGAAGGACGTATCGCCGACGTCTTCGACCTTGCGCCAACGCATCATCTGGCGGACGATCACCTCGATGTGCTTGTCGCTGATGTTGACGCCCTGCAGGCGGTAGACTTCCTGGATTTCGTTCACCAGGTAAGCCTGGAGTTCCTTCTCGCCGAGCACGGCCAGGATGTCGTGCGGGTTGAGCGGGCCGTCCATGAGCGGTTCGCCTGCCTTGACGCGTTCGCCTTCCTGCACGTTGATGTGAACGCCGCGCGGCACCGAGTACTCCTTCTCCGTGCCGTTATCGGCCTGGACATACAGTTTGCGCTGGCCCTTAGAGACTTCACCGAACTTGACCATGCCATCGATTTCGCTGATGACGGCGGTCTCGTGCGGCTTGCGGGCTTCGAACAGTTCGACCACGCGCGGCAAACCACCGGTGATGTCTTTGGTCTTGGTGGTTTCGCGTGGGATCTTGGCCAGCACGTCACCCGGGTACGCAGTGTCGCCATCCTGCACCATGAGGTGGGCGCGGGAAGGCATGAGATAGCGCTTGCTGGCCTTACCCTTGATCACGATGGCCGGCTGGCGCTTCTCGTCGGGCGAATCGGCCACCACGTGACGAGACAGGCCGGTGACCTCGTCGACTTCTTCGTGCAGCGTGACCCCTTCCTGCAGGTCCTTGAACTGCACGGTGCCGCCGATTTCGGTCAGGATGGCGAAGGTATACGGATCCCACTCGACCATGACTTGTCCAAGCGTGACCGCATCGCCTTCGTTGACCTTGACCTTGGCGCCGTACACGACCGAGTAGCGCTCGCGCTCGCGGGGCTTGTCGTCGACCACGGCGATCGAGCCCAGGCGGTTCATGACCACGAGGTCGCCGGTCTTGGACTTGACCGTCTGCAAGCCGATAAAGCGTACCGTACCGTTGCTCTTCGCCTCCAAGCGCGACTGTTCGGAGACCCGGGATGCCGTGCCGCCGATGTGGAAGGTACGCATCGTGAGCTGGGTGCCCGGTTCGCCGATGGACTGCGCCGCGATGACGCCGGTGGCTTCGCCCAATTCGACCAGGCGGCCCGAGGCCAGGTTGCGGCCATAGCACATGACGCAGACGCCGCGCTTGGACTCGCAGGTCAGCACCGAGCGGATCTTCACCCGTTCGATGCCTGCGGCCTGAATTGCGCCCGCCAAGTCTTCGGTGATTTCCTGGTTGATGTCGACGATGACGTTGCCGTCATAATCTTTGTTCTTCTCGAGGGATACGCGGCCCACGATGCGGTCGCGCAACGGCTCGATAATTTCGCCGGCTTCCACAATGCCCTGCACGTAGATGCCGTCCACGGTGCCGCAGTCGTACTCGCTGATGATGACGTCCTGGGCCACGTCGACGAGACGACGAGTTAGATAGCCGGAGTCGGCGGTCTTGAGCGCCGTATCGGCCAAGCCCTTGCGGGCGCCGTGGGTGGAGATGAAGTACTGCAACACGTTCAACCCCTCGCGGAAGTTGGCGGTGATCGGGGTCTCGATGATTTCGCCCGATGGTTTCGCCATCAGGCCGCGCATACCGGAGAGCTGGCGGATCTGCTGTTTCGATCCGCGGGCGCCGGAGTCGGCCATGACGTAAATCGGGTTGATCTCGCCTTCTTTGTCGCGGCGCTGCATTTCGCCGAACATCTCGTCGGCAACCTTTTCCGTGATGGCCGACCAGATTTCGATGACCTTGTTGTAGCGCTCGCCGTTGGTGATGGCGCCGTCCAGGTATTGCTGCTGGACGTTGACCACCTGCTTCTCGGCGTCGCGCACTAGGACCTTCTTGTCATCGGGAATGACCATGTCGTCAATGCCGATGGAGAGGCCGGCGCGAGTGGCGAAGCGGAAGCCCAACTCCTTGACCTCGTCGAGCATTTTGACGGTCATCTCGAGCCCGAACTTGAGGTAGCAGAAGCTGACCAGGGCGCCGATGCCCTTCTTCTTGAGCAACCCGTTGATGTAGGGCATGCCCTCCGGCAGATGGTCATTCAAGATCGCGCGGCCGACGGTCGTATTCAGGAAAGCGCGATCATAGGTCTGCGGATCGGTGTGGGTGATGTCCTGGTCGTCGTACGCCTGGGTGAGGTCGATGACCTCGCCGGTATAGCGCAGCCGGATCGGGGTCAGGGTTTCGATCTCCCCAGCCTCGAGCGCCAGCAAGACTTCTTCAATGTTCGCGAACGCGCGTCCTTCACCCTTAGCGCCGGGCTTGCCCTTGGTCAAGTAGTAGAGGCCCAGAACCATGTCCTGCGTAGGAACGGTGATGGGGTGACCCGATGCCGGCGACAGGATGTTGTGCGAGGACAGCATCAGCACGCTGGCTTCGACCTGCGCTTCCGGAGACAGCGGAATGTGCACCGCCATCTGGTCGCCGTCAAAGTCGGCATTGAATGCCGTGCAAACCAGGGGGTGGATCTTGATGGCCTTGCCTTCCACCAGCACCGGTTCAAAGGCCTGGATGCCCAGCCGGTGAAGGGTGGGAGCGCGGTTCAGTAGTACTGGATGGTCCTTAATGACCTCTTCCAGGATGTCCCATACGATCGGTTCCTGCTGCTCCACCATCTCTTTGGCCTGCTTGATGGTGGTGCAGTGGCCGGTCTGCTCCAGCCGGTGATAAATGAAGGGCTTGAACAACTCCAGAGCCATCTTTTTGGGCAAGCCGCACTGATGCAGCTTGAGCTCGGGGCCGACCACGATCACGGAGCGACCGGAGTAATCGACGCGCTTGCCGAGCAGGTTCTGACGGAAACGGCCCTGCTTGCCCTTGAGGGTATCGGAGAGCGACTTGAGCGGGCGGTTGTTGGCGCCACGCAGGACGCGGCCACGGCGGCCGTTATCGAACAGGGCGTCTACGGCCTCCTGCAGCATGCGCTTTTCGTTGCGGACGATGACTTCGGGGGCGTGCAGGTCCATCAGCTTCTTCAACCGATTGTTACGGTTGATGACGCGGCGGTAGAGATCGTTCAGGTCAGAGGTAGCAAAGCGGCCGCCATCGAGAGGCACCAGGGGACGCAGCTCCGGCGGAATGACCGGGATCACGTCCAGAATCATCCAGCTCGGCTTGTTGGCGCTGCGGCGGAACGCCTCCACCACCTTAAGGCGCTTGGTGTGCTTGATCCGCTTCTGCAGCGAGCTCTCGTGCTTCATCTTCTCGCGCAACTCGGAGGACAAAGTTTCCACATCCACGCGCTTGAGAAGTTCCTTGATGGCTTCCGCGCCCATCATTGCCTTGAAGCCGGTGGGCCGGTACTGCTGATCCAGTTCGCGGAATTTGGCCTCGTCCTTGATGACCTCTCGGTCTTTTACCGGCGCATCGCCAGGCTCGACGACTACATAGGCTTCGAAGTAGAGCACGGACTCAAGATCGCGCAGCGAGATATCGAGCAGGTGGCCGATGCGGCTCGGCAGCCCTTTGAAGAACCACACATGTGAGCAGGGCGAGGCCAGCTCAATATGGCCCAGCCGCTCGCGGCGCACCTTGGAAAGAGTAACCTCCACGCCGCACTTGTCGCAGATCACCCCGCGGTGCTTCATGCGCTTGTACTTGCCGCAGAGACACTCCCAATCGGTGACGGGACCAAAGATGCGCGCGCAGAACAATCCGTCCCGTTCCGGTTTGAACGTACGGTAGTTGATGGTCTCCGGCTTGGTTACTTCGCCGTGCGACCAGCTGCGGATCTTCTCCGGAGAGGCCAGACTGATTCGAATGGCGTCGAAATCAGCGATAGGACTTGCCAGGTCAAAGGGGCTCGAACGAAACAAGGTGTTCCTCCACTTCCTGCGGCTGTTCGCCGCCGCGGGCGGCTCTCAATCCGTCGTTGGTCCCAGGCCGTTGGTCGTCGGCCAAAACCAGCGAATCCATTTTGGCCCGCAGCTTGAGAGCTCAACCACGGGGCCAGGTTTTCAAAACTCCAAAACTCTACCCTCAACTCGTCGGGTCGGCCACGAACCGATGGCCAACGACGGGGTTTCAATCTGCCGCTGCTGCGGCCGGCTTCTTCTCCCCGGCCTTGATCAATTCCACATCCAGACACAGCGACTGCAACTCGCGAATCAACACGTTGAACGACTCGGGCACGCCCGGCTCCATGGCAGCTTCGCCCTTGACGATAGCCTCGTAAATCTTGGTGCGGCCGTAAACGTCGTCGGACTTCGCCGTCAGCAGCTCCTGCAGAATGAACGCTGCGCCATAAGCTTCGAGCGCCCAGACTTCCATTTCTCCGAAGCGCTGGCCTCCGAACTGCGCCTTACCGCCCAGCGGCTGCTGGGTGATCAGCGAGTAGGGGCCGATCGAACGGGCGTGGATCTTGTCGTCCACCAGGTGGGAGAGTTTCAGCATGTAGATGTAGCCCACCGTGACCGGCTGTTCGAACCTGTTTCCGGTCATGCCGTCGTAGAGATAGGTCTTGCCGGGCTCCGGCAGGCCGGACTGCCGCAACAAGGCCTTGATCTCGCTCTCGCGCGAACCGTCGAACACGGGCGAACCCATGAAGACGCCGCGCTTCAGCGTGGGCGCCACCGCCATCAATTCGTCATCGCTGAGATCGGCAACGGTGTCCGCCAGCACGGTGTCCTTGAACAGGGCCTTAAGCTCGCGACGGACGGCCTCTTCTTTCGAGTTCTCTTTCAGCAGTTCGGTAATTTTCTTGCCCAGTTCGTGGCCTGCCCAACCGAGATGGGTTTCCAGAATCTGGCCCACGTTCATACGGGAAGGCACGCCCAGAGGATTGAGGACGATTTCCACCGGCGTTCCATCCCCCAGATACGGCATGTCCTCCTCGGGGAGAATGCGGGCAATGACGCCCTTGTTGCCGTGACGGCCGGCCATCTTGTCGCCTACACTCAGCTTGCGCTTCATGGCGATGTAGACCTTGACCAGTTTGATCACGCCCGGCGGCAACTCGTCGCCCTTGGTGAGTTTCTCCTTCTTCTCGTTAACGATCTTCTTGAGCACATCGATCTGACGCGAGGTCATCTCTTCGATCTCGTCGATCTGCTCGTTGACCCGGGGATCCTTGTCGGCGTACTTGATGCGCTTCAAGTTACGGGTCGAGATGCGCTCGATGGTGTCACGATCCAGAATGGCGCCCTTGGTGAGCAGGCGTTTGTTGGTGCGCTCATCGTGCAAGTCGGCCTGGACTTCCTTGCCGCCCAGAATGTCTTCCAGGCGCTTCAGGCGCTCGTCGGTGAGAATACGGATTTCGTCGGAGAGGTTCTTCTCCAGCTTCGCAATCTGCGCCGCCTCGATGGCCTTGGCCCGCTCGTCCTTTTCCTGCCCCTTGCGGGAAAAGATTTTGACGTCGACGATCACGCCCTCGATGCCCGGCGGGCAATAGAGCGAAGCGTCACGCACGTCGCCTGCCTTCTCGCCAAAGATGGCGCGAAGCAGCTTCTCTTCCGGAGTCAGCTGGGTCTCGCCCTTGGGCGTAACCTTGCCCACCAGGATGTCGCCCTGCTTGACGGTCGCGCCAATGCGGATCACGCCGGCTTCGTCCAGGTTTCGCAGCATGGACTCGCTGACGTTCGGGATATCGCGAGTGACTTCTTCCGGCCCCAGCTTGGTGTCGCGGGACTCGAGTTCGAACTCCTCGATGTGGACGGAGGTATAGTAGTCCTCCTTCACCAGTTTCTCGGAAACGAGGATCGCGTCCTCAAAGTTGTAGCCGCGCCAGGGCATGAAGGCCACCAGGACGTTACGTCCTAGAGCCAACTCGCCATGATCGGTACAAGGACCGTCGGCGATGACCTGGCCCTTGATCACGCGCTGGCCCTTCTGGACCACCGGCTTCTGGTTGATGCAGGTGTTCTGGTTGGAGCGCTTGAACTTGGTGAGCTGGTAAATGTCGCTGCCCACCTCACGGGACAACTGCCCGGGATGATGTTCGCCTTCGACGCGGACGATGATGCGCTCGGAGTCGACCGAATCGATCACTCCATTGCGGCGGGCGAGAATGACTGCGCCAGAGTCACGAGCGGTGACCCCTTCCATGCCGGTACCGACGATGGGAGCCTCCGCCCGCAACAGGGGCACGGACTGGCGTTGCATGTTCGCGCCCATCAGTGCGCGGTTGGCGTCGTCGTGCTCCAGGAACGGCACCAGCGATGCCGCGACCGAAACCAACTGCTTCGGGCTGACGTCGACGTAATCTACCTCGTCGCGGTTGACCAGCACGAAGTTGCCGGCCTTACGGGCGTTGACCAGGTCGCCCACGATGCGGCCCTTGTCGTCGAGTTCGACGTTGGCCTGGGCAATCACGTGGCGGTCTTCTTCCCACGCCGAGAGATAGAACGAGTAGGGCTCAATCTCAGCAGCTTTCTTGCGGCGTTCTTTAAGTTCGGCGTTGGCCTTTTCGGCTTCGTGCTTCTCTACGTGATCGCCGGTCTTGTAATCGCTGTCGCCGGCGTTCACGACGGTGATGTAGTCGATCACTCGGCCGTTCTTCACGCGCCGGTAGGGCGATTCGATGAAGCCATAGTCGTTGATGCGGGCATAGCAGCTCAGCGACGAGATCAGGCCGATGTTCGGGCCTTCCGGCGTCTCGATTGGGCAGATACGTCCGTAGTGCGTCGGGTGGACGTCACGGACCTCGAATCCGGCGCGCTCCCGCGACAGACCGCCCGGCCCAAGGGCCGACAGACGCCGCTTGTGCGTAATCTCCGACAGCGGGTTGGTCTGGTCCATGAACTGCGAGAGCTGCGAGGACCCGAAGAACTCGCGGATGGCCGCCATGACCGGCTTGGCGTTCACCAGGTCGTGCGGCATGGCCGTCGACATCTCCTGGTACACGCTCATCTTTTCCTTGATCGCGCGTTCCATACGAACCAGGCCGATGCGGAACTGATTTTCGAGGAGTTCGCCAACCGCGCGCACGCGGCGGTTGCCCAGGTGATCGATGTCATCCACCGCACCCACATTCTTGCGCAGCTTCAGCAGGTAGCGGATCGTAGCGTAGAAGTCATCCGGCTCGAGGGTACGGTTCTCAAGACTGGTGGCATCGTTCTTCTCAAACAGCTTGATGTTGAACTTCAAGCGGCCCACACGGGAGAAGTCGTACTTGCGCGGGTCGAAGAACATGCCGTGGAACAGGGCGGTGGCGGTGTCGAGCGTCGGCGGATCGCCCGGCCGCAGCTTGCGGTAGATCTCGATCAGCGCCTCCTGCGGCGTTTTCACCGAATCGCGCTTCAGGGTCTGGCTGATGACCGTGCCCACATCGTCCCGCTCGGGGAAGAACAGGCTCATTTCGACCACGCCAGAATCCAGGATCTTGGCCAATTTTTCGGGCGTCAGCTCAGAGTTGGCCTCGAGCATGACCTCGCCGGTCGTGGTGTCGACCACGTCGCTCGCCACCCAAGCGCCCTCGAGGTCGGTCGTATCCACCTCGATCTCGCTGATCTTGGCCTTCTGAATTTCCTTCAGGACGGCGGGATTGATCTTCCGCCCGGAGTGTGCAATCTCCTCGCCCGACTT
>Ga0335082_10003601_pt1 | contig 16858 bp, 15 predicted proteins | sample Lox_Sample_41_FD_206718 | JGI IMG/M metagenome (GOLD analysis project Ga0335082, IMG submission 206718) | Soil microbial communities from Loxahatchee National Wildlife Refuge, Florida, United States - Lox_Sample_4.1 | ecosystem: Environmental > Terrestrial > Soil > Wetlands | place: USA... | reverse complement strand
CGGCGCCGACGACGAGGACGTCGAGATGCTCACTCATAGCTGCCTCGCGTCGATCAGACGTTCGTCCCACGTGATGCGCCAGATGGCGCCGTTGGCGATGGGCGGCGGGACCTCACCCAGCGCCGTTGCGAGGAGGGCGCGCATGGCTCCTCCGTGCGACACGAGGAGCGCGGGGAGTTCGAGCGTCGCCACGTGCAGCGCGGCGCGCCCGACGGCCGCTTGCACGCGCACCGAGAGGTCCTCCTGACTCTCGCCCCCGCCCGGCGCCACCCTGTCGACGACCCACGCGCGCCATTCGTCCGGGTGGTAGGAGGCGCACTCGTCGCGCGTGAGCCCCTCGAAGGGGCCGAAGTGCCGCTCGCGCAGGTCCGGGTCGGTGTACGCGATGGTGAGCCCCAGCTCGCCGGCGACGATGCGCGCGGTCTCGTGCGCGCGAGAGAGATCGCTCGCGACGACCGCGGTGAAGGACTGCCCACGGAGCGCCGACGCGATGGCGAGCGCCTGCGTCCGCCCGTTGTCGTTCAGCGGCACGTCGGTGTGACCCTGCCAGCGGCCCGCCACGTTCCAGTCGGTCTCCCCGTGGCGGGCGATGTAGAGGACGCGCGGCATCGGGTGCTCAGTCCGGCAAGTTAGCAAGAGACCCAAAACTTGGCCGCACCCTTGCCACCTCCTTACCGTGGGCTCGCATGGGCGACCCTTCCGCCAAAGGGCTGTCGTCCGCGGATCCGCTCGAGCTCCCGCGCATCCTCGGCCGGCGCATGCTCCTCAAGCTCGTCGCGCGCGGCGGGATGGGCGACGTGTACCTCGGCGCGACCACCGGCATCGAGGGCGCCGAGCGGCCTTGCATCGTCAAGACGGTGCGGCGCGACCACATCCACGACGGATCCTTCCTCGCGCGGTTCCTCGACGAGGCGCGCGTGCAGTCCCAGCTGCAGCACCCGGGCGTCGCCCAGGTGCTCGAGGCGGCGACGGACGAGAACGGCGAGCCGTACACGGTGGTCGAGTACGTCGAGGGCCGCAGCCTGAGCGACCTGCGCCAGCGGGCCATCCAGGCCGGCGTGAAGATCGGCTGGCCCGAGGCGGTCGCCGTCGCCATCGAGGTCGCCCAGGCCCTCGCCCACGTGCACGAGCGCCCGGGGCCGGACGGATCGCCGCTCGGGATCGTGCACCGCGACCTCTCGCCGCAGAACGTGATGGTCGGGTACGCGGGCGAGGTGAAGCTCATCGACTTCGGCACGGCGCGCGGGCACAACCGCCGCTGCCACACGGTGGCCGGCGTGGTCTTCGCGAAGCCCGGGTACGTCGCCCCCGAGGTCGCCCGCCAGCAGGTGGGCGACGGGCGCATCGACGTCTACGCGCTGGGGATCATGCTCTGGGAGCTCTGCGCCGGGCGCCGCTTCCTCAACTCGGACCCGCAGCGGCACCTCGACGACGCCGCCGCCGGGCGCGTCGTCATCCCGCGCGTCGCGCACCTGTGCGGCGCCCCGACGGAGCTCGACGAGGTGATCTTCCGGCTCACCAAGAACGACCCCGACGAACGCTACGCGCGCGCTTCGCTGGCCGTGCCGGACCTCGCCAAGGTGCTCGCGTCCGCGCCGGCGGGCGACGGGAGCGAGCGCGGCGTCCGGGCCCGCGTCGCGACGCTCATGCGCAAGCTCTGGCCCCACGAGCCGGGGCGCTCGCGCGCCGAGTTCGCCCGGCTGCTGCGCGAGTCGCGCGACATCCTCGACGAGGGAGTCCAGGCGGCGAAGACGCCGGACGCGGGGCCGGTCAGCGAGGCGATGGCCAAGGCGCTGACGCCGAACGATCCCGCGATGGTGCTCGGCACGCCGTACAAGCTCCTTCGCAAGATCGGCGAAGGCGCGGGCGGCGTCGTGTGGGAGGCGGAGCACGTGGAGCTCGGTCGGCACGTGGCGCTCAAGGTGCTCGCGCCCGAGCACGCCGCGTCGTCGGCGGCGCTCGAGCGCTTCCGGCGCGAGGCGCGGGCGGTGGCGAAGCTCGCGCACCCGAACCTCGTGCAGATCCTCGACTTCGGCAAGTCGCTCGACGGCCGCGTGTACCTGGCGATGGAGCTCCTGACCGGCGAGACGCTCGACGTCACCCTCGACCGGGGGCCGGTGCCCTGGCGCGAGGCGGTGCGCGTGGCGACCAAGGCGGCGACGGCGCTGTCGGCGGCGCACGCGGCGGGGCTCGTGCACCGCGACATCAAGCCGCAGAACCTGTTCCTCACGTCGGCGGGCGACCTGAAGCTGCTCGACTTCGGCGTCGCCACCGCGCTGACGCAGGGGTCCGACCGCAAGCCCACCGAGAAGGAGCGGGCCATGCGCGGGTTCGCCATCTTCGGCACGCCCGAGTACATGGCGCCCGAGCAGGTCGCCGGCGACGCGGTCGACGGACGCACCGACGTGTACGCCCTCGGCTGCGTGCTCTACGAGATGCTCACCGGGTCGCGGGCCTTCGACGGCCCCTCGAGCGTCGTCGTCATGGGCAAGCAGCTCCGCGACACGCCGGTGCCCCCGCGGGTGCAGGCGAGCGCGCGGGCGATCCCCGTCGTGCTCGACGCCATCGTGATGCGCGCCATCCGCAAGGACCCGGCGGAGCGGTACCCGTCGGCGGCGGCGCTGCGCGCGGCCCTGGAGGAAGCGACCGCGGCGCCGGCGCGCCGGTGGGCGCGCGCGAAGCGGGCGGCATCGACGCTCGCCTTCGTCGGGTGCATGGTCGGGGCGGCCGTGGCGTCGGCGCAGTGGGCCAGGACGCACGCGGCGGTCGCGGACGCGCCGGCGGCGGCGGTGCAGCCTGCGCCTGCCACGCCCGCGCAGGTCGCCATCCAGGCTCCCCTGCCCGCGGCGGCGCTCGTCCCCCTCGAGGCGCCCGTCGCGCTGCCCTCGCCCACACCGGAGCACCACGCCGAGATGGCGCACCCTGCCGCGCGCCCCGTGCACCCGCGGCACGAGCGTCTGCCCGAGCCGCGCGAGACGTCACGCGTCGCCACGAGCCGCTGAACCGCATCGGCTTGTCTTTGGCAGCCCCGTGGGTAGATTCCCGCTCGCCAGCTGATGGAGACGCTAGAGCTCGCGCCGCCCTCCATCGCGCTCTCGGGCAACCGCTACAAGGCCATCCTCTGGCTCGCGATGCCCACGGTCGTGGCGATGCTGTCACAGAGCATCGTCAACGAGATCGACGTCATCTACTTCTCGCACCTGCAGGTCCCCGAGTCGTCCTACGCGCAGGGGGCGCTGGTGCCGTCGCTCATCATCTTCTGGGCCTTCGGCGGCAGCCTCGGCGCCATCAGCGTCGGCACGCAGGCGCTCGTCGCGCGTCGCTACGCCGAGGGCAACCGCCACGCGGCGGGCGCGGTGCTCGCCAACGCCGTGTGGTTCTCGATCGTCGCGGGCGCGATCTTCTCGGCCGTGGGCCTGGCGCTCATGCCGTGGCTCGTGAACCTCATCATCGAGCGCCCCGAGGTGCAGGCGGTCGCCGTCTCCTACACGCGCTGGAGGCTGCTCGGGGTCATCTCGATGGCGGCCACGATGAGCGTCAAGGCGTTCTTCGACGGCATCGGCAAGACGTACGTGCACTTCGTCGCGGCGATCGTGATGAACATCGTGAACGTCGTGCTCTGCTGGATGTTCATCTTCGGCCACTTCGGCGCGCCCCGGATGGGCGCCCCGGGCGCGGGCCTCGCGGCCTTCGTGTCGACCTGGATCGGCCTGGCGATCATCATGCTCTACGCCTGGGCCGTCCGGCACGACTACCGCTTCGTCCGCTGGTCCAACATCTCGCGCACCACGACGTGGGCGCTGCTCAAGCTGTCCGTGCCGGCGGCGATCGCGATCGTCGTCATGATGGGCGGCTTCGCGCTGTTCGCGAAGATCGTCGGCAAGCTCGACGTGGGCGAGGGCAAGGAAGCGGTCTTCAGCGCGGCCAACACCGACATCATCGAGACGCTCAAGCTCACGTTCACCGCGTGCATGGCGTTCGGGACGGCCACGGCGACGCTCATCGGGCAGGCGCTCGGGCGCAAGCAGCCGGACGAGGCGCAGAAGTGGGGCTGGGCGAGCGTGCGCCTGGGGCTCGTCATCTTCGGCGTCGTGGGGCTCTGCGAGGGCGTCCTCTTCACGCACCAGCTCGCGCACTTCCTGTCGAACTCGGGCGCCGTGCGTCACGCGATGCTCTTCCCGCTGCGCATCATGGGCATCGCGACGCCGATCATCGCGGTGGCCATGATCCTCAGCGAAGGGCTCTTCGGCGCGGGCAACACCAAGTACGTCGCGGCGGCGCAGGCCCTCGCGATCTTCGGCTGGCTCCTCCCGGCGGCCTACGTGCTGGGCCTGAAGCTGGACCTCGGCCTGCGCGGCATCTGGATCGCCGCCTTCGTCTACTCGTGCATCGCCGCCGTGGCGATGGTCGCCAAGTTCGCCGGCGGCACCTGGAAGAACATCAAGCTGTAGCCGCGGCCGTCGCCAGGGCGCGCTCGATGGCGTCCACGTCCAGCAGCTTGTACTCGCCGATGGGGTCCGCCGGGTCCTTCACCGGTCGGCCCTCCTCGTCGACGTAGCGCGCGCCGTCGCGGAAGCAGTGACGGTCGAAGAAGCTCCCGGGGAGCAGCGGCTCGCTGCGCACCGTCTCGAAGAGGCCGTGCGACCACGGCGCGCGCGTCGTCAGCATCGGCGGAACGAGCAGCGCGTCACGCGAGAGCTTCTCGCCCGCGTACACGTAGACGAGGACGCACCCGTGCGTCGGGCCCACGATGGCCTCGGTCGACACCACGCGCCCCAGCCGCTTGTGGCCGTGCCCGCGGATCTCGAAGACGTCCCCGACCAGGGGTTCCTTCATCGGCGTTACTTCTTCCCCGTGCAGTCCTCGAAGTCCGGGTTGCACCCGGCGTCCGGCGTCGCGAGGTCCGGATTGTCCTCGTCCGGCGCCGCCGACCCGCTCGGCACGGGCGCCTCGGGGAGCTGCCCGCCCGGGTACTTCTGCATGTCCGCGGGGCTGCACGGCTGCGGGTTGCTCGGGTCCTCCTGCACGCACTCCATCATCCACGCGTCGCGCGGCGGGAGGCCGTCCTTCTCGGCCTTCGCTCGCGCCGCGGCCACGTCCTGGGCGACCGCGACGTCGCTGAACCAGGGGACGTAGCTCACCGTCAGCAGGCCGATCGCCAGGATGCCCACGAAGGGCATGACGACGCGATACAGGCTCGAGACGGGCCGGTTGAACCGGAAGCTCGAGATGAAGAGGTTCAACCCGAGCGGCGGCATGCAGTACGCGATCTCGAGGTTGAGCAGGAAGATCATCGCCAGCTGGAACGGCGACATCTTCTCGGCCGGGTTCATGTTCCCGATCTTCGCGACGAACGGCAGGATCAGCGGCACCGCGACGAGGATCGCGCTGAAGCCCTCCATGAGCATGCCGAGGATCAGCAGGAACACGTTCATGACCAGCAGGAACTGCCACATGTGCTTGATGCCGATGCCCGTCATGAAATCGAGCACCTTCATCGGCACGTGCTGGTCGACGACGTAGTTCATCAGCGCGTTCGCCATCGAGAGGATCAGGATGATGGCGCCCGCGAGGCTCATCGACGCCTTCGCGATCCGCACCAGGTCCTTCTTCCAGGACAGGTCGCGGTACACGAAGAACTCGATGATCACCGTGTAGAAGGCCACGAGCCCCGCGGCCTCGTCGATCGACGTGAGCCCCGTGAGCAGGCCTGCGGCGAGGATGACCGGGATGAGCAGCTCCCACTTCAGCTCCCAGATCGCGCGCCCCATGCGCCGGAGCTCCGTCGGCTCGCGGTCGACGCGCTCCTTCGTGCCGATCCACGCCGAGTAGACGCTCAGGAGCACGATGACCATGGCCCCCGGCACGAGGACCGCCTTGAACGCCTCGTTGAAGTCGACGTGCGCGACGAGCGCGTAGACGAGCAGCGGCAGCGACATGGGCAGCAGGAGCCCGACGCTCCCGCCCGTCGTCACGAGGCCGAGCGCGAACTTGTCCGAGTACCGCTGCTTGCGGAGCGCCGGGTACAGCAGGCCTCCGATGGCGATGATGGTCACGCCGCTCCCGCCCGTGAGCACCGTGAAGACGGCGCTCGCGATGACCGCCACGATGGCCAGGCCCCCCGGCATCCACCCGAGCACCGTGCGCGCGGCGGCGACGAGCCGGTCCGGCGTCTTGGCCTCGGCGAGCACGTAGCCCACGAACGTGAAGAGCGGGATCGTGACGAGGATCGGCGAGTCGGCGAAGCGCTCGTCGAGCACCGTCGGCGCGATGAAGCGCAGGTGGTGGTACGTCTTGTCCGGGTGCGCGAGCCACAGGAGCTCCGCCGAGCCGCCCATGATGGCGAAGAGCGGCGTCCCGAGGAACGCGAAGAGCACGACGAGCCCCGCCGTGACGCTCCCGAGGGCCATGACCACGGCGACCGCGAGGCCGCCGAGGCTCATCCCGATCTTCGCGGCGCGCGGGGTCCCGGCCGCCGAGCTGTCCATCGCCGCCCCGCCGCTCACGACGCCACCCCCTTGGCCGCCGCCGCGTCACGCTCCTCGGAGCGCGAGAGCTCCGGATCGTCGTGCGCGCTGTCCGGGTCCACGTCGATGCGCCCCTGCAGGATGAGCACGATGCGCATCAGGAACTTGAGCGCGATGATCGCGAGGCCGAAGGGGAACACGAAGTCGAGCTCGCGCACGAGCAGGCCGCGCGCTTCCTCGCCGGTCCCCGGCACCGCCACCTGCGGCATGCGCGTCGCGCTCGGCTGCGAAGGATCCATGTGCAGCGCGTCGACCGCGTTCGCGTCGAAGTGCGCCTTCCAGTCCGCGCCGTCCAGCCACTCGTTCCACTCCGGCGCCGTGAGCCACTTGTCGTAGGGCGTCCCCGCGAGCACCTTCGGGAAGGACCGCAGGTCGAGCGTCATCTGCCGTCCGAGCAGGAAGAAGTCTTGCCCCAGCGCGTGCTCCACCGCCGCGGCCTTCTCGCCCGGCGTCGTGTCGCACGACTTGTTCTTGTCGTCCGGGCACGGCTCGGTCGCGTTCGCCCGGAAGACCGAGATGCTGATGTAGTCGCAGAACCCGATGGCCCCGAAGAAGCACACGAGGGCCGCCGCGATCTGCCCGGCGAGCGCCGTCGGCACCCGCAGCTTCACGGGCACGTAGCGCACCAGGACGTCCACGTGGATGTGCTTCCCTCGCGACGTCGCGAGCGACGCCCCGAGGAGCGCCACCCACAGCGTCAGGCGGGTCGCCAGCCCGCGCAGCCCCCCGATGAGCATCAGGGACGACGCGTTCTGCAGCCAGTTGAGGACGTTGCCGAAGTACGCGACGCCCACGTGCACCCAGGCGCGCCCCAGCATCAGCCCCAGGATCACGGCCGCCGTCGTCAGGTTGGTGTGCACCCGCGCGACCTGCCGGCGCGTCGCCAGGTGCGTGACGACGCCCAGGACGGCCGCGGAGAGGATGCACCGGTACACGAGCCCCGACGCGTTCTCCCCCGGGCGGAAGTCCGCCGAGAGCCCCTTGAGCGAGATCCAGAGCGTCAGCGAGGCAATCTCGGCGACGAGGACCGCCGCGCACAGCTTCGCCTCGATGCGTTGCCAGCCGGCGTCCACCCGCTCGAGCGGGGACGCGGCGTCTTTATTGTCGGCCATCCCGCCGACGAGGGTACCAAAAAGCCGAGCTTACGGTGCCAGGCCGACTACTGGGCCAGCCCGACCACCTTGTCGAAGACCGCCGGCGAGAAGACGGCGCCGCGCAGGGACGCCCGCACCTTGGCGAACACGTCCTTCCACTCGCCCTTCTCGGCGTCGTTCGGCTCGTAGGCGTTCTTGCTCGCCTTGAGCCGCGCGAACGCCTGCGCGTCCAGGTTCCGGATCGACCTGGTCAGCCGGTCCGCCGTCTCGGCCCCGCGCGTGTTGAGCGCGTTCTTCAGGTTGTCCGGCAGCCCCTGGAGCTTGGGGGTCGACACGATGATGGCGCCGATGACGAACGCCGAGGTCATCGTGTTGATGTCCGTCACGCGCGACGCCCACTGCAGCTGCTCGGCCGCGAGCGGCGGCACCGTCAGCACCTGGATCGACCCGTTCGTGAGGCCCGGCAGGATCTCCGGCACCGTGACTTCCTTCGCCGTGATGCCGCCGATGGTGGAGAACACCTTGGGCCCGATGGGGTCGCCCGCGAGGAAGTAGTTGCCCTTGCCCTGCAGATCCGTCGGGTGGTGGATCTGGAAGCCGATGCTCATCGTCTTGGCCGCGCCGACGTCGCCCCAGCCGAGGATGGTGAAGCCCTTGGCCTGGAACATCTGGTCGAAGTCCGCCTTCATCGCGTTGCGGGCGGCGTCGAGCTTCCCCCAGTTGGCGAAGAGGCCCGGCATCTGGAAGAGAAGCACGTCGGTCACGCCCGTCTGCGCGAGGCCGACCGACGTCACGGCCGCTCCGTCGAGCTGCCCGGAGCGCATCTTCTGCACCATGAGCACCTCGTCGCCCGCCTGCCCGTTCCACTGGAAGTCGAGGACCAGCTCGCCGCCCGTGTCGTTGGCGACGTCCTTCGCCCACTTCTTGAACTCCTTGCCCCACGCCGAGTCGCCCGGAGCGAGCGTCCCGATCTTGAGCGTCGTGGTGGCCTCGGCTTCATGGGTGGCGAAGACGGCGACTGCGGCGATGGCGGCGGCGGCAAAGAGCTTCCGGAGCATGGTGCTTGTTCCTATCACTTGGCCTGGGTCAGGTCGATTCCGCACGCGTCCTTCACGCGCCTCTTCCCGAGCCAGCGCTTGGCGCGCCGCTTGGCGATGGCGTTCGTGAGGCGCTGGTACGGGTCGGGATCCGGGGCCTGCAGGACCTTGTTCAGCATGTCCTGGTAGAGCGCCCCGTCCCCCTTCATGCACGCGTACTTGGTCCCGTAATTCAGGAGGACCATCAGGTTCTTGCCCTCGGTCTTGGCGACGGCCGTGTCGAACAGCTGCTTGGCCTGGTCCAGCTCGGCCATCCCCGTGCGCGCGTGGTACGCGGCGAGGGCGACGAGCCCCGAGTAGTGCTCGATGCTCGGGTCGATGGCCATCGCGCGCTCCACCATGGAGACGCCGACGTAGAGCTCCGCGATGAACCCGGGGCCCTCGGTGTCGTCCCCCTTCATGACGTTCACGCGCGCCATCCAGCCGTAGCCGGTCCAGAAGAGGTTCTCGGCGTCGTCCTTGCCGCTGAAGTTGTCCGAGAGCCACTTCACGAGGGACTGCTCGGTCTTCTTCGCCTGCTCGAAGCCGTCGGCGTTCTGCGCCAGCAGCTGCAGCCCGTAGAAGACGGCGCGGTCGTACGCCATGCGCGCGCGCTTGCGGTGGTAGTCGGCGAGATCGTCGTCCCCCGCGTCCTCGGCGGCCTCCATCTCGTCCTCGACGAAGCCGAAGCCGTAGCCGACCCACCCCTTGGTGAGCATGAAGAGCGCGTCCGAGTTGCTCGGAGCGAGCACGTGCATGCCCTCGAACTGCACGAGGCCCGCGCGCGCGGCGCCTCCGGCCATCTCGTAGTCCCCGATGGTGTCGAGGGCCGACGACGCCTCGCGCGTCGCCGAGATCTGGCCGTTGGTGAGGGCGGACTTGATGCAACCGGTGCTCGCCAGAGAGAGGGCGGCACCGAGACCCAGCGTTAGAAGGAGGGGGCGCATTTCGCCCGCCAGTCGTAGAAGAATGGGCCCGGCCGGTCAACGACTCCGGCCGGGCCTTTCGGCTCATTGCTTCGCGATTGTGACGGCCGGCGCGGGCGGTTCGGCGGCTCCTCCCGTGCCTTTGCGCTTGCGGGTGGCCACGGCTTTCTCTGCGGCCTGCGCCTTCGACTGAGCCGTACGCTTGCCCTTCTTGAGGGGCTTGAGGCCGAAGGTCGCGAGGCCGGCCGGGTCGCTGCCGACCTCGGCACGGATGCGCTGCTCGACCGAGCGGATGACGGGCGATGTCTCTTGCATCACGAGCTTGGCGGCGGCGCACGACGCGAGCCAGTCGGCATGCTTCTGGTCCGACTCCTTGTTCGCGGCGATGCGCTTGTCGAGCAGGGCGTCGATCTGCGCGGTCGTGTAGGGCTGCCCCTGCGAGACCCAGGTGACGCCGGGGTACTTCTGGTCGATGCCCTCCTTGAGCGACGCATCGGCGGTGACGGTGGACTGCTTGGTGTCTCTGGCCATGATGTTTCTCCCTTCACTCTCCCAGTGCATCGAGAAGCCGAAAACGGACGCGCGCCCCGGCGCGACGCGGTCGATTTTTCGGAAGTGCGCGCCGCGCATCGAGAAACGGGGCGATCTTTTTTCGTGGGACCGGCCGGTACGAGCGGTACCGAGCCCGGTACACGCGGGACCGACCCTCCCCGAGCCGGGACCGGCCTCTCCTCGATCGGGCCAGCGTGCAGTACGGGCGGAAGAGGACCCTTCGCGCCGGGGGAACCGCGCCGAACGCGCGAGATCGCCCCTCGTCGCCTCGGACGCCGGCTCCAGACCGTCGGATTCGACTCGCCGGACGCGTCGCACTGGCCGGCGGTCGGGTCGGGACCGGTCGGTACGAGCGGTACCGTGCTCGGTACGACGTGTACCGGGCCGGGTACCGCACGTACCGGGCTCGGTCCCGCGTGTACCGGGCGGTCCCCCGAGCTAGCGCATCAGCTGCGCGGCCTGGACGATGACCTTCATCTTGCGGAAGGCCACGTCGGTCGCGTTGACCGGGCGGTTCGAGAAGGTGCCGAAGCCGCAGTCGGGGTTCAGGAAGACCGTGTCGGCCGGGCGATCGTGCAGGGCGCGCGCGATCGAGGCGCGCACCTGGGGCACGGTTTCGATGTCGCTCGTGCGCGGGTTGACCACGCCGAGCCCCAGCTCCTTCGCGCGGAACGGCACGAGGTCGCCGGCCCGCTCGGTCGCGTACTCGAGAACGAGCTGGCGCACCGGGATGCGGTCGAACACCGGCTGCAGCGGGTGGTAGCTCCCGCGGAGCAGCGTCGACTCGTCGCGGCTCCAGTTGCCCCGGCACACGTGCAGCCCCGTGCGCACGCCGTCGAATCCCTCGAGCACGCGGTTCAGGAGCGACACGGCGAGCTCGAGCTCCGCTGTCGGATCCTTCGTCGCCGCCAGCGCGGCGCACATGAAGGTGCGCGTCTGGCCCTGCGTGAAGACGAGCTCCGTCAGCACGGGCTCGTCGAGCTGGATGAAGTCGGCGCCGGCGTCGACGAGCTCGCGGATCTCCTCGCGCAGGAGCTTCACGACGTCCTCGGCGAGGTCCTCCTTCGTCTCGTACGCGGTGGCTGTCGCCTCGCGGACGAACATCGCGCGCGTCAGCAGGTACGGGCCCGGAAGCGGGACCTTCACCGGCTTGTCGGTGTGCTTCTTCACGAAGCGCAGCTCGTCGACCGCCAGCGGCTTGCGCCGGGAGATGCGCCCCACCGCCGTGGGGTTCTTGATCGCGTACGCCGGCACGTCGAGCGTCTGCAGGATGCGCTCGAAGGACACCTTGTCCTCGACGATGTCGAGCATCTCGGCGAGCGTCATGAGCCGCACGCCGGAGAGCTTGTCGGCCACGAACGAGTAGAAGTTGTCGCGCCGCTGCTCGCCGTCGGTCACGACGTCGACGCCCGCTTCGTCCTGCAGGCGCAGGACGTCGATCACCGCGCGATCGGCGAGCGCGTCGAACTCCGCCTCCGAGAGCCGGCCCGCGTGCTTGTCGCGCTGCGCGCGGAGGAGCTCCGGCGGACGCGGCCAGCTCCCGACCGTCGTGACCGGCAGCGGCGGGAGCTTCACGACGCGCTCGAGAAGTAGCGCTGGTGCTCGCACGCCGCGGAGAGCAGCTCGTAGCCGCTGGTGCGCCCGGGCTCCCAGGCCTTGAGGCCCTCGAGGTCCATCATCTCGCGGTGCGACGGGTCGGAGTATTTCATCGAGAAGAGCGCCTGCTCGAAGCGCTTCTCGCGGTCGGCCGCGAAGTCTTCGCGCACCGTGAAGTTGCAGTGGTCGAAGCGGCCGGTCGAGCCGACGATGCGGTACTCGTTCGCGTTGATCGTGCCGTCGCGCGTCCAGGTGTCCCAGTTGAGGTCGAGCATCACGCTGGCCGCCGCGTCCCCGCGCATCATGCACGCGAGCGCGTCGCGCTCTCCGCCGACGTGGTCTCCGTGCAGGCCGACCTTCACGTCGAAGCGGCGCACCTCGAAGTCCTTGCCCGCCTCGAGGCCCGTGCGCAAGAGCTGCTCGATGGGGATGAGCGTCGCCTGCGGCGAATCCTTGGCGCCGAACGCCACGGTCTTGCCGCGCAGCTCCCCGAGCGACGCCGGCCCGCGCTGCGCGTGCGCCACGAAGTGCGACACCCGGTCGCGATCGGTGTCGCGCATGGCGATCGCGCGGCACTTGCCCGCGAGCCGCCGCTGCGCGTCGATCCAGGCGAGCGGCGAGTTCCACGCGACGTCGAGGTGGCCCTTGGCCAGGCCGTCCACCTGCAGCTCGTAGGTCGAGTAGTAAACGAGCTCGATGGGGCACTTCTTCGACGAGAAGAAGTCGCCGATGATCTTCCAGATGACCGTGACCTTCGGGTCGTAGATGACGGCGCCTACGATGATCGGCTTCTCCATGGTCTGCTTCCTTCGATTCGGTCAGGGGCTCATCTCGAGAACGAGCTCGAGGCGCACGACGCGCTCCAGCGTACGTACCAGCGGAGATCTCTCCAGCACCCCTTTCCAGAGCGCCATGATCGTTTCCTCCTGGGCAACGCTGCTCGCGTACACCTTCACCTGCAGGCGAGCGAGGCCGGGGCTCCCGGTCGCGCCGACGACCCCGACGGCAGCGAGCTCGTCGTCGAGCTCGGCTCGGACCAGCGCCTCGGCGTGATCCACCTCGATGTGACGCGCGCGTGCCGCCGCGAGCAGGCCCGTCACGAGATCGGCACCGAACGCGCCCAGGAGGTACTCGACGGCCGAGACGTGGTGGGCCTGCTCGTCGAACGTGACGGGCGACCCCACGACGAAGCGGTGCTTGCGGACGAACGCCGTGGCCGACCCATCCGTCGACCCGCTCACGCGCACCGAGAAACCCGCCGCCCGCTCGGTCACCGGGCGAGGCTTACCATCGGCCCCGGCCGAGCGTACAGTCGGCGCCCCCAAGACGAGGAGGAAGCCATGCAGACGGCCGATGCGATCCAGAGGGCCAGGGACATCGCGGAGAAGACGCTCGCTCCGGCGGCGGCGAAGAACGACAAGGAGGGGAGCTTCTCGAAGGAAGCCGTGGCGGCCCTCGGAAGCGCCGGGCTGCTCGGGCTGGTCGTGCCGGTCGAGTCGGGAGGCGCGGGGCTCGGGCCGCGCGCGTTCGCCGACGTGACGGCGACGCTGGCGGAGGCCGATGCGTCGGTCGCGATGGTGTACATGATGCACGTCAGCGGCACGATGTGCTTCGTCACGGGCGCCAGGTCGCCGGCGGCGAAGGCGGTGCTGCGCGACATCGGCGCGGGCAAGCACCTGACGACGCTCGCGTTCAGCGAGAAGGGGTCGCGCAGCCACTTCTGGGCGCCCATCTCGAAGGCGCAGCGCGCGGGCTCGGGCGTGCGCATCAGCGCGCTCAAGTCGTGGGTGACGAGCGCCGACCACGCGGACAGCTACGTGGTCTCGGCGCTGCAGCCGGACGCGAAGGGGCCGACCGACACGACGCTGTACGCAGTGAAGAAGGGCGCGCCGGGGGTGAAGGTGTCCGGGCCGTGGGACGGCATGGGGCTGCGCGCGAACGCGTCGGCGCCGATGACACTCGAGGCGGCCGAGGTGGCCGACGACATGCGCCTCACGCCGGACGGCGAGGGCTTCAAGGCGATGCTCGAGGTGGTGCTGCCCTGGTTCAACCTGGGGCAGGCGGCCGTGGGGCTCGGGATCTGCCGCGCGGCGGTGGGCGCGACGGTGTCGCACCTCAAGTCGAGCCACTTCGAGCACATGAACAAGGTCTCCCTCGGCGAGGCGCTGCCGAACCTGCGGGCGCAGCTCGCGCAGATGCAGATCGACACGGACGGCCTGGCGGCGCGCGTGTCCGACGTGGTGGCGAACCTGGAGAGCCCGGGGCCGCTCACGATGCTGCGCGTGCTCGAGAGCAAGGCGGCGGCGAACGAGACGGCCATCCGCGTGACGTCGGACGCGATGCGCACGTGCGGCGGCGCGGCGTTCTCGAGGCACACGGGCATCGAGCGCTTCTTCCGCGACGCGCACGCCGGCGCCGTGATGGCGCCGACGGTGGATCAGCTCCGCGACTTCATGGGCAAGGCGCTGCTGGGGATCCCGCTCTTCTGAGGTGGCGGCGCGTCACTCTCGACGCGCGGCCATCAGGATGGTGCAGGCGGCACGGACGCGGACGTGGGGGTCCGCGTCCGCGAGCACCGGTGCGCCGCGCCCCGACACGCCGAGGGCGGCGAGCGACGTGACGGCCGAGAGGCGATCGTCGGCGTCCGCCGACGCGAGGTCCTGCTCGATCCACGCCTGGATGCGCCGGTCCCCCAGCTCGGCGAGGGCGAAGCGGGCGCGCACGGCGACCGGCGAGCCCGGGGTCGCCAGCGCCTCGAGCTTCGCGATGGCGTCCGGCTGCTTCGCCTCGGCGAGCCGCGCGAGCGCCGCCACGCGGACCTCGAGGTCCTCACCGTCGGCCGCCGCGGCGAGCGCCGTGCGCAGCTCCGGGCGGCCGAGAGGCGCCTCTGCGATGGCCTGGAGCCGGCGCGCGCGCGGGCCCTCCGCGATGGCGCGCTCGAGCTGCGCGATGGCGGCGATGACGACGTCGCCGCCGAGGTTCTCGGTGCGCAGCACGGCCGCCGCACCCTCGATCACGCCCGGGCCGTGCCCGCTCGCCGCGAGCACCCGGAGCGCCTCGCTCCCGCCCGAGTCCCACACGCGCGGGCTCGCCCATGCAATCGCGATGTCCTCGCGCAGGCCGTCGTCGGCGTCCGACCACAGGTCGCGCAGGACGTCGGCCACCTCTCCCCGGGGAAGCGGCGCGAGCACCGCGATGGCGCGCACGGCCTCGGTGCGCACCATCGGATCGGGGTCGACGCGCGCGGCCTCCGCGAGGACCCCGAGGTCGTTCGGGTCGGCGTCGTCTCGCGCCGCGACCGCCGCCTGCCGGCGCACGCGCGGATCGGGATCGACGAGGACGCGCAGCCTCGTGTCGCGGTCCTCGCTCCTCACGAGCCCCCGCGCGCCGACCGCGCGCCACGCCCCATCGGGATCGCCCGCGTAATCGCGCGCATCGTCCAGGTCGAGCCCCTGCCCGTCGATGCGCGCCAGCGCCGCGAGCGCGCCGGCCTCGTCGTGCACGCGCATGCGGGCCGCCAGCGCCGAGTCGAGCTCGCGCGCGCACGGGCGCGCGTCCCGCACGAGAGCGAGCGTCTGCTCCGGCGTCGTTCCGCCGGCGCGCAGGTCGCGATCGGCCACGGCGTGCGCGAGCGACGCCGCCTCGTCGTTCGAGACGTCCCCGCGCTTCTCGCGCGTCGCGAGCACGCTGCCCAGCGTGGCCCGATCGCCGCTCTCGGCGGCCTTCATCGCCGGCGAGGACGCGCAGCCCGCGAGCAGGATCGACACGATGAAAGCGCGGCCGACCATCGGACGTGTTAATGGCACAGGCTACCGGTGACCGTCGACCTCGTCGTCAACCGCACGGCCCGCAGGCTCGGCGAGGACAGCCCGCTGCGCGCGCGACTCGTGGCCGCCGCCGAGCGAGGCGGCGCGCGCCTGCACGAGACCCGCAGCCTGGAGGAGCTCGACCAGGTGGCGCGCGAGATCGCCGACCGCGGGACCGATGCGGTGGTGCTCGCGGGCGGCGACGGATCGCACATGGGAGGCGTGTCGGCCCTGGCCCGGGCATGCGGCGGGCGCCTGCCGCGCGTGGCCTTCGCGCCGGGCGGCACGGTAAGCACGGTCGCGCGCAACCTCGCGGGCGCCTCGAGCTCCGCCTCGTGGGGCGAGCGCCTGCTGCGCGCCGTGTGCGACGGGACGGCGCGCGCGCGCGACGTGCCCAGCCTCCACGTGCGCGACGACGCCGGGGGCGACCGCGTCGGATTCATCTTCGGCGCCGGCCTCGTGGCGCACTTCTTCGACGAGTACGACGCGGCGCCGAGCCAGGGCATCGGTGCGGCTGCGAGGCTGGCGGGCCGGGTCTTCTTCGGCTCGCTGGTGGGACGGCCGCTGGCGCGCCGGGTGCTCGCGCCCGTCGCGTGCGGCGTCGAGGTCGACGGGGACGAGCAGCCGGCGCGCGCGTGGAGCCTCGTGCTCGCGAGCGTCGTGCGCGACGTGGGGCTCGGCGTGCGGGCCACGTATCGCGCGGGCGAGTCGTTCGACCGCTTCCACGTCGTCGCGAGCACCCTGTCGCCGCGCGGGCTCGCGACGCAGGTGCCGCGCGTGCTCTCGGGGCGGCCGATGCGCAGCGCGGGGCACACGGCGGTCGACGCCATGGCGCGCACGCTGCGCGTGCACTTCGACGAGCCGGACGCGAGCTACGTGCTCGACGGCGACGCCCTGCGCGCGCGCGACGTGCGCGTCGAGCCCGGGCCGATCGTGCCGCTACTGAGCCTGCGCTGACGTGTGCATCGCCTGGCCGAGGACGTAGCGCGTGTCGCCGGCGGACTTGGCCCGATCGACGGCGCGGATCACGTCGAACACGGGGCCCCAGGGCGAGGCGTCCGACTCGGCGCCGAACGCGACGTAGCGGATGGCGCAGGTGCGGCGGGCCTCCTCGAGCGAGCGGGCCAGACTCGCCGGAGGGTCGTCCCCCGAGAGCGACACGGGCCCGCCCGGCGACGCGACACGCAGCGACCCGTCCGGCCGCAGGAACACCGCCAGGTGACACCCCCCCGCGGGCGCAGCGCCGTCCCGTCGCGCGCTGAGCACGACGACGTGGGTGTC
>Ga0335082_10003600_pt1 | contig 16860 bp, 11 predicted proteins | sample Lox_Sample_41_FD_206718 | JGI IMG/M metagenome (GOLD analysis project Ga0335082, IMG submission 206718) | Soil microbial communities from Loxahatchee National Wildlife Refuge, Florida, United States - Lox_Sample_4.1 | ecosystem: Environmental > Terrestrial > Soil > Wetlands | place: USA... | reverse complement strand
AGCGCCGCGGCAGCCCCTGAGACCACAGCCGGGTGCTTGACGCCGGCGCGGTCCGTCTCCCTGCTCATTCCCGACCAGACGCACCGCGCGCCGTTTCCTCTCCCTGCCTCTGGTACCATTCCGGCGTGACGTTCCTTCAGACTCTGTGGGGACCTGGCCAGAACCAGAGGCGTCGTAACTGGACGAGCACGCCCGAAGACGTCCCGAAAGCACTTCTCGTACCAGGGTGAGTGGGCAAATTTCTATTAGGGGAAACCCTTAGGCATGAAAGTGCTCCCAGCTCGAGGGACGCGGTGTCAGCGGCGCAGACCGGCCTCGGCAGCGGATCTTCCGTGGGTAGTCAGCAGAAACGGGCGCGGCGCTCTATCGGTGTTTGCGCACTTCTCCGGCCGTCTTCGTGCCACGACCTCCGACTGGACGCCGCGTTCCGTCGCAGGTAACGGAGCCGACACGACGACCAGGGAGGTGAGCATGTCAGAAGCGATCGGACGCGTAGGCTTCATCGGGCTCGGGCGCATGGGCGCGGGCATCGCCCACAACATCATGCGGGCGGGGTTCGCACTCACGGTGTACAACCGAACGGCGGCCAAGATGCAGCCGTTCGTCGACGCTGGGGCGCAGGGAGCGACCAGCCCCGCCACGGCCGCGGCGGGAGCGGATGTCGTGATCACCAGCCTGATCGATGATCAGTCGGTGCTCGACGCCGTCGAGGGCGAGAACGGGCTGCTGCGCGGGCTGCGACGGGGGGCGGTTCACGTCGGCGCGACCACCGTGTCCGCACGCTGCGCCCGCGCGCTGGCGGCGTTGCACGCGGCGCACGGCAGCGCCTACGTCGCCGCGCCGGTCCTGGGACGTCCTGATGCCGCCGAGGCAGGACAGCTGGTCAGTCTCGTGGCCGGGGACGGCGAGGCCATCGCCCGCTGCCAGGCGGTGGTCGCCGCCTACTCGCGCGCCGTCCTGCCGGTCGGCACGACGCCGGCCCTCGCCAACAGCTTGAAGCTGGCGGTCAACTACGCGCTCTTTGCGGCCGTCGACCTGATCGGACAGGTGTTCGCCTTCGGCGAGAAGAGCGGCATCGATCCGCAACATGTCGACCTCGTGCTGCAGACCCTGTTCGGCCACCCCGGGCTGCAAGGCTATGCCGCTCGGATGCGAGAGCGACGCTACGACGACGTCGGATTCGACCTGCTCGGCGGGCTCAAGGACGTGCAGCTCATCCTCGACGCCTCCACCGAAGCCCGCGCCCCCCTGCCCTTCGCCAGCATCCTGCACGACCGGGTGCTCACCGCCGTCGCCCACGAGCTCGGGGCCAAAGACGTGAGCGTCGCCTACGAGATCACCCGCATGGCCGCCGGATTGAAGTGACCGGACAGGGCGACGCGTGCCGCTGACCTTGCGCTTCCGCGACCAATGACGAACGATCGCGCGTCATCCCGATCATGAAGCTCAGCGACGCGAATAGGCTCCTCGACCCCGGCCATACGGGTCTCGAAGCGGGGTATGTCCGCCTCGACGACGGACAGTTACATGTTGCGGCGTGGACGACGATGATGGGTTGCACCGGTCGCATGGTGGAGTGGTGGTTCGGCTTTCTGAGGGACACCGAGCAATACAAGTGGTGGCACCCGAAGGATCACGTCTGGTGCGAATGGGCCGGCGAGCGCGGCACGGGCCGTTACATCGGCGGCACGCACAACGTGCACGAGTACATCGGTGGGACGTTGGCGAAGCTCAAGGTGCGGTTCGTCGAGCCGTCCACCTATCTCGACGCATCGCGCCTATCCGGGGCGGGCGTCAGCGCGGCGATCTGCGCTCGCGTGGGGCTGCTGGACGCGCCGGTCTGGACGGGTCACCTCATGCATCTCTGCCGTGATACCGACTACGGCTGCGAAATGCGGAGCCGTTTCTGGCTGGGCGACCTCGATCCACCGGAGATGGCGCCCGATCGCGAGACGCGCATACAGCTCGTGCCCGACAGCCTCGGCAAAGGACTCATGAAGCACGCCCACGAGGAGATGAGCTACCTCGCCGGGTTTCTGCCGGGGCTCTACGCGCGCGAGACACGAGAGCACTGCTGACGCGTGAGACGACGATCCTCGGTCGCCTCGTCGTCCGCCGCAGCCTCCTCGGAGACGACAGTCCGGGGGCGGCTCCACCGCGGCAGGGGAGAGATCAGGCGGGCGGAGCGCCCATAGCAGCGTCCGGTTGCCCGGTGGCCCACGGGATGGTTGGGCTGTCCCACCAGCCGCCGCCCATGGCGACGAACAGTTGCGCGGTGTCCTGGAAGCGCTGGGTCTGCGCGCGCGCGTCCATTTCGGGAAAGATCACCAGCGCGGCCTGATCGTCGGCATCGATCGCAAGGTGCTCGCGCGCGCACAGGGCGCCGTAGCCAGCCCGCAGGTCGCGGTCGCTGTCGCCCCAGCGCGAGCGGCCGGCGATGGCGATCGACAGGTGGTGATCGCGCAGCCAGCGAAGTCCCTCGAGCGTCTCGGCGAAGCTGCCGATACCGCGCTCTTCGTCGTGCCGGTCGGCCCGCCAGTGATCGAGGCTGACGCGCAGGGTCAGCTTCGCCCCGTAGCGCCGGTTGAGCTCGACCAGCGCCGCTTGGACACGGGGGCGCATCATCGGCCGCATCGCGTTCGTCAGCACCAGGACGTCGTGACCGCGCGCGAGCGCCGCGTCCAGGATGGCGGCGAGTCCGGGTTCATGAACGGCTCGCCGCCGGTGAAGCCGGCCGTGTGCGGGCGCTGACCGAGCGCCTCCGCCTCGTCCAGGAACCTGGTCACGTCGGCGACCGTCAGGTAGGCCAGGCGCTCGTTCGTGGGCGAGCTCTCGATGTAGCAGTGGGCACATTCGATGTTGCAGAGCGTTCCGGTATTGAACCACAGCGTTTCGAGCCGCCGCAGCACAACGCTCGCGCGGCGCTTGCCCTGGGCCGTCAGCTCCGGGTCCCTGAACTTGCGCGGGTCGAGCGGCGTGAACGCCGGCGGTGCGGGTACGTTCCGTTCCATGCCACGTCACCAGTGACCAGACGATCCTACCGGCTTTGTGCGGCAATTTGGATCGCCGTGAGTTCTTCTGGAGTGGAGGCTGGCGTCTCGCCCGCCGCGCCGCCGCGGGCGGCGCGCAGACGCGCTGCGCGCGTCTGGCGGCCGGGACGGCCGCCGCCACTTCAGAAGAGCGGATCAGTCGCTCCCGAATTGCCGCACAAAGCCAATCCTACCATCACTCGTCCGCCGTCGCCCTCATCGGCAGCCGCGCTCACGGCGGACAGGGCGGTGGTCCCTCGCCGCCGGCGGATGTGGTCGGGCTCGTCGCCGGGGCGCGCACCACGATCGGACCGAAGCTGCCGATCGGCGCGTAGTGCTCGGCCACGTATGCCGCGACCAACGGCGAGTAGGCCGAGAAGGTGCGCTCAGGGCGGGCGTCGAGCTGGCGCGAGAAATCGCCCAGGATGAGCCGGGCGTGCTGGCGGCGAACGGTCTCGATCCACCGCGTCTGATCGCTGTCGCGGTTGAAGAAGCCAGGCGACCAGTTGGGCAAGCCGCCGGCGAACATGCGGTCGCCGAAGTAGTAGAGCGCCGTCCACGGCTGAAGGGCGACGATGCGGTCGCCGGCGGACATACAGCGCCGCACGTACTGGATTGCCTGGACGCGGGAGTCGTCTGGCGCGGTGGCGGCGAGGTAACCGAGCAGCTCGCCGCGCTCCATGGCGTGATAGCGCAGCGCCGCCAATCCCTGCCCCGCGTAGGGGCTCGGCCAGCCGCCGACCCGAACCCCGGCCCACAGCGATACCGCCAGCGCCACCCCCAGCACCGCCAACGCGACGCGACCGACGAAGCCGGTCGCCGTTCCACCGAGGCGCGACAGCGCCTTGCCGGCCAACCAGGCGAGCAGGACGTAGTCGACCGGAATCGCCTGCAGCAGATGCGAGTAGTCCGATCGATGCGCCGCGTGCAGCAGCACGGCCTGGGCGAGCACCGCTGCCGTGATGATCTTGCGCCGCTCGCTACGCTCCGGGCAGACGCCGGGCCACAGCGCCACGCCGACCGCGATGGCCGGCAGCGCGTAGTAGCAGGCGTAGAGCAGGAAGAGTGCGTTGTCGGCGGAGAGCGGTGCGCTGGCGTCGAAGCGGGGAAAGGGCAGGGCCATTTCCGCCGCGTGACCCGGGCCAACCAGGATGGTGTCGACCAGGTATGTTCCAAGCCCGCCGCGCAGCGTCAGCCAGGCAACCCACGGCGCGAGGCAGAGCACCGCCAGCGCGAGGAATCCGGCGACGTGTCGCACCCGGGCCGGGAACGGCTCGGGGCTGCTGGCGATGGCGACAAGCGCGGCGAGCGCGGCAAAGCCGCCGAAGTCGGCTCTGAACAGGCCGGTGATGACGACGCCGGCGGCGAGGATCGCCAGCGACGATCGCGACGGCCGTTCGATGTAGTGCCACGCCGCCCACAAGCAACCGACCGCACCCAGCATGACGTAGTACTTGAAGAGCCGCGGGGCGAGGATGAGCGCCACGATCAACAGCGCCGCGGCGACGCTGCGCCGGCGGCTGGCGACCCAGAGCAGATGGTAGAGGAGCGTGTAGGCGGCCGTGTAGGCGGCGGTGACGAGCAGCAGCTCGGACAGGGTGCGCGGGCCGAGCAGCAGTTGGGCGAGCGCGCTCGGGTAGTAGCGCAGCGGGCCGTAGTCGGTGTGCCAATCGATGAAGGGATGCTCGCCGTGCAGGATCTGGTTGGCGCCGGCGAGCTGGTGCAGCCAGTCGTTGTCGCCGAGCATCCACAGCGGCAGCGGCCAGCGCAGCGCCATCCAGGCGGCGGCGAGCGCCGCGGCCATCACCAGCCATACAGCGTGGCGCGAGCGAGCATCGCGATCGCGGTGGGAGGCGGCGCCGTTCATGGCTCGCTGGCGCGGCGAGCCGGGTTCAGCCGGCGGAGGGCGAGCAGGAGCAGATCGGGGAGGTTGACGACGTAGATCAGCAGCAGGGCCTCGCTGCCGGCGGCCTGTTCCGCCAGCGTCCGCGACTCAAACATGCGAGCAGTCCGGGTCATCCGGATTGATGGGCGAATCGCCACGACGTGCAGATATCAGAACCTGGACGCCCCCCCGAGCCTGGCACCCGCCCCAGGCTGGCGGGGGGCCGGCGGCCGCAGCTCGGGGCCGTTTTCGCCGGCGCGGGCGATGACCTGCCGGGGACCTCTTTCATCCGCGGGCTGCCGTTGTCGCCGGTCACCCACTCCAGCGACCGCCGGCCAGGGATCGAGGCGACCAGCGCGCGGAGACATACTCCTTGGGATGCGTCCAGCGCGCGCTCGTCATCCAGAGATGCTGCCGCGCCGCTCCTAACCGCCGATGGCTACGGCCCGAACGTGAGGTGCAAGCTGAAGCTCCCGCTGTTCGAAAGGACGGACCCACCGGCGAAGGGGAGGGATGAGATGACGAAGACGTACTCTCCTTCGCTGAGCGTCAGCGTCTCTGTCACGTCGACAGAACCGTCCAGGTCGTGGATCAGGGGCCCGTCGCCACCGAAGAACACGCCGCCGGAGAAGCCACTGGGGGAGCGGCCGGTGTTGTCTCCACCCGTCACATGGGCGTCGATCGAGACCGTCGTCGTCCCCGCAACCGTGAACTTCAGCTCGTAGCTGCCCCCGGCCTCTGCGGTGCCCGACCCGGCGGCGGTGACTGGGCCAGAGCTTGAGGCAGTCACCTCGACGAGATCGCTGCCGGCGTAGCTCTCCGTGAACGACGCGGTAACAGTTCCAGCGGCTTGGTTCCCGTTTTGAGAGCCGTTGCACGAGAGGGTGTCGCTCCATGCCGTCGCTTCGGCTGGTGATGAATGGACTGGGTCGGCGCAGCCCGGGACGTTATTCACAGCCACACCGATACTGCCGCGACTACTGATGCGCGTGACGCCGCTGGGAACCGTCGCTCTGGCGAGCACCGCCGTACGTGCCAGCTCGGCGCCGCCTTCGCCGGCGCGGGCGATGACCTCGATGGCCAGCCCCGGCTGGCCGGCGAAGAGCCGCGCGTTGGTCTGGAAGATGCCGTCGGCGTTGGTGGTGCCGATGAAATCGTCGACCGTGCCGCCGCTGACGGTCAGCTCGATGTGCACGCCGGCCTGGCCGAGCGCCTCTCCGGTGGCGACATCGGCCAGGTCGAGATCGGTGACGCGCACGCTGAGGAGGTTGCTCACCCCCGGTTGGACGGTGGCGGGAAAGAGCGCTTCGAGGTCGAACTTGAGACAACGCGTGAGCCCGAGCCGCTCGCGCCGCGCCTGGGGGTCGCCGGTGTAGAGCGGCGAGTAGGCGAAGTAGCAGAGGACCTTGAGGTCGGTGGGGATCTCCTCGTCGAAGCGCACCGGCAGGCCTTCGACGTCGACGCTGGCCAGACCGTAGGCGCCGTCGGCGTCGAGGTCGACGCGATCACTGCCGCCCGGCACGCCGGAGCCGGTGGATCCATCGCCGTTGAGATCGTAGCGGCCGTAGTCGAGCGGCTCGGGGTCTGGGAAGTCGATGTGCATCAGGAAGCGGTCGAGGTCGTGCTCGTCGACGGCACCGTTCGGGATCTCGTTGCCGCTGCCGTCGGCGACGTCGAGGATGGCGCTGCGCACCGGCTGGTCGGGGTTGCCCTCGTCGGCGGCCAGTACGGCGGCGTAGGCGTCTATGATCAGTCCGTTGCCACAGCCGGGTGTGGGGAGCGCCGTGCGCTGCAGCAGTGCGACCAGCTCGGCAGGGCTGAGGTCGGGGCGCAAGGCCCAGACGTAGGCAGCCAGGCCCGCCACCTGCGGGGTGGCCATTGAGGTTCCGCTCTTGATGCCCGTGGTCCTCGGCCCAGTGAACGAGAACACGCGCGTGCCGATCGCCGCGATGTTGCCGCCCTGCTCGGAGTCGGGCGAGATGCAGTCGGGCTCGTAGGGCTCGTCCATGCTGGCCACAAAGTTCTCCACCACCAAGGTGTTGCCCAGGTTCGGCACCGGCGCGTGTGTTGCCGGATCGATGAGCGGTGCGATCAGGGTCGCCGCGTTCCAGTCGCTGCTGACGTCCGCGCCCAGCGGGCCCGCGCCTTCGACGTTGCCGGCCGCGGTCGCGTGCAGAAACTTGCCTTCCAGGTCGTGGCTCTGGTCCTCCGGCCAATCGCTGCCGCGCACCTGCTCGATCCAGAGCAGCGCGTCTTCACTGGCAGCCTCGCGGTTGCAGAACGTCGCCGCCTCTTCGGGCGTGTCGCAGACCGTGCCCAGGCTCGTATTGAGAACCACGTTGCGCGGCGTGTCCCTGACCAGCATCAGCATGAGGACTCTCAGTGCGGCTTTGCCGAGCCCCGGCGTGCAGTCCGCGGCGCGCAGCGGCAGCGCGCCCGGGAACATGCCGGTGACCGAGTCCGCGTCGGCAAACGAGATGGTACCGATGGTGTCGAATGTCCCGGCGGCGATCCCCAGGACGTGGTAGCCGTGCTCGTCGGGAATCGATCCGGTGCCGATGGCAAAGTCGCTGGGATGGCCGACCGGGCCGTACAGCATCGCGTCCGGGGGGCCGCCGCCGAAGTAGTCGCCGAGCACCAGGGTCGGGCGCGTGGCCCCGGCCAGCGCGGCGCGGGCGTTCCAGGCCGCGTGCGCGCGCACGGCCAGGTGGTTCCGCACCAGCGCCGTGTCACCTTCATCGATGTGGATCGTGTCCGGCAACTCGTTCGGATGGGGCATCGCCACCCGGTTCGCCAAACGCACCAGCGGGTCGGCCGCCAACCCGGCGAGCACCTGGTCGAGGGCGGCGGAGTTGCCGGGATCGGGGATCCGCACCACCAGGATCGCCACGCCCCGGCGCGAGCCGACGATGCGCCCGTCGATGCGGCGCAGCAGGGCGTTCACCGCGTCCACCGTGGCGTCCTTGCGGAACGCCAGCTCCACCTGCGTGCGCACCAGCGGACCGCTCAGCTCCTCGGGGCGCACGTACGCGTCGGGGGAGAACTCGTCGCGCACCGCATCGAGGGCGCGGCCTCCGGGCGGACCGCTGAGCAGGCCGTCGTCGGGCGGGCAGCCGCCGAGGGCGTTGTTCACGCCCTGGATGAGTTGCGCGATGCCCACCTGTCCCTGCGCGCTCTGAAACGCCGGGCAGGCGCTCGGCGGCGCCGTGCCCAAGGCGATGGTGACGCCGAGGATGAGCTCGTTGATCGCCACCTGACCGCCCCCGTCGCAATCGCCGACGCAGACCGCCAGTCCCGCGCCACGCGACGCGAGGACGGCCACGGCGACGGCCAGCCCGCGCAGCGCGGCGCGAACCGCCGCGCCGCGTGCAGCGTGGTGCCGCGGCCGGGAGGCCGAACGCGGGGGACCTCCACTTCGGCTGACGCGCTCCACCGCGCCGCCGCGGGCCGAGGATGTCAGCTCGCCGGGCATCCGCTGAGCGCGTGGTTCACGGCCACGATCAGATCGCCGATAGCGACGGTCTCGTCGCGGTTCGCATCGGCCGCCAGGCAGGCCTCGAGCGGGAGCTCGCCGCTGGCGATGTTCACGGCGAGGATCAGCTCGTTCACCGCCACGACGCCGTCGGCGCCGCAGTCGCCGCTGCACACGTTGCCGATCGCCAGCGTGCCGATGGACGCGAACGGCTGGGAGAAGCCGTCGTCGTCGGTGGCGGCGGCCTCCACCTGATAGATCCGCACGGCGGCTGACGCGTCGAAGCCAAAGCGCCAGGTCACGTCGACGTGTTCGAGGTTCGCTCCGCTCTCGACCCAGCCACTGTCGTGCAGGAAGATCGTCGCTGCTGCGCTGGTCAGCTCCACGTCGCTCTTCGGCGGCGCGCCGGGACCTGCTTCTCCGCTGGCGGGGTCGACGGCGCTGAAGGTGTTCGGGGCCTCGGTGAAGCGCACCCAGCCGATGACGCTGTCGGCGCTGCGCAGGCGCAGGTCGAGCGTGTTCAGGTCGCGCCAGTGCTGGGGATGAGTCCAGCCGAGCGTGAGGGCGATGTCGGCGCCGGCTGCGACCGAGCCGTCGCGCGGGCTCAGCGAGGGAACGCCGATGTCGTCGTTGAGGATCGTCCCGATGCCCAGATCGTCATCGGTCAGGGTCGCGTGGGTCGGATTGCTCAGCCTGACGAAGAACGTTTCGGACGGCTCGTTGACGGTGTCGCCGATCACCTGCACCACCACGAGCAAAGCTTTGCTTCCGGGGGGGAAGGTCAGGGTGCCCGCGGCGGGTCTGTAGTCACTTCCCTCGTGGGCCGTGCCGTCGCTGGTGGAGTACTGGACCGTCACCACCTGGGTGCTGGCCCGGGACAGTCCGACCACGAACTTGACGCCGCGCTCGCCCGAGTTGCCCTCCTGAACCTGCACGTCGGTGATGGTGATCACCGGACGGAGGTCTGGCGTGCGCGTGACCGTCCGCGTCTGGGTGACCGTCGTCGTGATCGTCCCCGTCCGAGTCGGTGAGTTCGACGGCGTGCGCGTCGCTGTCCGGCTCGGTATCGAGCTCGGCGTCGACGTCAACGTGGGGGGCGGCACCGCCGTGTTCGTGAAGGTGGCGGTCGGCGTCGACGCTTGCGCGCCGGCACGGGTCGCCGCCAGCGCCGCAACCAGCAGTGTCGCGAGCAATCGGCCGATCAGTTTCGAACGCATGTGCCCTCCTCGATGGTCATCGCGTCGGCTCCCGCGGGCCCTTCGTCAATGCCTCGCGTGCGGCCATCGCGGCGATGAGCTCGGCGAGCGCCCCCACACCGTGAAAACGCTCCTTCTTCCCGCTGCGTACACGCTCGACGACGCCGCTCAGCACGCCGCCGTCCGCCACGGTGAGCCGCACGATGAACGTCAGCGGCTGGCGGGGTGCTTCCATGCGGTGAGCCGTACCAGCCGGCCGTCAACTGCTCGTCACGAGGAGCGTCAACACCCCTACAACCTTTCTGGCAATTGCCGCTGCCCCCGTGTTACGGTCCTGTCCGCACGACGCGTCACCCAAGGAAACCATGCCGCCGCTTCAGCTGACCCTCCTCGGAGGCTTCCAGGTTCGGCTGCCGGGCGGGCGGCCGGTCGTCCTGACCCGCAAGAAGGCGCAGGCATTGCTGGCCTATCTCGTCGTCGAGCCGGGGGAGGCGCATCTGCGCGACAAGCTGGCGGCGCTGCTGTGGGGCGACAGCAGCGATCAACGGGCGCGGCAGAGCTTGCGCCAGACACTCCTCGCGCTCAAGCACGCTCTGCCGAGGGGGGACGGCATCGAGGTGCTGCGCGTCGACGCCGAGACCGTCGCGCTCGACCGCCGCGCCGTGGAGCCGGACGTGACGGCCTTCGAGCACCTGGTCGCTGAGGGATCGCCACACGCGCTGGCGCGGGCTGCAGCGCTCTACCAAGGCGACTTCCTCGACGGCTTGGCCGTACAGGAATCGCGTTTCGAGGAGTGGCTGATCGGGCAGCGCGAACGCTTGCGCGAGGTGGCGCTCGAGGCCCTGGCCAGGCTGCTGGCGCACCAGACCGACGGTGGCGCCGTCCGCGAGGCGATTCAGACGGCGGGGCGATTGCTGGGGCTCGACCCGTTGCAGGAGGCGGTCCACCGCGCGCTGATGCGGTTGTATGTGCGGCAGGGGCGGCGCGGCACGGCGCTGCGGCAATACCAGATCTGCGTCACCGTCCTCGAGCGCGAGCTGGCGGTGGAACCGGAGGCGCCGACGAAGCGGCTCTACGAGGAGATTCTTCAGACCGCGCAGACCCCACCCGCGGCCACACCGATTCCTGCGGCGCCCGCACCCGCGCATGGTTCGGCGCCCGCTGCGGTCGATGTGCGTGCCGACACGTTCGTTCCCGACGCTCCCCTCCTGGGCCGTGAGATACAGATGGCGGCGCTGCGCCGGGCGCGTGCGGAGGCCTGGCGCGGTCGGGCGAGCACCGGCGTCGTGCTGGGCGAGGCCGGCATCGGCAAGAGTCGACTGATTGAGGCGTTGGTCACCGATACCGTCGCGCACGGCGGGCGGGTGCTCCTCGGTCGGGCGCACGACAGCGAACGCATCCTGCCGTTTGGCCCATGGGTCGACGCCTTTCGCACCGCGGCGGTGATTCCCGAGCTCGCGCGCCAGCCGGGCCTGAGCGCCTCGTGGCAGGTGCAGCTGGCGCGCCTGTTCCCGGAGCTCGGCGACGCGGGCCATCAGCGACCGGCGGCAGAGGAGGAGGATCAAGTCCGCCTGTTCGAAGCGATGGCACAAGCGGTCAGACACCTCGCGCAGCGGCACCCGCTCGTACTCGTGCTCGAGGATCTGCACTGGGCCGACGACGTGAGCCTGCGACTGCTGGCCTTCCTGAGCCGGCGCGGCGCCGCGTGGCCCGTGCTGCTGGTCGCCACGATTCGCACCGAAGAGATGATCGACGCGCCCGCCGTGACGCGACTGTTGCGCGAGCTCGGGGGGGACCCGCGCTTCATGTCGTTACCCTTGGCGCCGCTGTCGGCGGCCGACACCGTGGCCCTGGTGCGCTCGCTCGCCCGTGCCGGCACCGACGCGCAGGCCGTGCAGCGGCTGGGGACGCGAATCTGGCGGGCCAGCGAGGGGAACCCCTTCATGGTGGTGGAGACCATGCGCTCGCTCTACGGCATCGACGGGCTCGAGGAGTCGGATGCGCTGCCCATCCCGCCACGGGTCCGCGACACCGTCGCCGCGCGGCTCGAGCGCCTCAGCCCGCGCGGCCGCGACCTGACCGCGTTGGCCAGCGTCATCGGGCGCGACTTCGATTTCGCGCTGCTCGAGCGAGCGGCCGGGGACGACGGACAGGCAACCGCGGCCGCCGTCGAGGAGCTGGTTGCCCGCCACGTCTTGCATGTGGTGGACGAACGGTTGGACTTCACGCACGACCGCATCCGCGAGGTCGCCTATGAAGGCCTGCTGCCGCCACGCCGCAGGCTCTTGCACGCGGCGGTCGCGAACGCCCTGGAGGCGGTCTACGCGAACGATCTGGCGCCTCACCATGCCACCCTGAGCCTGCACTGCCAGCGCGGCGCGCTCTGGCACAGGGCGGTCACGTTCCTCCGACAGTCCGGCGCGATGGCTGCTGCCCGGGGGGCCCACCGCGAGGCCGTGACCTGCTTCGACCAGGCACTCGCGGCTCTCCAACATCTCCCCGAGAGCCGGGCCCAGCACGAACAGAACATCGACGTGCGCTTCGCACTGCGCAATTCGCTCGCGGCGCTGGGCGAGTACGATGCGCTCCTGGTGCACCTGCGCGCCGCAGAGGCGACGGCCCGCGCCCTCGGGGATCGACTGCGACTGGGCTGGGTCTCCGCGTATCTCACCAACGGACTGTTCGCACTCGGCGAGAACGCATCAGCCATCGCGTCTGGCGAGCACGCCTACGCCATCGCCGTGACGCTGGGAGACGTCCGCCTGCAGATGGCAGCCAGTCTCTTCCTCGGCCAAGCCTGTCACGCCGTCGGGCGCTACCGTAAAGGAGCCAACCTGCTGCGACAGAGCGTCGCCTCGCTCGAGACCGAGCCGTCGCGCCACGGCAGGCCGGCGCAGCAGATTTACACCCGCGCCTGTCTGGCCTGCTGTCTGGCGGAGCTTGGGGAGTTTCAGGAAGGTCTCGCCTGCAGCGCGGACGCCGTACGGATGGCGGACGAGACCGAGCGCAACTACGCCCTGGTGCACGCCTGCTTCGGCAGCGGCATCGTGCGCGTGCGGATGGGCGACCTCGATGGAGCGATCGCGGTGCTCGAGCGCGGCGCGACCATTTGCCGGCGGCAGGAGTTCCCGTTGGTCGCCGCCGCGAACGCCTCGGTGCTGGGGTATGTCTACGCGCTGAGGGGGCGCCTCGCCGAGGCCCTCCCGTTGCTCGAGCACGCCGTCGAGCACTTGTCCGCCGGCGTGCGCTTCGACGCGCTCTCCATGGTCTACCTGGGCGAAGGCTATCTGCTCGCCGGCCGCAAGGCGGACGCGACGGCCACGGTCAATCGCCTGCTGGACATCGCCGTCCAGAGGGGCGAGCTGGGAAGCCGGGCCTGGGGGCTCCGGTTGCGCGGAGAGATTGCGGTGCATGGCGAGCCGGTTGATGTCGCGCTGGCGTCCTACCGCGAGGCGCTCACGCTGGCGACGGAGCTCGCAATGGCCCCGCTGCGGGCGCAGTGCCACCTTGGACTCGGCCGGTGCTATCGCAGCGCCGGGCAGCCCGGCGCTGCGCGCGCCGAGCTCGCGGCGGCAGCCGACCTCTTCCGCACCCTCGGGATGTCGAGCTGGCTCCCGCTCGCCGAAGGCGAGCGGAGAGCGTGCGGTTGAAGCCCAGGGTGTGGATGGCGGGTAGTCCGGATTACCGGGCGAATCGCGCGACGCGGACCTGACCCAGGAACCCGAGATGATCCGCGCCTTCCGGTATCTGCCCGGACGGCCGCGCTCGCCCCTGAAGCGCGCTAGCGGTCCGGGCCCAGAGCGATATATTGCGACTTACCCGGCTCCGGGACGAGCGCCGTCCGCACACTGCCGTCGAGACGGATGCGTTCGATCGGGTCGCCGGACAAGTGGGTGAAGTACAGCCGTCCGCCCCGTCCGTCCGAGACAATGCCGTCTGCGCCTGCCTCCAGGGTGAGGAGATTCTCGACATTCCTGCCGTCGCGGTCGGCACGTTGGATTCCCAGACTCTCCGAGGTCCAGTAGATCTTGCCGTCTCGGGCATCGGCGGCAACGCCCCACAGGTTGGCGACCCCCGTCACCACGTCTTCCACGTCGGTGCCGTCGAGATTGGCGCGCTGAACCGAGCCAGTCCATCCGCCGGTCGGCAGAAAGTTGGAGTTGGCCGTCCAATACATCTTGCCCGCCTGAGGATCCAATGCGATGGACGCCGGACTGGCGATACCGGTGACGAGGGTCGTGACCCCATCGCCGTCGAGCGTGGCCCGTTGGAGCTCCCCGCCGCTTCCCGATGGCGATGCGAGGTCGACCCAGTACATCTCGGCAACCGTTGCATCGATCGCGATACCCAACGGCAGCGGCAAGCCGGTGAGAATGTCCTCCACGTCACTGCCGTCGAGGTTGGCGCGCTGGATCTTCGGCGGACTATCCGCACCGGTCGTCCAATAGACCTTCCCACCCGCGCCATCCACCGCGATGCCGGCGGCGTTGGTGTCGAGACTGATGAGATCTTCGACATCACTGCCATCGAGGTTGGCGCGCCGAATCGTGGCGATGTCGGATCCCTCGGTCTTCCACGCCGTCCAGTAGATCTTCGTCGGCCGCAGCGCCGGCTCCTGGCTCCCATCACCGCAGGCTCCCAACAGGCTCAACCCCACCGCAATAGGGAATGATGACCGAAGTCTACCCATGCGTCCTCCTTCCTCGGTTGTGGACATACGACACACGTCGGGGAGTAGACGCGCACGACTTCACCTCGGCGCGACGGGTCCGGTGCAAGAAGTCGCTCGAGTCACCCTACCTCTCCGGCAAAGACGACGACTGGTGTGGCGAGGATATTCAAGAGAAATCGCGCGGCGTGGCACCGTTGAGCGCCGCGGTGCGGGCCGCGGCCCGCGCTCGGCCCGGCTTCATCGGCGTCGCGGCCCGCGGGCATCGCGCGCGACGAGCACCGGCTCAGAGCAGGCTGGCGAGATCGCGATCGGTCGTCTCGCGGATGCGGCGCGCCCGCGCGCCGGGATCTTCCTCGCCGACCTTCTCGTCGGGATCGACGCGGAAAAGCAGCGGCCCTCGCGCATGATGGCGGACCTGGACGGCCCCCCCGCCAGTTGCACCGACGCAGCGCCAGCGCTTTCGCAACGCGATTCCGTGAACTGGGGAGAGGCAGATCGGTGCTATCTCGTTAGGAAACAGACGGTCCCCGCGGTCGCGTCGCGGCACCGCCGCAGCGCCGCGCCCCGTCCCGGGAGGATCTTTTCGCAGCATCCCCGCTCGTGGTCGCGACCTCACACAACCTCACACGACAGTTCGCGGGGCAGGTGCGTTGTTCGGAGGGGGAAACGCCGTCGCGATCTCCCAGTGCTGAGAAAGACCCGCGCGACCCAGTGTCTGGCACGTCTTTCGCTTCGCCCAGAACGGAATGCGTCGCGTTCCGTCAATCGTCCGAAGCGTTCTGCTGGCGGGTCATCTGATCGGCATTGCGCTTGCCGCCGGCGCCACCGACGCGGCAGCCGTCGGCGAGCCTGTGAACGGGTTTCCGAACTGGGCTGAGCGAGTGATTCATGAATGGATCAATCGGGCACGCGTTGATCCCCAGTTCGAAATGAACGCCTGTGGAAGCGCGTGCGTGGAGCGCGCCTGCTACAGCGCGATGCCGCCCCTGGCGTGGAGTCAGGCGTTGAACCGGTCCGCCCGCTTTCACTCCGACGAAATGGTGCGCCAGGGGTACTTCGCGCACGACTCCGCATGCACGCTGGTCTCGAGCATCAACAGCCTCTATCCCGGGTCGTGCGACGGATCCGCTGCCTGCGCCTGCGTCGGCGGCAGCGTGGCGTGCTCGCCGACGTGCACCGGGTGGGCGCAGCGGGTGCAACTCTTCGGCGGTTCCCCGAGCGGCGAGATCATCGCCTCGCCGAGCAATCCGAACCAATCCTTCTACCTGTGGCTGTACGAGCCGGGCGACACGACGAGCTGTCAATTCACCTCGGCCAACGGTCACCGCTGGTTGATCCTCACGTCCACTGGCGCGGTCGGTGCGGGAGTGGCCGGCTATTCCAGCGGCGATTTCGGGGCCGGTAGCGCGCCGGCAAAGATCCCCTCCGGCGCGCACTATCCACAACAGGCCGCCTCGGTCGAGATATGGGCCAACTGGTACGACAGTGCGGGTCCGTCACTGGCAAGCGTGAACGTCGACGGCAGCTGCGCGCCGATGACCCTGCAGCGCGGGACACAGACGAACGGCGCGTGGTCGGCGACGGTCACCGGCGTCGCGTCCGGATGTCACCGGTATTACTTCAGCTTCCGCGATGCGGCCGGGACGACCGTCACCTATCCCACCACCGGGTCGCTGGCGATCGGCAGCGGCGGCACGTGCCCCGATTGGGACAGCTCGCGACAGCCGGCGTGCGCCAGTGGAACAGGAACCCCCGGTCCATCGTCAACCCCCAGTCCATCGTTTACGCCCACCCCGGCGGCGACGGCGACGCGGAGCCCGTCACGGACGCCTAGCCGGACGCCCACGGCGACGCCCAGCTCGTCGTTCACGCCGGCGCCGAGCTCGACGGCGAGCCCTTCGCCCACGCTCAGCCGCACGCCGACGGCTACCTCGAGCTCGACGGTCACGCCGACGCCGAGCCCGACGGCGACGCTGCCCCCAACGCCGCCGTCGTCGCCGACCGCCAGCGCAACCACGGTGCCCTCCGGTCAGAACATCAGCGGATATCTGCGATACTACAGTAACGGCGTACCTGTCCCTGGCATGGCCGTGCACGCCACGAGTCCGACGACGGGAGCCTCCTCGTCGACCGATACGTCGGGGCACTTCGTGCTCACCGACGCGCCGGCGGAGAGCGCCCTTGTCTGTCCCGACGGCGCCAGCGCTGCCGGCAGTGCCGTCAGCGCGCTGGATGCGGCCTGGGTGCTGCAGACCGTGGCGGGGCTACGGTCGTTCTCGGCCGAGCAATCGTTGGCGTGCGACGTCACCGGCAACGGCAGCCTGAGCGCGCTCGACGCCACCTGGATCCTGCGCTACACCGTCGGCCTGATCACGCGCTTGCCGGCGGCGACGGCCTGCAACAGCGACTGGGTGTTCATCCCGGTCCCCGCGTCGGCGCCGAACCAAACGCTGATCCAGCCCCAGCCAGGTGCTGACGGATGCACGCCGGGCGGCATCGCGTACACGTCGCTGAGCACCTCACTCGACGAGCAGAACTTCTCGGCGCTGGTGTTCGGCGACTGCACCGGAAACTGGCAGCCGCCGGATGCGGGGAGCGCCGCGAGC
>Ga0335082_10003599_pt1 | contig 16863 bp, 16 predicted proteins | sample Lox_Sample_41_FD_206718 | JGI IMG/M metagenome (GOLD analysis project Ga0335082, IMG submission 206718) | Soil microbial communities from Loxahatchee National Wildlife Refuge, Florida, United States - Lox_Sample_4.1 | ecosystem: Environmental > Terrestrial > Soil > Wetlands | place: USA... | reverse complement strand
CATCATGCACATCGACGAGACGTATCGTCGCGCCTACAACATCGAGCCCAACATGTGCTGGGAGTGCTATTCCTGCGTGAAGGCCTGCCCGCAGCACGCGATCGACGTGCGCGGCTATGCCGACTTCGCCCCGCTGGGCCACAGCGTGCGCGTCGACCGCGACGAGCAGAAGGGCACGATCGCCTGGCGCATCAAGTTCCGCAACGGCACGGAAAAGAATTTCCTCTCGCCGATCACCACGAAACCCTGGGGCACGGCGATCCCGAAGCTCGCGGAGGTTCCCGGGCCCAGCATGGAGATGCGCGACGGCCAGCTGCTGTACAACGAGCCGAAATGGATCCGGCTGGACGACGGCGGGCTGCGGACGCTCAAGGACGCCGGCCTCAAGCTGAAGAAAGGCGTGTACTACTGATGACCGCCAAGACGATCGTTGAAGACGGCATCGACATCCTGGTCGTCGGCGCGGGCCTGGGCGGCACCGGCGCCGCCTGGGAGGCGAGGTTCTGGGGCCAGGACAAGAAGATCGTCATCGCCGAGAAGGCCAACATCGACCGCTCGGGCGCGGTCGCGCAGGGCCTGTACGCGATCAACTGCTACATGGGCACCCGCTGGGGCGAGAACAACCCGGAGGACCATGTCCGCTACGCGCGCATCGACCTGATGGGGCTGGTGCGCGAGGACCTGCTGTTCGACATGGCGCGCCACGTCGACTCCACGGTGCACCAGTTCGAGGAGTGGGGCCTGCCGATCATGAAGGACCCCAAGACCGGGCGCTACCTGCGCGAGGGGCGCTGGCAGATCATGATCCACGGCGAGTCCTACAAGCCCATCGTGGCCGAGGCCGCGAAGAAGTCGGCGGACAAGGTGTTCAACCGCATCTGCGTCACCCACCTGCTGATGGACGACGGCAAGGAAAATCGGGTGGCCGGCGCGGTCGGCTTCAACGTGCGCACGGGCAACTACCACGTCTTCAAGGCGAAGACCGTGATCTGCGGCGCGGGCGGCGCCTCCAACATCTTCAAGCCGCGCTCCGTCGGCGAAGGCGCCGGCCGCACCTGGTATGCGCCCTGGTCTTCCGCGTCGGCCTACGGCCTCATGATCAACGCCGGCGCCAAGATGACGCAGATGGAGAACCGCATCGTGCTGGCGCGCTTCAAGGACGGCTACGGCCCGGTCGGCGCCTACTTCCTGCACCTGAAGACGTATACGCAGAATTGCCTGGGCGAGGAATACGAATCGAAGTGGTTCCCCTCGCTGCAGCAGATGGTCGGCAAGGAGTACCTCGATCCGGAGGCCTCGCACCTGACCCACCGGCCGATCCCGACCTGCCTGCGCAACCACTGCATCATCCAGGAAGTGAACGCCGGCCGCGGCCCCATCCACATGGTGACCATGCGCGCGTTCCAGGACCCGCACCTGGAAGAAGTGGGCTGGGAGAACTTCCTCGGCATGACCGTGGGCCAGGCGGTGCTGTGGGCCGCGACCGACGTGGACCCCAAGAACGAGAATCCCGAGCTGACCACGTCCGAGCCCTACGTCATGGGCTCGCATGCGACCTGCTCGGGCGCCTGGTGCTCGGGTCCCGAGGACGTGTCCCCGCCCGAGTACTTCTGGGGCTACAACCGCATGACGACGATCGAAGGCCTGTTCGGCGCCGGTGACGCCGTCGGCGGCACGCCGCACGCCTTTTCCTCCGGCTCGTTCACCGAGGGGCGGCTCGCCGCCAAGGCCGCGTGCAAGTACATCGACGACGGCAAGGCCGAGGGCATCGTCGTGTCCGACGCGCAGATCGCGCGCCGCAAGGCCGAGATCTACAAGCCCCTCGAGCACTACCGCACCTACCGCAACGCGATCGTGGCGGGCGACGTCAACCCGCACTACATCAATCCGCAGCAGGGGCTGGACCGGCTGCAGAAGCTGATGGACGAGTATTGCGGCGGCGTGACCGTCGGTTACATGACCAACGAGAAGCTCCTGCATATCGGGCTGAAGAAGCTGAAGATCATGGAGGAAGACCTCGAGAGCCTGGCCGCGAAGGACATCCACGAGCTGCTGCGCGCGTGGGAGCTGAAGCACCGCCATCGCGCGGCGGAGTGCGTCACGCAGCACACGCTGTTCCGCAAGGAGACGCGCTGGCCGGGCTACTACTACCGGGGCGACGCGATGAAGGTGGACGACGCGAACTGGCACGTGCTGACGGTCTCGCGCCGCGATCCGGACACCGGCGAGTACACGATGGAGAAGGCGCCTTGCTATCACCTGGTCTCGGACAAGGAATAGCCGCGTCTGCCGGGCGAACGCCCGTGAACGTCACGCAAATGTCGGACGCGGAGATCCTCGCCCTGGCCGAACCCCTGTGGCGCGACCTGGTGAAGTATTCGAACGAAGGCAAGTACGGGGAATTCGCGAAGAACTTCTCCAGCTCGCTGGCGCTCGCGATCGACCAGGTCGTGGCCGGCCACCAGTTCGCGAACAGCGAGCTGGCGAGGAATCTCTCGGACGACTACGACGCGCTCGGCATCATCCGCCGCGGCGAGCACGTGACGGTTCTGTACCGGCAGCGCAGCACGAAGAAGCCGGGCGAGTGGCTGGGACGGCTGGTGCTCGGCTACGAAGACGGCAAGGTGAGGATCTTCGGTGCCTCCATCTTCTGAAACCGTGCGCGACGGCAAGTTCGTCGAGCTCACCTACAAGGTGACCGATCGCAAGTCCGGGCACGTGCTCACGCGGGTCGAGTTCCCGCTGGGCTACGTGCACGGGCACAACGAGATCCTGGCCCCTTCGGTCCACAAGGAACTCGAAGGCAAGGCGGCGGGCGACGTGATCGAAGTGCCGATCGACGGCAACCGGATATTCGGCCCCCGCGACGAGTCGCTGGTGGTCACCGACCGCATCGAGAACGTCCCCGAGGCGTATCGGCGGATCGGCACCTCGATCCTGATGGAAAACGACCAGGGCCAGACCCGCAGCTTCCTGGTGACGAGGATGGACGAGCGCACGCTGACGGTCGACGGGAACAATCCGTTGTGCGGCAGGGAGGTCGTCTTCACGCTCGAGGTGCTGTCCGTGCGAGACGCGACCGACGAGGAAACCCGGGCGGGCGGAGCGATCGTTGCCGGCGCGGACGTCGACCGGTCGCTGATGAGAGCGGTTTGAGACAGGGGTGATGCGATGAGCGATGAGAAGAAACCGGCCGCCGTCAAGGTTCCCGACGGCCACGCGCGCTTCGTGACGACGCGCCAGAAGGCGCCCAACGAGAAGGGCTTCGTCGGCTACGAGACCGTCTGGGAGCCGTTCCAGAAGGAAGCCGAGTACCGGACGCCGAAGCAGCCGTAGGCGCTCGCCGCCCGTTCAGCCGGGCCGGCGCAGGCTCGCGGGGTCGTATCCCGCCACGCGCTTGTATCCGTCCGAGATTTCGCGCAGCTCACCCTCGCTGATCACGTCCTCGATGCGCGCGAACGGCCGGTCGCCGGTGCGCTCGTAGACCACCCGCAGGATGGCGTCGGGCGGATTGCTGCGGTTGCGCAGCACGACGTCGGCGGTCGGCTGTCGCCGGCGCGCCTCGTAGTCGGCGAGCGCCGAGGGGACGTCGGCAGTACGTGCCAGCGCCTCGGCGAGCGCGCGCGCATCGAGGATCGCCTGCCCGGCGCCGTTGGACCCGCGCGGCACCATCGGATGCGCCGCGTCGCCGAGCAGCGTCGCGCGCCCGAAGCTCCAGCGCTCGAGCGGATCCTTGTCGACCATCGGAAACTCGAGCACGAAATCCGCGTTGCGCACCAGCGCGGGGGCGTCCAGCCAGTCGAAGTGCCAGTCCGCGATGGCGCCGATGAAATCCTCCACGCGCGCGGGCCGGTTCCAGTCCCAGCCCTCGTGCCTCGGCGTCTCGATCTCGAACACCCAGTTGACGAGCTGCCGCCCGGCGTCGTCGATTCGATTGCGCACCGGATAGATCACCATCTTGCCCGTCGCGAGCCACCCGACGCGCACCATCGCCGCGCCCGACAGGAACGGCGGCCAGCGCGTCACGCCGCGCCACATGTTCACGCCCGAATAGCGCGGCTCGCCCTCGTCCGGGACCAGCTGCCGGCGCACGGCGGAGTGAATGCCGTCGCATCCGATGAGGGCTCCGCCCGCGGCCGATGCGCCGCCTTCGAACACAGCGCGGATGCCGGCCTCGCCTTGCTCGAAGGCGACGAGCTTGTGCCCCAGCCGCAGGGCGCCGGCGCCGAGCCGCTCGCGCACCGCGCCGGTCAGCACCTCGTGCAGGTCGGCCCGATGGATCGAGAACTGCGGGTGCTCGTATCCGGCCGCGCGTCCGAGCGGCTCGCGGTAGATGCGCTGGCCAAATCGATTGTAGAAGTGCGACTCGGCCGTCTCCACTGCGCATCGCGCCAGCGCGGGCCCCAGCCCGAGCCCGGCGAGCGCCTGGGTCGAGTGCGGCAGGAGGTTGACCCCGACGCCGAGCGGCCTGATCTCGGGCGCGGCTTCGTACACGGTGCAGGCGACGCCGAGCCGGTGCAGCTCGAGCGCGAGCGTCAGGCCGCCGATGCCGCCGCCCACGATCAGCACGCCCGCGCCGCGCCCTTGGTTCATGCGCGCCTTTCAATGCGCGGACGATATCCGGTCCAGAGCAGCGCCGCCGCCGCCGCCAGGCCCGCGAGGTTCAGCGCGAGGCCGATCCTGACCTGGGCGGCCGGAAAGAGCAGCGCGAGGCCGGTCAGGACGAACGCGCCTCGGCGCCAGCCGGAGACTCCGGCCATGAAGTGGCCGACGACGCCGATCGTCCCGCACCAGAGACCGAGGAGGTTCGTCAGCACGGCCCAGGCAATGGTCGCCCAGCCCGCCGCCATCAGCAACGGCGGATCGTAGACAAACAGGAAGGGCACCAGGTACGACGCCCAGCCGATGCGCGCCGCCATCCAGCCGGTTCGGCTCGGGTCGGTGCGTGCGATCGCGGCTGCGGCGTAGGCCGCGAGCGCCACCGGCGGCGTGACCATCGACATCATGCCGAAATACATGACGAACAGGTGCGCCGCGAGCGGGCTCACCCCGAGCTTCACGAGCGCAGGCGCCACCAGCGTCGCCAGCAGCACATAGACGCCCACTGTCGGCAGCCCCAGCCCGAGCAGGATGCCGATCGCCGCCGTCACGGCCAGCAGCACCAGCAGGTTGCCTCCGGCCAGGCCGACCAGGTGCAGGGTCAATCCGAACGCCAGGCCGGAAATATTGAGGATGCCGATCAGCACGCCCGCGGCCGCGCAGATCAGCACGATGTCGAGCACCCCGGCGCCCGCCCGCGCGACGGTGTCCAGCAGCGAAGCGAAGCCGAGCCGCCGGCCGCGATAGGGCCGGATCGCGCACGCCGCCGCCAGCACCCCGGTGCCGAGGAGTGCCGTCACTTCCGGCTCGATGCCGTAGCCCAGCAGGCCGACGACGATCACGGCGAACGGCAGCAGGAAATGCCAGCCGTCGCGCAGGACCGCGCGCAGCGCGGGCAGCCGATCGCGCGGCGTGCCCGAAATGCCGTGCACCGCGGCCGACAGGTCGACCTGCATGAACAGCGACGCGTAGTACATCAAAGCGGGAATGATCGCGGCGACGACGACGCTCGCGTACGAGATCTGCAGGTACTCGGCGATCAGGAACGCGGCCGCGCCCATGACCGGCGGCACGAGCTGCCCGCCGGTGGAGCCCACGGCCTCGATCGCGGCGGCGGTGATCGGCGGGAAGCCGGCGCGCGTCATCAGCGGGATCGTGACGACGCCCACCGCCGAGACGTTGGCGACTGCGCTGCCCGAGATCATGCCGAACAGCGCCGAGCCGGTGACGGACACCTTTGCAGCGCCGCCCCGGTAGCGGCCCATCACCGCCATGGCGAGGTCGGTGAAGAATTCGGAGCCGCCGGCGCGCGCGATCACCTGACCGAGCACGATGAACGGAATCACCACCGTCACCACGACGTGCAGCGGCGCGCCGAGCAGCGCGTTGGTGTCCATGCCGAGGTAGGTGGCGAGCCGGGTCGCGGTGATCTGCTGCGCCGCGAGCGGCCCCGGGAGCAGCGAGCCCCAGAGCGCGTACGCGACGCCGGCCGCGAGGTACCAGATCAGCATCATGCCGGTCACGCGCCGCGTCGCCTCGGCGACCAGCAGCAGGACCGCCGTCGTCATCCAGATGAAGTCCGAGGGGCGCATCGACACCTCGGTGACCAGGTAATCGTAGCGCGCCGCCGCGTAGGCGCAGATGCCCAGCGCGACCGCCGCGGCCGCGTAGTCCCAGGGCGGCACGCGCGGCCGATCGGCACCGCGCAGCGCGGGAAAGCCCGTGAACGCAAGCGCCAGCACGAGCCCCAGGACGACGAGCAGCAACTGCTCCGTGAACAGGTTCAGGCCCAGCGCGCGCGGTACGTCCAGGATCCACGCGACGACGGCGACCACGACCAGCGACTCGAGCACGCGCGCAGGCGCGGAGCGCGCGCCGCGATGGGCTTCAGCCTGCATCTGCCGCGCCGGCGTCGCCGGTCAGCGTGTCGTGAGCTTCGCGGCCGCTAGCGAGGCGGCCACTGGCCGGCTTCCTTCAGGTATCTCTCGGCGCCCGGATGGAACGTGGCATCCATCTTCTTCGCGAGCCGCTTCGGGTCGAATCCGCCGAAACCGCGGAACGACTCGACCAGCGCCGGCTTGTTGGCGGCCAGGCTCTTCAGCACCTGGTAGACGACGTCGTCGGCGACGTGCTTGCCGACGACCAGCGTGTAGTCGTAGGCCAGCGCCTTGGTCGGCTGCGCGACGCCGGCGAGCCCCGGACGCGGCTTGACCTCGAGCACATAGCCCTGGGGCAGGACCGCCTGCATGCGCGCCACGTCGGCCGGCGCGTCGCTCACCGCCAGCGCGCGAAGCCCGCCGACGGCCGCATCGACCTCCGTCACCTTCGCCGGTCCGAGCGCGAAGAAGAAGGCATCGGCCTTCCCGCTCGCAAAGTCGTCGGCGCCGCGATTGATGTTCGGCACGAGGACCGGGTCGATGTCGGCCTCGCCCAGGCCGCCGTTGGCGAGGATCGCACCCACGACGCGCTTCAGCGTGACCATGGCGGTGTAGCCCCACGGCAGGCGCTTGCCCTTCAGATCGGCGAGCGCATGGACCGGCGAATCCTTCCTGACGAAGATCGACACCGCGAGCGGGTACAGGATCGCCGCCATGCGCACGTTGTCCTGCTTGCGTCCCTGGTAGGCGCCTTCCCCGTTCAGCGCCTCGACCACCTCGATCTCGTTCACGACCGAGAAGTCGACCTCGCCGCGATTCATGCCCGCGACCGCGAGGCTGTTGCCGGTGAACGGCTGCACCCGCGCCTGCACGCCCATCTTGTCCGAGACCAGCTTGGCGATCGCCGCGCCCATGGCGTAGCCGGCGCTCGCCTGCGGCGACGTGCCGATGGTGATCTGCTGGGCGGGCGCCGACAGCGCCGCGCACAGCGCGGCCCCGAGCAGCAACTGCGGAACGCGTCGTTTCATTGAATTTGGCTCCCCGATGGACGTCGTGGACTATTCTATCTTCGTCCGATCCCCAACGAGCGGAGGCTGCAGCGATGAAGAACGAATCCGTGCCGCGCGTCTACGACGTGCTCGCCGAGGCCTTCGCGCAGGAGCGCGTGAGCACCTGCTTCGCGCTCCTCGGCGACGCGAACATGAACTGGGCGGCGCGACTCGCCGCCCACGGCACGCGGATGGTGTACGTCCGGCACGAGCATTGCGCGCTCGCCGCCGCCATGGCCTACGCGCGCAAGATGCAGGATGTCGCCCTTGCCACCGTCACCTGCGGGCCCGGCGTGACGCAGCTCGTCACGGCGCTGCCCGCTGCAGTACGCGCGCACCTTCCGGTCGTCGTGTTCGCCGGCGAGTCGCCGCTGAAAAGCGGCTGGTACAACCAGGAGCTCGACCAGGCGCCGCTCATTAAAGCGACGGGCGCCGCGTACCACAGCCTGCACTGGCCCGACCGGATGCCGGTCGCCGTGCGCGATGCGTTCCTGCAGGCGCGGCGCGAGCGGCGCCCGGTCGTGGTCGGAATTCCGTTCGACCTGCAGGACCGGCCCTGGACCGGGCCGTCGAAGCTTCCTTCGCCTTCGCGCGAAATGCTGCCCAAGGTCGGCCCCGTGCCGCCCAACCCCGACGACGTTGCCGCCGCGGCGAAGCTGCTCGCCGGCGCCGAGCGCGTGGTCGTGCTCGCGGGCCTCGGGGCCGTCGAGGCCAAGGCGGGTCCCGCCTGCCGCGAGCTTGCCGCCAAGGCGGGCGGGCTACTGATGACCTCGCTGCCCGCGCGCGGCCTGTTTCGCGACGATCCGTTCTGCATCGGCATCTCCGGCAGCTACACGCCCGAAGCCGGCCTGGCGCTGCTGGCCGAGGCCGACCTCGTCGTCGCGGTCGGCAGCTCGCTCGCCTATCACGCGGGCGGCGGCGGCCAGCTCTGGCCGAAGGCGAAGCTGCTGCAGATCGACATCGATCCGGTGGCGGTGAGCCAGGGACAGGAAGTGGCGCGCCACCACGTTCGCGCCGATGCGCGGCTGGGCGTGGAGGCGCTGGCCGCGGCGCTGCCGGCGCGGGGCCGCGCCTGGCGCAGCGAGGCGATCGCCGCGCGCATCCGCGACGGCAAGCCCGACAGCCATGTGTTCGAAATCGCGCCGGGACTGCTCGATCCGCGCGACGCGGTCGCCGCCCTGGAGCAGCACCTGCCGCAGGACTGGGAGATGGTGAATTCCTCGGGCCATTGCTCCTGGTTCTTCGCCCAGATGCCGTCGCGAGCCCAGGAGCGCTTCCTCACCATCCGGGAGTTCGGCGCGATCGGCAACGGCGTGTCGTTCGCGATGGGCGTCGCGGCGGCGCGCCCGGACCGGCCCGTCGTGCTGTTCGACGGCGACGGCAGCGTCCTCATGCACATACAGGAGCTGGAAACGATCCGGCGCCATGGCATGAACATCCTGATCGTCGTGATGAACGACGGCGCCTACGGCTCGGAAGTGCACAAGCTGCGCGCCGAGGGCATGCCGGAAGCGGGCTCGGTGTTCGGCTATTGCGACTTCGCCGCCATCGCGCGCGGGTTCGGGCTCGCGGGCAGGACCATCACGCGGCTGGACGACATTCCGGCGCTCGTGGCCGAGTTCGCCGCGGGCGGCGGCGCCGCGGTCTGGGACGTGCGCGTCTCCGACAAGGTGGTCTCGCCCTCGATGCGGCGCGCCCACGCGCCCGCGAAGAAGCCCGCCTAGGCGGCGGCGTAGTAGGACTTCAGCACCTCGAGGACCTCGGGCCGGCTGAACTCCGCCGGCACGTCCTTGCCCTCCTCCAACCACTTGCGAAGCTGCGTCCCCGAGACCTGCAGCCGGTCGGCGTCCGCATGCGGGCAGGTGCGATCCGAGGCCATGCCGTAGCAGCGGTGGCACCAGAAGGTCACGCCCATCTTGAGCGGCCGCGTGCGCAAGGCGTCGGCCGGGATCTCGTCGAAGATCCTGTGCGCGTCGAACGGCCCGTAGTAGCTGCCGACGCCGGCGTGGTCGCGCCCGACGATCAGGTGCGAGCAGCCGTAGTTCTGGCGGAACAGCGCGTGCAGCAGCGCCTCGCGCGGGCCCGCGTAGCGCATGTCGAGCGGGTAGCCCGCCTGCACCACGGTGCCGGGCCGGAAGTAGCGCTCGATCAGCACGGCGATCGCGCGGGTGCGCACGTCGGCCGGGATGTCGCCCGCCTTCAGCGCGCCGAGCAGCGAGTGCACCAGCACGCCGTCGCAGGTCTCGATCGCGACCTTGGCCAGGTACTCGTGCGAGCGATGCATCGGGTTGCGCGTCTGGAACGCGGCCACGCGCGACCAGCCCAGGCGCGCGAACTCGGCGCGGGTCTCGGCCGGCGTCATGAACAGCGCCCCGTACCTCGCCTTGAAGCCGCCGTCGGAGAGCGCCTTGACCGGCCCGGCGAGATTCACCTCGCCCTGCCCCATCACCATCTTGACGCCGGGGTGCGCCGCGTCGGTGGTGCGGAATACCGACATGCACTCGTGGGCCTTGTCGATGCCGTATTTCTCGGTGACGCGCATCGTCGCGAGCGCTTCGCCCGATTCGGCGTCCACGAGCGCGATCTCGTCGCCGGTCGCAATGCCCCCGGCCGCTTCGGCCGAGGCCGACAACGTGATCGGGATCGGCCAGAACAGGCCTTTCGCGGTGCGGTAGCCGTCGCACACGCCTTCCCAGTCGGCGCGCGTCATGAATCCGTCGAGCGGCGTGAAGCCGCCGATGCCGAGCATGATCAGGTCGCCCTTCTCGCGCGAGCTGACGCGAACCGCGCGCAGGGTCTTGGCGCGCGCGCGCTCGGCAGCAAGCGCTTCTCCCGCCAGCGCGAGCGGCTTCAGCGCGCCGCCGCCATGCGGCGGAACCAGATTCGACACGTCGCTCCTCCCAAGGGGAAAGGCCCCCATCGTAGCGCCCGGGTTCGGCCCACCCGCTAAGGTCTTTCTATGGCGCCATACGGGTGCGATTCGCCATAAACGGCGCCGGACCGCGCCTTTATCGCCCCCCGGCTTTATGCTTCAATGCCATTTCCTTATTCCACAGCCGGGCGTGGCCATGGCGGATCGCCGACTGCAAGTCTTCCACGCCGTCGCAAAGCACCTTTCCTTCACCAAGGCGGCGGAGGCGCTGTTCATGACCCAGCCCGCCGTGACCTTCCAGATCCGGCAGCTCGAGGAGCATTTCAACACGCGGCTCTTCGACCGCGCGCACGGGCGCATCGCGCTCACGCCGGCGGGACAGACGGCGCTGGAATACGCCGAGCGCATCCTCGCGCTGTCGGCCGAGCTCGACACGCGCCTGAAGGAAATGAGCGGCCAGGCCGCGGGCCCGCTGCTGATCGGCGCGAGCATGACGATCGCGGAGTACCTGCTGCCCCCCGTGCTCGGCGAGTTCAAGTCGCGCAATCCCGGCGTCGTGCCGCGCCTGTTCGTCGCCAACTCCGAGGCGGTGCAGGCGCGCATCGCCGAGCGCACGCTCGACCTCGGCTTTATCGAAGGCGACTCGCACCTGCCTTCGCTGGTCACCGACGTGTGCTGCGACGACGAGCTGCAGGTGGTGTGCGCGCCCGCGCACCCGATGGCGAAGCTGAAGTCGGTCGCGCCGCAGGCGCTGCTCGAGCACGGATACGTGAGCCGCGAGCCCGGCTCGGGCACGCGCGAGGTGATCGACCGCTACCTCGCCACGGCCGGGGTTCCGGTGGACGGACTGCAGATCGTGATGGAGCTCGGCAGCCCCGAGGCGATCAAGGGGCTGATCACCACCGGCCACGGCTACGCGATCATGTCGCGCGCGATCGTCGCGCGCGAGCTGCGCGCGGGCGTGCTCGTGTGCGTGCCGCTCGCGCCGCGCCTGACGCGCCATCTGTCGGTGGTGTACCCGAAGGAGCGCTTCCACTCGCGCCTCGTGAACGGCTTCGTGCAGTTCGCCCGGGAGCGGCTCGGCGCGCTGCAGGCGGGCGAGACGGCGCGCAGCGCGGCCTGAGTCAGGCGAGCTGGTCGGCGACCAGCTCGAGCAGGCTTTCCATCCTGTGGTCCCACTTGAAGTGGGCCTGCCCGTCGTCGAAGGTGAGGCGGCAGTTGGAGCAGCTCGTCGCCAGGCGCTTGGCGCCGGTCGCCTCGACCTGCTTCATCTTGATCTCGAACGCGCGATGGCGGTGCTCGTCGGCGCGGTGCAGCGTGACCACGCCGCCGCCGCCGCCGCAGCACCAGTTGGCGTCGCCCGGCGACGGCATCTCGCGCAACTCGACGCCCAGCGCCGCGAGCACCTCGCGCGGCGCCTGCGTCGCCCCGCCCCGGCGCGAGACCTGGCAGGGGTCGTGGAATGTGACGCTGTCCTTCAGCGGCTTGAGCCGCAGCCGGCCTTCCCGCGCCGCCTCGGCCAGGTACTCCGAGACGTGCAGCACGCGGAACGGCAGCGGCTGCCCGTACATGTTCGCGCCCTGCCAGCGCATCGCGCCGTAGGCGTGCCCGCACTCGGGCAGCAGCAGCGTCTTCGCCTTGCAGGCGATCGCGGCGCGGATCACGCGCAGGCTCATGTCGCGCTGCCAGTCGAGGTTGCCCGAGAACAGGCCGAAGTTGGTCGCCTCGTAGCCGTCGGTGCGGATCGTCCACGCGGCGCCCAGCTGCTTGAGGATGCGCGCGAGCGCGACCAGCGAGGCCGGGTACTTCATGATCTCGATCGAGGACAGCGTCACGATCACGTCGGCCTCGGGCCGGTCGAGCGGGATCTCGACCTCGTGCTCGTCGCACAGCCACTCGACGCGCTCCTTCAGCACCTTCGGCGTCGCGCCGAGCGGGCTGCCCTCGCGCTCGGCGCGCTCGGCCACCGAGTGCAGCTCGTGCGGCACCAGCCCCGCGGCGAACATGCCGTGGCGCGCCTGCGCGACCAGGCCCGCGATGTCGATGCCCATCGGGCAGGCGAGCGTGCAGCGGCCGCACATCGTGCACGAGTCGTACAGCAGCTCCTGCCATTCGCGCAGCTCGCCGGCGGTGACCGCGTGCTTCAGGCCGAGCGTGCGGTACAGCCACGCGAACGGCCCGGCCTCGCGCTTGTAGGCCTGCTTGAACGGCTCGAGCTTCCAGATCGGCGTGTATTGCGGATCCCCGCTCGTCGCGTAGAAGTGGCAGGCCTCGGCGCAGTGCCCGCAGTGGATGCACGACTCCATGTAGGTGGCGGCCGTGCGGCCCATGTCGCGCGCGAAGGCCTGCATCGCGCGCCCGACGCGCTCGGCGTCGGTCGCCTCGCCCTGCTGGTCGACGCGCACCGCCGGCCGCTTGATCGTGAAGCGGGGCGTGTGGAAGTCGATCTCGTCGCTCATACGGCGGCGCCCTTGCGCCGGAAGTCCGCGCCGGTCCGGTAGCGCGACACGAACACCAGCACCGCGTGCGAGAGCTTGCCGAAGGGCAGCCATACGAGCAGCAGCTCGAGGCTCAGCAGGTGCGCCGCCAGCGGGCCGGGCTCGGCCGGCGGCGGCAGCAGGCTCATGCCGGTGACGAACGGCAGCAGCGTCACGAACCAGCTGAAGTAGTCGTCGAAGTTCGACAGCAGCTTGAGCACGCCGTCGGTGAGCCGGATCACCAGCGCGAGCGCGAGCCCCAGCATCGTCACCGCGGTGGCGACGTAGGTCACCCAGTCGGGCAGCGCCGGCCAGGCGAGTCCCGTCGTGCGCTTCACGAACGCGATGTGCGGCGCGAAAGCGAGCACGACCACCGCGAGGCCGATGTGATACGCGTACGCGTTCGCCATCGCGAGGACCCGGGTCTTCACGTTCCTCGGCGGCAGCATCTTGGCGAAGATCGCGCGAGCGCCGCCCGCCGCGATGTCGGTGTGCCGCGGAACGGAATGATCGACCCGGCCCGGCCGGCGAAAGATCCCCGCCAGGCGCCAGAGGAGCCCGACGACGAACACCGCGACGGAGAACGCCAGCGCCGGCCCGCGCGCGAACTCCAGCAGCGTCATGCGCTAGCGGCCCTTTCGGAACTCCCGCGCGAACGCGAGCAGGAAGCGCAGCGAGTCCTGGTTCTCGCGGTCCGCGAGCAGCCGCCACATCCCGCCGAAACCGCCGCCTGCCGGCGTTCCCGTGGCCGCGTCGCTGCGGGCGGCGTCGAGCGCGCCCATGGTCTGCTCCAGCACGGCGGCCAGCCGCTCCAGCGACCCGACCACGCGGTCGAGGCCGGCGCGGTTCAGCCGATCCATCAGCGAGAGCGTCTCCGAGACGGTTTCGGCCATGCGCGCGACCATCTCGTCGGTCATTGCGTCCTGGGCCGCGCCGTAGGTGCGCGCGAGCGCGACCAGGCGCTCGAGGTCGCCGTTCGCGACCAGCTGCGAGATCGCGGGCAGCGCGCCCGCGACGCCGGAGCGGTTCACCTTGTCGAGCAGGTCGAGCCCCTCGGCCGCGGTCGCGCCGAGGCGGCTGACCATCTCGTCGGTCAGCGCATCGCGGCTGGCCGCGACCAGGCGCTCGAGCTCGAGAGCTTGCGTTTCGTCCATGGCGTCGCCCTCCTAGAGCAGCCCGCGGGCCGAGGTCCAGTACAGCTTGTTGTACGCCATCTTGAACCAGTGCACCGCCTTGGTCGGCGGCTTTGGATCGGGCGGCGTCGTGTAGTTGAACATGGCGTAGGTCGCGCGGTCCTTGCCGGTCTCGATGAAGCAGAACACCTTGCCGTCGTGCTCGCGCACCGGGGCGCCCAACTTCACGATCGCGGCGATGTTCTCGCCCAGCGTCTCGGCCTGGTAGTGCACCGTGGAGCCGGCCTTGCTGATCGGGATGTTGGTCGTGTCGCCGATCACGTAGACGTTGGGCCGTCCCTCCATCGTCAGCTTGGTCTTGTCGGTGGGGATGAAGCCGCCCGCGCCGAGCTTGTTCTTCTCGATGACCTCCATGCCCTTGTGCGCGGGGATCGAGACCAGCAGGTCGTACTTGACCGCGCCGCCCTCCTCGCTCTTCAGCACCTGGCCCTTGGCGTCGACCTCCTTGACGTTGAACAGCGTCTCGTAGGTGATGCCGAGGCGGTCGAACTCGGGCTGCGCCCACTTGGCGACGGGCTCGAGGCTGTGCACGCGGCCGATCGGATAGGTGTAGTGCAGCTGCACCTTGTCGCGGATGCCGCGATCCTTGAAGTAGTCGTGCAGCATGAACGTGATCTCGAGCGGCGCCATCGGGCACTTGTGCGGCACGCCGACCGCGACCACGACCTTGCCGCCCTGGAACGACTGCAGGCGCTTGAACATCTTCAGCGCGGTCTGCTCGGTGTAGAAGGTCTCGGCGCCCTCGGCGAGGCCCGGGATCATCTCGGGCACGGGGCGCGAGCCCGTGGCGATGACCAGGATGTCGTAGGCGTGCGTCTTGCCGCCCTTGGTCTTCACCTGGTTCTTGTCGAGCTCGAAGGCCTCGACGGGGTCGACCTGGAAGTCGATGCCGGGCTCGAGCAGGCTCGCCTGGTCGCGGTAGAGCTCGTCGGGCGTCATGCGGCCGAGCGCCATGTACAGCAGCCCCGGCTGGTACATGTGCTTGTCGGAAGCCGACAGCATGCCGAGCTTCACCTTGCCGGCGCGAATCTCCGGCGCGAGCCTGCGCGCCAGGTTGTTGCCCAGAATCGTGCCCCCCATCCCACCGCCGACGATCAGGATCCTCATGACGACCTCCTCCTGCGGCTACGGCGCCGCTTGCGTGTAGTTACTTGAGCTTCTTCAGCGCGATGTGCCAGACCCCCGCATCTTCCCTGGCCTCGAGCAGCTCGTGCCCGACCTTCTTCACCCACTCCGGAATGTCGGCGGCCGAGCCCTTGTCGGTGGACAGAACCTCGACCTCGTCGCCGACCGACGCGAACTTCAGCCGCGCGATCAGCTCCATCAGGGGACCCGGGCAGAAGCTGCCGCGGGCGTCGACGACGATGCGTTCCGCCATGCGCCGATTCTCCTTCAGAACGACCAGACCTGGCCGCCGTGCGCATCGGCCAGGAACTTCGTGAGCCCGAGCGGCTCGCCGAGCCAGGGCTCGAGGTCGGACGCCTCGAGCGCGAGCACGTCGACCGCCATCGAGCACGGATGGATCTTCGCGTCGCCCAGCTCGGCCGCGCTCTGGAACAGCTGCTTGAAGCCCGGCGCCTTCTTCTCCAGCAGCAGCTTGCCGAACGGGCCCTCGGGCGCGGGGCCGGCAGGCCTGCCCTTCGCGAAATGCTGCAGCGCGTTCATCGACAGGAAGACGGTCACGTCGTTCCCGCTCACCGCGCCCACGGACGCCATCATCGCGGCCATCTGCAGCCGCTCGAGAGAGCCGGATACGACGACGATGCTGATTCGGTTGGACATGGATGCCGACAATGCTAGGCCGCGGGCCCGGGCCTCGTTTGATCATGATCAATCCGCGTGCGCCCCGACGCAACGAGTTCGGGCTGATTGTGCGATAAGGTCGGCTGATATGCTCGCCGCACCCGCGCTCGCGCCGCACAATCGCGCCCATGCATAGGCGCGAATTCCTGCGGCTCCTCGCGCTCGCGGCCGCCGCAGGCGCGAGCCTGCGCCCGGGCGCAAGCGACGCCGAGGCTGCCGACGAGCTCTACGAGCTGCCGCCCTTCGGGTCGGTGTCGCTGCTGCACGTGACCGACTCCCACGCGCAGCTGCTGCCGCTGTACTTCCGCGAGCCGAGCGTGAACATCGGCGCCGGCGACGCCGAGGGCAAGCCGCCGCACCTGGTGGGCGAGGCTTTGCTCCGCCACTACGGCATCGCGGCGGGCTCGGCGGCCGCGCATGCCTTCACCTACCTCGAATTCGTGCCGGCCGCGCGGCGCTACGGCAAGGTCGGCGGGTATGCGCACCTCGCGACGCTGGTGCGACGCCTGCGCGCATCGCGCCCGCACGCGCTGCTCGTGGACGGCGGCGACTGCTGGCAGGGCTCGGCCACGTCGCTGTGGACCGAAGGCGCCGACATGATCGGCGCGCAGAAGCTGCTCGGCGTCGATCTGATGACCGCGCACTGGGAGTTCACCTATGGCGCGAAGCGCGTGCGCCGCGCGGTGGATCGGGAGCTCGCGCCGATCGAATTCATCGCGCAGAACGTGAAGACCGCCGACTTCGAGGACCCCGTGTTCAAGCCCTACGCGCTGCGCCCGGTGAACGGGGTCGCGGTCGCGGTGATCGGCCAGGCCTTCCCGTACACGCCGATCGCGAACCCGCGCTATTTCGTCGCCGAATGGACGTTCGGCATCCAGGAGGAACGCCTGCAGAAGCTGGTCGACGAAGTGCGCGCCAAGGGCGCGCAGGCGGTGGTGCTGCTGTCGCACAACGGCATGGACGTCGACCTCAAGCTCGCCTCGCGCGTGCGCG
>Ga0335082_10003597_pt1 | contig 16865 bp, 15 predicted proteins | sample Lox_Sample_41_FD_206718 | JGI IMG/M metagenome (GOLD analysis project Ga0335082, IMG submission 206718) | Soil microbial communities from Loxahatchee National Wildlife Refuge, Florida, United States - Lox_Sample_4.1 | ecosystem: Environmental > Terrestrial > Soil > Wetlands | place: USA... | reverse complement strand
CGCGGGCGTCGAGCGTCTTCGACACCTTGCCGTTCTTGCGGAAGGTCAGGTCCCATTTGCCGTCGGCTTCGACCGCCTTGAGGAAGCCGTCGGTGACGCGCACCGAATTGTTCGAGTTCTGCCCCGAGACGGTGAGATAGGCTTCTGAATCCCAATCGGTATCGTAGATCGGGAATTCGATGTCCTTGTAGCCCTGCCTGGCGAACTGGATCACCCGCTTGATGAAGTTGTCGGGCACGTAAGCCTTGCGCGCCAGCTTGATCTCGCGCTTCAAAGCAGGGTTCTTGTCCGGCGAGAAGCAGTCGTCGCCCGAGCCCTCGCAGTTGACGCAGGCCTTCAGCACCGCCTTGAGATGCTTCTGGTTGATCTTGGAGCCGGTGACCAACGCAGCCACCTTCTGCTCCTCCTTCACCTTCCAGTCGATATAGGTCTCGATGTCGGGGTGGTCGACGTCGACGATCACCATCTTCGCCGCGCGGCGCGTGGTGCCGCCCGACTTGATGGCGCCGGCGGCGCGGTCGCCGATCTTGAGGAAGCTCATCAGCCCGGACGATTTGCCGCCACCGGAGAGGCGCTCGCCTTCGCCGCGCAGCGCCGAGAAGTTCGAGCCGGTGCCGGAGCCGTATTTGAACAGGCGCGCCTCGCGCACCCACAGGTCCATGATGCCGCCGTCGTTGACCAGGTCGTCCTTGATGCCCTGGATGAAGCAGGCGTGCGGCTGCGGATGCTCGTAGGCCGATTTCGACTTGGTGAGCTTCTCGGTGAAGGGGTCGACGTAGAAATGGCCCTGGCCGGGGCCGTCGATGCCGTAGGCCCAGTGCAGGCCGGTGTTGAACCACTGCGGCGAATTGGGCGCGCAGATCTGCGCGGCGAGCATGTAGCGCAGCTCGTCGAAGAAGGCCTGGGCATCGTCTTCCGAATCGAAGTAGCCGCCCTTCCAGCCCCAATAGGTCCAGGTGCCGGCCAGACGATCGAACACCTGCTTGGAGGAATGTTCGCCGACGTAGCGTTCTTTCTCGGGAAGAAGAAGCAGATGTTCGGTGTCTTCCACTGCGCGCCACAGGAAGGAGGGGACCGAATTCTCCTCGACCTTCTTCAGCCGCGCGGGCACGCCGGCCTTGCGGAAATACTTCTGCGCCAGCACGTCGGAGGCAACCTGCGACCAGAAATCGGGGACTTCGACGTTGTCGGCCTTGAACACGACCGAGCCGTCCGGGTTGCGGATTTCGGACGTGGTGAGGCGGAACTTGATCTCCGCGTAAGCCGACTGACCCTCTTTGGTGTAGCGCCGTTCGATCCGCATTGTCGTCTCTTGCCCCTTCAAATGCCGGGCGGCTGGCCACCGCCCCATTATCCCTGACGGACCTGTCCCTGTCCGCCTGTTGTGCTCGAAACCCTGTTCGACCCGTCTCTCATAAATGAGCCGGCTCCCTGCTCACGGCACCGGCCGATCCCCGCTTTTTGACCCCTTTTTCGCGCAGACACGTCCTGTCCCGGAACACCATTTCTGGCGCGGGCGCTCGGCGCTGGGCGTCGTTTTGGAAGCTCGGCGGGAACCGAAACGCTACTCACGCAACACCCCAAAGCTAGGGGGACTCACTGGACGCGTCAACAACAGATAGTGATCAAATCTGAATCAAACACTAAATCTTGTGGTAAATCGGTGGACTGCGGGGACAAAAGCCCCTGGAAACAGCGGCAGTATTGAGCGATCCGGCGGTCGCGAAAAGCATTTTTATCGCCCGGCGCGGTTAGGTTTTAATGCCTGCCGTGATGACGGAAAAATGACGGAAAATCGCGCGTTGCCGATTTTTCGCTGCCGGAGGCGGCTATCGGCAGGGCCGGGGATAACCGCGGGAAAAACCCGCCAAACAGTTCTTGGGAGTCGCTGATTCTCGAAACTGAGTCAGGGTCTTAGGGCGATCACGACGGCGCTGGTCGAGTGCGGGGCAGTTACCCAACCCTGTGCACCCATTTTTGCCGCAACGACCGACTGACCGTCGTCAATCTCAAGCGAAAAAGGCGGGCCCACCCGGGAGCCCGCCTTTTTTACCGGCACTGTCATCCAAGAATTTCAGCATCACCGAGCGCGACTCGGAGCCGCTGATGAATTCCTAGGCAGGATAGCCGTCCCGCCGAACAAAACGCAACATGCAGTGCAACATTGCCGCATTAGCTGCCGGCGGCGCCCTTGTGCGCCAATTTGCTCGCTTCGGCCGGCGTCTTGCCGCTCGGCACATCGGAGACGGCCACCTCCGAGCGCTCGCGCGGCAGCGCCTCCGGGTGATGCCTTTGCAGGAAATCGACGAGCTTCTCGCGCACCTCGCAGCGCAGATCGAAAACCACGCCGCCGGAGCGCGCGCTCATCAGGCAGCGCAGCTCCATGGTGCTTTCCTTGAAATCAGTGACCTGCAAGGCGGCGACGTTGCCATCCCATTTGTCCGATTGCTTCAGGATCTCCTTGAACTTCTCGCGAATGACAGCGACCGGCGCGCGATAGTCGACGTAGATCATGACATTGCCGATCAGCGCCGAGGTTTCCCGCGTCCAATTCTGGAACGGCTTTTCGATGAAATAGGTGAGGGGCACCACCAAGCGCCGCCAGTCCCATAGCTTCACGACGACATAGGTGGATCCGATCTCTTCGACAGTTCCGTATTCGTTTTCCACGATCACCGCATCGAAAAGCCGGATCGGCTGCGTCATCGCCAACTGCACGCCGGCGAACAGATTGCTCAGCACGGGCCGCGCGGCGAGGCCGGCAACGATGCCGGCGACGCCGGCGCTGGCGAAAAGGCTGTAGCCGTATTGCCGGACCGCGGGAAACGTCATCAGCGCGGTACCGAGCGTGATCATGATCACCAGCACATCGACCGTTCGCGCCAGCACGCGCACCTGCGTGTTGTGCTTGCGCGCGAGAAGGTTGTCCTCGACGTCGAGCCTGAAGCGCCGCAGATAGAGGTCGGCGGCGACGTGAAGCGCGATGATGATGCCCCAGCCGATCAACCCGATCGCGGCCGCAGCCAGCACCCGCGTAAACACTTGAGCGGTCTCTGGCCTGAGCGGCGCGACCGGTATGGCCACGATCATTGTAAGGATCAGCAGCGCTAGGCGCGAGATGCCGCGCGTCTGCTTGAAGATCGAATACACATACGGATAGCGTGCAGCGAAAGTCCGGCGCACGAGCTTGCGCGCCCAGCCGTACAGGATGAGCGCCGCAAGAACCGCGATCGCAAGGATCAGCAGCGCGACCACCGGGTTGGGCAACCAGGCCAGAAGAGTCCTAACCCAAGTCAATGCAGCTCTGAGGGATTCCATGGGCGATCAACATCGTGACCGGAAGGGCGAAGAATATACCGTCACGGTATTCCGGCGAAATCCTGCCCGCTGGACAAGATGGTGGCGAGGTGGCAGAACGCCGCGTATTCAACGCCAATCAACGCGTGGCCGCGATGAAAAGTTTCCTGCTCAAACTGTTCACCTGGTGGAATTCGCAGACTTTCGGTACCCAGTTCTGGACCTGGATGTACGGCGAGAAGGTCGGCGAGGACGAATTCGGCAACGTCTACTACCGCACGCGCGGCGGCAAGATCGATCCGCGCATGCTCAGTTTCGAGCGGCGCTGGGTGATCTTCAAAGGGTATTCCGAAGCTTCGGCGGTGCCGCCGTCCTGGCATGGCTGGCTGCACCACACGGTCGATACCCCGCCGACCAAGGAAAACTACAAGCCGAGCGAATGGGAAAAGCCGCACCGGCCCAATATGACGGGCACCGCCGGCGCCTATCGGCCGCCCGGCTCGACGCTCGCGGCCAACCGCCGTCCCAAGGCGACCGGCGATTACAAGGCTTGGAGCCCGTAAGCCGGGCTTAACCGGGCACCGCCCTTCCGCCGCCGTATTCGCCGTGTTAACCGGGCCGGGCTGCGGGTGACGGCGAATCCGCGCCGATCCGCAACAGAATCATCCGGTTTGATGGCGCGAACATCGCTCACGGTTTGCATGCTTGTCCTGGCGGCGTCGCTGGCAACGCCGGCCGCCGCGCAGTCGATATTCAACGACTCCCCGCCGCGTCCGCCGGCCGACGTGCCCAATGCGCCGCCGTCGCAGCCGCCACCGCCGCCGGGCGATTTCCAACGCGGCAATCCGCAACGCCCGCCCGGCGCTGTGCGCTCCGATCAACCGCCGCCACAGCCGCTGCCGGCGCCGATGAGCCTACCGCCGGCGAACCGGCCCGGCGGCGGCATCATTCAATCGCAACCGCTGGCGCCGCTGCCGGGCACCGCGCCGCCGCCAAGAGAGGCAACAGCGCCGCCGGGTCAAACGCCGCAAGGCCCACCCGGTCAGGTGCAGACGCTGCCCGGGCTGCCGCCCGGTATCCGCCAGCCTCCCGGCGCGCCGCAGCAGCCGGAGCAAGCCAACGCGCCGCAACCCGGCGACGAAGTGGTGGTCGAACCGCCGCCGCAGCGCATTGCCAATCCGACCGCCGTGTTCTCCGGCCTCGACAAGATCACCGGCCGCATCATCTCGTTCGATGTCGCCATCAACGAGACGGTGCAGTTCGGCGCGCTGCAGGTGACGCCGCGCGTGTGCTACTCGCGCCCGCCGACCGAGACGCCGAACACCGACGCCTTCGTCGAGGTCGACGAAGTCACACTGCAGGGCGAGATCAAACGCATCTTCACCGGCTGGATGTTCGCGGCAAGCCCCGGCCTGCACGCGGTCGAACATCCGATCTACGACGTGTGGCTGACCGACTGCAAAGGCGGCAAAAACCCGAATGTCGCGGAAGCCCCGCCCGATCTGCCGCCGCCGCCGAAGCCCGCCGCGCGTCAACCGCCGCGCCGCACGCCGCCGCGCGCGCAGCAGCCCGCGTTCATCCGTTAGCGCAGTTGCGTCAGCACCTCTTCGCCGCACAGAGGACGATCGATCGGCAGCGCGGCGAAATCGGCTTCGCCCACCAGCGCTTCCTGTAACAGCCGGTGATAGCGCCGCTTCTGCACCTCGACCGCGCCAAAGGTCTTCAGATGCTCGGTGACGTATTGCGTGTCGAGCAGCCGGTAGCCGCCGGCGATCAGGCGCGCGATCAGATGCACCAGAGCGATCTTGGAGGCGTCGCGCGCGTGGTGGAACATGCTCTCGCCGAAAAAGGCGCGGCCGAGCGAAACACCGTAAAGGCCGCCGACCAATGAGTCGCCGTCGTAAACCTCGACCGAGTGGCAATGGCCATGCTCGAACAGACTGCGGTAGATTTTGCGGATGCGATCATTGATCCAGGTGCGGGCGCGGTCGGGTTTTTCCTCGGCGCAGCCCTCGATCACGGCATCGAAATCGCGGTCGATCCAGACAGTGAACGGCGTGGTGCGCACCGTGCGCTTGAGCCGCGCCGGAACATGAAAGTTATCGAGCGGGATGATGCCGCGCATCTCCGGCTCGATCCAATAGAGTGCCGGGTCATCTGCGCTTTCCGCCATCGGGAAGATGCCGCAGGCATAGGCCTTGAGCAGCACCTCCGGAGTGATTTCGATCAAAGTGTTTTCACGATTGGCCATGCGGAACCGCCGGGCGGTGGACGATTCATTCTAAGCGCTCGCGCAGCTCATGGGGAGCGGCGAATTTTACCACTTGCTCACTATGATCCGCGCAAATTGGCGAAAGATTGAACGCAATCGCCTGAAGCGCGTTGGCGTCGCGCTGATGGGGCGACGCCGGGACGGAACTTTGGGGTACGACGACATGGCGACGCGGCGAACGTGTGTGCTTGTGGTGGAAGACGAGGCATTGATCAGCAAGCTCGTCACGGAGGTCTTGTCCGAAAGCGGGTTTTCCGTTCATGCGGTCGAAGCGGGCGAGGACGCCCTGCGCTATCTCGAATCGGGCGCCGAAGTGGACGTGTTGTTCACCGATATCAATCTGCTCGGTCCGATGGACGGCGCGACGCTGGCGCAAGAGGTGCGGGCGCAACGGCCTGAATTGCCGATCGTCTATTGTTCCGGCCGGTATTCGCCGTCAGCATTGGCGCCGCCGGTGACACGCTCGGTCTTCGTCAGGAAGCCGTACAGCCCGGACGCCTTATGCCGTCTGCTGGAGCGGCTGACGGCGAACACGCCGCATTGACGCGCGCAATTGGCCGCGTGGCATCGTCGCGGTCTCCGCGGCCGCCCGCGCCGGACGCTGCCGTCACAAACTCAACCGTCGCACCGCGCCAAGGCGGCTTCCAATCCGAACCTTCAATGGCCGTAGAACCATGCGGCCAGCATCACCAAGCCCGCCGCTACGATCAACAACGTCAGAATTCCCGCAACACTGCCCGTTATGTAATCGTGTTCTTCAGTAGGGGCTGTCATCGGTCATCTCCTTGGGTGTTTTTATACCCGCGAAGACCGAGGCCACAGATCGGGGGCTGGATCGCCCCCGACAAGGGTCCAGCGTCCGCAGATTGATTACCGGTCGTTTAGCGCAACGGCGAATACACGCATTGCTTTAAGTCAACTGACCGGTCGTTTCCGGACGCTCATCGACCGAATATACGGATAAATTTGCCGTACTAGGCGGCTAAAGAGCCGTAATTCGCCCGGCCAGGCTACGATTCCATCCCGCCGCGGGCGAGAAACTGCTCGAGCCAGTGGATGTGATAGTTGCCGTCGATGATTTCCGGTTCGGCGAGCAGTGCGCGGAACAGCGGCAGCGTCGTTTCGATGCCGTCGATCACGACCTCGTCGAGCGCGCGTTTGAGCCGCATCAGTGCTTCGGTGCGCGTCTTGCCGTGCACGATCAGCTTGCCGACCAACGAGTCGTAGTGCGGCGGGATGGTGTAACCCTCGTAGACCGCGGAATCGATGCGCACGCCGAGCCCGCCCGGCGCATGATAATGCAGGATCTTGCCGGGCGAGGGGCGGAACGACACCGGGTTCTCGGCATTGATGCGGCACTCGATGGCGTGGCCGCGGAATTCGATGTCGCTCTGCTTGAGCGTGAACTCGTTGCCGGCGGCGGCGCGGATTTGTTCGAAGATGAGGTCGAGGTCGGTGATCATTTCGGTCACCGGATGCTCGACCTGGATGCGCGTGTTCATCTCGATGAAATAGAACTGGCCGTCTTCGTAAAGGAACTCGACGGTGCCGACGCCGAGATATTTGATGTCGCGCATCGCCTTGGCGACCGTTTCGCCGATGGCGTCGCGCGCCTTGGTGTTGAGCGCGGGCGAGGGGCTTTCCTCCAGCACCTTCTGATGCCGGCGCTGCAGCGAGCATTCGCGTTCGCCGAGGTGGATCGCCTTGCCGTTGCCGTCGCCCAGCACCTGGATTTCGATGTGGCGCGGTTTTTCGAGATATTTCTCGATGTAGACTGCGTCGTCGCCAAACGCGGCCTTGGCCTCCGTGCGCGCACTCGACAGCGCGGCGGCAAGCTCTCCGGGCGCGCGCACGACCTTCATGCCGCGTCCGCCGCCGCCCGCCGCCGCCTTGATCAGCACGGGATAGCCGATGTCGCCGGCGATGCGGGCGGCGTCCGCATCGCTTTCGATGCCGCCTTCCGAACCGGGCACCACGGGAATGCCGAGCTTCTTCGCCGTGCGCTTGGCCTCGATCTTGTCGCCCATCAGGCGGATGTGCTCGGCCTTGGGGCCGATGAACTGCACGTTGTGTTCGGCGAGGATTTCGGCAAAGCGCGCGTTTTCCGAAAGAAAGCCGTAACCGGGATGCACGGCGTCGGCGCCGGTGATCTCGCACGCCGAAAGAATTGCCGGAATGTTGAGATAGCTGTCCTTCGAGGCCGGCGGACCGATGCACACGCTCTCGTCGGCGAAGCGCACATGCATGGCGTCGGCATCGGCGGTCGAATGCACCGCCACGGTGAGGATACCGAGTTCCTTGCAGGCGCGGATGATGCGCAGGGCGATCTCGCCGCGGTTGGCGATGAGGATCTTATCGAACATCGGTCTCGCTCGGCCAACGCGCCGTCATTCGATGATGACCAATGGCTGGCCGAACTCGACCGGCTGGCCGTCCTCGAACAGGATCTGGATCACGGTGCCGGCGCGCGGGGCCGGAATCTGGTTCATCGTCTTCATGGCCTCCACGACGAGGAGCGTGTCGCCGGCCTTCACCTGGCTGCCGATATCGACGAAGGGCTTGGCGCCGGGCTCGGGCGCGACATAGGCGGTGCCGACCATCGGCGAGGTCACCACGCCTGGATGCTTCGATGGATCGGCCGGCGCCGTCATCGGTTGCGCCGTGGGCGCCGGCGCGGCGGGCGCCGCGCGTGAAACGGCAGGCGCCGGTGCCGGCGCTGCGACATTGCGCGCGACACGCACGCGCTTGCCGTCCTGTTCGATCTCGATTTCGGTCAGGCCGGTTTCGTCGAGGAGCTTGGTCAGCTCCTGAATCAATTCGCGATCGACGATCGGGACTTTCGGCGCTTTTGCCATCAACGTATTCCGATTTTACTTTTTAGCCTTGGCGCCGATCAGCGTCGCCACGCCGGTGATGGCCAGCGCATAGCCAGCCACGCCAAAGCCGGCGATCACGGCTTTCGCCGCCTTCGAGACGTACGAATTTTGCCGGAATTCCTCGCGCGCGTGGATATTGGTGATGTGGGTTTCGATGACCGGCATCTTCATCATCAGCAGCGCGTCGAGAATGGCGATCGAGGTGGTGGTGTAGCCGGCCGGATTGATGATCAGGCCGACGGCTTTCTTGGCCTGCGCCTCCTGGATCCAGTTGACTAGCTCGCCTTCGAGGTTCGACTGGCGGAACACGACGTCAAGGCCGAAGCGCTTGGCAGTGTCGCGGCACAGTTTTTCGACCTGGGCAAGCGTAGCGCGGCCGTATTTCTCCGGCTCGCGGGTGCCGAGCAGGTTCAAATTCGGCCCGTTAAGGACATAGATCGTCTTGGCCATGGGGTTCCGGCGGCTGGCGCGGTTTGCGATCGATGGGCGTCAAACTTCGGCTTCTTATAGGTGGCCCGGAGGGCGAGGGGAAGCCCGCAGCCCTGCGTTCAGGCGCGCGCGGCGGCGGTCGCCTGGGTCTCGCGCCCGGCCCAATCCACCACCTCTTGGATGGCCGTCAGCCGTCGCCGGCCCGCTTCCTTGGCTTTGGTGAACAGGTCGATCTGCCGGTCAGCGCTGGTGCCCTCGGCGGCGATCCGATGCAGGTTGCGGATGTCGGGCGCGCAATCGAGCGCTTCGATATCCTCGCCGATGAAGTCGAGTACCTGGTCGAGCCATTGCGGCAGCGTCAGCGGCGAGCGCGAAAACGGGTCGACGAAGGTGGCGGCGATGCCGGAGCGCTGCGCGTGCCACTTGTTCTCCATTGTGATGGCGCGGCCGACGCGGTCGAAGCCGGCATTGAGCGCGCGGTCGCGGTCAAGCGCCCGCACCATGCAGCGAAACAACGCGGCGATGCCGATGGCGTCGTCGAGCCTGGTGCAACTGTCCGCGACGCGCAACTCGACCGTCGGATTGCCGAGCGAGGGCCGCAGCGCCCACCAGATATAACTCGCGTCGGGGATGATCTTGGCCCAGGTCAGCGCGGCGACGAATTCGTTATAGTCATCGTTGGTGCGGAACAATTCGGGCAGGCCGGTGCGCGGCAACTCATCGTAGGCGGCGAGCCGGTAGCCGACGAGACCGGTGAGGTGGCCCTGCCAGAACGGCGAAGAGGTCGACAGCGCGAGCAGCAGCGGCAGAAAAGGCGTCAGCCGCATGATCAGATTGATGCGCGTGTCGATGTCGGGCACCTCGACATGCACGTGCATGCCGCAGAGCATGTTGCGGTAGCCGATCATCTGCAGGTCGTCCATGATCGCGCCGTAGCGCGCTTTCGGCGTGACCATTTGCTCCGGCCAGAACGCGAGCGGAAAAGTGCCCATTGCGGCAAGCCCAAGCTTGTGTTCGGCCGCGGCGGCGCCGAGCGTGCGGCGGTAGTGCGCAAGATGCTCGCGTGCTTCCCGCATGTTGGCGCAAGGCGGCGTCGCTACCTCGATCTGCGACTGCAGCATCTCGGTCATGACACGATCGCCGAGGTCTTGTTGCGCGCGGCCGAGGAATTTCTTGTCGATGCGGCGCACGGCCCGGCGCGTTTTCGCGTCGAACACGAAATATTCTTCTTCCATGCCGACCGAATACATGCGCGCGATAACCCTGATGCCGTTCCGCGGTTCCACCGCGCATAGCAATGAAAAAGGCCGCCGAGCAAGCCGGCGGCCGTCTATTGACCGAGATGGCGGAGCGCGAATGCGGCGCTGCGGTTAACAGGTCGGCTTGCCGCAGCGCGCCGTGTTGACCTTGGCCTGGAGGCCCGGCAGGCCGATCGCGCCGACCACGACCTCGGAGCCGATCACGTAGCTCGGCGTGCCGTTCAAGCCGAGCGCCTCGGCGAGCTTGAAGTCCTCGTCGAGCGTCGCCTTCACCTCCGGACTCTTCATGTCCTTCTGCAGCTGCGTCATGTTCATGCCGATGTCCTTGGCGACGGCGAGCGCCCGCGCCTCGTCGGCAGCGCCGCGGCCGCCCAAGAGCTTGGTGTGGAATTCGAGATATTTCTTCGGATTCTGCATGCGCACGGCGACGGCGACGCGCGCGGCCTCGAGCGATCCGGGCCCGAGCACCGGGAACTCCTTGAGCACGACCTTGAGCTTGGGGTCGTCCTTCATCAGCGTCAGCATGTCGTCCATGGCGCGTTTGCAGTAGCCGCAATTGTAATCGAAGAACTCGACGAAGGTGACGTTGCCGTTCGGATTGCCGAGCGTAACCTGGTTGGGTGAGGAGAACAGCCTCTGTGCGTGCTCTTTCACCGCGATCTTGTGCTTCTCCGCTTCCGCCGCCGTCTGCCGCCGTTCCAGTTCGGTCATCGCTTCCTGGATCACTTCCGGATGCGCGACGAGGTAGTCGTGAACGACCTTTTCGATGTCGGACTTCTGCGCGGGCGAAAAGTTCTGCGCGCGAACGAATTGTGGCGTGGCGATCGCCAGCAACGCAGCGCACGCGGCGGCGATAAAGCGCAGGCTCGAAGTCATTGGTTTTATCCTTGCTGTGGTCATCGGGTGGGAGCGGCCGGGGCCTTGACGCTGACAATGTCGTCGGCGCGCACCCAGGCGGGCGAGCCGACGGGAAGACGGGTTTTGGCACGCGCGGCGAGCTGGCGCGCGGTGCGGATGTCGCCGCGCCCGAACGCGGCCTGCGCGGCGGCGAGGTCGGCCTGCGCGAGATCGCCTTTGCGGCCGTAGGCCATGGCAAGCTGCGAATAGGCTTCCGGTTGCTCCGGCTCGCGCGCGAGCGCTGCGCGCAAGAGCGGCACGGCTTCTTCGGCGTTCTTGGCATTGTCGGTCGCGATCAGCGCTTGGCCGAGCATGATATCGATCAGCGGCGCGCTGTGCGAAAGCGCGACGGCATGGCGCAGCGGCGCGATCGCTTCGGCCGGGTGGCCGCCTTCGAGCAGCACCTGGCCCTTGAGTTCGTAGAAATATGGATTGTTCGGCTGGGTCTGAATCAGGCCGTCGATCTGCGCGATCGCCTCATGCGCGTTGCCGAGGCGGTAAGTCGCGATCGCGTGGGCGTAGCGGGCCGGCAGGCTGTGATCGCCAAGCGGATAGCGGCGATAGACCGCATCCGGCCGATCGAGAAAACCGAACAGCTTCGCGCGCATCATGTCGTGGCGCAGCTGCAGTTCAGGCGGATCCTTGCGGTCGAAATAGGGGCTCGCTTTGGCCAGCGCCTCCAAGGCGGCGACGCGTTCCGGCGGCAACGGATGGGTTTGCAGGTAGGGATCGACATAGCGCGAGTTGAACAATGACTCGTTGGCGAGCCGTTTGAAGAGATCGAGCATGCCCTTGGCCGACTGGCCGGTGGCGGTGAGGAACTTCACGCCGGCATGGTCGGCCTGGTCTTCTTGTGTTCGGACATAGGCAAGCAGCGAGCGCTGGATCGCCGATTGCGGCGCCGTAATCGCCGGGACGCCAATATTTCCAGCCGCGCCCGATCGCGCGCCGGCGACTGCCGCGCCGACGCCCGCCAGCAACGCGACGATCGACGCGGTCTGCGCGCGCGCGAGTTCCTCGCGCAGCCGCATCAAGTGGCCCCCGGCCAAGTGGCCGGTCTCGTGCGCGAATACGCCGATCACTTCATTCGGCGTACGTGCATCCAACAATGCGCCGGCATTGATGAAGATATGACGGCCGTCCATCACGAAGGCGTTGAAGGCGCGATCGTTGAGAATGACGACGCGCACGTTCTGCTTGGCGAGGCCGGCCACCTTCAAGATCGGCGTGGAATAGTCGCGCAGCAAATTCTCGATCTCGGTGTCCCGGATGAGCGGAATACCCCGGGACTGCGCCTGTGCCTGCTGCGGAGCGAAGCTCGGTCCGCCGCCGGCGGCGGCCACCGCAACGGCAGTCGCCAACGCAAGCGCACGCCCTGCTGGCGCCATGCGCCATGCCCTGTTAGGTGTCCTGGTCTTGATCATGCCGACCTTTGCACTGCCGGATCGCGTGAACCTAGTGACGCGCCTGAAGGCGGTCAACGAAACTTGCGTTCACGTCTGGGTCATGGAAAACGCAGTGTTTGCAAGCAAGCGGGCAAATAGGGCAACAGCGGGGCGGGGGTCCGCCCACCGGGCCGAACAACTATGCTTGATGTGGTAAAACGCCTATTAAAGCCTTCCAAACGCAGCGATGTGCCGCCGTTTATCGTCATGGACGTGATGGCGGCTGCAGCAGCGCTGGAAGCTCAGGGTGCCCGCATCCTCCACATGGAGGTGGGGCAGCCGGCGGCGCCCGCGCCGGCAACCGCGCGGCGTGCGGCGCAGGCGGCGCTCGGCACCGGCCGCATCGGCTATACCGAGACGCTCGGCATTCCCACCTTGCGGGCGCGAATCGCGCGCCACTACGGCGACACCTATGGCCTTGCGCTCGAGCCGTCGCGCGTGGTGGTGACGACCGGTTCCTCGGGCGGTTTCGTGCTCGCATTTCTGGCGCTGTTCGAGCCGGGCGACCGGGTGGCGCTGGCCAATCCCGGTTATCCGCCGTACCGGCATATTCTCTCCGCGCTCGGCTGCGAGCCGGTGCTGATCGAGACCGGCGCCGAAACGCGCTGGGCGCTGTCGGCCAAGGCGCTCATCGCCGAGCACCGCAACAAACCGCTCGCGGGATTGGTGGTAGCGAGCCCGGCCAATCCGACCGGCACCATGATGGACGCCGGCACGCTCGCGCAGCTGATTGCTACCGCGGAAGGCGAGGGCATCCGCGTCATCTCCGACGAGATCTATCACGGGCTCGACTATGCCTTTGCGGCGGAGACGGCGGCGAAGCTGTCGGAACGCGCCGTCGTCATCAACTCGTTCTCGAAATATTTCTGCATGACCGGCTGGCGGGTCGGCTGGATGGTGGTGCCGGAGCCGCTGGTGCGCGCGGTCGAGCGACTGCAAGGCAATCTGGCGATTTCGGTGCCGACGCTGGCGCAAGTTGCGGCAGAGGCAGCGTTCGACGGCCGCGACGAGATGGAGACGGTCAAACACGGTTACGAGGAGAACCGGCGCGTTCTTACCAGCGGTCTGCCGAAAGCCGGGCTCGACAAATTTTTGCCCGTCGACGGCGCGTTTTATCTTTACGCCGATATTTCGAAGTTTTCCGACAACAGCCTCGACTTCGCCAAGCGTATGCTGAACGAGGCGCATGTCGCGGCGACGCCCGGTATCGATTTCGATCCGGTCAACGGCCACAACTTCTTGCGCTTCTGCTACGCCGGCGCGGCTGCCGACATGCGCGAGGCGGTGAAGCGCATCGGCACCTGGCTGAAACGGTAACTCAACTTGCCTGAATGCCGGTGTGATGGCCGGATGTCTGCCATTGAACGCAACACAGACAGCGAAGCGAAATGTCTCCATTTGACCCGCAGCGGGCAATCCTGTGGTAATCATGCGCGCCATCAAATGGGTGACGGAGTGATAAGCCGTGTTGGAAAGTGACAAGTTGTTCGCCGGGTCGGTTCCGGAGAATTACGACCGCTATATGGTGCCGTTGATTTTCGAGCCGTACGCTGCGGATATGGCGCGACGCGCGGCGTCCCTGTCGCCAAGCGCCGTTTTGGAAATCGCCGCGGGCACCGGAGTTGTCACCCGCGCCTTGGCGCCAAAACTGTCCCCCGCCGCCAGCTATATCGTCACCGACCTCAACCAGCCGATGCTCGACTACGCCGCATCGCGACAAGGTTCTGACAGCCGCATCAAATGGCGCCAGGCGGATGCCATGTCGCTGCCGTTTGAAAATGCGGCTTTCGATCTCGTTTGTTGTCAGTTCGGCGCGATGTTCTTTCCCGACCGCTCAGCCGCCTACCGAGAGGCCAGGCGAGTGCTGAAGCCCGGCGGACATTTCTTGTTCAGCACATGGGATCGCATCGAGGAGAATGAATTCGCGGACGATGTGACGAATGTTCTCGCCGAGATCTTTCCGAACGATCCGCCCCGCTTCATGGCGCGCACGCCGCACGGCTACCACGATACGGCCCTGATCCGCAGCGACCTGGAGGATGCAGGTTTTTCCCGTGTGGTGATCGAGACCAGAGCCGAGCGAAGCCGTGCATTCTCGCCGCGCATCCCGGCCGTCGCTTATTGTCAGGGAACGCTTCTTCGCAACGAAATCGAGGCCAGGGACGCGGGAAAGCTGGAATACGCAACCGACTACGCCACATCCGTGATCGCGGACAAACATGGCCGCGGCGAAGTTGCCGCCAAGATTCAGGCGCATGTCATCTTGGCTGCGGTTTAGGCGTAGGAATATGCCGTGTCCGGCTGTGGCCAGAAGCGAACATGCCGTTCTCGCGGTCGGCATTTGAGAATGATGCCGCCGATGAACAGACGTCGCGTCTCGCTTTTGAGTTAATGAAGAACGTCCCTAAAACTCGACGTCGAGCTCCACCACCTCATCCGGCTCGGCTTTGGCGCCCTCGATCCACTCCTGCATCTCAGGCATCGCCATCACCGCTTTGCAATAGCCGGTGCAGTCGGATTCGAGCTTGACGTCATAGGTGAGGAAGCGCGTCACCACCGGCGCAAACATGGCGTCGGCCATGCACGGTCTGTCGCCGAACAGGAACATGCCGCCGTGGCTGTCGAGACATTCGCGCCAGATGAAGACGATGCGGTCGATATCGGCCTGCGCGCCGGCCCATACCTTGAAGCCGGGGTGATGCGCCTTCAGATTCATCGGCAGCGCCGATCGCATATTGGAAAAGCCGGAATGCATCTCGCCGGAGATCGAGCGGCAATGCGCGCGCGCGGCGCGATCCTTCGGCAGCAAGCCGGCTTCCGGCAGGATCTCGTTGAGATATTCGGCGATCGCCAGCGTGTCCCAGATTTTGATGCCGTCGTGCGTCAGACACGGCACCAGAAATGAGGGCGACAGCAACAGCAATTCGGCGCGCGTCGAGGGGTCGTCGCTCGCCACCGGCTGCTCGTCGAAGTCGAGACCGGCGAGCTTGCACAACAGCCAGCCGCGCAACGACCACGAGCCGTAATTCTTGCTGGCGATGGTGAGAGTAGCCTTGGCCATTGGGCGCAATCGTCCCTGTCTGTCATGGCCCGGCATCCGGCAGCTTAGACGAAAGTTCTGCCTGTTCAATACCTTCCCGTACCGCAAAAAGGCATGGCTGAGCTATTGTCCCCAAGCGGCCGTGCGGCGATTTATATCTCGCACTGCAACATGAAATGCACTAGCTTTCGCCTGCGGTCCGCCGGGGCCGCCGGGGAATGGATGCTTTATCAGGCGTATCAGGCGCATTCGGACATTCTGGTTCCGGTGCGCGCGCTGGCCGGCATGGCGTCGCGCACTTTGGGCCAACGGCTCAATGGCTCGCTGCGGCCGTCGGCGCTCAGCAATCTGACCGCCGCCTATGAGTTGATGGCGCGCGCCGGCCTGACGCATGCCCGCCCGGCTTACGGCATCGACAGCGTCACCGTCGGCAACCGCGAGGCGGCGGTCTCCGAAGAACCTGCTTTGGTGACGCCGTTCGGCACGCTGCTGCATTTCAAGAAGGACATCGATCAGGCACAGCCGCGCGTACTGTTGATCGCGCCGCTGTCCGGGCATTTCGCCACATTGCTGCGCGCGACCGTGCGCACCATGCTGCCTGAGCACGACGTCTACATTACCGATTGGCACAACGCGCGCGATATTGCGACCGAGCATGGCCGCTTCGGCTTTGACGACTATATCACGCACCTCATCCGCTTCCTCGAGCACATGGGGCCGGGCGCGCATATGGTCGCGGTATGCCAGCCCTGCGTCGCCGCGCTGGTGGCCGCGGCGGTGATGGCGCAGGGCGACAATCCGGCGCAGCCGCGTTCGATGACGCTGATGGCGGGGCCGATCGACACCCGCATCAACCCGACCAAGGTCAACGAACTCGCCAAGTCGAAATCGATCGAGTGGTTCGAGAAGACGCTGATCGCGACCGTGCCGTACCGCTATGGCGGGCGCGGGCGTGAGGTCTATCCGGGCTTCGTGCAGCTTGCCGCCTTCATGAGCATGAACATCGAGCGTCATCTCAAGGCACATCAGGAGCTCTACGAGCAGCTCGCGCGCGGCGAGGAGGCGAAGGCGGCGCAGACAAAAGCTTTCTACGACGAGTATTTCGCCGTGCTCGATCTCACCGCAGAGTTTTACCTGGAGACGGTGCGGCTGGTGTTCCAGGAGCACGCGCTGCCGCTCCACGCGCTTACTTACGAAAATCGGAAAGTCGAGCCGCGGGCGATCCGCCGCACCATGCTGTTCACCGTGGAAGGCGAGAAGGACGACATCTGCGCCGTCGGACAGACGCTCGCCGCGCACGACATGTGCACGTCGCTCAGGCCCTACCGCAAGCGCCACCACATGCAGGCC
>Ga0335082_10003595_pt1 | contig 16872 bp, 11 predicted proteins | sample Lox_Sample_41_FD_206718 | JGI IMG/M metagenome (GOLD analysis project Ga0335082, IMG submission 206718) | Soil microbial communities from Loxahatchee National Wildlife Refuge, Florida, United States - Lox_Sample_4.1 | ecosystem: Environmental > Terrestrial > Soil > Wetlands | place: USA... | reverse complement strand
ATCGAAGTGCAGGTGTTTGCCGACAACCACGGCAACCTAGTCCATCTGTTCGACCGCGACTGCTCAGTACAGCGTCGTCACCAGAAGGTGTTGGAGGAGGCGCCCGCGCCTGGTATCAGCGCGGGGCGCCGTCGCCAAATGGGCTCGGCCGCTGTCGCTGCCGCCCGCGCCGTAGGCTACGTCAACGCCGGGACTGTCGAGTTCATCGTCGACGAGGCCGCTGATTTCTACTTTATGGAGATGAATACACGGCTGCAAGTCGAGCATGCGGTGACCGAGTTCATCACCGGTCTCGATCTGGTCGAGTGGCAGCTCCGAATCGCGGCCGGGGAGTCGCTGCCGTTGACGCAGAAGCAGGTGTTGGTCAACGGCCACGCCATCGAGGCGCGCATTTACGCAGAAGACCCCGAGCGCGGCTTTGTGCCCGCCGCGGGACGCATTGCGCATTTGCGTTTGCCAATGGCGTCGGCGCAAGTGCGCGTGGACACGGGGGTACGGGAAGGCGACGAGATCGGTGTGCATTACGATCCGATGATCGCCAAGCTGATCTGCTGGGATGTGGACCGGCAGGCAGCGCTGCGCCGCATGCGCGCGGCATTGACGCAATGCGAGATCGCGGGTGTTGCCACCAACGTCGCGTTGCTATCTGCCGTGACCACACATCCGGCTTTCACTGCCGCGGATCACGACCCTGCGTCGCTGGACACCGGCCTGATCGAGCGCTACCGTGGGGAACTGATGCCGCAGGCCATGCCGGCCTCGGCGCGGATGCTTGCGCTCGCGGTGCTGTCCGAGCTGATGCGCATCGACGAGGAAGCCGTGGCTGCGGCCCGGACTTCGGGTGATCCCTGGTCGCCGTGGAACCCGAGAGACGGCTGGCGCTTGAACCAGGACAATCACCACACGTTCGCGCTCATGGACGGTGCGCGCGAGGTCTCGGTAACGGCCCACTATCGGAAGAACGGCCTGCAATTGGAGCTGCCGGGTACGAAGCTGTTGGCGCGGGCGGAGCGCTCGGCCGGTGATAGCTTGGTGGCGGAGCTGGATGGCGTGACCGTGCACGCCACTGTCGTACGCAGTGGTGGCGAGCTCACCGTGTTTGTCGGCGGCCTCACGCATCGACTGCGGGTGTGTGAGTTCGAGACGGTGCAGGACGAGCAAGCTGGAGGCCGGCTCACCGCGCCGATGCCGGGCAGCGTGATCGAGGTGCTGGTCAAGGAGGGCGAGGCCGTGGAGCAGGGGCGGGCGCTGATGATCATCGAAGCGATGAAAATGGAGCACACCATCACGGCGCCTGTGGCCGGACGCGTGGCGCGAGTGCGATTCGCACCCGGCGAGCAGGTCAAGGAGGGCGACCAGCTGATCGCTCTCGAGGCTAGAGAGGAGTGATCGCAATGAACCTGCCTGAGCGGGTGAAGCTGGTGGACGTGGGCCCGCGCGACGGGCTGCAGAATGAGCCGGGCGTGGTGTCCACTGCGGTGAAGATCGAACTGATCAATCGGCTGTCGGAGGCGGGCCTGCCGGTGATCGAGGCCACCAGCTTCGTCTCGCCGAAATGGGTCCCCCAGATGGCGGACAACGCGCAGGTGATGGCGGGTATCAAGCGCAAACCCGGTGTCAGGTATCCGGTGCTGGTGCCGAACATGAAGGGGTTCGAATCCGCGATGCAAGCGGGAGTGGAAGAGATCGCGGTGTTTGGCGCTGCAACCGAAGCCTTCTCCCGGCGCAACACCAATTGCTCGATCGCCGAGTCGTTCGAGCGCTTCGCTCCAGTATGCAAAGCGGCGCTCGACGCCGGGATCAGGGTGCGCGGGTACATCTCGGTGGTGCTGGGCTGTCCGTTCGAGGGCGAGGTCGATCCGGCAGCAGTGGCTGAGATCTCCGAAAGGCTCATGCAGCTGGGTTGCTACGAGGTTTCGCTCGGCGACACGATCGGCGTCGGCACCCCGGGAAAGACGCGACGCATGATCGAAGCGGTGTCGCGGCGTGTCGCGGTTGAGAAGCTCGGAGGTCATTACCACGACACGTACGGTCAGGCGCTCGCGAACATTTTCGCCTCGCTCGAGATCGGCATTTCGACGTTCGACTGCTCCGTGGCAGGGCTGGGAGGTTGTCCTTACGCTCCGGGTGCCACCGGCAACGTCGCGACCGAGGACGTGCTGTATATGCTGGACGGCCTGGGTATCCAAACCGGCGTTCAGATGAGCAAGCTGCTGCAGGCGGCGCAGTTCATCTGCGGCGAGCTCGGCCGCCCGACCGCCTCGCGAGCGGGCAGGGCGCTCGCCGCTAAGGCGGCCCGCCGTGCAGCGAAGGAAGGCCAGGCAGCCGCATGAGCTCCCTGGCGTAAACATGAGCCTGCCTCCCGTCCACATTCCCTCGCCCTGCCAGAACGTATGCCAGATGGACCCGACGTCGGGCCTGTGCCTGGGATGCCGGCGCACCTTGCAAGAGATCGCGGACTGGCTGGAGATGGCCCCGGAGCAAAAGGTCGCCGTGCTCGAGCGTGTCGAGCAGCGCACGCTGGCACTCGGCCAGAGGTGAACCAATCGCGATTACCAAGGATGCGACACGACACATGCCGCTCAGCCCATCCGTAAGCCGCAGGCCCATGCACCACCGCCGCGTCGAATGCCGGGGATACCTGCGCGATGACGGCTTGTGGGACGTCGAAGGCCACCTGCTGGACACCAAACCCTTCGACGTTCCCAACCCGGACCGGGGCGGCGCCGTACTCGCCGGCGACCCGCTGCACGAGATGTGGATCCGTCTCACCCTGGATACGGATCTGGTCGTGCAACACGTCGAAGCGAAGACCGACTTCGGGCCCTATAGCATGTGCGGCGATATCACGGACAATTTCAAAATCCTGGTGGGTGTGCGGATCGCTCCCGGGTGGACGCTGAAGACCCGCACGCTGCTCGGCGGCGTGAAAGGCTGCACCCATCTGGTCGAATTGTTGGGCCCGATCGCGACTACGGCATTCCAGACGATATATCCGGTCCGAGCGAAGCGCGACAGCGGCGCGGATCCTGCGCGCAAGCCGGCATTGCTCGATTCCTGCCACGCGTACCGGTCCGACGGACCGCTGGTGAAGGACAGGTGGCCGGCGTTCTACACCGGTCCGGCCCGGTCCGAGACCTGACGCGCAGCCGCTGCGGCAGCCGGCCAAGCTTCAGGCACAATTCGAATGTGAGCTTCCTCACGGGACCCGAAGTGTCCTTCTTCAATCTCTACACTCACAACTTCATCCGCGCCGCGGTGGCGATTCCCGAGGTGCGCGTCGCCGATCCCGCGTTCAACGCGGCACAGACCATCGCGCTCATGCAGCAGGCTGTGCAGCGGCATGCGGTGCTCGCGGTGTTTCCAGAACTCGGCCTGTCGGCCTATTCGTGCGAGGACCTGTTCCACCAGCAAGCGCTGCTCGACGGCTCCAAGGCCGCGTTGGGACAAGTCCTCGCAGCCTCGCGCGGGCTGGCGCTGGTGGCGGTTGTGGGGGTGCCGCTGCAGGTCGACGGGCTGCTGTACAACTGCGCGGCGGTCATCTCGGACGGGAAGCTGCTGGGGCTGGCGCCCAAGACTTACCTGCCCAATTATCGCGAGTTCTACGAGCTGCGCCAGTTCACGCCCGGGGACTATTGCCCGCGCGAGTCGATCGAGCTGTGCGGACAGACCGATGTTCCGTTCGGCACCCGGCTGATCTTCCAGGCCGAGGACCAGCCCCTGCTCACCTTGTTCGTCGAGATCTGCGAGGACCTGTGGACGCCGATCCCGCCGTCCTCCCAGGCGGCGCTGGCCGGGGCCACGGTTTTGATCAACCTGTCCGCCTCCAATATCACGGTGGGAAAGGACGAGTACCGGCGCGAGCTGGTCAACAACCAGTCCGGTCGCTGCATGGCGGCGTATCTGTATTGCGCTGCCGGTTACGGGGAATCCACCACCGACCTGGCCTGGGACGGTCATGGCCTGATTTACGAGAACGGCTCGCGTGTGGCCGAGACCGAGCGCTTCGAGTACGCCTCGCACCTGGCGACGGGTGACATCGACCTCGACCGCATCGCGCAGGACCGCATGCGCACCAACAGCTTCGGCCAGTCGGTAGCGCGCCACGCCGACGTGGTGTCCAGTTTCCGCAGCGTGGTGTTCTCTCTGCCGCTGCCCAGCGCCGAGGCCTTGCCGCTGGAGCGCAGTTACGAACGCTTTCCCTACGTGCCTGCCGATCCCGCCACGCGCGATCAGCGTTGCCACGAAGTGTACGAGATCCAGGTGCAGGGTCTGGTCAAGCGGTTGAAGGCGATGAGCTCGGACAAGGTCGTGATCGGGATCTCGGGTGGGCTGGATTCGACCCACGCGTTGATCGTATGCGCGCGCGCCATGGACGTGATGGGCCTGCCCCGGCGCAATATCCTCGCCTATACCATGCCCGGTTTTGCCACCAGCGAGCGCACGCTGGATCAGTCTCGCCGCTTGATGAGCGCAGTGGGTGCAACCGCCAGTGAAGTAGACATCCGGCCGAGCTGCCTGCAGATGTTCAAGGACATCGGCCATCCGTTCGCGGAAGGCAAGCCGGTCTACGACGTGACGTTCGAGAACGTACAGGCGGGCGAGCGTACCAGCCACCTGTTCCGGCTGGCCAACGTGCGCAACGCACCGGTGGTCGGCACGAGCGATTTATCCGAGCTGGCGCTGGGCTGGTGCACCTACGGCGTGGGCGACCATATGGCCCATTACCACGTCAACGCGAGCGTGCCCAAGACGCTGATCCAGTATCTGATCCGCTACGTTGCGCGCACCAACCAGCTCGGGTCGCAGGTGAGCGCGGTATTGCATGACGTGCTCGACACGCCGATCTCTCCGGAACTGGTGCCCGGCAAGAGTGAGCTCGAGCCGGGCCAGAGCACCGAAGCGGTGGTGGGGCCGTACGAGCTGCAGGACTTCCACCTCTATTACACGCTGCGCTTCGGCTTCCTCCCGGCCAAAGTGGCGTTCATGGCCTGGTGCACCTGGCGCGACCGACGCGTGGGCAATTGGCCCGATATCCCATCCGACCACCGCAACCAATATGCGATCGGTGATATCAAGAAGTGGCTCGCTGTCTTCGTGCGGCGGTTCTTCCAGTCTTCGCAGTACAAGCGCAGCGCGATCCCGAACGCGCCCAAGGTCGGCTCCGGTGGCTCGCTCTCGCCACGCAGCGACTACCGTGCGCCGAGCGACAGCGAAGCCACGGTGTGGCTGGCCGATGCCGCACGCATTCCCGACCGCGCACCCTGAGCTCGGGCCGAGGTAACCTTCACGCTATTGTTGGTTGCCTGCGCTGCGCCATGTCTGAACGACTCGACATCCGGCCCCTAGCCGCTCCCGTAGGAGCCGAAGTACGCAAGCTCGCGCTCACCCAGGCGTTGCTTCCCGATACCCTGGCGGTGCTGCATCGGGCGCTGCTTCAGCATCAGTTGCTGATATTCCCCGATCAAAGCCTCGATGACGAGCAGCATCTGCACTTCGCGCGCCAATGGGGCAAGCTGCAACTGCACGTGCTCGACCAGTACCGCCATAGCGGCCGGCCCGAGATCCTGTGGATCACGAATCTCGACCCCAACGGCAAGCCCAAGGGCGAGCACCCGGATCCAGGCGCCACGGTCTGGCATTCGGACGGTTCCTGGTCCGCGGAAAGGGGGCTTGTGACCCTCCTGCATTCGCTCAGGATCCCCGCCGGCGGCGGTGACACGCTCTACGCCAATATGTATGCTGCATATGATGGCTTGTCGGACGGAGATAAGGATCTCCTGGCTGGCCTGGTTGCGGTGCATGACCTCGACTATTCGCGGCGTCAAACCAGCGCCCGCCGGCAGATGAGCGAGGAGCAGAAGCGCGCCGCGCCGCCGGTCGAGTGGCCGATCGTTCGCATCCATCCCGAGACCGGCCGAAAGTGTCTCTACGTCGGCCAGCACGCATCGCATGTCCGCGGCCTGGCGGAGGAAGAGGGCCGGATGCTGATCAAACGCCTCATCGCCCACGCGACGCAACCGCGGTACGTCTACCGCCACAGGTGGCGGACGCACGAGCTGGTGATGTGGGACAACCGCGCGCTGGTCCACAGCGCGACCGAGTTCGACTGGATCAACGACGTGCGTGTGATCCGCCGCACCACCACCGTGGGCGAGCGGCTCCCGGCGCTCGCGGCCTAGCCGGACGCACCGGCCTTGAACCGGGACGAGGGTCAGATCCCTTCCAGCAGCGCTGCACCGAAGGTGAAGCCGCCACCGAAGGCCGCCAGCCCGATCTTCTGGCCCGAACGCAACGCGGGAAAAATGTCCGCAAGGCAGATCGGGATCGTGCTGGAAGAGGTGTTGCCCAGGTCGCGCACGTTGCTGTAGAGCCGCTCGGGAGGCAGCTTCAAGCGTTGCCCGACGGCGTCCAGGATGCGCTGGTTGGCCTGATGGGCGATCACCAGATCAAGGTCGTCGACGCTCAGCTGGTGGGACCGGCACGCCCGCTTCAGGGCCGCCCCCATTCTTCGCACCGCTCCGGAGAAGACCTTGACGCCGTCCATGTGTATCGTATCGCCCGAGCCGAAGGTCGGAACCGTGAGATAACAGCCCGGCTCTCCCTCGGCGGAGAGCTCGGGCCGGTGCAGCAGCAGGCGGCAGCGATCGAAGCTGGCGTGGCCACCCAGCACCGTGGCCGACGCGGCGTCGCCGAAGATGACGCTGGTGGAGAAATCGCTGCCGTCGAGCAGCGGCGACAGGACTTCGCTGGTGACCAGGAGCACGCGGGCCGCGGGTCGCGATTGGAGGAAGTCGTAGGCCGTCTGCAACCCGTAGAGATAGCCTGCGCAGGCCGCCGAGATGTCATGCGCTTGGCATTCGAAGCCTGCTCCGCCGAGACGGTACAGGATCCGGCACGCAACCGATGGCGTCGCGAGGCCTGGCGTGCCGGTCGCGCAGATGATCATGTCCACGTCCGCCAATGCGAGGTCGGCCTGGTCCAGCGCCCGCGCCGCCGCGTCCGCGCCCAGGGAAACGACGTCCTGACCCGGCCCGATCCGGCAGCGGCGCTCGATTCCCGTCAGCTGCACCATCTCCTGCGCGGTCTTGCCGGGGAAGCTTTTTACGAGTTCGTCGTTCTCCACCACGCGCGAGCCCAGTGCCACGCCGAACGCGCTGATTCCGACCGGCAGCAGTGCCCGCGTTGCCCGCGTCGGCACCGTTGAGGGCGCGCCCTTGTCGGATCGCGGCCGAGTCAGCACTGGAATGCCGGGGTTGTCGATGACGGTCTGTCGCGACCTGCCCACGGCGCTGTCGAGCAGCCGGACGGTGATCACTGGCGCGCCGACTTTGATCGACTCACCGGGGGCCACGAACACCTGCTCCACAGTGCCCGTCACGGGCGACTCGAGGTCCATCAGGGCCTTGGTCGTCTCGAAGCTGCCGAGCGCGTCCCCTTCGCGCACGGTATCACCCGCAACGACGCGGCACTCGACCATCACCACCGATTCGTCCGAGGGACTGCTGCCCACTGCCTCGATCGTGTACAACCCCGCCGCAGCGTGCTCTGGGGCTTGCCACTGCAGCCGAAGTTCCAGCAGCGCCGCCGCCGCCGCCAGCACCTCCTTGAACGAGGGAAGCACTTCGAGCTGATTGGAAAAGTTGCATGGCACATAGGTGTCCGCCCGCGTCACGCGCGCTGCGGCCACGGGTGTGCCGGCTTTCTGGGCGACCGTCGCGAGCACCTCCGCGCCCATGCCGCAGCTGCGATTGTCCTCGTGCACCACGAGCAGACGGCCGGTCTTGCGCACAGAGGCGAGCACCGTCTCCTCGTCCCACGGCGAAAGCGACCGCAGGTCGATCAACTCGGCCTGCGCGTCCACTGTTGCCAGCGCCTCTACTGCCCGGCGGCAGTGCTGCATGGCGTTTCCGTAGGCGACCAGCGTAATGTCGTCTCCGCGTCGCTCGACGCGCGCCCTTGCCACCGGCACAAACTGTCGGCGCGCATCGGCCGACGTGGCGAGCGCGCGGTCGTTGAGCAGGGCCTTCGGGTAGAACAGCAACGTCGGTCTACCGGAATCGAAGGCCGCGTTCAGGAGCCCGGCGGCATCGGCGGCGGTGGACGGCATGAAAACGTCGATCCCCGGCACGTGCGCCGCCAGAGATTCCAGCGACTGGGCGTGGAACGGCCCCAGCCCTGGTCGATAACCGCCGCACGGGATCATGACGATGACCGGGCACGCCCAGGCGCCGTCGGTGCGCCAGTACATGCTGCCCAGCTCGGATGCGATTTGATTGAAGGCCAAGGGGAGGAAGTCGGCGAACTGGAGGAAAGCGACTGGCCGCCCGCCTGCCAGGGCGCGCCCGATTGCGGTGCCCACGATGGTGGACTCCGACAGGGCAGCGTTGCGCACCCGTCCCGGGAACGCGGTCGAGAGGCCTCTGGTGACGCCGAACACATCGCCCTTTGGATCTTCGATGTCCTGACCCAAGAGCGTGATCCGGCCATCCTCGCGCATGCGCTCGGCCAACACCGACTGCAGCGCCGCCCGCATCGTCAACTCGCGAGCAGCGTCAACGCCCCGGTACTCGCGCCGCTCGGGCTTCAGAGGTTTCTTGGCCTCGAACAACGCTCGAGGTTCGCCGCCCGCCCGCGCGCGAGCAGCGGCATTCCGCACCTCGTTCTCGATCCCCCGCGCGATCTCGTCCCGCTGCGCCGAGGACACGCCGAGCTGAGCCAGATCCTCTGCCAGGGCCGCGATCGGGTCCGAACCGCGCTGCGCTTGCAGGATTTCCTCCGTGCTGCGGTAAACGCTTTGGTCGTCGGCGTTGGTGTGATTGCCGAGCCGCTCCGCGTCGAGCACCACCACTGAAGGTTCGCGCGTGCGCCGCATTCGCGCGACCGTCTCGCCGAATGCTGCATGGCAAGCCGCCGGGTCGCGCCCATCGACACGCAGCAGCGGGATCCCGTAGAAGGAGTCGGGTTCTGCGTTGGGCAGGGAATAAAAGGTCTTGCCTCGGGTCAGCGTCGAGATGGCGAAGCGATTGTCCTCGACCAAGAACAGCACCGGTAGCGTCGCGCGCACCGCCTCGGCGATCGCCTCCAGCACCTCTCCCTCCTGTGTTGTGCCGTCGCCGAGCGCACAGACCACAATCGGGGCGCCTTTCTCGTCACGTATCTCGGCGGCGACACCGACTGCCTGGAGTGCATTGTTCCCGACAGGTCCACACAGGCTGAGCACGTTGCCCTCGCGCCAACTCATGTGCGCACTCATCTGGCGGCCGCGCGAGTGCGATGCGTCGTTGCACAACAAGCTGGCGAAGAACATTTCCGGTGTCACACCGCGGGCCAGCATGAGAGCCTTGTCGCGGTAGTGGCAATGCAGCCAGTCTTGTGGCTTCAAGTGCGGGTTCAGGGCTGCAACCGCCTCGTGTCCCGCGCCCGAGACATGAAAGAAGGCCTCGCCCCGGGCGGTGAACTGCTGTTCGACCCGGTCCACCTCACGCGCCATCAGCATGTGGCGATACAGATCCAGCAACGCGTGCCGGAGAGCACTCCGGGAATCGACGTCAGGGGCCGGTTGGAGAATGGTCGATTGCAGCTGGATTTCCTTTCATGCGCGCCGCGGCGACGGGTACGTCGGGGGGCGCTCCAGGCGTAGGATTGGAGCAAGCGTCAGCGCCCAGCGGCTCTCGACTCGAGACGGAGCCCGCCAAGGCAGTGACGGCCCCGCGCAGAGTAACAGCAAATGCGCGTTGTTGCTCGGGAATTTGGTGTCGGCCCCCTTCTTGGGCGGTATCAATGTCGAACGCCGTCTGGCGATAGCCCGCACGGAGAGCACCTTACAATCGCCGCGTCCGTCCGGTTTCACGTCACCGGCAGCATTACCACGCCCTTGTACGCCGGCCGCTCGCGCAGGCTGTCGAACCAACGCTGCAGGTTGGGCAGGACCGGCCGCTCGATCGGCAGCGCCATCCAGCGCCAGATTGCGCACCCCATCGGGATGTCGCCCACGGTGAGGTCATCGCCAGCGACATACATGCGGTTCTTCAGGTGGTTGTCGAGGTAGCCTAGGACCTCGTCGGTCTTGAGGCGCGACTCCTCCATGGCTTTCTCGTCGCGCTGGTCTACCGGCGTGCGCACCAGATTCCAGAACAACGGACGGAAGGAGGGCCAGAACATGGAGACTTGCCAGTCCATCCACTTGTCGCCCTCGGCCCGTACTTTGATGTCCTCCGGCCACAGCTTCCCGGCGCTGTGCTTGGCCGCCAGATAACGCACGATTGCATTGGACTCCCACAGCACGAACGGACCATCCTCGATGGTGGGGACCAGGCCGTTGGGGTTCAGTGCCCGATACTGCGGAGTATTGACGACGCCAAAGCTCCCGCCTGCATCCAGGCGCTGGTATGGCACGCCCATCTCCTCGCAGCACCACAGCACTTTCTGCACGTTGACGGAGTTGTTCCGTCCCCAAATCTTGAGCATTGCCTCCTCCTCTTTGGTTTTGGTCGGCGTCAGCTCACCGGGATCCCGGCTCTCATTCTGGCTATTGTCGCGTCAATCAGCCGGCGCGCGATGCTGATCTTGTTGGGTAACACCGGGAGATTCTCCAGGCCGAACCAGGCGGCCGCCTCGATCTCACCGGGGTCGGGTGCGATCTCCCCGGCCGCCCAGTCGCAGTTGAAAGCGATCATCAGCGAGTGGGGAAAGGGCCAAGGCTGGCTCGAAAAATAGCGCAGGTTTGCGACCTCGATGCCCACCTCCTCTTTCACTTCGCGCATGAGGCACTGCTCAAGGCTCTCGCCCGGCTCGACGAAGCCGGCGAGCGCGCTGTACATGCCGGGCAGGAAGTGAGGCGAACGCGCCAGCAGAAGCTGGTCTCGACGCTGGACCAACGCCATCACGGCCGGGGCAATGCGCGGGTAATGGACCTGTGCGCAGTTCGGACACTGGCGCGCGCGTTCGTCGGATTTGACCACCGTCGGAGTCCCGCAGCGGCCGCAGAACTGGTGAGAGCGGTCCCAGTCCATGACCTGAAGGGCGCGCCCGGCAAGCGCGAACATCGCGTCATCCAGCACACCGAACAGCGCGCGCAATCCGGACCACACGTAGCCCTCCGGGATGGGGACATCGGAGCTGCATTCCCCGGAGTGGCAGTGGCGTCCCGCTAGCGTGCCCAGATATTGCGTGCGCACGGGTTCGAGGCCGAGCTCGCGGGGATCGGCGACGAGAGGTACCGACGCGTGACCGCCTTCGCGGCGCACCAGGATCTGGCTGCCCTGGAACAGGAACCAATGCGCGGGGTCGCGCAGCGCGCCGGGCGGGGTGACCAGGGGGACAAACAGGTCAGACATGGGCGCACTCACCCCTCAGGGTTTCACTTCTTTGGCATGTACAGGTCGGTGATACTGCCTTCGGCGATCTCGGCCGAGAAGAAGATGGTCTCCGACAGAGTCGGGTGCGGGTGGATGGTCAACCCGATGTCCTCGGCATCGGCATCCATCTCCAGCGCCAGCACCGTCTCGGAGATGAGCTCACCCGCGTTGGGGCCGACAATGGCCGCGCCCAGCAGCCGCCGCGTGCTCTTGTCGAAGATCAGCTTGGTCATGCCTTCGTCGCGTGCGACGGCGCGCGCGCGTCCACTAGCGGCCCAGGGAAACACGGCTTTCTCGATGTCGATGCCGCGCGCCTTGGCCATGGTCTCGGTCAAGCCCATCCATGCGACTTCGGGATCGGTGTATGCCACCGAGGGGATGGTGCGCGCGTCGAAAGCGACCCTGTGTCCCGCGATGACCTCGGCCGCGAGCTTGCCCTCGAAGCTCGCTTTGTGGGCCAGCATGGGCTCGCCCACGATGTCGCCGATCGCGTAGACGTGCGGCACGTTCGTGCGCATCTGCCTGTCCACCGCGATGTAGCCACGCTCGCTCACCAGCACCCCAGCGGCTTCCGCGTTGATGGCCTTACCGTTAGGCCGCCGCCCCACCGACAGCAGCACCCGATCGTAGATCTGCGGCGGGGGTGCAGCTTCCCCTTCGAAAGTGGCCTTGAGCCCCTGCGCTGCGGGTTCGAGCTTGGTGACCTTGGTCTTGAGATAGATCGCCTCGTAGCGCTTTTCGATGCGCTTGTGCAGCGGCCGGATGATGTCACGGTCCGCACCGGGGATCAGCCCGTCGAGCAGCTCGACCACGCTAATCCTCGAGCCCAGCGCGTCGTACACGGTCGCCATCTCCAGCCCGATGATTCCGCCGCCGATCACCAGCAGGCGCTTGGGGACGTCCTTCAGCTGCAGGGCGCTGGTCGAGTCCAGTAAGCGCTCATCATCGTAGGGGAAACCAGGAAGCCTGGCCGACTGCGAGCCGGCGGCGATGATGCTGTAGTCGAATGAGACGGTCTTCTTCCCGTCCGTGGTTTGTACCTCGACCATATGCGGCGAACTGAACTTCGCCGACCCGGTGATCACTTGCACTTTGCGCTGCTTGGCCAATCCGGCAAGGCCCCTGGTGCCTCTCGCCACCACGTTTTCCTTCCACGCGCGAAGCGCAGCCAGATCCAGCTCGGGCTTCCCGAACTTGAGCCCGAAATGGGACATCTCCTCCGCTTCTGCCAAGACGCGCGCTGCGTGCAGCAGGGCCTTGGACGGAATGCAGCCCACATTCAAGCACACCCCGCCAAGATCACTGTAGCGCTCGATCAGCACCACTTTCTTGCCGAGATCTGCGGCGCGGAACGCGGCCGTGTAGCCGCCGGGGCCGGACCCGAGCACCATGACGTCGGCGTGATAGTCGCCCTTAGCTATGGGCCCCGTGGAAACCACGGCCGGTGCCGCCGGCGGGACGACCGTGTGAATCGCGCCAGCCGGTTTCGGAGCCTCTGCTGTCGGCCGCTCGGACTTAGGCGCTTCAGATTTTGCCTGGGCGGCGGCACCGTCGGTCTCGAGGACCAGGATCACGGCTCCCTCGGAGACCTTGTCCCCGAGCTTCACTCTGAGCTCCTTGACGACGCCGGCCTCGGGCGACGGCACCTCCATGGTGGCCTTGTCGGACTCCAGCGTGATGAGGGAGTCTTCTTTCTTGATGCTGTCGCCGGGTTTGACCAGGACCTCGATCACCGGCACTTGCTTGAAATCTCCGATGTCGGGAACCTTCACCTCGATCTGGCTGCTCATGGCTGTCCTGAATGTGCGGAGCCCGTCGAAAGGGATGCTTGCAAGGAAGCCGGCGCACGCCCGGCAACCACCTGCGCTACTCGCGAATGTGACCGTCGCCGAGCACGATGAACTTCTGCGACGTGAGGCCCTCGAGCCCCACCGGTCCGCGTGCGTGCAGCTTGTCGGTGGAGATACCGATTTCGGCGCCCAGGCCATACTCGAAGCCGTCCGCCATCCGCGTCGAAGCATTCACCATGACCGAGCTGGAATCCACCTCGCGCAGAAAGCGGCGGGCGCGCGTGTAGTCCTCGGTCACGATTGCGTCGGTGTGCTGCGAGCCGTAGACGGCGATGTGCTCGATGGCCTGGTCGAGGCTGTCGACCACCCGCACGGCAAGGATGGCTGCGAGGTACTCGGTATACCAGTCCTCTTCGCTTGCCTCTCTCATTTCCGGGACGATGGCGCGCGCCCGAGCATCGCCGCGCAGCTCCACCCCCTTCCCGAGATAGATCCGGCATAGCGCCGGCAACAGCGCGGCGGCAATGTCCTTGTGCACCAGCAGGGTTTCCATCGTGTTGCAGGTGCCCAGCCGCTGAGTCTTGGCGTTGTCCGCGATGCGGATCGCCTTGTCGACATCTGCGCGATCGTCGACGTAGACATGGCACACGCCGTCGAGGTGCTTGAGCACCGGGATCCGAGACTCGGCCGAGACGCGCTCGATCAGACTCTTGCCGCCGCGCGGAACGATGAGATCCACGTATTCCCGCATGGTGATCAGCTCGCCCACCGCGGCGCGATCGGTGGTCTCGATCACCTGTACCGCTGCTGCCGGTAACGCGCTAGCGCGCAGTCCCTCGTGGACGCATGCGGCGATGGCTTGATTGGAATGGATCGCTTCGGATCCACCGCGCAGGATGGCGGCGTTGCCCGCCTTCAAGCATAGCCCTGCGGCATCGGCGGTGACGTTCGGCCGCGCTTCGTAGATGATGCCGATCACCCCGAGCGGCACGCGCATGCGGCCCACCTGAATGCCGGAAGGCCGGTACTTGAGCTCGCTCACCTCGCCCACGGGGTCCGGCAGCTGCGCGATCTGCCTCAGGCCTTCCGCCATGCCAGCAGCACTGTCGCGGCTCAGCGTAAGCCGGTCGATCATTGCCGGCGCCAGTCCCTTGGCGCCTGCGGCCTCGAGGTCGCGCCTGTTTGCGTCCAGCAGCCGTTGCACTTCGCGCTCGATGGCGGCCGCCATCGAGCGCAGAGCTTGGTCCTTGGCTGCCGTCTCGGCCCGTGCCATGGCGCGCGACGCCTTCCTGGCTTCGCGCCCGACGCCGTGCATATACGACTGGATATCCATCTGCTGCCTGCCTAAGAAGGTGCAGGGATTTTACCGCGATTCGGTGGCACGTCGTGCGACCGACCCATCAGACGCAGGCCGAGCTGGAGCAACTCGTCCCACACGTCGCCCGGGCTCAGGCCTTTGACGATTCGATCGACTCGCGCCGCATGCAACAGGGCGTCCTCCAGCTCGCGCGGGGTGAAGCGCCGCACCGATGCAGGCATCAGCTCGGCGCGTCCGCCCCACACGCGCGCCTCTCTCATCAGTTGTTGCAGGGCGCGTCCGGCGGCGAGGCCGCGCCCAACGTGGAGCAACGCACGCGCCTCCTCGGCCAGCGCCCAAAGCACCAGCGGCGGCGCCGCGCCCTCGCCGCGCAGACCGTTGAGCATGCGCACGAAACGCCCTGCATCGGACGCGAGAAGCGCCTCTCCTAGCTTGAAGACGTCGTAGCGGGCGACGTCGAGCACCGCATCTTTGACCTGCTCGAGCTCGAGTCTGCCCGGCGGAAACAGCAGCGCGAGCTTCTGCACCTCCTGGTGCGCGGCGAGCAGGTTGCCTTCCACGCGGCTGACCAAGAACCCCAGGGTCTGCTCGTCGGCTTGCTGGTCTTGCAGGGCCAGGCGGCCGGCAATCCAGCGCGGCAGCCGCGCGAGCGTCACGGGGTTGGCCGCGACGACCACTCCGGCCGCGTCGAGCGCGTCGAACCAGCTGCTCGACTGCTGTGCGCGCTCGAGCTTGGGCAGCGAGATCAACGTGACCGTGTCCGCCGGCAGGTGCTCGGCGTAGCGGCGTAGCGCATTCGCGCCGTCGTTCCCCGGCTTGCCGCCGGGGATGCGCAGTTCCAACAGGCGCCTGGTTGCGAACAGCGACAGGCTGTTGCCGCTCATCGCGAGCTGCGACCAGTCGAAGCCGGTTTCGGCGCTCAGCACCTCACGTTCGCTGTAGCCCTCATCAACGCAGCGCCTGCGGATGCGGTCGGAGGCCTCGAGCGCGAGCAAGATCTCTTCCCCGTGGATGGTGTACAAGGGCTTGAGCCCGCGGCTCAACTGCTGGGCGAGCTGTTCGGTGTCGATACGCACGACGGGCTTTGCGGTGCTCTATGCGTTCATGCGGTCGAGCAGCGCGCGCACTTTGTCCGGATCGTCGGTTTTGAGCATCCGGTTGGCCAGTTGCGTGACCTCGGCGAGATCAGACTTGAGCACCTGTTGTTTGACGCTGAGCAGGTGGGCCGGATGCATGGAGAACTGGCGCAATCCGAACCCCAGCAATACGCGCGTAAGGCGCTCATCACCGGCCATCTCCCCGCACACGGCGACCGGGACGCCAGCCTTGTTAGCTCCGCGGATGACGTGTGCCACCAGGTGCAGCACCGCCGGGTGCAGAGGATCGTAAAGATGAGCCACCGCGTCGTCGGTGCGGTCGATTGCGAGCGTGTACTGGATCAGGTCGTTGGTGCCGATCGACAAAAAATCGAGCCGGCGCGTGAAAGTCCTGAGCGAGAGCGCAGCCGCCGGGATCTCGATCATCCCGCCGATCTGGATGTCGCGGTCGTATGCGGTGCCGTCCGCGTCCAGGCTCTTCTTGGCCTCTTGCACCAGGTGCAGCGTCTGTTGCAGCTCATGAGCGGTGGACAGCATCGGGATGAGCAGGCGGATCTTGCCGAAATGCGATGCACGCAGGATTGCGCGCAGCTGACCGTGGAACATCTGGGGTTCGGCCAGGCACAGCCGGATGGCGCGCAGCCCCAGTGCAGGGTTCGGCGCCACACGCTCGGCGTCGTGGTTGAGGTTCTTGTCTGCGCCCAGATCGAGCGTGCGAATGGTCACCGGCAGGTCCTTCATCTCCACCGCAACCTTGCGGTACGCCTCGAACTGCTCGTCCTCGGAGGGGAGCTCGTCGCGATTGAGGAACAAGAACTCGCTGCGAAACAGGCCGATGCCGGCTGCCGCGTTGTCCTTGGCCTGATGCACGTCCTCCAGCAGCTCGATGTTGGCATGCAGCTCCACGCGCGTGCCGTCTAGGGTCGCGGCGCGGGTGGTTTTGAGCCGTTTGAGCTTCTGCCTTTCGAGCTGCCACTGCTCCTGGCGCAGCTTGTATTCGGCCAGGACCGACTTGTCGGGGTTGACGATCACTACGCCGTTGCTGCCATCGACGATCAGCAGCTCGTTCTCGCGGATGAGCGCGCGCGCGTGATGCAGCGCGACCAGCGAAGGAATGTTCAGACTGCGCGCCAGGATCGCGGTGTGCGAGGTGGCCCCGCCCAGGTCGGTGACGAAGCTGCCGTAGCGGTGCTGCTTGAACAGGATGACGTCGGCCGGCGAAAGGTCGTGTGCGACCAGGATGCTGTCTTCCTCCTTGTGGCGCGGCACTGGAATGTTCCGGCGCTGCCCGGTCAGCGCCTTGAGGA
>Ga0335082_10003594_pt1 | contig 16873 bp, 12 predicted proteins | sample Lox_Sample_41_FD_206718 | JGI IMG/M metagenome (GOLD analysis project Ga0335082, IMG submission 206718) | Soil microbial communities from Loxahatchee National Wildlife Refuge, Florida, United States - Lox_Sample_4.1 | ecosystem: Environmental > Terrestrial > Soil > Wetlands | place: USA... | reverse complement strand
CGCACTGCCTTCGCCGGCGCCACGACCGGCCAGCAATTGCTCTACGCGCTCGACGAGCAGGTGCGCCGCTATGAGTCGGAGGGCAAGGTCACCAAGTACGAGGCGTGGGAATTTCTTTCCGGTGTGATTGACGACCAGCGCGTCAGCCGTGGCATCTGCGCCATGGACTTGCGCAGTATGGCCGTCCACACTTTCCCCGCGGAAGCGGTGATTATTGCCACCGGAGGCATCGGCGCTATCTTCGGCAAGTCCACCAACTCCGTCGTATGCACTGGGTCGGCGCAGTCGGCGCTATACCAGCAGGGCGCATACTACGCCAATGGGGAATTCATCCAGGTGCATCCGACATCTATTCCCGGGGAAGATAAACTGCGCCTGATGTCCGAGTCAGCCCGCGGCGAAGGCGGACGCGTCTGGGTGCCTCGCCAGCAGGGCGACAAGCGCAATCCGCGCAGCATCCCCGAAAGCGAGCGCTGGTATTTTCTGGAAGAGTGGTATCCGAAATACGGCAACCTCGTGCCACGCGATGTCGCTACCAGGGCTATTCACAAGGTGGTGTACGAACACAACCTCGGCATCGATGGCCAGCCGATGGTCTACCTCGACCTGACGCACATCGACCGCGCCACACTTGATCGCAAGTTGGAAGGCATCCTGGAGATTTACGAGAAGTTTGTGGGCGACGACCCGCGCGAAGTGCCGATGAAGATCTTTCCCGGCATGCACTACACCATGGGCGGCCTGTGGGTTGACTTCGATCAGCGCACCAACATCGAGGGCCTCTATGCCTGCGGTGAGTGCGACTATTCCATCCATGGAGCCAACCGCCTGGGCGCGAATTCCTTGATGTCGTGCATCTACGGCGGCTTTATCGCCGGGCCACACGCAGTCAAGTATGCGCACAATGTAATTAAGAGCGGCCATCACCCGGCGCACCGCGTCTTCGATTCGGAGCGCAAGCGGCAGGAAGAAATCAACGCGCGGCTGATGAGCAACCACGGCGCCGAGAACCCGTTCCTGCTGTGGCGCGAACTCGGCGACGTTATGACCAAGAACTGCACGGTCATCCGCTACAACAAGAATCTGCAGGAGACGGACGCCAAGCTGGTCGAGTTGCTGGAGCGCTACAGCCACGTGAACCTGAGCGACCGCTCGATGTGGGCCAATACTTCGTTCGTCTTCGCGCGGCAGCTCTACAACATGCTGCAGCTGGCGCGGGTCATCGTACAAGGTGCAGCCATGCGCGACGAGTCACGCGGAGCGCACTATAAGCCCGATTTTCCGGAGCGCGACGACGCCAACTGGCTGAAGACAACAAAGGCGTACTTCGCGGCCGATGCCGATGAGCCGCGGTTCGAGTTTGAACAGGTAGATACGTCGCTGATCAAGCCTCGTCCGCGGCGTTACGACGCGGCGTCGTAAGACATGTGGTCAGTGGTTAGTGGTTAGACGCACCGGTGGTAGATGGCCTTTTGCCCCGTGTCTGAGCGACTCAATTCCGTCGCGGCAGCCCCGACAGAAGGTTCCGAGATACGAACGACAGGCGAGAAGAGGAACATCAAGTTTTATACGAGAACTGACGGCCGAGAGCCGGCAGCCAAAAGCGACAGCAAAAATGCCGAATTCTAAAACCCTGATACTGAAGATCAAGCGCCAGCAAACTCCCGAGTCGAAACCTTACTGGGAAGAGTTCGAACTCGACTATAGGCCGGGCATGAACATCACCTCAGCGCTGATGGACATCGCGGCCAGGCCGGTGACGCGCGAAGGAAAGCCGACCACGCCGGTTACATACGACTCCAACTGTCTGGAAGAGGTTTGCGGCTCCTGTGCCATGCTCATCAACGGCAAAGCCAAGATGGCCTGCTCGGCGCTGGTGGATCAGTTCAAGCAACCGATCACGCTTGAACCGCTGTCGAAGTTCCCCATCATCCGTGACCTCTCGGTGGACCGCAACGTACTCTTTGAGAACCTGAAGCGCGTGAGGGCTTGGGTACCCGTTGATGGAACGTACGATCTCGGCGCTGGCCCGCGCCAGACCGCGGAGATGCAGGAAGAAGCGTATCCCTTGTCGCGCTGCATCTCCTGCTGCTGCTGCATGGAGGCGTGCCCGCAATTCAACGAGAAGACCGGCTTCGTCGGCGCCGCCACCATCTCGCAGGTTCGCCTGTTCAACACTCACCCCACGGGCAAGGCGCTGAAGGTGCAACGCCTGCAGGCGCTCATGGGCGATGGCGGCATCCAGGAGTGCGGCTACGCCCAGAACTGCGTTGAAGTCTGCCCCAAAGAAATTCCCTTGACCAAGTCTATCGCCGACGTCGGTGGACAGGTCATGTGGCAGGCGGTCAAGGACTTCTTCCGGTCGTGACGGGCCGTCGGAGCAATTATGCCCGCTTCTTTCCACAAGGGTCGCGGGAAACGCCACGGCGATATTTGAAACCACCGCCATTACCATTGCCCTCACTCAGCTCTGTGACCTAGATCACAGAGTCTGGGTTGCCGCGGAAGTATGGTAAGCAGTCCCAGCGAATTGTCCGTCGAAGGATCGTGTGGACTGGGGATTGCCTGCCCGTCATCCTCAGTAGGCGGTTCTGGGTAGCTTCTGATAGCCTCTGCTCAATCGGTGGAGTGACAAGCGTTCCTGCTGCTTGAGCCGCAGGCTAGCGACGTGGCGGAACCGCCACTAGCTCCAAAACAGGAGCTGTCTATACTTGCAATGCAAGCGGCAACGGAGCTCGCAGCAATTACCCCCGTCTCATTGCTCACGTAAATGGAGGTACCTATGAAAGGAAACAGAATTTACAAGAATTTGTACTTTCAGGTATTGACGGCGATCGTCCTGGGGGCTCTGCTGGGGCACTTCTACCCCGAGACCGGAGCGGAGATGAAACCGTTAGGCGACGGTTTCATCAAGCTGATCAAGATGATCATCGCGCCGATCATCTTTTGTACCGTTGTGACCGGCATCGCTGGCATGGAGGACATGAAGAAGGTCGGCCGGGTTGGTGCCAAGGCCCTTGTCTATTTTGAGATCGTCTCGACTGTAGCCCTGATGATAGGTCTGGTGGTGGTGAGCCTGATTCGCCCGGGCGTAGGCATGAACGCTGATGTCTCCAAGTTGGACACCCGAGCGCTGGAGACCTACACCACAAAGGCACAGTCCCATAGCACAGTTGACTTCCTGATGAACATCATCCCCAACACAGTCGTGGATGCTTTTGCCAAGGGCGACATTCTGCAGGTGCTGTTTTTTGCGGTCCTGTTTGGCTTCGCGCTCTCCATCCTTGGTTCGCGCGGCAAAGTGGTGTATAGCCTGATTGACGAGTTTGCCCATGTGCTCTTCGGCGTGGTGGGTATCATCATGAAAGTTGCGCCCATCGGCGCTTTCGGGGCCATGGCGTTCACCATCGGGAAATTTGGCCTCCACTCCCTCAGCAAGCTGGGCATGCTCATGGCCAGCTTTTACCTGACGTGCCTCCTGTTCATCTTCATTGTCTTGGGTACGATTACCAAGCTATGCGGCTTCAGCATCCTGAAGTTCATTAAGTACATCAAGGAGGAGCTGCTGATTGTTCTGGGAACCTCCTCCTCGGAGTCGGTCTTGCCGCGCATGATGGCTAAACTGGAGAATCTGGGCTGCAGCAAGTCGGTGGTCGGCCTGGTCATTCCGACTGGCTACTCCTTCAATCTGGATGGCACTTCTATTTATCTGACCATGGCAGCCCTTTTTGTGGCCCAGGCTACAAATACTCACCTTACGCTGCTTCAGACTCTGACCATTCTGGGCGTGCTGCTGCTTTCATCCAAGGGAGCTGCCGGTGTTACCGGCAGCGGATTCATCACGCTGGCTGCCACGTTCGCGGCTGTACCTACCATTCCGGTGGCGGGCCTGGCCCTGATTCTTGGCGTTGACCGCTTCATGTCTGAGGCCCGCGCCCTGACCAATCTGATCGGCAATGGTGTGGCCACAATGGTGGTATCCAGTTGGGAGCATGAACTCGACAAGAGCCAGATGTCGCGCATTCTAAACAAGGAGACGGAAGCAGAGGCTGAAGAGCCGGAGGCCATTCTGGAGGGCCTGCCGGTGGCTGACAGCGACGCGGCGGCCGGGCGGGCCTGATGAAGGATGCCGGAAGGCAAAATGTTGGAAACGAGCTAGAAAAGTAGAGGGAAAGGCCATGAGACGAGCTATAGCAATCTCAACCATAATCGGATTGTTCTCCTTAGCAGCTCTGTCACACGCTGCTGATCGCGACGATGCCAAGAAACTGGTAAAGCAGGCGGCTGCCTATGTGAAGTATCAGGGAAAAGAGAAAGCAATTGCAGAGATCAGTACGCCTAAAGGGATGTTTGACAAGGGCGAGCTTTATGTCTTCGCCTACGACCTCCGGGGCGTTATGCTCGCTCATCCAAAGAACCCGGCATTGATCGGCCAAAATTTGATCGGTGTTCCCGACGTGGAAGGTAAGCTGTTTCGCAAGGAGATCGTAGACAAGGCCAATTCAAAGGGTTCCGGATGGGTGGACTATGTATATCTGAATCCGGAAACGAATCGACAAGAGCATAAGACAACTTACTTTCTAAAGGTGGATGACGTCATCGTGGCCTGCGGGGTGTATCAGGACTACAGCCATCAAGGGGATTGAGCCCAACCCTAGTGGTCTCTGTAGTGACTGATCGTTACTGACCTCTCTGCAGCGAAAAGAGCGGGGCTGATAACGGTTCGGCAAGCCGCCCAGCCGTTATTGAGAGCCACTCGTCCAGAGAACAGCCGCCAAGTTGTCGATCCCCGTGTCTAGCAGCGCTCCCCGATCCCATCTAGTGCATGATAAGAACGCCGCAGTAACCTCGAGCGCGGAGAATGCTCGACAGTGTTCGTGTGCGCTTCTGCCGCTCGTTACAATATGGAAGCTGCGGGCGGGTGGACAACATGAGATATCGCATCACCGCCGAGGGGATTCTGGAGACCGCGCTCTCCGGCTTCGACCTGATTAACTTTCCCATGCTGAACAAAGGAACGGCGTTCACTGAGAGCGAGCGCACCGAATTTGCTCTCCACGGATTGCTGCCGCCACATATTGGCAACTTGGAAGATCAGGCGGCACGCCGTCTCAAGGCGCTGCACGACTTTGAAACCAATTTCGAACGCTATGCCTACCTGCGCGATCTGCAGGACACTAATGAGACACTGTTCTACGCCGTGCTGGAGCGCAATATCGAAGAGATGCTGCCGTTGGTGTACACGCCCACCGTCGGTGAAGGCTGCCAACGCTTCAGTGAGATCTGGCGCAAGCCGCGGGGGCTGTTTCTCGGTTATCCCAACCAGCATAGAATTCGCGAGATCCTCGCGCACCACCGTTATGACACAGTCCGCTCCATCGTGGTCAGCGATGGCGAACGCATTCTCGGGTTGGGCGATCAGGGTGCAGGAGGCATGGGGATCCCCATCGGCAAACTCGCGTTGTACACGGCCTGCGCCGGCATTCACCCGCAGGAGTGTCTGCCGGTACTGCTTGACGTCGGTACTGACAACATGGAGCGCCTTGAAGATCCGGTCTATGTGGGTTGGCGTCACGAGCGGGTGCGCGACGCCGAATATGACGATTTCGTCGAGGCCTTCGTCAGCGCCGTGATCGAGCGTTGGCCTCATGTGCTGCTGCAATGGGAAGATTTCGCTGGAAGCAATGCAGGCAGACTGTTGGAACGCTATCGTGACAGGCTCTGCACCTTCAATGACGATATCCAGGGGACTGCGGCCGTCGCAGCCGGTACTCTGCTGGCCGCGATTAACGTCACCGGTGTTCCTCTCACTGACCAGCGCATTGCCCTTCTCGGCGCCGGCTCGGCAGGACTAGGCATCGCCTCGCTCCTCCTAACCGCCATGGTGAATGCGGGATTGAGCGAAGCTGAGGCGCGTCGCCGGTTCTATGCTGTCGATCGCGATGGACTGCTGGTGGAAGGGATGACGAGCAACCGGGAAGCACAGAGTCGCTTCATTCGCTCGCGCTCCGATGTCGCAGGTTGGAAACTCAAATCTCCAGCAACCATCACACTCTTGGATGTCCTGACCAATGCGAAACCAACAGCTCTCATCGGTGTGTCAGGACAACAAGGTGCTTTCACCGAGGAGGTCATCCGCGCCATGGCGGCGACTGTGGATAGGCCGGTGATTTTCCCACTCTCGAATCCGACCTCCCGCTGTGAGGCGACGCCAGAAGACCTCATGCGCTGGACGGACGGCCGGTCCGTGATCGGGACGGGAAGCCCTTTTCCGGCAGTGAATTGGCAGGCACGCAAAATTCCCGTCGACCAGACCAACAATTCCTACATATTCCCCGGAGTTGGGCTTGGCATCCTGTCGGTGAATGCCCGGCGCGTGACCGATGCGATGTTCATGGCCGCCGCGAAGGCGCTGGCTGACCTCTCCCCGGCCCGGCAGAACAAGTCGGGACGTTTACTTCCTCCGGTGACGGAACTTCGCAGGGTATCGGTCGCGGTGGCTGCGGCTGTCGCGAAACAGGCAATCCAGGATGACGTCGCTGACGTTCGCGATGATAAGGTTCTCAATGCGGAGATTCGTGCCAATATCTGGGAACCAACTTACCTTAGATACAAACTGGTATCCGAGTCGTGACGCGAGACTGCAGGTACCGAACACGGTTAGCTTCACTGCCCTCGCCACAAGTTTGACCCACTTCACGAACCCGCTACTCACGTTCGCTCGACGCTGAACCCAAGTACTTCGCGACAGCAATTTCCAGATTGAAGTGCATGGCGTCGCGGCCGAGTGCTTCACCCAGTCGCGATCTCTGCACCATCTCAAGCACGTGAGGGGTCATGCCAACAAGCCACAGTTTTGTGCCACGCTCACGCTGTCTGGCCTCGGCTTCGGTAAGCGTCTTGAGGGCTGTGTACTCGAGGTCGGGCACACCACTGAGATCGAGAGCAATGATCTTCGGTCGGGCTTGCTCTACCAATGGTCTTATCTTTTGCGCAATCTGGCCGGCATTCGCAAAGAAAATCCGGCCCTCCAGTTTCAGCAGCAGCAGACCGGGAAATGTCTCATCCTCAGGATGTTCTTCAGAGCGTGGCCGGAACACGTTCGTACCCTGCTTGCGTCCAAGAACGTAAACCGGTGGATTAGCCACCTGATAGGCCAGGGATACCAGGGAAACCACGATGGCCACGACGATCCCCTTCAAGGTCCCGACTAACACCACACCAGCAAAAGCACAGAGGGCCCAACGGAACTCAGTGCGTCGGACGCTGCGAATTTCGTAGAACTCAGCCGGATGTATCAACCCAAAGGAGTAAACGATGACGATGGCAGCCAGTGTGGCTTGCGGCATCATGCCGACCAGCGGCGCTAACAGAAGCATAGTGAAAAGAGTCATGGCGGCCGTCACTAGTTCCGCCAACTGCGTCTGTGCTCCGGCAAGACGGTTCACTGCCGTCTGGCTAGTACCGCCTCCGCCGGGCATGGCTCCGAAGAAGGCGCCCCCCGCGTTCGCCAATCCTATGGCCAGCAACTCCCTGTTCGCCCGGGGCGATGGTTCGTCGTTCCGGGCAAAAGCACGCCCCGCTGCGATGGTCTCGGTGAAACTCATGAGAGCAATGCCGAGAGCGCCTGGCCAGAGTTGGGCAATCAGAGAGTAGTTCGGCAGTGTCAGCGGCGGCAAACCCTGCGGGATGCGGCCGACGAGCTCAACGCCGTACTTCTGCAAACTGAGGAAAAAAGCCCCGGCAACGCCACCGGCAACGGCAATGAGCGGAGCTGGTGCTTTTGGAGCGAGGCGCTCAAGGACCAACAGCAGCACCATCATCAAAATTCCGACGGCCAAGGTCACCAGCGACGTTTTGGAAAGTCCGTGGACAATCGAGAGCAAGTTTTGAAGGAACGAGCCGCGGGGAAAATGTATGCCCAGGATTTTGGGAACTTGGTCCAACACAATGACCACTCCGATGCCGGCCTTGAAGCCAATCAACACTGGCTCGGAGATGAAGTCGGCCACGAAGCCCAGCCGCAGCAGCGACGCAAGTACCAGCATCGCTCCCACCAGCAGGGCCAGCGTGGCAGAAGCGATCAGCAGCCCGTGAGCGTCACCGCCAGGGGCCACTTCGCCAAGTTCCGCGGCGGTCAAGATAGCCAGTGTTGTGGTTGTGCTGACGCTCAGGGCCCGGGACGTCCCAAGCACTGCGTAGATGACCATCGGCAGGAAGGCGGTATAGAGCCCGACCTGCACCGGCAGCCCCGCGATGGTGGCATAGGCCATCGCCTTGGGGATGACCACCGCAGCCGTGGTCAAGCCGGCGATTATGTCAGGCCGCCACCATTCCTTCCGATAAGAACCAAGCCAACCAGGAATGACGGTGAAGCGGCGAGGCCGAGTCGCTGTCGTCATGGAGTCGTCTCGGCGGCCTCCGAATTCCCCTCCCCCTGCAACCTGGCGCTTGCCGGCAGTGGGAGAGGGGCTACGGCCAAGCTTGCGCCGCGCCCTGAGACCGACCCGATCACTTCTTCCTCATGGCTGGCTTCCCGCAGAGGCAGGCTCGTCGACGCTCGCCGGCCACTCGTCATCCGTCGCGTGCCACGTCTTGTCGGGGTTGTACAGTTCCATGTTCTTGAAGGCAGTCAGCGTATCCGGACCGAGGTCCTTCTGGTACACGGTACCGTCGTTGCTGACGATGAATGACTTAACGCCTGTCACTCGATATTCAGTAGGCGCCGCAGCCAGGGCGAACCCGCCGATCATAACGCCTTCAATGACGTAGTTGATCTTGCCCAACGGCGCCGCCGGCCCCTGACCCTTCAGGATTTTGAAGTAGTAGCCGTGAAAACCGTCCTTGCCCGAGGTGTAACCTTCCTCTATCGCTTTGGCCACCTCCTCACCGATTGGTCCTGCGGGCGTGCCATCGGCATTCTTCCAGAACAAACCGTCCTGCTTGCCGGGCGTGCTGATGATTTTCTGCGCATACTGGTTTATGCCGGAGTCATCGTGGACGGTCAGGGCATATTCCTTCTGCGCCTCGACGTAGCCATGGCACACCGTGATGGCGTCAAGTTCATTGGCGCCGATGCGGCGATACAGGATGTTCTGCCGGCCGGTCTTGGCATCGAAATACCACTTGCCGTTTTTCTTGACGAGGGGCACCGGGAACGGCCACTCCCGGTCGCCAACAATAATGGTTGCCAGATTCGGCTTTGAGGGATCGGTGGAAATGGAGTTCTTGGCCTGGGCTTCTTTGCCGAATGCGATGGCGTTGTTCTTGGCCTGCACCGGATCGCCGCCGGTAACGAAGTCTTTGCCGTCGGGCCCGAAGATGGCCATCAGCGCGTCTACGTCGTAATCCGCAGCGGCTTTAATGACTGCGTCGGCCGCCTGCTGGGGAGTGTCGAAGGCCTTGCCCAGCGCTGCCGGCGTGGCTGGCGTAGCAGCCTTGGCCGGCGCCGCGGACTGCGACTGTGCCGCCACCATCATCGGCACACATAAGAGCAGCAGGAGGACGAGAGCGGCGGTCATTACGCCGGAGCTGAAGAGTCTGGATTTCATATTTTCTTCCTTCGTTATGATTCGCATGGCTTACCTCCTTCTCCCGCCGCCACCGCCACCGCCGCGGCTACCGCCGCCACCGCGTGCACCACCGCCGCCACGTGAGCCTCCATAACTGGAAGCGCCACGCGATTGACTGGCGCGAGCTCCGCTTCCGCTCATGCCCGAGCCGCCAAAGGCGCTCCTGTTGCCTCCGCCGCCTGCGCCGCTCGGGACCTGGCGATTGCCGACACGGTCGCCGCCGGTGCCACGGTTTCCCATGCCTCCACCCGGACCTCCGCGATTGCCGGCACCACCCACTCCCCCGGGGCCACCTACTCCGCCAGCGCCACCGACGCCACCGCGACCGCCAGCGCCGCCCGGGTTACGGTTGCCGAAGTCACCGGCCCGCTGCTCCCGGCCTATGTTCTGCCGGGCGTTGTTCTGGCGATTCTGCATCGTATCGCCCCGCGTCGTGCCTCCATACTTGTTGGCGAGCTGCCGGTCGGAGTAGGGCGTTCCGCCGCGGTGCTGGGGATTATGCTGCCAGTTGCTGTTCCCGCGATTGCCGGTGTTGATGTTCTGCCGGTTGTTGTAATTACGGTTGAAGTTATTATTGTTGTTGATGGTGATGTTGTTGTTGCCGCCGCCCCATCCGCATCCACAACACCAGCCGCCGCTCCACATGGCGCCCATGGCCACGCCCACGCCGAAGGATATGGCCATGCCTGCTGCGTAGTAGCCGGGCGGAGGATAGGCGATCGGCGGGTAAGCGTAAACCGGCGCCCCGTACACCACCGTTGGGTTATAGCTGGGGACGTAAACCACCTGCGGATTGGCCTGCTCAATGACGATTACCTGTTTGCTCTCAACCGTCTTGGTTTCCACCTTCTGCTGATCGGTGGATTTCAGGTTGCCGTTGGCCTGGGCCTTCTGACGCATGCGCTGCACTGCCGCCATAACGTCGTCCTGCTGGGCGAGAAAGGCGTTACCGAGGTCGGTTGTCCACTTGATATTGTCGGCCAGCAGCTTCACGGCGTCAGGCAGGGCGGCCAGCGACTGAATGCTGGGGTCCCAGTTCTGCTTCTTCACAGCATCCGCCAACTGCTGCTCGTTCATGCCCTTGTTCTGCGCGAGCCACTGTTGAAGTTGAATGATCTCCAGCGGATAAGTAGACGCGATCAGGACCTGACTGAGCATCGGGTCAGGGTAGAGCGCGATCGGCGCCACCAGAGAATCGAGCTGGTCCGGAGGTATGGTGGCCGCCTGTCCCCCGGACGATCCGGCCTGCTGGCCCTGATTTATGCCAAACGCCTCGGTCCCGGGTATGAGCACCGCGATACACAGGATCGCTGTAAGCTCGCGAACCAACTGAAGCACTGCCTTAGCAAGAATCTGTTTTGATTTCATATCACGCCTCTGGTTTCACTTCCGCTCACTTGGATCCAGTACGCTGGAGAGCCCGACCATCGAGCCAAAACTCCCCCTTATGTCATTCTACGTGAATCTTCCTCCAGCCAGGCAAGGAGCAATTTATAGCCAACCGACAGAACAATTGCTCCGACGAACAGACCGATGATGCCCATCGCCACGAATCCACCAATCGCGCCCAGAAAAACCACCACAATGGGGACTGCTACGCCGCGCCCCAGCAGAATGGGCTTCAGCACGTTGTCCATCAAGCCAACGATGATGCACCAGATCACAAAGATGACCGCCTTGGTAGTGCTGGCGGTCGCAAACACGTAAACCACTGCCGGGATAAGGACCAGCATCCCGAACTGAAGCACGGCTGCGATCAGAAAGAGCACTGCCCACAGTCCAAACGCAGGCAGTCCCACTACCAGAAAGCCAATTGCCGCGAAAAGCGACTGGATGAGCGCAACTCCGATAATGCCAAAGGTGACGCTGCGAATGGTCGACCCGACCAGTTCCTGAAACTCACGTCCCTTCTCGCTGAAGATACGGTCAAACAGGGAGCGGGTCATTTGATAAGCCAGCTCGGCGTTGGCGAGAAGCACTCCGGCGACCACGATAGAAAGCAGCAGCTGCAACACCGTTCCGCCCAATCCGGCGGTGGCCGAGAGTACCCCGGGCAGTGCGCCCTTGATTTGTGGAGCGAACTCTCTGAGCAACTCGCTCAGGTCTCGGGAAGCCAGAATCCACATTCTTGTCAGGGGAGCGCCAATCAGCGGCCAGCCGGCGATGCTGGACGGTGGCGGAGGGATGATCGCGCCCCCAGATTTGAAATGCGCGGTTATCGACTGGATGCCTTCGATCAGGCTGTCGGCGAGCAAAACCACCGGAATGATTAAGACCGCCAGAAGAGTCAGGGTAAATACAACGGCGACCAGGACGCCGCGCCCTCCCAGGAGTTTTTGTAGCCTTTTGAAGGCCGGATAAGCCGCGACGGCGATGATGATTCCCCAGGAAAGCAAAGGGACGAAGGGTCGCAGAATGAAGAGGCAGGAGACGGCAAGCAGAAAAGCCAGGCCGATGTGGATGGACGTTTCGAGCGCCTGACTCATCTGGGCTTTGTCATAAGTAGTTCGTTCAACAGTCATAGCCAGATCCTCCTTAGAAGACATCTCGCTCAGTGGAACTGACAGAAAACCAATCTAACGGAACAGCAGTAGAATCTTACAACTGAGAATTCCCTAGTGGGCGAGGCCAGGAACCACCGAACGCGAAGACACTTTAGGGAAACCTCTTTTCGAGCTCGGGCCCAAACTCAAGAAGCGACATCAGGCCGTGCTTCAGTTGCGAAGAGAACCGGATCAAGCAAATCGTAGGTGACCATCCGTCGGTTCCCATCACATTCTCGGAGTCGCATTTCTTGGTCTCGCCACGGAAGCTCTCTGTTCGGAGGAGACGTCAAAGACGAGTGATGAGGGCCCGGCAGAACGGCAAAGCCACTTTACCAAACGGCCTGTTCAGGCAAGTCCTTGGCGGCTTGCCGCAATTTGGCGGGGCTACCAAGATCGCGCCAATAATACTCATCCGCCCGGAAGCCCAGGATGTTTGCTCCCCGAGCGGCGAGTCCCAGGTAGGCGTCGACTATGGAGAAGGCACCTTCTTCTTTCATCAGCGACAACAGCTGTGGGGAAATGACATGGATGCCGCAAAAAGCGAGTTGCTGTACCTGATCAGATGATCGCACTAACTCGCTTTCCCGGTTGTGGCTGGATCGCCTGCCACATAACCGGAGTTGCCGGTCAAAAAGCAGGTATCGAGAGGTCGACCGGTCTCGAACTGCCAGGGTGGCGAGGGCACCATTTTCGACATGAAACCGCAGCATCTGGTTGAGGTCAATGGTGCTGATGACATCTACATTGTGCAGGAAGAATGGCGCTTCCGATCCCTTTGAGTTCTCGAGAAAGAAATGGGCAGCCTTCTTGAGTCCGCCTCCGGTGTCGAGCAATGTCTCTTCGCGGGAGACCTCGATTCGCATCCCGAAGTTGTCGTTCGTTTTCAGGTACTCGAGGATCATGTCGGCAAAGTGATGCACGTTAATGATTACTTCGCGGACGCCAAAGCTACGCAAGCGGGACAATGTCACCTCTAACAAAGTGCGGCCAGCCACTTCAACCAGCGCCTTGGGGCGTTCGTCGGTGAGCGGCCGCAACCGCGTGCCCAGGCCTGCGGCCAGGATCATGGCCTTCATTTGCCCAACCGCTCCAATTCAAGATGCTGCACTACCACCTCTACGCTGTTTCTGCTCCGCAGGTGTTCCGCCAGTTGCTCAGCCAAATACACAGAGCGATGCTGGCCGCCGGTGCAGCCGAACGAAACCATCAGGTTCTTGAAGCCGCGACCCTGATACTGACTCACGCTGGCATCGATTAACGACATAACGCTGGCGAGAAACTGATGTACGGATTCCTGCTGATTCAGATAGTCGATCACCGGCCCGTCTCTGCCAGTAAGGTTCTTGAAGCGCTCCTCACGTCCTGGATTCGGAAGGCTGCGCCCGTCGAAGACAAAACCGCCCCCGTGCCCGCTCTCGTCCTCTGGCCGCTCCCCGTGAAACGAAAAGCTAGAAATTCGCACGACCAGATCTTTCGATTCGGTCGCCGGGCTTTGCAACTTCTCCGAGGCCAAGATGTGTCCGAATACCTGCATGAGAGCCGGCGCGAAGGACAATTCGGCATGGTGTAGCAGCCAGCGCAGGTTTTTCAGCGCGTAGGGAACACTTTGCAGAAAATGAGTTCTGCGCTGGTAAAGGCCGCGAAAACCATACGCTCCCAGAGCTTGCATGATTCGCACATAGACGTAGGGGTAGTAGTACCGCATGAACTCGTCCCGTCCGATTTGGACAAAGTCCTCCAGCGTGTCGAGATAATGATCCAGCAGCTGCTGTCGGAGTTCAGGGGGCAGATCTGCCTTTGCGTCGTACAACAACGATGCGATGTCGTATTGCAGAGCGCCCTTCCTGCCACCCTGGTAATCCAAGAAAAACGGCAGACCGTCGCGTAACATGACATTCCGCGATTGAAAATCCCGATACAGAAAATGGTCCCGACCTGCCCCCAGCAAGAATTTTGTCAGTCGGCCAAAATCGTCCTCCAACGCTTGCTCGTTGAAAGGGATGCCGGCGAGCCTAAGAAAGTAATACTTGAAGTAGTTCAAATCCCAGGCGATGGACTGGCGGTCAAAGCTGGCCCGCGGGTAGCAAACTTTGTAGTTCAAATCGCGACCACCTTCGATCTGAAACCGTGGCAGCACGGCGACAACTTTCCGATAGGCCTGTATGGCTTGGGGAGCGATGCTGTTACCATCACGATGTGCGCCGAGGTACTCAAACAATGTTGTGTCCCCGAGGTCTTCTTCGAGGTAGGCGCCGTGCGCCAAATCTTCAGCGTAAATCTCCGGCACTGGCAGATTGCGCCGGCGAAAATGGCGGGAAAACTCGAGGAATGCGACGTTCTCTTCGCGGACATCATGCAGAACGCCAATTGCACTCTGTTTCTCGTTGGCAAGCCGGACAATTTTGCGCTCGGATCCGCCAAGCTCTCCCTGCAGCGGCTGTATCCGCTCCACCGGTGAGCGGAAATGGAGCTCAAAGAGCTTTTTCAGAACGTCCATGAATGTTTGCTTTCTAACACATTTGTGGCCCATAGGGAATCACGACGGCAAACCCCCTGCAACGAGCATTTAGACTGTTTAGGCCGCAGATGACGCAGCAGCCCATGATCAGCACAACGTTGTTGAGTTGGAATCGAGTCGCGCTGTTGGAGCGGACGCTGTCATCTTACGTCCAGACGGTATCGGTGCCGCACGAACTCGTAATCGTCGATAACGGCTCCACCGATGGCGCTCGGGATGTGATTCGCGGTTTTCTGCAACAGCATCCGCAATACGATGCGATCTTTCTCGATGAGAACATCGGCGGTTGCGCCATCAATCTGGGCTTGGAGCGCAGCCGCGGACCGCTGTTGCACATCAGCGAAAACGACATCGAATATCGCCCGGGATGGGACCGTGCGATTCTTGCCAGCTTCGAGACGTTTCCCGAACTTGGGCAATTGTCATTGTTCGGTCCCGTACCCACGGATGAAGAGGCCTGGGAAGTAAAGCCGTGCACGATGCGACACCGGCGTGGGCAGATTATCTATTTTACCGAGATAAACGTTGGCACCTCCAGCGTCATTGCCAGGGCGGTCTGGGACAGAAACGTCCGCGTCCACAATCTTCCGACGAAAGACGGCACATTCCTCTTTCCCGACGACGGCCGTCTGTCGTCGGAAGTGCGAGCCTCGGGGCTATGGGTGGCCTGGGCGCACAAATACCTGGTACGCAACCTCGGCCATAGGGGCGATGAGATCAAGGCGAACCCTGAGTACTATCTGGAAAACTATCGCTCGAAAGACTGGTTTGGTCTCGAAGGACTCCGCAAACGCATGGATGGCTGGCACTCGCAACAAACGCCAATACGGAAATCGTTTCTCTACGGAGAAGAAGAGCTTTCGGGAGAGAAATCGCTACCCAGCCCGGAGTGCCCCCATCCGCAACAATGGTCCATGCTCGACGGCAATACGGCCGAAGTGGAAACTCTGGAGTTCCTGTACGCGGTGGTTCGCTTGCATAAGCCCAGCTTAATCGTAGAAACGGGTACGTGGCACGGCCATTCCGCCGTGGCCCTGGGAAAGGCACTGCGACAAAATGGATTCGGTCGCGTGATCACGTTTGAAATTGATCAGGAGATATCGGAAATTGCTCAGCGTCTCGTAAAAGCAGAAGGGCTTTGCGATTTTATCGAGTTAAGAAATCAGTCGTCGCTCCAGGCAACCATCGCCGATCCCATCGACATGTTGTTGCTGGATTCGGAGCTGCATCTGAGAGTTCATGAGTTCGAGCGCCTTCGTCCTCAACTACGCCCGGGCGCCATTGTCATCTTTCATGACACCAGTACACTCCACAGGATCGTCAGAGAGGACGTAATAAGGCTGACGCAGCAGCGCCTGCTCACCACTCTGATGTTTCCCAGCCCACGCGGCTTGGCGGTCTGTCAGTACTGCGGAGGATAACTGAATGGTACCGGGATCTCCTCCTATCGCCGAAACCGGGCCCAAATGGAGCCTTCGATTTCCGAGTGCTCCACAATTCAAAAAGCGTTCAACCTAACTTGTTCAATCCAATCGATAGCCCCGGGTTGGAAGGGCGTATCCCGCAGTGTGCCAGACCCTTCACGACACGTCGCTTGGATTCTTACACAGTCCTCGGGTGCATTCGGCGCTGGCAACGTCGCGGGAAGCGCTGAATATTTGTCCAAGTATTTTCCGGGCAGGCGTCTCATTTTCTTGCGCGCGCTGTTGTCCCAATCTACGCAGCGAAAAATGAAGCCTCGCCAAACTGTGCCTGTCAGCCTCACCTGCGCTTTCTATCGAATCACAGAATTCGGTGACTTTGGTCACCGACGCAATGCAAAGCTGCATTGGAGAATAGTTAGGCGAAGATATTCACTAGGCTCCATAGAGGCTTGCGGTGATATCCCCGGCGCAACGTCGCCGTGTCTCATCTCCACCGCTCTCAGGCGGCGACTCTTCACCATAGGTAACCTTCCCAATCCATCCGCTAGCGTTTAACCACTTTAATTCTGATCGCGTTGGCATTACGCGCGGGCTCTGACGTCTAGATGCCACCTACCGCAAAGGAAAATGTGATCGTCGGTGTGGGAATCGATCTGATGGAAAGCAGCCGCGTCGCGAGGGAGATTGCCCGTGGCGGATGGCCTTCTGAAGATGGTGTGTTCACCCCCGGAGAGATTGCCTATTGCGGGGCCGGCAAACGAGCTGCACAAAGATATGGGGCCTGTTTTGCCGGTAAAGAAGCGACGTTAAAAG
>Ga0335082_10003591_pt1 | contig 16882 bp, 16 predicted proteins | sample Lox_Sample_41_FD_206718 | JGI IMG/M metagenome (GOLD analysis project Ga0335082, IMG submission 206718) | Soil microbial communities from Loxahatchee National Wildlife Refuge, Florida, United States - Lox_Sample_4.1 | ecosystem: Environmental > Terrestrial > Soil > Wetlands | place: USA... | reverse complement strand
CGCCTCAACTGCGCCGCGCTCGCGGAGGGCCTGCTCGAGAGCGAGCTCTTCGGCCACGAGCGCGGCGCATTCACGGGCGCGGTCGCGCGGCGCGAGGGGCGCTTCAAGCAGGCCGACGGCGGAACGCTCTTCCTCGACGAGGTCTCCGAGATCCCGCTCGGCACGCAAGTGAAGCTCCTCCGCGCGCTCCAAGAGAAGACGTTCGAGCGGGTCGGCGGCAACGAGACGCTCAAGGTGGACGTGCGCATCATCGCGGCGACGAACCGCGACCTCCGCGCCGCGATCGCCGCGGGAAAATTCCGCGAGGACCTCTTCTACCGGCTCAACGTGGTGCCGATCGAGATCCCGCCGCTCCGCGAGCGACGGCGCGACGTGCCGCTCCTCGCGTCGTTCTTCTTGAAGCGCTACGCCGACGAGAACGGGCGCGCGATCGAGTCGCTCTCCGAGGAGGTGCTCGACACGTTCGCGAGCTACCCGTGGCCCGGGAACGTGCGCGAGCTCGAGAACGTGATCGAGCGCGCCGTGGTCTTGTGCGACGGCAAGACGATCGAGCAGCGTCACCTGCCGGCGTCGCTCCGCGGCGCGGAGAGCGCGGGCGCCGGCGGAGGCGCGCCGCCCGTGCCCGGGACGAGCATCTACGACCTCGAGCGATGGGCCATCCTGAAGACGCTCGAGGCGTGCGGGGGCTCCACGTCGAAGGCGGCGATGATTCTCGGCATCTCCACGCGCAAGGTGCAGTACAAGCTCCACGAGTACTCCGGCGAGAAGCCGGACGAGACCGACGATGACTGACGCCGCGATCACGGTCGACAAGCTCGCGAAGACCTTCCGCAAGCCTTTTTCCGGGCGGAAGGTCGAAGCCGTGCGCGGCGTGTCGTTCGAGGTGGCCACGGGCGAGGTCTTCGGGTTCGTCGGGCCGAACGGCGCCGGCAAGACCACGTGCATCAAGATGCTCACCGGTCTCATCTTCCCGACCGGCGGAGCTGCAACCATCTTCGGCGAGCGCATCCCCTCGCCGCGCGCGATGCGACGCGTGGGATTCCTGCCGGAGAACCCGTACGTCTACCCGTACCTCACGCCGCGCGAGTTCGTGACGCTCTGCGGCCAGCTCTCGGGCGTCCCGCGCGGCGAGATCGACGCACGCGTGGAGAAGACCATCGCGCGCGTCGGGATGACCGAGGCCATCGACCGGCCCGTCCGCGCGCTGTCGAAGGGCATGGGCCAGCGCGTCGGGCTCGCGGCGGCGCTGGTGCACGATCCGGAGCTCCTCATCCTCGACGAGCCCATGAGCGGCCTCGACCCCGTCGGCCGCAAGGACGTGCGCGACCTCATCCTCGAGGAGCGCGCGCGCGGCAAGACGGTCTTCTTCTCGACGCACATCTTGAGCGACGTCGAGACGCTCTGCGACCGCGTGTGCATCCTCCGCAAAGGCGCGGTGGTCGTGTCGGGGCCGCTCCGGGAGCTCCTGAAGAGCGAATCGACGCGGAGCGAGATCGCGCTCACGGCCGACGAGAGCGCGCGCAAGGCGCTCGACGAAGCGGGTTTTCCGGGCCGGACGATGGGCGATTTCTGGGTGATCGAGACCGAGGGCGACGCGGCGCAGAAGCGCGTGATCGAGCTCGCGCTCGATCGTGGCGCGAAAGTACGAAGTGTGACACCGAAGCGCGAGACGCTCGAAGAGCTGTTCGTGCGGCGCGCGCTCTGATCCGGCGCTAGTCTCGTCGCATGCGGCGCGCGCTCGTCGCGTGGCTCTCGGTCGCGGGTCTGCTCGTCGCGTGCGGGCTCGACGAGAGCGGTCTGCTCTCCGACTCGGGCGCGCCCGACGTGTCCGTCGACGCGCCGAAGATCGATCCGCCCGACGCCTTCGCCGACACGCCGGACGACGACGCGCTCGATGCCGCCGCGGCGGACGTCTTCGATCTCGACGCCGCGCAAGCCGCTTGCGAAGCCGCGTGCCCATCGCCGGCGACGTGCGTCGCCGGGACGTGCACGTTCGATTGCAGCTCCGACTATTCGTGCCAGACGGCCAAGATCACCTGCCCGGCCGGCGTGCCGTGCGACGTGCGCTGCACCGGCACGGGCGCGTGCACCGGCCCGATCGACTGCACGCAGGCTTCGCGCTGCGACGTCGCGTGCGGGCCCTACGCGTGCACCAAGACGATCGGGTGCGGAGGCAGCTCGTGCTCGATCGACTGCGACCAGAACGCGTGCGGCGGCGACGTGACGTGCAACGCCTCGAGCTGCACGCTCGACTGCGGGCGCGACGCGGGCGCTTCGTACGCTTGCCTCGGCAAGACGACGTGCACCGGCGACCACTGCTCGATCCTCTGCGCGCCCGACTCGTGCTGGCAGGCGGTGCGCTGCACGGCGACGTCGAGCTGCGACGTCGACTGCGACGCGTCCTACGCGTGCCAGCAGACCGTCGGGTGCGGCGGCGGTCCGTCGTGCGACGTCACGTGCGGCGACAACGCGTGCACGGGCGACGTGACCTGCGACGCGACGGGCACGTGCGGGGTGAGCTGCGTGGGGGTCTACGCTTGCTACGGCAAGGTGACGAGCGCGGCGCAGACGAGCACGCTCTGCTGCGACGGCCCGGTGTCGTGCGCCGGCGCGGTGAGCTGCGGGCAGACGTCGTGCAAAGCGGCGTGCCTCGGGGCCGGCTCCTGCGTCGCCGGGCCGCCGTCGTGCAGCGCGCAGACCTGCGACCTCGACGCGTCGACCTGCCCGTGACCGCGCGCGAGCGCTCGCGACTCGGCGCGATGATGCGCTCGCGATCCACCGCGATTTCCGCTAGATTCATCGTGGAACGGACGCTGCAGGGAGGCTCGCATGGTGCGGAAGGTCGTTTGGGCTCTCGCGTGCGCGGTCGCGGGCGTCGCGTGCTCGTCGGAGAGCGTCGGCACGTCGAACGACGCCGTCGACTACATTTGCAGCGAGAACGCGTCGGCCACGCTCGACGGCATCCCGGCGTACGCGTACTGCGGCAACACCAACGTCTGGTCGAACAACGGCGTCGACACGAAGAGCTCGAGCGGCGGCACCGGTTGGGTGCAGACCGAAGGCGGCTACGGCTACCAGTGCGTCGAGTACGCGGTGCGGTACGAGCACTTCAAGTTCGGCGTCGCGACGGGCTGGGGCATCTCGTACGCGTACCAGATGTGCAACACGCACCCGAGCGGCATCGCGAAGGCGACGAAGCCGGTGCACGGCGACCTGATGATCTTCGCGCCGGGGAGCTGCGGCGCGGACGGCACCGCGGGTCACGTCGCGGTCGTCGACGTGGTCAACGCGACGACGGTGAAGACGGTGCAAGAGAACGTCGCGGGCTCGTACACGTACAACCAGAGCTGCGCGAGCTGCTGGCTCCACGCGACGAGCAACAACGGCTCGACCGATCCGTGCGCGACCGCGCCGTCGAACGGCCTCTATTGCGGGCAGTCGACGCAGTTCGGCGGAGGCACGAAGGACGTGCTCTACGACTGCGAGAACGGCGCGACGGCGTCGAAGACGACGTGCGCGTACGGATGCACCGTCGAGCCGCCGGGCACGAACGACGAATGCGCGCCCGCACCCGACGACGCGGGCTCGGACGCGGCGACGGACGCGGCCCCCGCGAGCGACGCCGCGCCGCCGCCCCCGGAGAACGACGCCGCGCCACCGCCGCCGGCCGCCGACGCCGGCAGCGCCGACACGAGCCAGAGCGGCGGGTGCGCCGTGTCGCGCGAGCCTCCACGCGGCGCGCGGGCGGCGCTCTTCTTCGTCGCCGCGCTCGCGACGTTCGTCGCGCGACGGCGCCGTCCCTCGCGATCTTGAGTCAGTCGTCCTTTTTCCGGACCTGCACTCGGATCTGCGACGAGCGTCGCCGCGTCGCTTCGACCGAGCCCGGCGAGGGCGTGACGCGCGGCGGAGGCGGCGTCGGCGTCGCGCCGGGCGGGATGCTCCGCGCGCGCACGACCTGCCCGTCGTAGAGGATCTCGATGCCGAGCGCGCGACACCGCCTCGACAAGCGATCGAGGTCCACCGCCGCCGCGACGAGCAGACCACCCGGCGGCGACGGCTCGACGAAGAGCTCACTCGTCGCGCGGCGGGTGCGCAGCATCTCGCGGAGGTTCGCGTCGTCCACCCAGAGGAAGCCGCCGGTCGGCACGAACGTGCCGCGACCGAGCACCACGCTCGCTTGCGCGAGCGTCTTCGAGAGGGTGTCCGGCAGCGGCGCGACCGCCTCGAGCCGCAGGCGCACCGCGTCGGCTTCGAGGCCGGCGGAGAGGGCCCGGGCGAGCGTCTGCGGGGCGACGAGGAGCTCGAGCGCTTCGGCGCAGCGCGCGACCTCGACGAGCGGCGCGATCGCGAGGACGTTCGCGATGCGCGTGTGCGCGCCGATGCGGAGCACGTGCGAGTCGAGGAATTTCGCTTCGCCCTCGCTCGACGTGGAGCGGCCCGCGAGCAGCGCGCGGCCGCGAGGCGTGAGGCGGATCATGAGACCGCCGTCCTCGCTCGTGGACGTGTCGGCGTCGTCGTCCTCGCCGGTGTCGATCATGCCGAGGCCCGGGAGGCTCTCCTTCACGATGCGACGCGCGACCGCGACCGGCTCCGCCCAGCGCGACGCGGCCGCGCCTTCCCCGCTCGCGGCGTGGCTGCGCTCGGCCCAGCGCCGGAACAGGCGCGTGAGGCCCGCCATGCGGTGGTCGGATCGGAGGTAGCGTTCGAGCGCGGGCCAGGGGATCCATCCCTCGCCGAGGTCGACGAGCGCCTCGAGCAGGATCTCGCGCACGACGCCGATCGGGCTCGGGTCGCGCGCGTCGATCGAGAGCCGCAGCACCTCGGGTTCGTCGCGCGCCTCGTCCCACGCGCCGCCGCGGCGCCACGCGCCGAAGAGCAGGCTCGGGAGATCCGAGAGCGTGAGCGCGCCCGGAGGCGACGACGCGACGAGCGCCGACGGCTCCCACAAACCGACGGCGCGCGAGAGCGCGACGATCATCGCGACGCTCGTCGCGTCGCGGCCGAAGCGCGTGCCGAGCTTCGCGGTCAGCGACTTCGGCGTCCCGATGTTCGACTTCACCTCGCTCTGGCCTTCGCGCGCGGCGAGCGCCAGCGCGAGCGCGAGCGGCGACGGGTCGAGCGCGAAGCGCGCGCGCCGCGGCGCGTGATCGCCGGAGCGGACGAACTGCTTGACCTCCTCGCGTCGCTCGGCGCGCTCGGCGCGGTGCGCCGCCGACACGATGAGCGACACTTCGGTCGGAACGACGTGCCGGTTCGGGTGGACCGGGATCACGAAGCCGCGCCGCTCGAGCGCCGACCCGACGCCTCGACGCGACGGCGACACGCCGGTCGCGGTGCGGAGGCGCAGCGGCTCGCGCTCGATCTCGAGGAGCTCTTCGGTGTCGACCTCGCCGCCTTCGCGCTCGACGTTCTCGAGCACGCGAAGCTCGCTCGGCGCGAGCTTCTCGCTCTCGGCGCGCAGCAGCACGGGATCCGAGAGCACCTCCCACGCGGGCTCGAGCGCCAGCACGATCGGCGGCGTCGCCGGGCGACCCAAGTAGTGCGACGCGATCGCGCTCGTCGTCTCGAACGAAGCTTGCGCGAGGAGCGCGCGCGCGCCGCGCGGGTCCTCGCCCTCCCACGCGCGGAGCTGGAGCAAGTTCGCGATCGGCAGCACGAGCTCGACCGGACCGCGGCCCGCTTTCGCGCCGGGACCTGCCGCGCGCGCGAACATGAGCCCGCGCGCGAGGAGCGGCTCGAGCGACGGCGGCACGGCGGTGACGAGCAGGCTCCCCTTCGCCTCGGCCACGCGGTGGAGCAAGTCGACCGCGGCGGGCGGAAGTCGCGCGGGCTCGCGCAGGTCCGGCAGCGCCACGAGGGCGCGCGCGACCTGGCCCGGCGTGTCCAGGCGCTTCGCCGGATCGATTCGGATGCCGAGCCGCTCGATGAGCGAATTCAGCTCCTTCGCCGGGAGCGCGCGAAGCACGTCGACGAGCCTGCTGCTGCCCTCGATGGCGGCCTGCCCTTGCGTCTCCAACTTGACCTCGTCACCCGGACGAACCACGCCCGGAATTATGCATCATACACGTCCTTTTCGGCTTAGTGTCGGCATGTGACGATTCGCCTCGAGTGGCCCGGCCGCGCGTGGGAGCCCGGCAATCTCGCGGAGATGCGCGGCGAAGCGGAGTCGATTGAAACGGGCGAGAAACGCGCGACGCTGATTTTCGGAGACGCGCTCGACGCCGCGGCGCTCCTTCACGCGCGCGGCGTTCGTGCGCACGCCGTCTACGTGGACCCCCCGTACGCGTCGCAGACCGATTACGTCTCCGAGGCGCGCCTCGACGGGAGCAAGGACGGGCGCACGCGTCGCGCGGTCGCGTTCGCCGACAAATGGGAGATCGGCGGCTACCTCGACATGCTCGCGCCTCGTCTGGAAGCGGCCGCGCGACTTCTGCGTGACGACGGCACGCTCTGGGTCCACCTCGACTGGCGCTCGGCGTACCTCGTGCGCGTCGTGCTCGACGAAATTTTCGGCCGAGAGCATTTCGTCAACGAGATCGTCTGGCGGCGCGCGCCGAACCTCGGGCGCCAGGCGGCGAGCGCGCAGTTCGGGCGCACGCTCGACACCATCGTCGTCTACGGCCGCGAGCGCGCTTCGGTCGTCCCGCCGACGCGCCTCGAGCCCATCGATTCGCGCGCCGTGCGCTTCGACGAGGAGAAGCGCCCCTTCACGACCGCGCCGCGCGGCGACTACACCGACGCGTCGATCGCGAAGCTCGAGCGCGAGGGCCGCGTGCACCGCACGAAGGCCGGCAAGGTCTACATCAAGTATTTCCTCGTCCAGGACGAGCGCGGCGATTTCTTCCGCGAGCGCCGCGTGGACACCTTGTGGACCGACGTGCCGCCGCTCCGCCACGCGAAGACGAGCGAGCGCACCGGCTACCCGACGCAGAAGCCGCTCGCGCTCCTCGATCGCATCGTGCGCGCGGCGAGCCCCGAAGACGGCACGGTCGTCGACCTCTTCTGCGGCAGCGGCACGACGCTCGAAGCCGCGGTGCGCGCGGGCCGCCGCGCGTACGGGTCCGACCAGAGCCCGATCGCGATCGCGACCGCGCGCGCGCGTCTCCTTCGCGCCGGCGTCGCGCCCACGATCGAGCGAACGCGCGGGGACCTGCCGCGCGCCGCCGCGCGCGTCTCGCTCGACGGGCGCCGCGTGATCCTCCGCGAGCCGAAGGAGCCGCTCGCGTGGGCCGTCGACACGAGCGGCGAAGACGTCTTCCGCGCGACGTGGCACGCGGAGCGGACGCTCGGCGGCCCGGCGGAGATCCCGCCCTTCGTGGATCTCGAGCGCGCGCCGAAGAGCGTGCGCGTGCGCGCGTGGGGGGACGACGGCACCGTCTACGAGGGGTGATATACACACCGCGTGATCCTCCGCGACCCCATCCACGGCCTCGTCTCCTTCGAGTCCGAAGAGGAGCTCGTCGCGCCGCGCCTCATCGACACCCCCGAGGTCCAGCGCCTGCGCCGCGTCCGCCAGCTCGGCGTCACGTCGTTCGCGTTCCCCGGCGCCGAGCACACGCGCTTCGCGCACGCCGTCGGCGCCGCGTACGTGATGAAGCTCCTCCTCGCGCGGCTTCGCGTGATCCACGGCGCCCTCCCCTACTGGCAACAAATCACGAGCGACCGCGCGCGCGACGCCATCGCAGCCGCGCTCCTCCACGACGTCGGGCACGGCCCGCTCTCGCACCTCTTCGAGGACGCCATCCCCGGCGTGCCGATGCACGAAGAGTGGACGCGCCGCGTGGTGCTCGACGAGACGACCGCCGTTCACCGCGTGCTCGCGGCCGAAGATCCCGGCATGCCCGCGCGCGTCGCCGATCTCGTCGTCGGCAAGCACCCGCTGCCGTACCTCGCGCGCTCGGTGAGCGGCACGTTCGACGTCGACCGATGCGACTATCTCCTTCGCGACGCGCACGCGACCGGCGTCCGCTACGGCGTGTTCGACCTCGACTGGCTCCTGCGCAGCCTGTGCTTCGCGCCCGGCCAGGCGCAGGCCGCGCCGTCCCTCGCGGTCGACGGCGCGAAGGGTCTCCCCGCGATCGAGGCGTTCCTCGTGGCGCGCCTCTTCATGTTCCAGCAGGTCTACCTGCACAAGGCGACGCGCTCGGCGGAGTGGATGATCCGCGCCATCCTCTCGCGCGCGGCGCGCGTCGTCGGCGGCGGCGCGCGCCTCGAAGGCACGCCGCGCGGGATCGAGCTCGCCGCGCACGGCGAGGAGATCCCGCTCGCCGACTACCTCGAGCTCGACGACGCCGCGCTCTTCTGCGCGATGCACGCGTGGGAGAGCTGCCGCGACCCCGGCCTCGCGGACCTCACGCGGCGCGTCCGCGTGCGCGCGCTCTTCAAGACGTACGAGCTCTTCGGCGAGCAAGCCGCGCCGCGCGGACGCGCGCACGCGCTCGCGGTCGCGCGCGACGTCGCGAAGTCGCAAGGCTTCGATCCGGATCTCTACGTCGGCCTCGACGTCGCGAGCGACGTGCCGTTCGAGTCGGCGGAGGAGCCGCTCGTGGTCTACGCGAAAGGCCCGCCGCGCCCGCTCTCCGAGGTTTCGTTTCTCCTCTCGCGCTTGCGCGGCGAGACGCTCGAGCGCGTGCGGCTCGTCTTCGCCGCCGAGCTCCGCGACGCCATCACCGCGGCCATGAGCGATGCTCCCGCTGCCTGACGCGTCGCTCGCCGCGATCGTGTGCGCCGACACGATCACCGTCCCGAAGCAGATCGACACGTCGTACGGCCGCCTCGACGGCGACTCGGCGATTGCCGTCGCGCTCGGCGCGGCCATCGACGTGCGCGGCGTCCGCGGCGCGGTCGACCTGCGGTACCGATACTTGCAGTCTGCAGGTATTTTCGTGACCTACGAAGAGGGCTTCGGCGCGGGCGCCGAGCCGGTGCGCCTCGTCGTCGCGGGGCTCGAGCTCCGGCCGCTCTTCCTCGCGCGGTTCCTCCAGGGCAAGGAGCTCGGGCTTCCGCGGCTCGATCTCTTCCTCGACTCGCTGGCGCTCGAGCTCGGCACGTTCGTCGGGCAGCCGGCGCTCGGCGGGTTCGGCGACTCGGCGGGGCTCTCGTTCGCGCTCGGGCTCGAGTTTCCGCTCTTGCCCCACCCTTCGGGGCCGATGATCGCCGTGCGCGCCGCGCTTCGATGGAGCCGCGAGGCGCTCTCGGCCGCCGATCCCACGTCGGTCGACGTCGAGGCGTTCGTCGTCACGGTCGCGTTCGGCTGGCAGCAGCTCTTCGGTGCGCACGTGGTCGACGCGCTCGACGAGCCGCGCAAGTGACCGCGCGCGAGCGAATCCTCGCCGCGTTCCACGACGCCGTCGCGCGCGCGGATCTCCCCGGTCGCGTCGCGCGCGCGCTCGGAGAGGACGGCCCGTTCGTCGTGATCGCCGCCGGAAAGGCCGCGACGTCGATGCTCGCCGGCGTCCGCGATTTTTCGCGCGCGCTCGTCGTGATCCCGCGGGGATCTGCCGCGCCGAACGATCCGCGCGTCACCGTGCCCGACGAGTCGTCGGTGCGCGCCGCCGAGGCCGCGCTCGCCCTCGCGGCCTCCGATGCGCCCGAAGAGCGCTTGTTCCTGATCTCGGGCGGCGCGTCGTCGCTCCTCTGCGCGCCCGCGCCGGGGCTCGGGCTCGACCGCAAGCGCGAGGTCGTCGACACGCTCCTCCGCGCCGAGCTCCCGATCTCGGACGTGAACGTCGTTCGACGTCATCTCTCGCGCGTCAAAGGCGGCGGGCTCGCGCGCGCGTGCGGGGCGCGCCCGCGGCGGACGCTCATCGTGAGCGACGTGCTCGGCGACGCGCCGGAGGGCGTCGGCTCGGGTCCGAGCGTCGCCGATCCGACGACGATCGAGGACGCCGCGCGCGTGGCGGCGGGCGTCGGATGCGCGGACCTGCCCTTCGTCGAGACATGGAAGCACCGCGAGCGAGCCGAGCTCGTCGCGACGCCGCGCGATTTCGCGGAGACGATGGCGGCCGCGCTCGTCGAGCGCGGCTTCGAGGCCCGCGCGTTCGCGGACGCCGGACGAGACGTCGCCGAGCTCGCTCGCCGCTACGCGGAGATCGTGACGGAAATGAAGCCCGGCGACGCGAGGGTCCGAGCCGCCGAGCCCGTCTTGCGGGTGCCGCCGTCCGCCGGTCGCGGCGGTCGCTGATCGCACCTGGCGACGCTCGTGAGCGCGACGCTCCCGGCGGGCTGCGTCTTCGCCGCCATCGCGACCGACGGCGTCGACGGCGCGAGCGGCACGGGCGGCGCGATCGTCGACGGCCCCATCGCCGGCGCCGACGAAGCCCTCGCGCGCTTCGCGACCGGCCCGCTCCACCTCGCCGCGGGCACCGCGATCGCGAGCGCGCCCACCGGCGTGAACTTCGCCGATCTCCACGTGCTCGTTCGTCAGTGAACGAACTTCGAGAGGAGCCGAACGTACTTCGCCTGGTACGAGAGGTCCGGCTCGGTCACCGACCACGAGTCGAGCGGCCACGTGTCGCCGAAGTCGAGGTACGATTTTTCGTCCGGCTGCCCCGTCGGCGGTGACGGCTGCGCACCGCCGCACGACACGCCGCACGAGCTCGGGCAGCACCCGTCCCACGCGTAGTCGGGGTTCGGCCCGCCCGGCAGATACCCGGGCGGCGGCGTCTCGTAGCTCGAGCCGGTCGCGAACCAGCCGTGATAGACGTGCATCGCCGATTTCGCCGCGCCGTGATCGCCCATGTTGGTGAGGAACACGAGCGAGAGCGGGTTCACGCCGTGGAACCAGTGGACGTATCGCTCGGCCGCGCGCGTAGCGTCGGCGTTCTTCGACGCGTCCACGCCGAACGCGACGTCGTCGTAGAGCAAGTTCCCTTGGTCCGCTTTGTCTTGGTTACTGCCCCACGTGTAGACGTAGAGGTAGCCGAGGTACGGATCGCGGTTCTTCAGCGTCGCGCCGAGGTCGTTGTCGCTGCCGAAGCCGCCCTTGAACTTCGATTGGATGTCCGCGACCACGCTCCCCGTCGCGCCCGCCGCCTTCGTGTACTCGAGCAGCGCGTCGACGTTCTCGAGGTCGAACACGTCGAGGTAGCCGGACGCGGCGAGCTGGCTCGTCGCGTAGTTCGCGTCGAAGTAGGTCTTGTACGCCGCGTCGCCGGTGAGCTCGAAGAGAAACGACGCGGCCATGAGCTTCTTCAGCGCTCGTCCAGCGGGGTCGGTCTCTTGCTCGCCGGCGCCGAGGATGCCGGAGTTCTGGAACACGACGCTGCCGTTCGCGCCCGCCCACGTCCAAGCGTTCTTCGCGCGCTGCGCGAGGTCCGCCGCGAAGCCCGCGTACGTCGAGCTCGCGCTCGCGCTGCCCGCGAACACGATTGATCCGTACGCGAACGCCGCCGCGGCCGAGAGCGTCGCCGACGTGCTCGCCGGCCCGTACTTGCACGGCGTCGTCACGTTCGACGGGCGCGTGTCCTTCGACCCGCCCTGCTGGGGCGACTGGGGTCCGTCCTGTCCGACGATGCTGAGCTCCGAGCCGTCCTGGTTCTGCATGCGAACGAGCCAGTCGAGCTCCCACTTCGCCTCGTCGAGCACGTCGGGCACGCCGTTGCCGGACTCGGGGATGTTGGTGTCGTCGCCGAACGCGCTGGGCGCCTCGGCGTACGCGCGGAGCAGGACGATGACGTCGCTCGCCGCCCAGTTCGTGTACTTGTTCTCGTCGCCCGCGTCCCACCAGCCGCCGTGGAGGTCCTTCTGCGTCGCGCCGCCTTCGAGCGTGCACGTCGCGTCGTTTCCGTGCTCGAGGCCGTCGGCCCACGCGGCGCCGGCGTACTGCGCGTCCTTCGTTCCGCCGTCGCGCTGGTAGTAGAACATCCGCACGGCCTGCACGAGCACGTCGCGGTACACGTCGTTCGAGATGCGGAACACGTCGGAGCGGACGTTCGCCGTCTCGTCGAGCACGAAGTAGTCGCCGGGCGTCGTGATGCTCGAGAAATCGAGCCACCAAACCTTGTCGCCCGAGGGCGCGTCGGTCGCGCCGCCGTTCCACGGCGCGGGCGCGAGCTCGACGAGGGTCGCCGACGAGTGCGCGTCGACGAGCGCGTACTTCGCGGCCGGCACGTACGTCGCGCCGACGTCGAAGCCGGCCACGGGCGTTCGGAGCACGGCGATCTTCTCGTCGCCCGGCGCGTAGCCGAATTGGTCGACGACGATGTTCGGGCTGAGGGGCTGCGGCGCGACGATGGGGCCCGCGTCGGGCGGCAGGTCCCCGTCGGGCACGCTCGCGTCCGGCGTCACGCCGCCGTCGGGAGTCGACCCGCCGCCGCCGCTACACGCCGCAGCCCACAGCACCGCCCCGATCAAGCCGCGCACCCTCACACCGAAAGGATACGCCTATTGCAGCGCGGCGCGGACCTGTTGCGCGAGCGAGCAGTTGTTCACTTGGCGCTGCATCGCGTCGAGCGTCTCGTCGTCGGTCACCGGGCGGCCCGCGGCGGGAATGAACGTCGCGTCGGCGCGCCTGCGAAGCTTCAGGATCTCCTCGTTCTTCTTCAAGTCGAGCACGTGCACGCGGACCCAGTGCGGCACGAGCTGCACCGCCTCCTCGGCCGAGTCGATCCCTCCGTCGGTCCAGCGCGGCTTGACCGCGGTCGGATCGTCGGCAGGCTCGTCGAGCACGAGCAGGAAGAAATCGGACTTGGCGACGATGTCGATCGCGCGCGGGATCTCCTCGCGCTCCGCCTTGTCGTACTGCTGCTCGAAGATGCGCAGGCGCAGCGAGTCGTCGGCGTCCTTCACCTCGCCGACCCACTCGGGCGTGAGGATGCGCGTCGCCGCGTACGCCTGCCGGAGGTTCCACGGCTGCTCGGGCACCGCGCCCGCGTCCGGCTGCCCCGCGACGAGCGCCTTGTTCACGCCGCGCAAGAGACACCCGACGAACGCGTCGCGCGCCGAGTCGTGCGCCGCCGCGCGGATCTTCTCCGGCGTCTTGCTGTCGTCGAGCCGAAGCCGCAGATAAATCCCCGAGTCGACGCGCTCCGACCACGTCTTCGCGTCGGGCAAGACGACCTTGTCCGCGCCGAAGTCGCCGGCCCGCTCGGTCACGAACTTCTCGAGGCGATCGCGGAGCGGCGTCCACTCCTGCCCGATCGTGACCTCCGCCGCGCGCTGCTTCGCGAGGAGCGCCGCGCGCCGCGCGCCGAGCTCACGCTGCGAGACGAACCGATAAATGAGAAGGGACGCGACGAGCCCGACCACGATGGTCAGGTACGCGCGTCCCGTGGGGCGGCTGAAGCGTCCTTCGAGCCGCTGCTCTCGTGCCTCGTAAACCCCTTCGAGCCCCGGCTTGCGGCGTTCGGGAGGCGCGGGCACGAGAAGGCGTCAGTGCCCGGCTTTGGGGAGCTGGTTCACCATGAAGCTCACGTTCGGGTAGCCGGCGAAGGCCGCCGTCTGGAACGTGCTCTTCACGACGACCGCCGGGACGTCCTGGTCGACTTGAAGGACGACGACGCCCGGAAAATCCTTGCCCGGGTGAAGCTGCTTCCACACCTCGCGCTTGCCCTTCAAGATGTTGAAGAGCTCGTCGATGCGCTGCAGGCGCTTGTTGTCCTCGATCGCGTGCGTGTTGCCGGCTGCGTTGCCGTTCACGAGGATCTGGCTGCCGTTGATCGAGACCATCGGCGCGTCGATCATGTCGAGTGTGTTCTCGGCTTGCGGCAGGATGAGCCCTTTGTTGGGCGGCGTCTCGCCGGACGCGCTGAAGGTCATGAGGAGGAAGACGACGACGACGATGAGGAAGTCGATCATCGACGTCAGCGAGAGGTTCGCGTTCGGGCTCCGACGGCCGTGCCCCGTCGCTCGCTTCTTGACGAAGTCGAGCGTGACGAAGTGCATCAACCGTCGGCCGGGCTGTGCGATGGGCATGGTCAGTTCACCGCGAAAGTGACGTTGAAGGCCGGCACGTCGTCGGTCTTGCCGCTCGGCAGCGTGACCTTTCGATGCGTGTCGTAGATCGCGTCGATGACGCCGATGATGTAGACGTAGGCCGTCTCGTTGTCGGTGTGGAGGACCGCTTGATCGAGCTTCCGGTCGCTCGCGTCGAAGTGGTTGTGGTTGTTCTTCCACTCCTCTTGGATCTTCGCCGCGAGGTCCGGATACCGGATCATCTTCTTGCCCTTCTCGATCTTCATGTCGTCCTTGCGGGGCACCTCGATCGAGTTGACGACCTGGGCGCCCTGCTTCCAGACGAGCGTGAATTTCTCCGGCGAGCGCATCTCCACGTGCAGGATCTTCTCGGGCTCGACCTTCTCCTGCTCCTGGTCGGGACGCGGAGGTCCGGGGACCTGCGCGTCCGCGTTGATGCGCGACATGTGCGACCACACGGCGGTGATGAGGAGGAAGGAGATGGTGACCATCAGCAGGTCGATGAACGGGATCATGTTGATCTCCGAGTCCAGCGACCTGCGCTTTCCTTTTCCTCCGCCGCCTACGTCTACGCCCGCCATCTCATCACCTCACTGCGGCACGCCGCCGAGGTTGACCTTCTGACGGTTGGTCACGACGAGGTTGAGCACCTGGACGCTCGCCTCGTTGATGTCGTCCTCGAGACCTTGCGTCTTGCCGTTGAGGACGGCGAAGCCGATGAGGCCCGTGATGGCGACGATGAGGCCGAAGGCGGTGCAGTTCATCGCCTCCGAGATGCCTTCTGCGAGGATGCGCGCCTTCTGGCTCGGGTCGACGCCCTCGCCGGAGACCGCGCCGAAGCTCGCGATCAGACCCGACACGGTGCCGAGCAGACCGGAGAGCATCGCGAGGTTCGCGAGGAGCGCGAGGTAGCCGGTGCGCTTGGCGAGCTTCGGCAGCTCGCGGAGCGCGGCTTCGTCCATCGCCGCCTGAACTTCTTCGTCGGGGCGATTCACCTTCACGAGGCCGGCCTGGACGATGCGCGCGAGCGGCGCGTTCGCCGCGCTGCACATCTTCACGGCCTTCGCGACGTCACCCGCCAAGATGCACTTCTGCATCGTCGCGAGGAACACGTCCTTGTTGATCGAGGAGCCGAACAGATACAGGGCGCGCTCGATGATGACGCCGATGGTGATGATCGACCACAGAACGATGGGGTACATGCCCCACCCGCCATCCCTGAAGTGCTTCCACAGTGCAGCCATTTTTTTTCCTCTCCTCGATGATGAGCGCGAGACGTCTTTGGGTGGCGCGCGATGCGCGCGGGAATCGAAAGCGAAGCGAGACTACAGGAACGCGCGGACACGACGCAAGCTGAGCCCCAGCATGTTCATCGTGTGGTCATCAAGTCCGCCGACAGCGGTGCGACGATCAGCTTGCAGAATCTGACGCGACGACGTCAACACGATTGGGTGCAAATCGATGCAAAAAATCGGCGTTTATCGCGCAGTTCTCGAATCTTTCACCCCTTCTGTACGCCGCGAGCGCGGCCGTTGTCTCCGTTTCGAGCGCGCCTCCACTCGTTGACTTGATCGATCGGGAGCCTGTATCGTCCGCGAACAACGGGATTTTTCTCCTGTCATTCGTTCCTGAAAGGAGCATCGGATGTTCGTGGCTCTTCTGAGTGGGGCACCTGCAGCGGCCAGCGGTGGCGGCGGCGGGGGCGCGTCGTTGATGGAGACGTTCAAGGAGAACCCGTATTTTCTCCTCATCAACCTCGCCGTGAGCGCAGTCGTCATCGCGATGGTGATCGAGCGCTTCGCATTTCAGCTCACGAAGTACCGCGTGAACTCGAAAGAGTTCTTCGCGCAGGTGAAGAAGCTCGTCACCGCGGGCAACATCGACCGCGCGATCAAGCTCTGTGACGCCGGCGACTACCCGACGCTGCAGCTCGTGAAGGCGGGCCTCACGCACGCGAACAAGGGCCCGGACGAGATCGACGCCGCGATGAGCGAGAAGATCGGCGAGCTGAAGCCCGCGGTCGAGAAGCGCGTCGGCTCGCTCTGGTCGCTCGCGAACATCGCGACGCTCGTCGGCCTCCTCGGCACCGTCTTCGGTCTGATTCACACCTTCAGCGCGGTCGCCGCGCAGGGCCTCTCGCAGGCCGACAAGCAGCGCATCCTCGCGAACGGCATCGCGGAGGCCATGTACAACACGGCCTTCGGTCTCGGCATCGCGGTGACCTGCATGATCACCCACCTGATCCTGCACCAGCGCTCGAAGAACATTCAGCACGATCTCGACGCGACCCAAGAGCGCGTCTTCAACCTCCTCACGATCACCGCGCGTCCGGGCGGCTACTAGGCCTGACGCATGGCGGAGGAGAAGCTCAGCGCCGCGCAGCGGAGCAAGATTCGGCGGATTTCTCAGCCGAGGGAGCTCGCCCCGGACGAAGAGGGCGGTGAGCTCAACATCGTTCCGTTCCTCGACATCATCACCAACGTGCTGATGTTCGTGCTCGCGACGGTGACCGTCACCTTCACCGCGACGATCGACACGTTCCCGCCGAAGGCGGGCGGCGCGCCGGTTCGTCCGCCGACCACGCCGACGCTCGGCCTCACGATCCTCGTCGTCAACGACGGGTTCAGCGTGAAGGCGCGCGGCGGCAACGTGGCGCCCGGCTGCCAGGACACGGGCTCGGGGCTCGCCGTGGGAAAGACGCCCGACGGCAAGGACTACGACTTCGCCGGGCTCACGAGGTGCGTCGAGCACCTGAAGGGTCTCTCGCCCGATTTCGCGGACGAGACGACGGTGACGATCAGCGCGAACCCGAACATCCCTTACCAGTCCGTCATCGGCACGATGGACGCGGTGCGCTCCGGGCCGGACGGCAAAGAGCTCTTCCCCGACGTGAACTTCGGTCTCGCGAGGTAGGTTGGAGATGCAACCGACAGGACCCCAAGGACCGCAAGGGCCGCCGATGCAGATG